>Ga0136631_10000360_pt1 | contig 14062 bp, 12 predicted proteins | sample AntDrymUQ6012206_2_FD_104655 | JGI IMG/M metagenome (GOLD analysis project Ga0136631, IMG submission 104655) | Polar desert sand microbial communities from Dry Valleys, Antarctica - metaG UQ601 (22.06) | ecosystem: Environmental > Terrestrial > Soil > Desert | place: Antarctica: Dry Valley... | reverse complement strand
TAGTAGAGCGTCGCGCCCGCGCCGTGCACGATCTCGGCGATCTGCTCGATGTTGGGGTCGAAGATCCCCAGCGTGCTCGGGTTGGTGAGCATGAGGCAGGCGACGGTCTCGTCGGTCTTGGAGCGCAGGTCCTCGACGTCGACGCCACCCGCGTCGTCCAGCGCGACCTTGACGACCTCGTAGCCACCCATCGTCACCGTCGCCGGGTTGGTGCCGTGCGCGCTGTCGGGCGTGAGCACCTTCGTGCGCTCTTCGCCGCGATCGGCGTGGTAGGCGCGCGTGAGCAGCACGCCCGCGAGCTCGCCGTGCGAGCCGGCCGAGGGCTGCAGCGAGACGTGCGGAAGACCCGCGATCTCCGCCAGCGCCTCCTGGAGGTTGAACATGAGCTCGAGCGCGCCCTGCGCCCGCCGCGGATCCTGAAGCGGATGCAGCCGCGAGTGGCCGGGAAGCGCTGCGACGCGCTCGTGCAGGCGCGGGTTGTGCTTCATCGTGCACGAGCCGAGCGGATAGAAGCCCGAGTCGAGATCGAAGTTCCGCTTGGAGAGGTTCACGTAGTGGCGCACGATCTCCGGCTCGGAGGCCTCGGGCAGCAGCGGCGGCTGCGCGCGCCGCGCTCCCTCGGGAAGCAGCCCGTCGACCTGCGGCACGTCGAGCTCTGGCGCGACAAAGGCGTGCCGACCTGGAGCACCCTTCTCGAAGATCGTCGTCGCGCGCTCGCGCTGCTGCCGGAGAGGTGCCGGAGGCGGCGACGTCGTCGCCGTAGGCGGGCCCCCAGGTGGTCTCGCTCCGCTATGGGGTGCCGGAGGCGGGCCCCCAGGTGGTCGCGCGGTCATGCCGTCACCTCGGCGCCCGCCCGCTCTGCCGCGACCGCTTCGCCCAGCACATCGGCGAGCCGGTCGATGTCCGCACGCGACCGCTGTTCGGTGATCGCGACGAGTAGCCCGTCCGGGAACTCCTCGTAGACAGGTCGCAGCGCGAAGCCGGCGTTGATCCCGGCCGCGGCGCAGCGGTCAAGGACGCGATCGACGGGCGCGTCGAGCCGCAGCGCGAACTCCCGCACGACCGGCCGGTCATGCAGCTTCTCCACGCCATCCAGCGCTGCGAGCGTCTCGCGCGCGTAGTGCGTGCGCTGGAGCATAAGCTCGCCGAGATCGACGATGCCCTGGCGGCCCAGCCAGCTCAGGTAGACGACCCCGCCGAGCGCGTTCAGCGCCTGCGACGTGCAGATGTTCGACGTCGCCTTCTCGCGGCGGATGTGCTGCTCGCGCGTCTGCAGCGTGAGCACGAAGCCTCGGCGCCCGTCGACGTCCTCGGTCTCGCCCGCGATCCGGCCCGGCATGCTGCGCAGGTGCTTGTCGGTCGCGGCGAAGAACCCGAACGACGGGCCGCCGTAGTCCAAGCGGTTGCCGAGCGACTGCCCCTCCCCGACGCACACGTCGACGCCGTGAGTGCCCGGCGCCTCCAGGACGCCCAGCGTCAGCGGGTCGGCGGCGCAGATCGCCAGCGCGCCGTGCTCGTGCGTGGCCGCCGCGATCGCCGCGACGTCCTCGACCGCGCCGAGGAAGTTCGGCTGCTGCACGATGACCGCGCTGACGTCGTCGCCGAGCGCGTCGGCAAGTGCATCGAGGTCCGTCACGCCGTCGTCGAGGCCGATCTCTTCGACCGCCACCCCGTAGCCGACCGCGAGCGTGCGCAGCGTCTCGCGGCTGTCGGGATGCACGCCGCGGCTGACGAGCAGTCGCCCGCGCTTGTTGGCCAGCTTGGCGAGGTAGGCGGCGGCGCCGACGGCGCTCGGCCCGTCGTAGACCGACGCGTTTGAGACCGGCAGTCCCGTCAGCTCGGAGATCGCCGTCTGGTACTCGAACATCACCTGCAGCCCGCCCTGGCTGATCTCCGGCTGGTAGGGCGTGTACGGCGTCAGGAACTCCGAGCGCGACATGAGCATGTCGACGATCGACGGCACGTAGTGGTCGTACATGCCGGCGCCGAGGAACGTGATCTCGTCCTCCGCGCTGACGTTGCGTGACGCCAGCTCGCGTAGCTCGGCGTAGACCGCGTGCTCGGGCGCACCCGGCGGCAGCTCAATCGGGCGGTTCAGCCGCACGCCGGAGGGGATCGCGTCGAACAGCTCGTCGACGGACCCGACGCCGACGACGTCGAGCATGACCTCCAGGTCGGCGGCTGTGACGGCGGTGTAGCCGCTCAATTCAGGTTGCCCGCGTAGGTCTCGGAGTTCAGCAGCGCTTCCGTCTCGCTCGGGTTGGACAGCTTCACCTTGACCATCCAGCCTCCCCCGTACGGATCATCGTTGATCATCTCCGGCGTGTCGGCCAGCGAGGTGTTGACCTCGACGATCTCGCCCGACAAGGGCGCGATGACGTCCGAGACCGCCTTGACGGACTCGACCTCGGCGTAGAACTCGTTCGCGGTGACCGACGAGCCGACCTCGGGCGGATCGAAGAAGACCACCTCGCCGAGCGCGTCCTGCGCGTACCACGTGATCCCGAAGGTCGCCGTTTCGCCGTCGACGAGCACCCAGTCGTGATCGGGGTGGTACAGCCGGTCCTCCGGGTAGCTGGCGTCAGCCATCGTTCTCCTCGTCGTGGCGGTAGAGAGGCTTGGAGGCGACAACCGCCTCGCGGGTCTTGCCGCGCACGTCGATCTCGATCGTCTCGTCGACCTGTGCGCGCTCGACGGGCAGGTACCCCATCCCGATGCCGATCCCGAGGCACGGTGAGAGCGTGCCGCTCGTCACCTCGCCGCCGCCGACCACCGCGTTGCCCTGGCGGGGGATTCCGGGACCGGTGAGCTTGAACGGCATGAGCTTCTCGCTCGGTCCCTGCTCGCGCACGGCGCGGATGGCCTCGGCGCCGATGAAGCCCGTGTCCTCGGCGCAGATCCAGCCGAGCCCGGCCTCGATCGGGTTGCGGTCGACCGACAGGTCGTTGCCGTAGAGGTGAAAGCACACCTCGAGGCGCAGGGTGTCGCGCGCGGCCAGCCCGCAGGGCACCGCCCCGCGGCGCACGACCTCGTCCCACACATCCGCTGCGGCTTCAGGTTCGACGAGCAGCTCGACGCCGTTCTCCCCGGTGTAGCCGGTGCCGCAGACGAGCGACTGGTGGCCCTGGATGATCCGTCGCCCCGCGCACATCCGCTCGGGCAGCGGACCGTCGGAGATCGCCTGCACGATGTCCCGGGCGCGCGGACCCTGGACGGCGAGCATCGCGTAGTCCTCGTGTGCGTCGAGGATCTCGACGTCGAAGCCCTCACCGTGATCGCGCAGCCACGCAAAGTCGGTCTCGTGGTTCGCCGCGTTGGTCACCGTGAGGAAACGCTCGGGCGTGATCCGATACGTGAACAGATCGTCGAGGATGCCGCCGTCCTGGTTGCACATGACCGCGTACTGGGCGCCGCCGACCGCGAGCTTCGAAAAGTCGCTGGAGAACACGCGCTGGAGGAACGCCTCGGCATCGGGACCTGCGATGTCGACCTCGCCCATGTGCGAGACGTCGAAGACGCCGGCCGCGTTGCGTACGGCGAGGTGCTCGGCCTTGATGCCGTCGCTGTACTGCACGGGCATCTCCCAGCCTCCGAACGGCACGAGCTTCGCCCCCGCATCCCGGTGCGACTCGAACAGCGGAGTGCGCTTGAGCGTCGGCGACGTCACCGCCCCGAGGCTAGCGAAGGTGACATCGCCCAAGGTCGCGTCGGTTCCGATGAACGGGCGACACCCGCTTACGCCCTCTTACGGCGTCTCAACGCTCTCTCGAAGCCGGCGATGAGAGCGAAGCGCTCGTCGAGCTTGCCGAGCAGCTCGAGGCCGCCGGCCTCCGAGCGCAGTGGATTCGACAGGAGCGTGTCCTCGCGTACGACGCGCGCGAAGTCGACCTCGGGATCAACCCGCTCCTCGCCCGCGGGCGTGAGGAACTGCACGCCGATCCGCTTCATGACCTTCATGCACTCATGCGCGATGAGGCTGTAGCCCACCGTCGTCGGGTGCACGCCGTCGAGCGCGACGATCCCGCCCTTCTCGATCCCGTTCGGTCCGGAGCGCAGGAACTCGGTCGTCGGCGTGAAGCCGAGCGCGTCCGTCAGGGCCGCCGGCATCTCGTACGGCGTCCACCAGTCCGGCTGGGCGTCGGGCTGCTCGAAGTAGCGCCGCGTCGCCATCCGGTCCAGTGCGCCCGACAGGTCGACCACGTGCCAATCCAGACCCGCGGTCCGGGCCTCGCGCACGGTCTCGATGATCGTCTCGTTGTACTGGTCGATCGCGCTGTCCACAGCACGGACCTGGTCGGCCGTCAGGTGGGGGTACTTCGACGGGTCGGCAAGGAACGTGTCCTCGTCGAGCCACGGCCGCCCGTAGAAGCGGAAGTAGCGCGAGCCCGGATCGATCTTGCCGCCGAAGCCGCGCGCGAGCGGCGCGATCGTCACGTGCGGGATCGTCAGCCACAGCACGTGCCGCGCGCGCACCTGCCGGACCGCGTCGGCGACCGCGCGCAGCTCCGCGGCGAAGTGCGTCGGGCGCCAGACCGTGTAGGACTCCTTCGCCGAGACGTTGGAGTAGTCCAGCCGGCTCCAGCTCACGTCGAGTGTCAGCACGGTTGGCAGCGCGTTGTTGGAGCCGATGAAGACGATCAGCGTCTCGATCCCGTCGCTGTCGGGTACGGGTGCGCCGTCGTCTCCGACCGCGCCGTCGGTGCCCAGGTGCGCGGCCGCCTCGAGGGGCGTCAGCGCGCGGCCGGCCGCATCGCGAGCGGAGTCCAGGACGCGCAGCGCGGAGAGCGGGCCGCTGTTCTGCGGCATGCCGGGCCACGGTTTGTCGACGGCGTCGACGAGTTCGTCCTGACACGTTCCGGCGTCGCGCGAGAGCACGTCGCGCAGATCCCAGCCGTAGATCGCCAGGTTGTGGTTGATCTCGGGATCGCGCACGACCCTCGAGCCGGCGCCGCGCTCCCAGAAGTCCTCGTGGGCCTCGAGCAGGCGCCGCACGGCGAGCACGACCGGAGCGGCGTCGCCGATCGACAGATCAGCGCCGATCTCCGGCTCGAGCGAGCGCAGCAGCCATTCGAGGTCTAGCGGCAGCCCGCCGGGGCTGTCATAGCGCGGGCAGCGAAACTCGCGCTCCCACCCGAGCTCGCGAGCGATCATCGCCGGGTAGGACAGCCGCGTGTCGCGGACGGCGAGGTTCTTGAAGCCGTGGGTCAGCGAGTCACCGATCGCCACGAGCCGGTGGCGCGGCTTGCCCGCGCTTGGGCGCGGCGCCACGGCCACCCCGAGCGTCGAGTCGTCAACCGGACGCCGCGCTTCGCGCGTGACCTCGACGTCGGGCGGTACGCCTGCTGCTCCCCCCTCCATGCAAGCGACCGTACCTCGCCGCGGCGTCCCGTCGTGAAAACGTTCCGATCTGGACCTAGCGAGGTGCCGTCAGCGGCGGCGAGGCCCGCTAGCGATCGCGGAGGAAAGCGGGTATTTCGATCTCGTCGTCGGAGATCTCAAGCGAGGAGCGCTGGCGGTCGTCGATCCGCGGCCCGCGATCGTGCTGCTGGGCGCGCGCGCTGACGTCCTCGCGCGCGGTGCGCGGGCGGGCGCGGCCGTGGTCGAAGCCCGTGGCGATGACGGTGACGCGCACCTCGTCGCCTTGCGCCTCGTCGATGACCGCGCCGAAGATGATGTTGGCGTTGGCCGCCGCTGCCTCGCGGACGATCTCGGCCGCCTCGTTGACCTCGAAGAGCCCGAGGTCGCGGCCGCCGGTCATGTTCAGCAGGATCCCGGTGGCGCCCTGGACGTTCTCCTCGATGAGCGGGCTCGAGATCGCCTGGCGGGCCGCCTCGGCGGCGCGGTTCTCGCCATTGGACGTGCCGATGCCCATGAGCGCGGAGCCCGCGTCAGCCATGATCGTGCGCACGTCGGCGAAGTCGAGGTTGATGAGGCCGGGGATCGTGATGAGGTCGGTGATCCCCTGGACGCCCTGGCGCAGAACATTGTCGGCCTCGCGGAAGGCGTCGATCATCGTCGTGCGGCGCTCGACCACCGAAAGCAGCTTCTCGTTGGGGATGACGATGAGCGTGTCGACGACCTCGCGCAGGCGCTCGATGCCCTCTTCGGCCTGGCGCGTGCGCTGGCTGCCCTCGAACTCGAACGGCTTCGTGACGACGCCGACGGTCAGCGCGCCGATCTCGTTCTTGGCGATCTCCGCAATGACGGGTGCGGCGCCCGTGCCCGTGCCACCGCCCTCACCGGCGGTGACGAAGACCATGTCGGCGCCTTTGAGCGCCTCCTTGATGTCGTCGCGCGATTCGGCGGCCGCGCCGAAGCCGACCTCGGGGTTGGCGCCGGCGCCGAGTCCCTTCGTCAGATCGTGGCCGATGTTGAGCTTGATGTCGGCATCGGTCATCTGCAGCGCCTGGGCATCAGTGTTCGCCGAGATGAACTCGACCCCGCGCAGGCCGGCATCGACCATGCGGTTGACCGCGTTGGTCCCACCGCCGCCGACGCCGACGACCTTGATGACAGCGAGATAGCTGCTGGACTCCATGAGAAATCGTCCGACCCTTGAGTTAGCGTTGAGAGATTTTCTCTCCCCGACCAGGTTTTGCCGAATCCACAGTAAGCACGGGCCGGAACGGATGTCAACGCGAAGTCTACTCGCGCACGACCTATTGCAAATCGCCCGAGTCTCGACCTTAGCAGGAGAAATGCGGTTTCGCTGCTATCAACCTACAGTAGAGGTTGAGGCTGCCTCAGTGGCTGGTTCGTCGGGCTGCGGGAGACCGCCGGCCACGGGCCGCTCGGGCAGGCGCAGGTCGATATAGCTCGCGCCGCGAGCGCGTCTGTCCGCGAGCACGCGCGCGGCCGCCGCCCACTTAGCGCCCCGTCGTTCGCCGTCGCCGAAGTAGAGCTTGGGCCCCTGATCCATGACCGCGATGAGGTTGCGGCTGGAGTTGACGACGCGCTCCACCCGCGAGCGCAACGCGCCCGGGGCGGCGGCCAGCAGCTTGACCGCGCGGCGCGTCGCGGCGTCGCTGACGCGGTTGCCGCCGGGAGTCGCTCGGACGTTGAGAATGGGCAGCCCCGCGGTCGCGCTGCCGCGGAGGATCGTGCCGTCCGACGCGACGGCCGTGCGCTTCTCGCCGACCTGGAGAGCCGCCACCGGGTGGTAGGCGTTGACGGTGATCCTCAGCGTGTGCGGGAAGTCCGTCTGGGTCTTGAGGCTGTGCACGATCGGATAGGACTCGGCCGCACTGAGCAGGACGTCCTCACGCACGTGCAGCGTGGTCATGTCGCGCGCTGCGGCGGTCAGCGCCTTTCGAACCTCCGCCGCCTCCGGACCCTCGATCCCGACGATCTCGACCTCGTCGATGCGCACGAACGAGCCATCCCGGAGCCAGAGTCCGAGCGGGACGAGCGCGGCGATGAGCACGGCAGCGATGAGGACCACGCGCATGCGGCGGCGGGCGAAGCGGGCCATCGCTGAGAACTTCGCCATGGACGGCCGGGCCCCTTCTGTCCAGGAAACGCTCGTCGACAAGGATGCGCTCGAGCGCGTGGACGCGTCTACGCGAGCGGGGCGGTGGTCGTCTTCGCGGGTGTCGTGCTCCTCGCGCTCGCCTGATCGTCGCCGAATGGCTCACTAGCCTCTCGCGTGCGATGCCCGAGCCTCCCCTGCTCAGCGAGCTGACGACGCTGCGCCTCGGCGGCCCCGCCGGCCGTTTCGTGGAAGCGGGCAGCGAGAAGGAGATCGTGACGACGGTCGCCGACGTCGACGCGGCGAGCGAGCCGCTCCTCGTGCTCGCGGGGGGAAGCAACCTCGTCGTCGCCGACGACGGCTTCGCCGGCACCGTCCTGCGCATCGCCACGCGCGGGATCGAGCGCTCGGATCTCGATGACGGCCGCGTGCGCCTCGACGTCGCGGCCGGAGAGGACTGGGATGCCTTCGTCGGCGCCTGCGTGGACGACCGGCTGGCCGGGATCGAGGCGCTGTCGGGCATTCCCGGGACGATCGGGGCGACGCCGATCCAGAACGTCGGCGCGTACGGCCAGGAGGTCTCCGACGTCATCATGGCGGTGCGATCGCTGGACCGGGTGACGGGTGAGGTCTGCGAGCTGGCGCCGGAGGACTGCGGCTTTGCCTACCGGTCGAGCGCGTTCAAGCGCCAACCGCACCGGTGGGTCGTGCTGCGCGTCTCCTACGCGCTCGCGCGCTCGCCGCTCTCCGGGCCGCTGCGCTACGGCGAGCTCGCGCGCCGGCTCGGCGTCGAGCCGGGTGACGGCGCGCCGATCGCCGACGTTCGCGCGGCGGTGCTCGAGCTGCGCCGGGGGAAGGGCATGGTCCTCGATCCGGGTGACCCCGACTCCGTGAGCGCCGGTTCGTTCTTCATGAACCCCGTGCTCGGCGCCGAGGCGTTCGCGGAGCTCGAGCGCCGCGCCGCCGCGCGGCTCGGCGACGGTGTGGCGCCCCCGGCGTGGCGTCAGGCGGGCGACACCGTCAAGACCTCGGCCGCGTGGCTCATCGAGTGCGCAGACTTCGCCCGCGGCCACGGTAATCCCGACGGGATCGCGATCTCCTCGAAGCACACGCTCGCGCTGACAAACCGCGGCGCCGGCACGACAACCGAGCTCGTGGGACTCGCGCGCGAGATCGCGGCCGGCGTACAGGAGGCGTTCGGTGTGCAGCTCGTGCCTGAGCCGGTGCTCGTCGGGCATCGCTGGTGAGGGTCGCGGCTCGCATTCGCGAGACGAATGTCGCCTCGATGTCGACATGCGACAGCTCTTCGACACGCGCCTCGCGCGCACCGGTGCGGGCCGCCGCTCCTTCTTCTCGTTATCGATGCTGTTTGTTCAACGTGCGGATCGGAAGCACAACCCGCACCTCGACGTGCGCCGGCCGGGATGGCGCGTCAAGCGAGAGGAAGTTGCGCACCGCGCCGGCGTGGCGGCAGTACGGGCAGCTCATCGGATCCGACGGGGCGGCCGGCGACATGCCGAGCACGACGGGCGCGTCACAGACCGGGCAGGCGAGGGTGCCGCCGCCGAGGCGCGAGGAGCGGGCGGGGCGGTACTCGAGCCGCCGGATCGGCTGCTGGCGCAGCGGCTCGGATCCTTCGCTGTTGCCGTGAAACACCACCGACGATCAGTCTAAGTGCACGCGGCCCGGAAGTTCTGCGTACGCGTGTGCTACGGCTGCCCAGCGACCAACCGGCGGCCCAGCTCGTCGATGTTCCCGGCACCGAGGACGAGCAGAAGGTCGCCGTCGCGGAGGCTCGCACGCATCACCCGCTCGGCCGCGGCGAAGTCCGGCGCCCACGCCACGGGGCGCCCGCGGGCGGCGTCGGCGGCTGCCTGCGCCACGAGCAAGCCGGTGGCGCGCGGGAAATCCTCAGGCCGCTCGCGCGCCGGGTAGATGTCGAGCACGCAGACCGCGTCCGCCAGCGCGAGCGCGGCGCCGAACTCGCGGGCGAGCAGCTGCGTGCGCGAGAAGAGGTGGGGCTGGAACGCCGCGACGACCCGCCGGTAGCCGAGCGTGCGGGCCGCCTGGATCGCTGCGCGCACCTCCGTCGGGTGGTGTGCGTAATCGTCGACGACCACCGCGCCGCGCGCGGTCTCCCCGAGCCGCTCGAAGCGCCGCCCGGCGCCCCGGAAGTCCGCCAGCGTGCCGGCGAGCTGCTGCGGCAGGCCACCAGCCATGACGCACGCCGTCAGCGCAGCGGCAGCGTTGGCAGCGTTGTGGGCGCCGGGCACCGACAGCTCGACCTCCTGTTCGGCCCAGGTAAAGCGCGCGCCGCGGGCATCGAGCACGAGATCGCGGACGCCGAAGAACGCCGCCTCGCTCAGCCCCTCGCGGTCGAGAAACGCCACGGCGTCCGGCGTGTCGGCGACCACGACGCGCAGGCTCTCGCGCAGGAAGGCGCCGAACGCGTGCTCGAGCTCGACGTGCGAGGCGTACGTCGTGTGATGGTCGAGCTCGATGTTCGTCACGACCGCTATCTCCGGCTGAAGCTCGAGGAAGGAGCGGTCGGATTCGTCGGCCTCGACGACGAGCCACTCGCCGCTGCCGAGCGCCGCGTTGGTCCGGCCGCCGGGCACGTCGGGGCGGCGCAGCTCGCCGCCGACGAGATAGGACGGCTCCCAGCCGATCCCCAGCAGCGCATGCACGACCATGGCGGCCGTCGTCGTCTTGCCGTGCGTCCCGGCGATCGCGATCGTCCGCCGCAGACGGCTGACCTCGCCGAGCAGTCGCCCGCGGTGCAGCTCGGCCAACCCCCGCTCGCGCGCGGCGGCGCGCTCGGGGTTGTCGGTCGCGATCGCCGTGGAGACGACGACCTCGACGTCGTCTCCAGCGGGCACGTGCTCCGCGGCGTGCCCGATGACCGGCTCGATGCCCGCGTCGCGGACGCGCTCGAGGTACACCGACTCCGCCCGATCGGTGCCGGTCACCTGCGCGCCGAGCGCGCGGGCGACGAGCGCGAGCGCGCTCATTCCGGCGCCGCCGATCCCGACGAAGTGCAGCCGCCGCCCGCTCCAGACGCCCGCGCTCATCGCGCGCGCTCTCGCGCCGCCGCCAGCACCTCGTCGGCGATCCGCTGCGCGGCGTCGGGTCGCGCCAGCTGGGCCGAGGCGGCGGCCATCGCCGCCAGCCGCGCGGGATCGGCGAGCAGCGCGCTGACCTCCTGGCCGAGCCGCGCTGGCGTCAGCTCGCGATCTGGCACCACGACCGCGGCGCCACCGTCGGCCATCCAGCGCGCGTTGGAGGTCTGGTGGTCGGCGCTCGCGTGGGGGTAGGGCACGAGGAGGGCCGGCTTGCCGGCAGCGGCGATCTCGAAGATCGAGCCGCCCGCCCGCGCCACGCACAGATCACAGGCCGCGAGCGCATCGGCGAACTCGTCGATGTATGCCCGCAGGTCGTAGAGCGGGCTGGCCACCCGGTCGCGCAGCGCTTCGCAGTCGCGCTCGCCCGCGGCGTGGAGCACCCGGAACGGAGCGGCGACGAAGGCCTCGATGGCCGCTTCGTTGATCGTCCGGGAACCGAGCGAGCCGCCGAACACGAGCACGCACGTCTCTCCTGCGTCGAGGTGAAACCGCGCCCGGGCTGCCGCGACGTCCTGCGCCGGCGGCGGCACCGGACGACCGGTGAGGAGGTAGCGCGCGCCCGTCCGGCCCGCGATGGGAAAGGCCAGGCACACGCGGCGGGCGAGCCGGGCAAGCAGCCGGTTGGAGATCCCGAGGTGGCTGTCGGCCTCGGTGAGCACGAGCGGCACCCGCGCCGCCGCGGCGGCCAGGCCGACCGGGCCGGCCACGTACCCCCCGCCCCCGAGCACCGCCGCCGGCCGCAGCTCGCGGACGATCCGCCCGGCGGCGCCGACCGCCACGCCCGCCCGCAGCCCGGCTCGCGCCGCGCGCGCCGGGTTCGTGCGGCTCAGGCCCTCGACCCGGATCGTGCGCAGCTCGTAGCCGGCGGCCGGGACGAGCTGCGCCTCGGCGCGCTCGCCGCCGACGAAGACGACGTCAGCCCCCGCTGCCCTCAGCCGTTCGGCGACCGCCAGCGCGGGCACCACGTGCCCGGCCGTCCCACCTGCCGCGATGAGCACTCTGAGCATGCGCGGATCCTTGCGCATCCTCACGACGCCAGCCCGGGTGAGGCAGCGCGGCGAGGTGCGACTCGCTGCGCGCGGCGACGTTGAGCAGCAGCCCCATCGTCGCCAGCAGCACGAGCAGGCTGCTCGATCCCGACGAGATGAAGGGCAGCGGGACGCCCGTCAGCGGCGCCAGCCCGAGCACCGCGAAGATGTTCAGCAGCGCCTGGCAGAGGATGAGCGACGTCAGCCCGGCCGCCAGCAGCTGCGCGAAGCGCGTCTTGGCCGCCTTCGCCGTCCGCAGTCCGGCGTAGCCGATCAGCCCGTAGAGGAACAGCACGCCGCACACGCCCGCGATGCCGATCTCCTCGCCGATGACGGCGAGGATGAAGTCGGTGTGCGCCTCGGGCAGGTAGAAGACCTTCTGCACCGACTCGCCGAGGCCGACGCCGAAGACGCCGCCCGAGCCGAGCGCGATCTGACCCTGGACGGACTGAAAGCCGATCGAGTCCGAGTGCGCCCATGGGTTGAGGAATGCGGTCAGGCGGGCTGCGCGGTATGGCTCGATGAGGACGAAGACGAGGACCAGCGCGGCCCCGGCGCCGGAGATCATGTAGAGGATGCGCATCGGCACGCCGGCGACGAGCAGCAGGGCGCCGAGCGTGAACGCGGTCACAAGCGCCGTCCCAAGATCGGGCTGGGAGGCGATGAGCAGGATGGCGGCGGCGGCGACGACGAACAGCGGGCTCGCAACCTCCTTGAACGTCCGCAGCCGCGCCGGGTGCGTTGCCAGCAGGCTCGCGGCGTACAAGACGAGCGCGAGCTTCATGAGCTCGGACGGCTGGAACTGCACCGGTCCCGCACCGATCCAGCGCCGGGCGCCGTTGATCTGTACCCCGATGCCCGGCAGCTTCACCGCGACCAGAAGGACGAACGAGATCACGAGCAGCGCCGGCGTGATCCGGCGGACGAAGTCCATCCCGCTGCCGCGCGCGAGCACCTGCATGACCACGAGCCCGATCGCACCGTAGACGACGTACTTGACGAGGTAGCCGGTTCCATCGCCGCCGCTTTCGAGCAGCGTGCGCGCGGACGACGCGCTGTAGACCATCACCGCCCCGGCGGCGAGCAGGCAGAGCGTCGCCGTGAGCAGGATGTTGTACTCGACCGGCTTCGGAGTTCGCTTCCTGGCTTCGGGAGGCCCGGCGGCAGAGCCCATCACGGCGCTGTTCGACGGGCGCGGCGTGAGTCCTCTGTCAGCGTGTGTCCAAAGATCACACGGGGTCGGCGCACCGCTGGTGCATGCTGTGTACATGGCAATCGCACTCGCAGGAGGCACCTGGTTCTTTCTTGCCTTCGTGATCCTGTTCTTGTTGGCGATCGCCCACGGCTACTACTCGCTGAGCGGCAGCGCGATCAACCAGCAGCCGTACGACGCCAACGGCAGCGACGCTCCCGGCGCGGCGATCCCCAGCACCATCGGGCGCGACATCGACCGTCGCGACTACTCGCGCGGCACGCGCTGACGGCGCGGCCCGGCTGACGGTCAGCCTTCGCAGCTGGGGCCGACGTCGGCCACGAGCGCCTTGAACGCCCGCCCCCGTGCCTCGTAGTCCTCGAACTGGTCGAAGCTCGCGCACGCCGGCGACAGGAGCACGACGTCGCCGGCCCGGGCGGCGCCGCTGGCGCGGGCGACCGCGCTCTCCAGGTCGCCGCAGCGCTCGCCGCCGACCTCGCGCCCGAGCTGCTCGGCCGCCTCCCCGATGAGGTACGCGGCGTGGGCGCGGCCGCGCAGCGTGCTGAAGTCCTGGCCCTTGCCCTGGCCGCCGAGGATGAGATGCACCGGCGCGTCGAAGCTCGCGAGCGCGACGAGCGTCGACGCCACGTTCGTCGCCTTCGAGTCGTTGACGTAGAGCACGCCGTCGTAGTCGGCGACCTCCTCCAGCCGGTGCTCGACGCCTCCGAACGTGCGCAGCCCGCCGCGCACCGCGTCGGGGTCGATGCCGCGCGCGAGGGCGACCGCCGCGGCCGCGGCCGCGTTGGCGCGGTTGTGCGCGCCGCGCAGCCGGATCTCGCCGTGGGCGATGAGCGGCTGCTCGTCCCACCACAGATGACCCGCCCGGTCGGCGAGCTCGCCGTCGCCGCCGAAGCACACCCGCCGCGCGCAGCCCCCGAGGTCCTCGACGCCCAGCCCGCACGGGGCGACGGCGACATCGTCGTTGCCCTGGTTGGCGAACACGCGCAGCTTCGCGGCCGCGTAGTCCTCGCGCGTGCCGTGACGGTCGAGGTGGTCGCTGTCGAGGTTGAGCAGCACCGCACCCTCGGGGGCGAAGTAGGTCGTGTCTTCGAGCTGAAAGGAGCTCGTCTCGCAGATAACGACCGCGCCGGCCGCAAGCTCGCCGACGAGCCCGCTGACGGCCGTGCCCACGTTGCCAGCGACGGCCACCGGCAGCCCGGCCTCGCGGTGGATGTGCCCGAGCAGCTCGACC
>Ga0136631_10000359_pt1 | contig 14071 bp, 15 predicted proteins | sample AntDrymUQ6012206_2_FD_104655 | JGI IMG/M metagenome (GOLD analysis project Ga0136631, IMG submission 104655) | Polar desert sand microbial communities from Dry Valleys, Antarctica - metaG UQ601 (22.06) | ecosystem: Environmental > Terrestrial > Soil > Desert | place: Antarctica: Dry Valley... | reverse complement strand
TTCGCCAACGCCCGCAAGCTCCGCGCGCTCAACGCCCAAATAGAAGCGCTCTCACTCCACGCCGCCAGCCGCGCCGAGGGATGGGGGGAGAAATAGGACCCGAGAAGTGCGGAAAGGGAGATCTACGAGAGCAAGAACTCCTATTACGAGACGCTGCGCCAGAGCCAGCTCGGGTGGCACGACGCCGGCCATGACATCTGGCCATGGATCGAGTTCCTCGTCAGCGTGCTGGCCCAGTCGTACGACGCCTTCGAGGCCAAGATCGCCGCCGCGCGCAGCACGGACGGCATGAGCAAGCAGCAGATCGTCCGCCGGCACATCATGACGCTGCCGGTGGGCCGCGAGTTCCGGGTTCGCGACCTGCGTGCTGCACTGCCTGGCATCAGTGATCCAACGTTCCGCATCGTCCTTCGGGAACTCAAGCAGTCCGAGGACGTCAAGGTCGAGGGCTCAGGACAAGGCGCGATCTGGACGCGGACTGTCGCCGACGCGACCGCGGCCTGACCGAGAGCGCGGCGCGGCGCGCTACAGCCGGGGCTTCTGCGGGTCCAGCCCGCGAGCCTCGACGCTGCCGCCGGCGAGGCCGGGGCGCGGCAGCGCGCTCGGCGCCTTGCGGCCGGGCTTGTCGGCCGGGGTCGTGGGCGGCGGGATCTGCGGGGTGCTGACGTCGTCGGGGAAGACCTCGGACTCCGGCGTGCCGGCGATGAGCGCCTCGAACTCGGTCTTCTCGATCGTCTCACGGCGGACGAGGATCTCGGAGATCGTCTCCAGCGTCTCGCGGTGCTCGGTGAGCAGGTCCTTGGCGCGCTGGTGGGCGGACTCGACGACGCGGCGGATCTCGTCGTCGATCTCGCGCGCGATCTCGTCGGAGTAGTCGGGCTCGGAGGAGAACTCGCGGCCGAGGAACGGCTGGCTGTGGTCGTGGCCGAAGACGCGCGGCCCGAGGCGCTCGCTCATGCCGTAGCGCATGACCATGTTCTTCGCCGTCGCCGTGACCTTCTCGAGGTCGTTCGCGGCGCCCGTCGTGATCTCGCCGAAGACGATCTCCTCGGCCGCGCGGCCGCCGAGGGTCATCGCCATCGAGTCGGTGAGCTCCGCCCGCGTCGTGAGGAAGCGGTCCTCCTGCGGCATCGAGATCGTGTAGCCGAGTGCCTGGCCGCGGCCGATGACGGAGATCTTGTGGACCGGGTCGGAGTGCTCGAGGTGGTGACCGACGATCGCGTGGCCCATCTCGTGGTAGGCGGTGATCCTGCGCTCCTTGTCGCTCATGACCCGGGTCTTCTTCTCCGGGCCGGCGATGACGCGCATGATCCCTTCCTCGAGCTCGTGCTGGCCGATCTCGCGCTTGCCGGTGCGGGCGGCGAGCAGCGCGGCCTCGTTGACGAGGTTGGCGAGGTCGGCGCCGGTGAAGCCGGGGGTCTGGCCGGCGAGGTCGTCGACGTTGATCTCCTTCGCCAGCGGCTTGCCGCGCGTGTGGACCTCGAGGATCTTCGCGCGGCCCTTGCGGTCGGGGCGGTCGACGACGATCTGGCGGTCGAAGCGGCCCGGGCGCAGGAGCGCGGGGTCGAGGATGTCGGGACGGTTCGTGGCGGCGATGAGGATGATGTTGTCCGTCATCGTGAAGCCGTCCATCTCGACGAGGAGCTGGTTGAGCGTCTGCTCGCGCTCGTCATGACCGCCGCCCATGCCGGCGCCGCGGTGGCGACCGACGGCGTCGATCTCGTCCATGAAGATGATGCAGGGGCTGTTCTGCTTGGCCTGCTCGAAGAGATCGCGCACGCGGCTTGCGCCGACGCCGACGAACATCTCGACGAAGTCCGAGCCGGAGATCGAGAAGAACGGCACGCCGGCCTCACCGGCGACCGCGCGGGCGAGCAGCGTCTTGCCGGTGCCGGGCGGGCCGAAGAGCAGCACGCCCTTCGGGATCCGCGCGCCGAGCGCCTGGAACTTCTTCGGGTTCTCGAGGAACTCCTTGATCTCGTGGAGCTCCTCGACGGCCTCGTCGGCGCCCGCGACATCGCGGAACGTGATCTTCGGGGAGTCCACGCTCATGCGCTTCGCGCGCGACTTGCCGAACGACATGACCTTCGAGCCGCCGCCCTGCATCTGGTTCATGAGGAAGAACCAGAAGCCGATGAACAACAGGAACGGGAGGACGTACGTCAGCATCGAGACCCACCCGTTCGTGCGGGTCCCCTTGACGTCGAACTCCTGGATCTTGTTCTGCTGCTCGGCCTTGAGCAGCTGGGTCGTGAGCTCGGCGCCGTAGGCGGTGGCGAAGCCGATCTCGTACTGGGTCTTGTCGCGCTTGGTGACGAGCAGCTCGTTGCTGCGGTTGCGCATCTCGACGGTCTTGATCTGCCGCTGGTCGAGCTGCCGGGTGAACACGCCGAAGCCCGGATCGGCCTTCTTGTTCGGGCTGGAGATGAGCTGCTGGGCGAAGAACGCCAGGATGACCACGATCAGGATCGGGAACATCGCGCTCTTCGAGAAGCGGCTCATGACGGTTGCACTCCCTGTGACACGAACGGCCAGCGTAGCAGGGGCGATCGTACGTCCTGGCCGATGGTCGAGGCCGCCCCGAACCCGCCGCGGACGCCCTGGCGTCGCGTCAGGCCGTCTCGTCGAGCACGGCGACGTAGGGAAGGTTGCGATAGCGCTCGGCGTGGTCGAGGCCGTAGCCGACGACGAAGCAGTTGGGGATCTCGAAGCCGACGTAGCGTGGCTCGAGCTGGACCTTGCGACGCTCAGGTTTTGTGAGCAGCGCGCAGACCTCGATGGACGCGGGGTTGCGCGCGCCCAGGTTGCGCAGGAGGTACTGGAGCGTCAGGCCCGAGTCGACGATGTCCTCGACGATGAGCACGTGGCGCCCCTCGAGCGCGACGTCGAGGTCCTTCAGGATCCGTACGACGCCGGAGGAGTCGGTGGCCGAGCCGTAGCTCGCGACGGCCATGAAGTCGACCTCGCAGGGGACCGCGATGTGGCGCATCAGGTCGGAGAGGAAGAAGACGGCGCCCTTGAGCACGCCGACGAGCAGCAGGTCACGGCCGGCATAGTCGGCGCTGATCTGGCGACCCAGCTCACGGACGCGCCGGGAGAGATCATCGGGCTGGACGAGGATCTCTCCCACGGCGGCGTCGCGCATTCGCCCGCAGTCTAGGCCCGCCGCAAGATCGGTCAGGCTCAGGACACTCAGGGCGCCGTGCGCGTCGGCGCCGCAGGCCCGGCGGGCGTGGGCTCGACGTGCACGATGCCGCCGGCGACGACCACGCGGGCGCCGTCGCCGAGGTCCAGCGCGCCGTCGCCGAGCGCGAGGACGTCGTCGAGGCGCCCGGCGGCGCGGGCGCACAGGCGCCCGGCGGCGTCCTCGGCGAGGCGGCGCAGGACGAGCCGTGCGAGCGCGGGCGGCAGGGCGGCAAGGTGTGCCACGGCGATCCTGTCTCGGCCCGCGAGCGCGGTGTCGACGACGTCGTCGAGCACGGCGGCCTCGTCACGCAGGAGCTCGGCCGTGCGCACGACGTTGGCCTCGGCGGCCGGATGAAGCTGGCGCAGGGCCGGCACCAACGCGGCGCGTGCGCGGTTGCGCGCGTAGGTCGGATCGTCGTTTGAGGCGTCCTCGCGCCAGGTCAGCCCGCGCGTCGCGCAGTGCGCCGCGGTCTCCTCGCGGGTGACCCGCAGCAGCGGGCGAACGAGCAGGCCGTCGCGCTCGCCCATCCCCAGCAGCGCGCGCCGCCCCGGCGACGCGGCGAGGCGGTAGAGCACCGTCTCGGCCTGGTCTGAGGCGGTGTGCCCAGTCGCCAGCCGCGCGCGGCGGGCGACGGCGAGCCGCGCCCCGGCGCCGAGGCGCACGTCACGCGCCCAGGCCTGGAGGTTGCCGGCGTCCTCGGGCCGCCGCGCGGCATGGACCTCGAATGCCACCCCGAGCCGGCCGCAGAGCGCGCGGCAGTGCGCCTCGTCGGCGGCGGCCGCGTCGCGCAGGCCGTAGTTGACGTGCAGGGCGGCGACGGCCTCGGGGCCGGCGAGACGGACCGCGACGTCGAGCAGGCAGATCGAGTCGCGTCCGCCCGAGAGCAGGACGACGACGCTGCTGCCGGCCGGCAGCAGGCCGGTCGCGCGCACGCGCTCGAGCAGGTCGTCGGTGGGCACGGTGCGAGCGAGTCTAGGGTGCTCCGGGTCGACCCCTAGGGATCATTCCCAATAGGCAGCGCAGCGTCGCATGCCGAGACTCCGGTGCATGAACACCACCTCTGACACCCCCGTTTCACCACCACCCTCCGACCCCGGCCCGCGCCGCTTCGAGCGGTCGAGCAGCGACCGCATCATCGGCGGCGTCTGCGGAGGCCTCGGGCGCTACTTCGGCATCGACTCGATGCTCGTCCGCATCGGCTTCATCGCGCTCGCCCTGCTCGGCGGCATCGGCCTCGTCGTCTACGCGGCGGCCCTCCTGCTCGTGCCGCAGGACGGTGAAGTGCCGCCGTCCCCGACGAGCAACCGCGACCGCGCGCTCGCTGCCGGCGTCCTGATCGCGCTGACGATCGTGGGCTTTGCGCTGGGGGGCTTCGGCTTCGGCTTCGGCGGCGCGCTCGTGCCGGTCGCGTTCCTCGCGCTCGCGGGCCTCGCCGTCTGGTGGCTCGTGTCGGGCGAGCGCCCCAGTGGCAGCCCCGGCGACATCCTGCGCCGCGCCGCGCTCGGCTTCGGCCTGCTCATCGCCTGCGCCGCGCTGGCGGTCGGCAGCTTCTTCGCGAGCGGCCTCGGCGGCGGGGTCGTCGTCGCCGGCCTCGTCATCGCGGCCGGCGCCGGGCTCGTCGCGGCAGCGTTCGTCGGCGGCGCGCGCTGGCTCGTGCTGCCCGCGCTGGCGATCGCGCTGCCGCTCGCGTTCGTCTCGGCCGCCGGCATCGACCTCGACGGCGGCTTCGGCGATCGCAACGAGCGCCCGGCGACGCTCGCGGAGCTGGACGACAGCTACCGGCTCGGCGCCGGCGAGCTCGTCGTCGACCTGCGCGACCTCGACCTGCCGCCGGGCGACCACCGCCTGAAGATCGGCATCGGTGCGGGTCACGCGCTCGTGCTGGTCCGCGACGACGTCTGTGTCGCAAGCACGGCGACGGTCGGCATGGGCGCGGTCGCGGTCTTCAACCATGACGGCGGCGGCATCGACGTCGACTGGCACGACGGCCGCCGCGCCCCGGCGGGCACGGCGCGGCTCGTCGTCGACGGCGATGTCGGCCTCGGGCTGCTGGAGGTCCGTCACCGCGACGACCGCCGCTACGGACGCGGGTTCCACCCCGACCGCGCCGACGAGCGCAACGCCGCCTGCAAGACGATGACCGCGTCCACGAGGACGACCGGTGCGCACGGCTGATTCCGCGGCCCACGCGACCAGATGGCGGCGTAGGTCGTGAACCAGCCGTCCAGGCCCGACGGGGCGTCGCTCACGGCGGGGATCGTCCTGGTCCTGTTCGGCGCGGTCCTGCTGCTGGACCGCACCGGCACGCTCGACCTGACGTTCCGCGAAATGGCCCCGATCGCGTTCGGCGCGGTCGGGGCCATCCTCGTGGCCAGCGGGCTCTCGCGCGGCCGGCGCGAGCGATGATGCAGGACATGGCCGCAACCCCCGACCGCCGCGCCGGGGCGCCGCTGCGCGAGCTGCGACGCGAGCTGCGGCGCGATCCGGAGCACGGGATGGTCGCGGGGGTCTGCGCGGGGCTCGGCAGGCACCTCGACATCGATCCGCTTCTCCTGAGGATCGCCTTCGCCGCCACGACGCTCGCCAGCGGCGTGGGCCTCGTCGCCTACCTGCTGGCGTGGATGCTGCTTCCCGCCGGGGAGTCGACGAGCGCGACGCGCGCCGGCGCGTTCGGCGACGCGGTAGGCCGTACCGGGCGGGCAGCGGTCGAGGTCGCGTTCGGGGTCGGCTTCCTTCTGCTGTCGGTGCTCCTGGCGCTCCGCGAGCTGCTGCCGTTCTCCGACGCGCTGACCTGGCCGCTCGTGCTCGTCGCCGCCGGCGGCGCACTCATCTGGCGCCAGTCGGTCGGCGGTGGGCCGGCCGCCACGGAGGCGGCAGCCGGCGCGCTGCCGTCCGTCGCCCGGGACCCCGCGCAGCCGTCCGCCGCCCGCGATTCGCGGCCGGCGGTCATCTCGCGGATCGGCATCGGCGTGACGCTCGTCGTCGCTGCCGCGATCGTGTTCCTCCAGTTCACGGGCGCGCTTGCGGCCGCGACCGACGTCGCGCTCGCCGCGCTCGTCGTCGCGATCGCGCTCGTCGTCATCTTCGCGCCCTGGTTCGTGCGCCTCCTGACGTCCCTGTCGGTCGAGCGCGCCGAGCGAATCCGCTCGCAGGAGCGCGCCGAGGTCGCCGCGCACCTGCACGACTCCGTCCTGCAGACGCTCGCGCTCGTGCAGAAGCGCGCCGGCGACCCGCGCGAGGTGGCGGCGCTCGCGCGCCGTCAGGAGCGCGAGCTGCGATCGTGGCTCGGCGGCTCGCAGGCCCGCGCCGATGGCAAGCACCGGTTCGCCGCTGCGCTGCAGGCGGCGGCCGACGAGATCGAGCAGGCGCACGGCGTGGCGGTCGACGTCGTGGCCGTCGGCGACGCCCCGCTGGACCGTGACGGCGCGGCGCTCGTGGCGGCAGCCCGCGAGGCGATGCTCAACGCGGCGAAGTTCGCCGGCGACGAGGCGCCGGTCGCCGTCTACGCCGAGGCCGGCCCCGAGCGCCTGCAGGTCTTCGTCCGCGACCGCGGCCCGGGCTTCGATTCCGCGGCCGTGCCCGCCGACCGGCGCGGCGTGCGCGAGTCGATCGTGGGACGGATGGAGCGCCACGGCGGCCGCGCAGCGATCCACGCCTCGCCCGGCGGAGGGACCGAGGTCGAGCTCGTCATCGAGCGAGGCGCGACATGACAGCGCGTCATTGCTCGACCACGGCCCGGGCGAACTCGCGAGCGGAGTGCTCGCGATGACAGCGCGTCATTGCTCGACCACGGCCCGGGCGAACTCGCGAGCGGAGTGCTCGCGATGAGCCCGCGCGTCGTGCTCGTCGACGACCACGAGCTCTTCCGCGCCGGCGTGCGAGCCGAGCTCGACGGCCTCGTCGACGTCGTCGGCGACGCCGCGACCGTCGCCGACGGGGTCGCGCTCATCCGCGAGCAGGCGCCCGACGTCGTGCTGCTCGACGTCCACATGCCCGACGGCGGCGGCCTGGAGGTCATCCGGCGGCTCGCCGGCGAGCCGCCGGCGGTGCGCTTCCTCGCGCTGTCGGTCTCCGATGCGGCCGAGGACGTCATCGCGGTCATCCGCGCGGGCGCGCGCGGGTACGTCACGAAGACGATCTCCGGCGCCGACCTCGCCGACGCCGTCCGGCGGGTGCACGACGGCGACGCGGTCTTCTCGCCGCGCCTCGCCGGATTCGTGCTCGACGCGTTCGCCGGCGCCGCGCCCGCGCCCGCGGCGGATCCCGAGTCCGACCTCGACCAGCTCACGCCACGCGAGCGCGAGGTCCTCCAGCACATCGCGCGCGGCTACATGTACAAGGAGATCGCCCAGCGCCTCGGGATCTCCGCGAAGACCGTCGAGGCGCACGTCTCGGCCGTCCTACGCAAGCTCCAGCTCTCCAGCCGTCACGAGCTGTCGCGCTGGGCGGTACAGCGGCGGATGCTCGACTGACGGCTGCCGCAGTCAGTTCCGGCGCCGCAGCGAGACGAGCAGCAGGAGCCCGGCGACCGCGGCGATCGCCACCGGGACGGCCGGCCCGTCGAGGGCGGCGCGGAGCTTCACCGAGACCTCGTTCTGCTTGCGCTGCAGCTGCTCCTTGCCCTCTTCGACCTTCTCGTGCACCTGTGCCTTGACGTCGGCCTTGTGCGCGAGCGCCTCGACGGTCGCGCCGAGCTCCTCACGCGTCTCCTCGATCTCCTCGAGCAGCGCGTCGCGTTCGCTCTGCTCGTGCGCCGGCGCGCCGCCGTCGCCGCCTGCCGCCTGCCCGATCGTCGTGGGGGATTCGTCTGAAGGGCTCATGGTCTCGCCCGAGTACCCGTCGTGGCGACCCCCGAAAACCCACATCCCGGCTCCGGCGTACGCTTCGCGCACCATGATCGACCACGTCAGGCTCCACGTCGCCGATGCCGCGCGCAGCAAGGCCTTCTACGAGCTGGCGCTGGCACCGCTCGGATACCGCGTCGTCATGGAGCCGGTTCCGGGCGTCGTGGGCATGGGCACGCGGTTCCCGGACTTCTGGTTCGCCGAGTCCGGCGCAGCCACGGTCGCGCACGTCGCGTTTCGCGCCGAGGATCAGGCGGCCGTCGACGCATTCCACGCCGCCGCGCTCGCCGCCGGCGGCACGGACAACGGCGCGCCCGGACTGCGCGAGCGCTACCACCCCGGTTACTACGGCGCGTTCGCACTCGATCCCGACGGCAACAACGTCGAGGCCGTGCATCACACGTTCTAGGGACCCGGCCTGGCTGGCGGCGTTCAGCTCGAGGTGTTCGTGGTGGTACCAGCGTGGTGAACGGCATCACTGACGGGGTGGGTTCGGTCGAGGGGGAAGGGCGCGCAGAGCGATTGGCGAGTTATCGATATTCGGGGTGGCGCGGAAGAACTCGCCATTTCGGTCGCGGGGGAAGGGCGCGGAGATCGATTGGCGAGTTAATCGGGGTGGGGCCGAAGAACTCGCCATTTCGGTCGCGGGGATGAGGGCGCGGAGATCGATTGGCGAGTTAATCGGGGTGGGGCCGAAGAACTCGCCTTTCGGTGGGAACGATGCGTGCGGTCGGGCTCCCCCTTCATTTTCAGTGATGCCGTTTGATCCCGGCACTGCGCGCCATGGCTACTCCTCCGCCGCTGCGCGCCATCGCTACTCCTCCCTCGCCACGCGCCACGCGCCATGGCTACTCCTCCACCGCGCGCGCCTCGAACAGCTCCGTCGGCCCCGTGAAGCCCTTCAGCCGCACCTCGCCGACGAGCTCGAACTCGAGGTGCGGGCCCGCCGCGTCGACGACCGGGCGCGTCACGAGGACCTCGCCCCCGCCCGCCCGGGCCGAGACGCGCGCGGCCTGGTTGACCTCGCGGCCGTAGTGGTCGCCGTCGCGGTAGAGCACCTCGCCGTAGTGCATCCCGATCCGCGGCAGCGGGCGCGTCGCATGCAGCGCCTGGAAGCCGACGGCCCAATCGACGAGCGCGCCCGGGTCGGCGCTGACGACCATGACCTCGTCGCCGATCGTCTTGATGATCCGCGCGTCGTCGGGCAGCGTGTGCTCGACCTCGGAGACGAAGCGCTCGACGACGTCGACGGCGTGCTCGTCGCCGAGCTCCTCGGTCATGCGGGTGTACCCGGCGAGGTCGGCGAAGGCGATCGCCACGCGCAGATGGCCGAGGTCCAACCGCTCGCGCGGGTCGAGGTCGCTCTCCATGTGCCGGACCACATCCTGGTCGACGAAGTGCGCGAGCAGGCGCTGGTGAACGTGGTCCATCATCGGCGAGGCAAGCGGCAGCAGCTCGGCCGCCAGACCCTGCGTCTCCTCGGCGATCTCGACCCCGGGGACGCCCTTGCGCATGAGCGGCTCGTGGACGTAGATGTGAAAGAGCCGCACCTCGGCGTCGGCGATCTGTGCGAGCGCCTGGCCGTAGACGCGGACGAGCTGCAGGAACGCGACGAGCGGCAGGCCGGCGGCGAGGACGGCCGCTCCGTAGCGCAGCAGCTCCAGGTCGCTCTCGGAGATGCGCTCGGCGGCGGCGGCGGGCAGGCCCATCGTCGTGAAGATCGTCTCGATGAGGTCCGGCTCCAGCCCGGTGTCGCCCGCGGCCTCCTCGAGCGTGTGCGCCGCCTCCAGCGATGGGAACAGCTCCTGGAGGTAGCCGAATGCGAGGCGCCCGCTGTCGCCGGCGGCGCGGATGTCGTCGAGCGCATGACCGCGCTCGCGCATGCGCGCGACCAGCCGGGCGTGGGCGACGGCTGCCGGCGTCCACGCGCCGTCGTACTGCGGGATCAGGCCGCGATCGATCCAGCGACCCAGCGTGGCGGGGCTGCTGCCGAGCTGCCGCGCGACGTGCGCCGTGCTGGGCAGCCGCTCATCCACCTGATCTCGCACACGACGACGGCGGGACCTGGGCCCCGCCGTCTGCGGGCGATACGGCCCGCTGCCTTGGCCGACGGCGCTCGTCTTCGTACCGGCGGCGCCTCGCGGATGGCATGCCATCCACTCTTCGACCTGGTGCCTGATGCATACGCCTCGCAGCCCGCGCTGTCAACGCGACTTAACGTCGGTCAGACCTTCAGGTGTGGATATTCGGCCTCGACGACCTCGCGGTACTGGGGGTAGACCGGCTTCGTGATGGGGATGAGCGCGAGCGCCGCCTTGACGTCGCCGCTCGTCTTGATCCATCGCCGCGCGATCGCCACGGCGACGTTCTCCTTGCCCTGGAAGTACTTGTTCGCCGTCTGCGAGGACATCGCCATCTTGACCTTCGGCTTCCAGTCGACGTCGTCGCTCCACTCCCAGAACAGGCAGCCGTCCTCGCCCTCGCGTGCGGCGCGGATGTTGACGACCATGTCGACGTCCTCAAACTCGAAGCGCTGCGGGACGTCCGCATCGCGCAGCTTCGGGCCCATGTCGGGGTCCTCGCTCATCAGCGAGAAGACGCGGTCCATGACGGTTCGGAACTCCTTCGGACCGCTGAACTCGACTCCCATGTGGCGGATCTCCTCCTTCGGTGGCGGATCAGGATTCGGGGTGGCGGATCAGGATTCGGCGGCCGGGGGCTCGGCTGCCGGCGGCTTGCGCGTGCTCGGTGCGGCGGGCTTCGCTGCACTGGGCTTCCGGCGTGGCGCCCGCTTCGGCTTGGCCTCCAGCGCCTCGACTCGCCGTGTGAGCGCGCGCACCTCGGCTCGCAGCGACTTGAGCTCCGCCTCGGAGGCCGGGCGCAGCTCGTCGACGGCACCGCGCAGGCGCCCCGCCGTGTGGCCGAGCTCGTCGAGCAGTTCGGAGATCCGCTCGCGCGGGATCTGCGCCCTGAACGCTTGCTCGGCGGCCTCGCGGACGGCCTCGGCGCGGGACGCACTCTTCTTCTTGGCCATGCATCGATCATATGGCCCGCCCGGATGCCCGTCCATATCCACCCCACGGCCCCACTCGCCCCTCGCGCGCTGCTGCCCGGCGACCCCGGGCGGGCGCTCGCGCTCGCCCAGCTCGTGCTCTCCGAGCCGAAGATGTTCAACCACAACCGCGGCCTGTGGGGCTACACCGGGACGGCCGCCGACGGCGAGCCGCTGACGATCCAGAGCACGGGCATCGGCGGGCCGAGCGCTGCGATCGTCATGGAGGAGCTGTGCGACCTCGGTCTGGAGCGTGCGATCCGCGTCGGCACGTGCGGCGCGCTCGCCCGGGATCTCGCGTTCGGCGACCTCGTCATCGCCGATGCCGCGCTTGCCGTCGACGGAACGAGCCGGGCGCTCGGTGCCGGCGGGCGCGTCGCCGCCGATGAAGGCCTCGTAGCCGCCCTGCGCGCAGCCGCGGGGGACGGCGCGCGGACCGGCACCGTCGCCTCGAGCGATCTCTTCTACGACCGGAACGGCGCCCGCGTGCGCGGCTGGGCCGACGCCGGCGCGCTGGCGGTCGAGATGGAGGCCGCCACGCTCCTGCGAGTCGCCGAGCTGCGCGGCGTGCGGGCGGGCTGCCTGCTCGCCGTCACCGACCTCTTCGAGCGCGGCGGGCGCCGGCGCATCGACCCGGAGGCACTCGTGCTCGCGGCTGAGCGACTCGGCGAGATCGGCGCGGCCGCACTCCGCGTAGAGGGTTGAGCCTCAAGCTCAGCTTGAGGACCTCGGGCTCGAGCTTCGCTCGAGACTCGGAGCCTCGGGGTCTCGCTCAGCTTGAGACCTTCATGCGCTCCTGGCGCGACGGCACCGGGACCGTCGCCCCGGGAAGCTCGGCGCGCAGCGCCACGAGCTCGCGCATGAGTGCCGCGAGCTGACCCTCGATCGCGTCCAGGCGGGGCTCGACCCCCGCGCCGACGGCGAGGACCGAGAGGCGGTCCTCGACGCGGTCGATGCCGTCCTCGATGCCCTCGAGACGCTGGGAGACCGAGCGCACCCGTCGGGTGAGGCGCTCGATGTCGGCCGCCGACGGGATGTTCAGGGCGGCAAGCGTGGCCTCCTGCACCGCGGTCGCCTTCTCGCGCGCCTCGAATGCACGCGCGATTGCACCGCTCACGATGGGGTTGGCGAGCAGGTCCTCGGTCATCTTGCCCAGGGTGTCCTCGCCCTGCTTCGTGAGCCGCTCGCGCAGGCCATCCGTATCGGTCTCGTCGTCGCTCATCGGCCCTGCCTTCCTCCTGGGGGGTGGGGCGTTCGGAGGCTAGCGCAGCGAGCGCGCCCCGAGCCCTCGTGCACGCGCGCGCGCCCGGGATGCCGCAGTGGCGTGTGGGCACGATTCCGTCCGCCCCGACCGGTGGAATTCCCTGCGCAGGCAGTCCTTTAGATCAGGTTTAGCGCGCGCAAGCATTTTTCCCGATAGGCTGCCGCGCACGCGCATCGGGCTCGCGTACTTGGAACCTCCAGGGGGGAGATGCAAGGACAAATGCACCACAAGCGTAGGCTGCTCACGGCCGTGGCCGTGTCCGGCGGCATGGCCGTGGGATTTGGAACCGTCGCGCTCCCCGCGAGCGCTGCCGTGCGGACGTTCGAGATCACGCTCGTCGGCAAGATCAAGAAGACCGTGACCCTCGACGTGGGGCTCGACACTCCGCTCGACCAGATCAGGCTCCCGAACCTCGGGTTGCCGATCCTGAGCATCCGCGAGGTGACGCCTGTGCAGGCGCCGCCGAGCAACGGTCCCTCGCTGACGATCAAGCCCACCCCCTCGACGCAGACCCCTGCTGCGCCGACGACGGGCCCGCAAGCCGGCGAGCAGCTCGACAGCCAGGTCCAGAACCAGACCACGACCGGCAACAAGAAGCGCACGCCGCGCCCCGGCGAGAAGGCGCTCGACACGCTCGGCCGGCTCATCGACCGCGGCGCGCCCAAGCCCGAGCGCGACCGTCCGCGCGAGACGCAGCTGCGCCACGCCAACGGCATCCCCACGCCGATGAACCCGACGGCGTCGTTCGCCCTCCCCGGGCCCGTGCCGATCGGCGTCCCGAACTTCTTCATCAACAAGTTCCGGATTCCGCCGTTCCTCCTGTCGATCTACCAGGCCGCGGGCATCCAGTACGGCGTCCGCTGGGAGGTCCTGGCAGCGATCAACGAGATCGAGACCGACTACGGCCGCAACCTCAACGTCAGCTCCGCCGGCGCGATGGGCTGGATGCAGTTCATCCCGTCGAGCTGGAAGCAGTTCGGCGTCGACGCCAACGGCGACAGCAAGAAGGACCCCTACAACCCGGTCGACGCGATCTTCGCGGCCGCGCGCTACCTCAAGGCCGCAGGCGCCGATCAGGACCTGCGCAGGGCGATCTTCGCCTACAACCACGCCGACTGGTACGTCGAGTCCGTCCTCATGCGCGCCCGCTTCATCGGCGGCATGCCGGCCGACCTCGTCGGCTCGCTCAGCGGCCTGACGCAGGGCCTCTTCCCCGTCCACGCCAACTCGAAGTACGCGGACGATCTCTCCGAGCGCGAGGCCACCCGGCGCGTCGCCAGGGGCCAGAACGCGGCCCTGCCGATCGAGGCCAACACCTCGCGCCGCGGCATCAACATCTACGCGAAGGCCGGATCGCCGGTCGTGGCCGTCCAGGACGGCAAGATCGTCAAGGTCGGCAACACGAAGCGCCTGGGCAACTTCGTCCAGCTGCGCGACGTCTACGGCAACACCTACACGTACGCCGGCCTGAAGAAGATCGCCAAGCACGTGCCGGTGCCCAGGGAGAAGACCCAGAGCAAGAGGTCGATCGCCAAGGAGCTCGCGCTGCCGAAGGCCGACGCCGCTCCGACGGCGCCCGCCAGCGCCGGCAAGAACACGGGCAAGGGCGCCGTCGAGACGGTCGAGAAGGTCGTCAAGGCGCCCGCCGCGGCCGTCCGCGACGTCCAGGTCGCCAAGGAGCGCCTCTTCGCCAACCCGACGCGGCCCAACCCGCTGGCCAGCGG
>Ga0136631_10000358_pt1 | contig 14095 bp, 11 predicted proteins | sample AntDrymUQ6012206_2_FD_104655 | JGI IMG/M metagenome (GOLD analysis project Ga0136631, IMG submission 104655) | Polar desert sand microbial communities from Dry Valleys, Antarctica - metaG UQ601 (22.06) | ecosystem: Environmental > Terrestrial > Soil > Desert | place: Antarctica: Dry Valley... | reverse complement strand
GGACGTATCGAGCCGCGGGAACTCGAGCAGGAGATGCGCTCGAGCTACCTCGACTACGCGATGAGCGTGATCGTCGGGCGAGCGCTCCCGGACGTCCGCGACGGTCTCAAGCCCGTGCACCGCAGGATCCTGTGGGCGATGCACGACGCCGGGCACCAGCCGAACCGGCCGTACGTGAAGTGCGCTCGCGTGACCGGCGACGTGATGGGCAAGTATCACCCCCACGACTCGAGCTCGATCTACGACGCCATCGCTCGGCTCGTCCAGCCCTTCTCGCTCCGCTACCCGGTCGTCGACGGCCAGGGAAACTTCGGCTCGATCGACGACGATCCTCCGGCGGCGGAGCGCTATACGGAGTGCCGTCTCGCGAAGCTCGCCACCGAGATGCTGCGCGACATCGACTCGGATACGGTTGACTTCGGCCCAAACTACGACGAGTCGCGTCGCGAGCCGCAGGTGCTTCCGTCGCGGTTCCCGAACCTGCTCGTCAACGGATCGACGGGCATCGCTGTGGGAATGGCGACGAACATCCCGCCGCACAACCTCGCCGAGACGATCGACGCCGTGGTGGCGCTCATCGACAAGCCCACCGCGAGCGTCGAGGACCTCATGTCGTACGTCAAGGGCCCGGACTTCCCCACCGGCGCCATCGTCGTCGGCCGGTCTGGAGTTCGCGACGCGTACCGAACCGGCCGCGGACGGATCGTCATGCGCGCACGGGCCCACGTCGAGGAACTCCGCGGAGGGAAGAGCGCGATCATCGTCACGGAGCTGCCTTACGGCGTGAAGAAGGGCGGAGACAGCGGCGTCATCTCGAAGATCGCCGACCTCGTCCGCGAGAAGGTGATCACGGAAGTCTCCGATCTTCAGGACTACTCGGACAAGACGGGTATGCGCATCCAGATCGAGCTGAAGCGCGAGGCGGTGCCGCAGGTCGCGCTGAACAAGCTCTTCAAGCACACTGCCCTCCAGACGACGTTCGGCTACAACGCCGTCGCGCTGGTCGACGGCGTGCCCCGGACGCTGTCGCTCCTCGAGTTCGTCCGGCATTACCTCGACTTCCAGCGCGAGGTCGTCACCCGCCGCTCGCAGTTCGAGCTGCGGAAGGCAGTTGCCCGAGCGCACGTCCTGGAGGGCTACCTCATCGCCCTCGACAACCTCGACGAGGTAATCCAGCTGATCCGCGCCTCCGACGACGCCGACGAGGCTCGGACCGGGCTCATGGAGCGCTTCGGGCTGAGCGAGCTCCAGGCGCAGGCGATCCTCGACCTCCGGCTGCGCGCCCTCACGGGGCTCGAGCGCAAGCGCGTGGAGGACGAGTACGCCGACCTGCAGGAGCGCATCGCGGAGCTCAGGGCGCTGCTCGGCGACGAGACCCACATCGCAGCGCTGATCAAGGAGGAGCTCCTCGAGCTCAAGGAGATCTACGGGCGGGCGGACGAGCGGCGCACCGAGATCGTGGCCGGCGATACCGACCTCGAGCTCGAGGACATGATCGCCGAGGAGGACATGGTCATCGCGATCACCAAGTCCGGCTACATCAAGCGCCTACCTGTCACGACCTACAAGGAGCAGCGCCGCGGCGGCATCGGCGTCATGGGCATGGACATGAAGGACGACGACTACATCGAGCACCTCTTCGTAGCCTCGACGCACGACTTCATCCTTTTCTTCACGACCGTCGGCAAGGTCTATCGGCTCAAGGTGCACGAGCTCCCGCTCGGCTCGCGTCAGTCGAAGGGTCGCGCGATCGTGAATCTGCTGCCGTTCCGCCAGGACGAGTACGTCCGCGCGGTCATCGCCACCCGGAACTTCGAAGAGGCGAAGTACCTCGTCTGCGCAACGCGGAAGGGAATCGTCAAGAGGACCGAGTTCGGTGCCTACAACACGCCGCTCAAGGCGGACGGGATCATCGCGATCAAGCTTCGCGACGACGACCAGCTCATCGGGGTCCGCCTTGCGGGGGACACCGACGATGTGCTGATGGTGTCGAGAATGGGACAGACGGTTCGTTTCCATGCGAAGCAGGCGCGGGCGATGGGTCGTGATACGACCGGCGTCGCGGGCATGAAGCTCCGTGCCGGCGACGAGGTGATCGAGCTCGACATCGCCGACGACGAGGCCGACCTCCTCGTCGTGACGCAGAACGGCTACGGCAAGCGCACGCGCGTCGGTGACTACCCCGTCAAGGGCCGCGGAACCATGGGCGTGAAGACGGTGCAGCTCGTCGAGAGCAAGGGGCGTCTTGCCGGCGCGCGCATCGTCCGCGACGGCTACCAGGTCATGCTGATCTCGGACGGCGGCACGGTCATCCGGATCCCGGTGGACGGCATCCGTCGTGCGGGTCGCGCAACGCAGGGCGTCATCGTCATGCGGTTGCGCGAGGGCGAGCAGGTCGCGACGCTCGCATTGGTCGTCGGCGCCGACGATGACGACGTTGTCGTCGGCGCGCTCGAGCCGACGGGCGTCGAGGTTGAAGTTCTGCTCGAGGGTGAGCCGCTCGACGAGGACACGCCCGCCTGAAGCCCGCCCGCAGGGGTCTTGTCCCCAAATCCGGTGAACATTTTCTCCTCGGTTTGCGTAGATTCAGCAAAGGGGTAACCATTTAGGGGTATGGACGCGAGCTGCAGCATCTGGCATTTGGCGCGACGACTCGTCGCTGTTGTCGTCACGGTGTCTGCCGTCTCCATGTTCTGGGCCTCGTCGGCATTCGCGCAGGGCCTCGGTTCGCTCGGCCTCGGCGCGGCTGCCGGCGGCGGGGATTCCGTCAGCAGGGTGGTCAACGACCTCACGCAGGCTGTAGTCCCTGCGGCCGAGGCCGTGGCGCCGACGGTTACGGAGCCTGTCGCTCAGGTCACGCCGGTTGCGCAGACGACCGCTCCGGTTACGCAGGCAGCGGCTCCGGTCGTGCTGGCAGCAGCGCCGATCGAGAGCACCGCTCCGATCGTCGAGCCGCTGACGGCGGGCGTCCTCGGAGACGCATCGCCGCTCGGAGGGAGCGAGCAGGCTCTCTCCGGCTTCGAGCCGCTCATAGAGGCGGCCGGGTCGACGAGCCGGTCGACGAACTCGTCCGACACATCGACTGCTGCCGCACCGGCTACATCGACCCCGGCGGCGGACGCTTCGACGGCAGCAGGGACCGCGGCGCCCGCGACGGCGTCCGCCGTCGATCCAGGAAGCGCAAGCCTTGCCCTCCCGCTTGGTGTCGGGCGTCTCTCTCTCGACTCGCGGTACTCGGGCCTATCGGCGCTGCCGACCCCTCTCACGACCAAGCAAGCTCCGACGGGGTTGGTGAGCAGCGCGGGGACGAGCGGTGCCGAGGTACCGGAGGGCACGAGTGCATCGGCTCCCTCCGCGCCTTGGCCGAGCTCGCCTTCGAGCCCAGCAGGCTCCAGCTCTTTCGCCGCCGCGTTCTCCGGTAGCGGCGCATCGATCTTCGTCGCGGTTCTTGCCGCGGCTCTCCTTCTGGCAGTGCCAGGATTGAGTCGAAGGCTCCGACTCGAACTGGCTCCCTGGCCACTGCCGATTTCGCTTCCTTCGCTCGAGCGGCCTGGATAGCGCGCGGACCGTCAGTCCGTCGTGCCGGCGAATGGCTCCGCCGGCGCTGTCCAACGTCACGCTCGAACGAAAGGAATTCTGATGAAACGGTATGTCTGTACCGTCGCAAGCGGCCTGCTGCTCGCACTCGTGAGCACGGGTACGGCGACGGCCGGCGGCCTCCCGCTCCTCGGCCAGGCCGGTGAACAGAAGACGAGCTTCGGCGACCAAACCGTCGGCGAGCAGAAGAACGACGCCGACGTGACGCAGAAGCAAGGCAACGGCAACCTGAACATCGCCCCTGCGGTGGCCATCTTCGGTGACGCCGAGACGAACAACGCACAGGGCAACGGCAACACGGCGACGACGAACGTCGACCAGTCGAACTCGGTCGATCAGTCGCAGTCGTCGACCCAGAAGCAGTCGCTCGAACAGAGCGGCACCGGCTGCTGCGACGGTCCGAGCCAGACCGCCGAGCAGAAGGTCTACGGCGGCGACCAGTCGGTGGACGAGCAGCGCAACGACGCCGACGTGAACCAGTACCAGGGCAACGGAAACGTCAACGTCGCGCCGGCGATCGCCATCTTCGGTGACGCCGAGACCCGGAACTACCAGGGGAACCACAACACTGCCGAGGCCAACGTCACGCAGTCGAACGATGCGAACCAGTCGCAGTCGTCGACGCAGAAGCAGTACCTCGAGCAGGACGACGGCAGTTGCTGCAAGCCGTCGTACGGCTGTAAGCCTGCGGACCCCTGCAAGCCGAAGGGGCACCAGCAGTCGGAGAAGGAGCGCTGCTGCGAGACCGGTCCGAGCCAGACCGCCGAGCAGAAAACGTCCTTCGGCGATCAGCACGTCGGCGAGCAGAAGAACAGCGCCGACGTGACGCAGAAGCAGGGCAACGGAAACGCCTCGCTCGCCCCGGCGATCGCCGTCGGCGGCGGCAAGCACGACTCGTGCAGGTCGAAGTGCGGGAAGTCCGGGAATTACGGCAAGTCCTGGGAACCGCACGGCGGCAACGCCGAGACGACGAACAGGCAGGGCAACGGGAACGAGGCGACGGCGAATGTCGACCAGTCGAACTCGGTCGACCAGTCCCAGACCTCGTACCAGCGCCAGGTCCTCGACGCGTGCACGGGGCTGATCCATCGCTAGCCATCCGCGCGCACCGGCCGGGTCCCGGAGGCCCGGCCGGTGCCTCTTCGACCGAAAGGAGACGGCATGCCCGATTCCAGCGGAACTGTCTCTCGCGCGGAGCGGCGGATCACCGCACGGGAGCTCGAGGTGCTGGCGTTGGTGGCAAAGGGATGCTCGACGCCCGAGATCGCCCACCTGCTCTGGATCACCGAGGACACGGTGCAGACGCACGTCAAGAGGACTCTGCGTCGGCTCGGCGCGCGTACGCGCGCGCACGCAGTGGCGATCGTGTACGACGAAGGCCTCTGGCCGAGCTCGGACCACGCCGACGGGGGAGGTGACGACGTGTAGCCGCCGACGACGAGCTACGCCGTATCCGAGTCCGCCAGCTTCGAGAGCGCGGTGAGGAGGTCGATCGGGATCGGAAACACGATCGTCGAGTTGTTCGACGCCCCGATTTCTAGGAGCGTCTGCAGGTAGCGCAGCTGCACCGTGATCGGCTCCTGTGACATGACCGCAGCCGCGTCCTTGAGGCGCTCTGAGGCCTGGTACTCGCCCTCTGCCGAGATGACCTTCGCGCGCCGCTCGCGCTCGGCCTCGGCCTGACGCGCCATCGCCCGTTGCATGCTTGCCGGGATCTCGACGTCCTTCACCTCGACGACCGAGACCTTGATCCCCCACGGCGACGTCGCCTCGTCGATGATCGCCTGCAGGATCGCGTTGATCTTGTCGCGCTCGGAGAGGAGCTCGTCGAGCACGTGCTGGCCGAGCACCGACCGCAGCGTCGTCTGCGCGATCTGGGAGGTCGCGACCATGTAGTTCTCGACCTGCGTGATCGCATTGTTCGGCTCGACGATGCGGAAGTACGCGACAGCGTTCACGCGAACGGGAACGTTGTCCTTCGTGATGACCTCCTGCGGCGGGACGTTCAGCGTCACCGTGCGCAGGTCGACCCTGACCATACGATCGACGAGCGGGATGAGCAGGAAGAGACCCGGGCCCTTGGGGGTCGGGAGCAGCCGGCCGAGTCGGAAGATGACGCCGCGCTCGTACTCCCGCGCGATCTTGACGGCCGCGAAGAGGAAGAGCAAAGCGAGAACGAGGACTACGACGAGCACGATCAGGCCGGCGGACACGTTCATCAGGCGGGTTCCTTCCCGGTTGGCGTGGATGTGAATCCTACGACGAGCCGGAGGTCGTCCTCGACCTCCTCGATGCGGACGTGCTCTCCGGGGACGAGCATCTCACCGCCGGCACTGCGCGCGCGCCAGAGCTCCCCGTTCACCTGCACCATCCCGTTGCCACGAACTACGGCCTCGTTGCCCACCATCCCGTGTACGCCTACCGCAACCGGAGCTCGCGCCGCACGGAGCGCGCGCGTCATTGCGAAACCGAGGAGAAGCGCAAGCCCGGCGGCGGTGCCGATCGCGACGGGCATCGAGACCTGGTACGCCTCACCGGCCGGATCGAAGAGGATCAGTGCGCCGAGGACGAACATGATCGCGCCCGCCACGGAGAGCGCTCCGTGCGTCGGGACGAAGGCCTCGGCTATGAAGAACGCCGCAGCCAGGAGCATCAGGAGCAGCCCTGCGAGCGAGACCGGGAGCACCTGGAGGCCGTAGAGGCCGAGGATCAGAGAGATCGCACCGACCGTGCCGGGGAAGACCAGACCGGGGTTCCAGAGCTCGACGACGATCCCGATGAGGCCGATCGAGAGCATCAGCGTGATGAGATTCGGGTCGACGAGGAAGTCGCGGGCGCGCTGCCAGAAGCTCATCTCGACATCCTCGATCTGTGCACCGGCGGTCTCGAGGACGAACCCCTTCGGCACCGTCTTCATGCCGTCGATCTGATCGAGCAGCGCTGGAAGCGTGGGCGCGATCACCTCGACGAGGCCGATCTCCTCGGCCTCGCGTGCGCCGTAGTTGGAGGCCTTCGTGACCATGTCTCGGGCTGCTTCGACGTTGCGGTCGTGCTCACGGGCGAGCTCACCGACGTACGCGGCGGCGTCGTTGATGATCTTGCGACGGAGATCCTCGGAGATGTCCTCGCCGCCCAGCGAGATCGGCGTGGAGGAGCCGATGTTCGTCTGTGGCGCCATGGCGGCGATGTCGGCGGCCATGGCGATGACGGCACCGGCAGAGTCCGCGCTCGACCCCGGTGGCGCGACGTAGACGACGACGGGCACCTCCGAGGCGAGGAACCGCTTGACGATCCCGCGCATCGACGACGCGAGCCCTCCCGGGGTGTCGAGCACGAGCACCATCGCCGCGTAGTCGCCTTTCTCGGCGCGGTCGACCGCGCCGTCGACGAACTCCTGCGTGACGGGGTTGATGTCGTTCGCGAGGTGCACCGCGAGAACGCGGGGTGTGCCGTCCTGTGCGAGAACGGCCGGGACCGCCGCAAGCGCTCCGACGACGAGCGAGACGGCGAGAACTCCCCGCAAACGAGTGCCTGGCACCGGTGTAAGGATTCTATCTGCGCAGGTTCTCCACCCTTGCCCGCGAACTGCGCACGGGTCACCCTGGAAGCCCGTGCGCCGTCTCCTGCCCCTCATCGCAGCTGTTCTCGCCGCGCTCGGCGCGGTCCCATCCGTGCAGGCCGCGACGGGTGCGCGCATCACGACGGTCGAGCTCGAGCAAGTCGGAAAGCGCGCTTTCGAACCGCGAGAAGCCATCTCGCGGTTCACGCTCGCCGGGGTGCACTGGCGCGGCTCCGGGAAGGTCCTCTTCCGAACCCACTCGAAGGACGGGCGCTGGAGCCCGTGGCGGGCCGGTGCGCCGGAGCCCGAGGACGGCCCGGACCCGAGGTCGCGGGAGCGGGGGGCGAAAGGGTGGCGTCTCGGAAACCCGTGGTGGGTCGGCGAGTCGGATCGCATCCAGGCACGTGCGATCGGAGACGTGACGAGGATCAAGGCCCACCTGGTGTGGAGCCCGGAGACGCTCATCCCGCTGAGAGCGCCGGCCGCGACCGTGACGCCGCCGATCGTGCCACGCTCGTCGTGGGGTGCGGACGAAAGGATTCGTCGCGGCCCGCCGAGCTACGCGACGGGTGTCCGCTTCGCGATCGTCCACCACACCGCGGGCCGCAACGGTTACTCGCAGGCGGAAGCCGCCGCGATCGTGAAGGGAATCCAGCTCTTCCACGTGCAGGGGAACGGCTGGAACGACATCGGATACAACTTTCTCGTCGACCGCTTTGGAACCGTGTACGAGGGGCGGTTCGGCGGCGTCGACCGCAACGTCGTGGGCGCGCATGCGCAGGGGTTCAACACTGGCTCCGTCGGTGTCGCGCTCCTCGGAACGTACGAAGACGTGTCCCCGTCGACAGCCGCGCAGGAAGCCAGCGCACGGCTCATCGCGTGGCGCCTCGACGTCGCACATGTCGATCCAACCGCATTCCTCACGTTCATCTCCGGTGGCAGCGATCGGTACCCGACCGGGGTTCCGGTGCTCCTGAACGGCGTCTCCGGTCACCGCGACACGGGGTTCACCGCGTGTCCGGGGGATGTCCTGTACGGCCGCCTCGGCACGATCGCCGCGTCGGCGCGGGGTGTGGGTGGCTTGAAGATCTTCGAGCCGAAGGCAGGGGTCAGCGGATCGTCGATCCGCGTCAGGGGGAGGCTCTCTCAGCCACAGAGCTGGATGGTCGCCTTCAAGGGCGCCAACGGAGCCGAGGCCGCTCGTGGCGGCGGATCGGGGACGGCCGTCGACTGGACGTGGGAGTCGGCCGGAGCTCCAGCCGGTTCGTACTCGTGGACGATCTCGGCCGGAGCGGCACGTCCGGCTTCGGGAACGCTGCGTGCTGGTGGCGGCTCGGCGCCGCTCGCGATCGGGACTCTCGCCGCCGAACCCGAGGCGATCAGTCCGAACGGCGACGGGCAGGCCGATGCGACGACGCTGACGTACAGCCTCTCGGCTTCGGCGAACGTGACGATCCAGATTACGGATGCGATCGGCGGTGTCGTTGCGACCGTCGTCGATCACGTGTGGACGAGCGCCGGTCAGCACACGCTCGACCTCGACGGCGCTGCGCTCCCCGACGGCACGTACAACGTCGTCGTCACCGCCGGAACGGCGACCGGGGTCTCGATTCAGAAGCTGATTCCGCTGAGCGTGAACCGCACGCTCGGCCTCGTGTCCGTAGCGCCGCTGGCGTTCTCGCCCAACGGTGACGGCCGCAAGGATCGTCTCACGCTGACGTTCGCGCTCACCGCTCCCGCGGACGTGCGCATCCGCGTTGAGCGTGAGTCACGGTGGGTCGCGAGCCCGTTGCTGGCGAGCTATCTGCCGGGGACGCAGCGCTTCGTGTGGGACGGTGCGCGCGCGGGCGGGCCCTTGCGCGACGGCGAGTACACGGTCAAGGTGGAAGCCAGCAGCGAAGTCGGAGCGATTGCGTTCGGCGTTCCCTTCCTTGCCGACTCGACTTCACCGCGCGTCCGCATCCTCCCCGGCGAGGGGCTGAAGGTGAGTGTCAGCGAGCCCTCCGTTCTGACGCTCGTCATCGACGGCCAGGCGGTCCGGCGCGAGGTGAAGCGCGCCGGCGTCGTGCGCATTCCCTGGACTGGTCCGGCATCCCGCGTTCGAGTCGTGGCCTGGGACGCGGCCGGGAACGCGAGCGGCCCGGCGGTGCGCATTCGCCGCAATTAGAGCGGGGAAGCGGCGAGTAGAATCGCTCCGTGCAGATCCCTGCCGTTCCGTTCGGGAAGGACGTCATCGAGACGATCCTCCCGCACCGCGACCCGTTCCTCTCATCGACGAGGTGACTGAGCTCGAGCCCGGTCGCCGTGTGGTTGCTCTGCGCAACGTGAACGCGGACGACTGGTGGTTCGCGGGCCACTTTCCGGCTCGCCCGGTCATGCCAGGCGTGCTCATCGTCGAGGCGATGGCGCAGACGGGTGCGATCGCGGTTCTCGTCGAGGAGCAGAACCGCGGCAAGATCGCGTTCTTCGCGGGGATCGACGACTGCCGCTTCAAGCGCGTCGTCGAGCCCGGCGAGGTGCTTACGCTCACGTGTGAGATCGACACCGTGCGCGGGCCGATTGGCCGGGGCAAGGCGACGGCCCACGTCGGCGATGCTCTGGCCGCGCGCGGCACGCTGACCTTCGCGGTGGAGCGATAGTGGTCTCCCCAGGAGACCACTGATGCTCGGAGCGGCGCAGGGCGCCCGGATCGGGATCACCGGGCTCGGTGTTCACGTCCCCGAGAAGATAATGACGAACGAGGAGCTGTCGACGATCGTCGAGACCTCGGACGAGTGGATCCGCGAGCGCACCGGAATCCGCGAGCGCCGCATAGCCGCACCGGACGAGGCGCTCACCGACATCGCGCTGCCTGCCGCACGCGCAGCGCTCGAAGATTCCGGTCTCGACGCAGCCGACATCGACCTTCTCATCTGTGCCACGGTGACGCCAGACATGATGTTCCCGACCTCGTCGGCGATCCTCGCGGACAGGCTCGGGATGCCGCGTGCGGCTGCGTATGACCTCCTCGCCGGGTGTACGGGCTTCGTGTACGCAGTCGCGCAAGCGTACGCAATGCTCGCATCGGGCCTCTCCCGGCGAGCGCTCGTCGTGGGCGGAGACGTGCTGTCGAAGATCCTCGACTGGGAGGATCGCTCGACGCTCGTCCTGTTCGGCGACGGTGCGGGTGCCGTCGTCATGGAGCCCGTCGACCGCGGCGGCTTCCTTGGATTCGAGCTCGGAGCGGACGGCGGCGGCGGCGAGTACCTCTGGTATCCGGGATCGGGCTCGAGGCACTTCGAGAACCCCGATTCGTACGTGAAGATGAACGGCCGTGAGGTCTTCAAGTTCGCGACCCGGGTCATGGTCTCGTCGGCAGGCGACATCCTCGCGGAGTGCGGCAAGTCGGTCGACGACGTCGACGTCTACGTTCCGCACCAGGCGAACAAGCGGATCATCGACTACGCGGTCGCTAAGCTCGGCATCCCCGCGGAGAAGACAATCGTGAATGTCGATCGCTTTGGAAACACCTCATCCGGCTCGATCCCTCTCGCGCTCGCCGACGCGCGCGCCGAGGGGCGGCTCCAGGATGGCGCGCTGGTTCTCATGACAGGGATGGGGGCGGGGCTGACGTGGGGCTCGGCGCTCATCGAATGGACGAACGGGAGGCCCTGATGACCAAGGTCGCGTTCTGCTTCCCCGGCCAGGGGTCGCTCGAGGAAGGCATGGGCCGCGAGATCGCGGAAGCGTTCCCGGCCGCCCGCGACGTGTATCGCGTCGGATCGGAGGCGACAGGACTCGATCTCGAGGCTCTCTGCTTTTCGACTCCGCTCGACCAGCTCGTCGAAACGGAGATTCAGCAGCCCGCGCTCGTCGCGACGAGCCTCGCGATCCTCGCCGCGATGCGCGAGCGTGGCCTCGAGCCGGACGTCGTCGTGGGCCACTCGGTCGGCGAGTTCGCGGCGCTGGCAGCCGCCGGTTCGCTGGAAACAGGCGCTGCGATCGGCCTCGTGCGCGAGCGCGGTCTCGCGATGGCGGAAGCGGCCCGCCAACGGCCCGGAGCCATGGCGGCGATCCTCGGTCTCGCTGACGAGGAGGTCGAGAAGCTCTGCCGCAGGATCGTCGGCGTGTGGCCGGCGAACTACAACTGTCCGGGTCAGATCGTCGTCTCCGGCGAGCACGAAGCAGTCGAGGAGTGCTGCGCCGAGGCCGCAAGCCTCGGCGCCCGACGAGCGGTGATGCTGAAGGTCTCGGGGGCGTTCCATAGTCCGCTCGTCGCGAAGGCGGCCGATCGGCTGCGCCCTGCGCTCGAACGCGTGCGCTTCACGGAGCCGCTTTCTCCCTTCATGTCGACGGTCACCGCCAAGATCGAGCCGGCCCAGAAGATCGCTGCGCTCCTCGTCGACCAGCTGACGGGTCCTGTTCGCTTCACGCAGGCAGCAACCGAGCTCATCCGAACAGGCGCGACGACGTTCGTCGAGGTGGGGCCGGGGAACGTGCTGTCGGGCCTCGTCAAGCGGATCGACCGTGGCGTGAAGACGATGTCCGTCAACTCGCTCGAGAGCCTCGAGCGGGCGCAGGAAGCCCTCGCTCGGTGACCTTCTGCTCGCTCGAAGGCCGTACGGCCCTCGTCACGGGCGCATCACGCGGGATTGGGCGGTCGATCGCGACCGAGCTCGCAGCAGCGGGTGCGTCGGTCACGCTCTCGTACCGCACGGGAGTCGAGGAGGCCGAGTCGCTGGCGGCCGAGATCGGCGGCCGCGCCGTCCACGCGGACGTCTCCGATCCCGAGTCTGCACGGGCGCTCGTCGAGGAGGCCGGTGACATCGATGTCCTCGTCAACAATGCGGGAGTGACGCGCGACGGGTTGCTTGTGCGCATGTCGGACGACGACTGGAACACCGTGATCGACACGAATTTGGCGTCGTGCTTCTACACGTGCCGCGCAGCGGCGCGGGGGATGATGCGCAAGCGGGGTGGAACGGTCGTGAACATCTCGTCGATCGTGGGCATCCACGGAAACTGGGGTCAGACGAACTACGCTGCGTCGAAGGCCGGGATCATCGGCTTCACGAAGTCGCTGGCCCGCGAGCTCGGCAGCCGGAACGTCCGCGCGAACGTCGTCGTTCCCGGCTACGTGAAGACCCAGCTCACGGACGTCCTTCCGGAGGAGGCGACCGGCGCGATGCTCCAGGCGACGCCGCTCGGCCGTCTCGGCGAGCCGGACGACGTCGCCGGCGCGGTCAGGTTCCTGTGCTCGGACGAGGCCGCGTTCATCACGGGTGCGGTCTTGCTCGTCGACGGCGGATTGGGGATGTAGCGAATGGCGGACAGCGTGCCGAACGGACGTCGTCGGGTCGTCATCACCGGGGTGGGAATGGTTTCGCCGCTCGGGAGCGATGCCGAGTCGACATGGACGAGCCTCGTCGCGGGGGAGTCCGGCGCGGGGCCGATAACACGCTTCGACCCAACTGAGTACGCCGTGAAGTTCGCGTGTGAGCTGAAGGACTACGACCCGACGACGTGGATCGATCGAAAGCAAGCGCGGCGGATGGACACGTTCTCGCAGTTCGCTCTCTCGGCGGCGCGGATGGCAGAGGCAGACAGCGGGCTAGTCATCGCGGACGAGCCCGACCGCGTCGGCGCGGCCATCGCCACTGGGATCGGTGGCCTCACTGCATTCGAGGACTGTGTCCGGCGGCTCATCGAGCGAGGTCCCGATAGGACGAGCCCCCTCGCCATCGTTCAGATCATCCCCAACATGGCCGCGGCCTGGGTGTCGATGGAGCTTGGGGCGCAAGGGCCACTCGCTGCCGAGTGCACCGCCTGCGCGGCGTCGAACATGGCGATCGGGGACGGGCTGGACGCAATTCGCCTCGGCCGCGCCGAGGTCATGCTCTGCGGAGGAACCGAGGCGCCTGTCACGCACGTCGGAATCGCGGGTTTCAGCGCCATGCGCGCTCTGTCGCAACGAAACGACGATCCGAAGGCCGCCTCGCGGCCGTTCGACTCCGGCCGGGACGGGTTCGTCATGGGTGAGGCCGCCGCCGTGGTCGTCCTGGAGGAGCTCGAGCATGCGCGCGCCCGCGGCGCGAAGATCTACGCGGAGCTGCTCGGCTACGGCGTGTCGTCGGACGCGACGCATGTCACAGAGCCCGATCCGAGCGGCACCAATCCAGCCCGGGCGATGACGATGGCATTCGCCGACGCCGGGATCTCGCCCGACGAAGTGGGCTACGTCAACGCACACGGCACGTCGACGCCGCTGGGTGATTCCTCCGAGACGCGTGTGCTCAAGCTGGCGCTCGGCGAGGAGAAGGCGTTCGCGACCCCGGTCTCGTCGACGAAGGGCGCGACGGGCCACTGTCTCGGTGCCGCGGGAGCGGTCGAGGCCATCTTCACGATCTTCGCCCTGCAGCGAGGGGTGCTCCCACCGACGATCAACTACGAGGTTCCGGATCCCACCTGCGACCTCGACTACGTCCCGAACGAGGCACGTGAGCAGCAGATCGAGGTCGGAGTGTCCAACTCGTTCGGTTTCGGCGGCCACAACGCGTGTGTGGTCTTTCGGCGCTGGGCTGAGTAATCCGCAGATCAGAATCTGCGAGCGCAGATTCTGATCGCGAAGATCCCTGAAGGCGCCCGCTTCGCGGCCGCAGTGCCGTGGCTGCGCCGATGTCTGCTACAGCCTGAGTTCGAGCAGGACGGTGTCGCGCCAGACGCCGTCGAGCCGTGCGATCCGCTCGAAGCGGCCGACGAGACGGAATCCGAGGCGCTCGCGGAGCGCAAGGCTCGCGGTGTTCTCCGGGAACATGCCTGCGTGGATCGTCCAGATCCCGCCGGCGCCGGCGCTCGCGAGCAAGGCCTCCATGAGGGCGCGACCGATTCCGCGGCCGCGCGAGCCCTCCGCGATGTAGACAGAGCTCTCGGCGACCGCGGCGTAGCACTCCCGACTCGACG
>Ga0136631_10000357_pt1 | contig 14102 bp, 13 predicted proteins | sample AntDrymUQ6012206_2_FD_104655 | JGI IMG/M metagenome (GOLD analysis project Ga0136631, IMG submission 104655) | Polar desert sand microbial communities from Dry Valleys, Antarctica - metaG UQ601 (22.06) | ecosystem: Environmental > Terrestrial > Soil > Desert | place: Antarctica: Dry Valley... | reverse complement strand
GGCCTGCGACGTGCGCGTCCTGCGCGGCGTCGCACGCACGGTCTTCGCGCCCGTTCCGAACGTCGACTCGGTCCTCGTCGGCATGCAGCGCACCGGCTCGGCGCCGGAAGCGGCCCTGCGCGAGCTCGTCGGTGCAGCGTTCGCGCACCGCCGCAAGGCGCTTACCCGTTCGCTCGCGCTGGCCCCCGGGGCCGCGTCAGATGTCCGCGAACGCGCTCGCGCGGCTCTCACGCAGCTCGGCCATCCTGTAGATGTACGGGCCGAGCGCCTGTCTGCGGAAGACTTCAGGGCGCTCTACGAAGCGCTACGCACATGAACGTCCAGATCACCGAGGCGCGGGCGAAGATCAACCTTTGTCTGTTCATCGGCCAGACCCGCCCGGACGGCCGCCACGAGATCGTCACGCTGATGGACTCGCTGACGCTCTCTGACGACGTTCGCCTGCTGGCGGGCGTCGCCGGGCAGTCCAGCGACGAGGTCGTCTGTCCCGGTCTGGCCGGCGAGAACCTCGCATGCGCGGCGCTCGCCGCCTTCCGTGCGCGCACGGGCTGGGACGGACCGCCGGTGCGCCTGGAGATCGAAAAGCGCATCCCGATCGCGGGCGGCATGGCCGGCGGATCGGCAGACGCGGCCGCTGCGCTGCGCCTGATCGCCGACGCGGCCGGTATCGACGACCGCCGGATGCTCGAGGACATCGCCGTCTGTCTCGGAGCCGACGTCCCCAGCCAGATTCGCGGCGGCCTCACGCTGGCGACGGGGGAGGGAACGCGGTTGCGCCCGCTGGCGATCCACCTGGCCTACTCGGTGATCGTCCTGCCGATCGATGCGCGGCTGTCCACGACCGACGTCTACGCCGAGGCCGAGCGTCTGGAGATCCCTCGTGACTCGCTCGGCCTCGCGCGGTCGCTGACACGCATGCAGGCCGCGATCTCCGCCGACACCGTCCTCGATCACATCAGCAACGATCTCCAGGACGCCGCGCGCTCGCTCTGCCCGGCGATCGACGAGTCGCTCGAGGCCGCGCTCGCCGCCGGCGCGGACCACGCCCTGGTGTCGGGATCGGGGCCCACCGTGCTGGCGATCTTCTCCGGCGTCGGGCACCACCAGCGCGCCGTCACCGCGCACTCCGCGCTCGCCAGCGGAGGCCGCTCGCCGGCGCCGATCCTTGCCCAACCGGCGGATCCGATCCTCTAGGAGCTCACGCGCCGTCGCCCTTGTACGTCACAATCCGAGGTCATGTCCAACGCCGAGGCCACATACCTCGTAGCCAGCGTGTGTGGCGCCTGTGCGCTGGTGGCGTTCGTCTGGTTCATCGTCATCCCGGCCTGGACTGCGTACAGCAAGCCCTGGGAACGGATCGCGGCGTGCTTTTTGTCCTTGTACGCCTTGGCGGCCCTCGTGCTGGTCGGCGCCGCCGGGGGAGCGGCGATCGCGTACTACTGGGATCGCATAGCCGCGTAACCTCTAACCAATGGCCACCTCCGCCGAAAGGTCGATGGGGCTCGATCTCACCGCACTGGACGCGATCACGGAGGCCGTCGAGTCAGGCGCCGGCCTCCCGGACGTCGTGCGCGCCGCCGCGCGCGCGCTCGAGGCCAGCCTCGTGCTGCTCGACCGCACCGGATCGGTGCTCGCCGTCGCCGCGCGCTCGCCGGCTGACGAGCGCTCGCTGCTCGATGGGGCCGCGGGGGTGGACACGATCGAGCTGCGCGTCGCCGACACAGCGGTCGGACAGCTGCGGATGCGCGCGCGCTCGACGCCCGGCCCAGCGCTTGTACGACTTGTGACGACACTGGTCGCCTCCGAGGTCGAGCGCGTCCGCGCGCCGGCGCGCGCGTCGCAGGAGGCGAGCAGCGCCTTCCTGCGCTCGGTGCTCTCGGGCGAACTCGCAGATTCCGACGAGATCATCATGCGTGCAGCGCAGCTGGGCGTCGACCTCGTCGCGGGCGCCAGCGTGCTCGTCGCCCGCGCTCACGTGCACGCGACGATCGAGGAGGGCTGGCGCGCGCGCGTGCTGGCGACAGCCGAGCGCGGCGCCCGCGCCGTCGTCCCCACTGCGATCGCCGCTCCGGCCGCCCACGAGTCAGCGGGGGCGGAGGTCGTCGTGCTGGTTCCCGGCGGCGAGGACGCCGTCGCCAAGCGCGCCGCGGAGGGCGTCCTGCGCGAGCTGCAGACCGGCCTGCCCGGCCACACGTTCGCGCTCGGCCGCAGCCGCGTCGCGAGGGATCCGCTGGACCTGCACCGCGCCGGCAACGAGGCGCTGCTGGCTGTCAACGTGGCCGAAGGCGACGAGGAGCGTCCGCTGCTGGCGTTCGAGCAGACCGGGGCGTACCGCCTGCTGCTGTCGGCGATGAGCGAGGATCCGGCTGAGCTGCAGCGCTTCTATGCCGAGACGGTCGAGCCGCTCGTCGCCTACGACGAGCAGTACGAGACCGAGCTCGTGCGGACCGTCGAAGCGTTCCTGGACAATGACGGCAACGTCGCGGGGACGGCGCAGAAGCTCTTCACCCACCGCCACACGATCCGCTACCGGCTGGAGCGCGTGCGCGAGCTGTCGGGGCTCGACGTCGGCTCGACCGACGGGCGCGAGAAGCTGTCGCTCGGGCTGAAGGCGATGCGCGTGCTCGGCGTCGCGGCCCCGACGGGCCCGGCGACGGAGCCCGGCGCGGGCGCCGGCCGCGTGCCAGGCCGATAACGCGGATAGCATCCCGCGCCATGCGAATCGGGATCCTGACCGGGTCGGGCACCTACGCCCTGCCCGGGATCGAAGCCGACGGCGAACCGCAGCTCGTGCAGACGCGCTACGGGCCGGCGCCGGTGACAAGCGGGCGCTTCGCGGGCGTCGGCGTGCTGCACGTCTCGCGCCACCGCCCAGGCCACGAGCTGATCTCGAGTCAGGTCACCCACCAGGCCAACATCGCCGCCCTGAAGGAGTGCGGGGCTGACGCGATCCTGTCGGTCACGGTCTGCGGCTCGCTTGACCAGCGGCTGCCGCTCGGCAGCCTCGTCGTCTTCGACGACCTGCACTTTCTCGTCAACCGCCTGCCCGACGGCTCGATCTGCACGCTCTTCACCGAGCCCGGCGAGAAGGGCCGCGGCCACTGGATCTACGAGCGGCCGTTCTCCCAGCCGCTGCGCGAGGCGCTGCTGGAGGGCGCCAAGGAGGCCGGCCACTTCGTCCGCGACGGCGGCTGCTACGGCCACGTCGACGGGCCGCGCTTCAACACCAGGACCGAGATCAAGATGCTGCAGAACTGCGGCGTCACCGTCGTCAGCCAGACTGGCGGACCCGAGACCGTGCTCGCCGGCGAGGCCGAGATTCCGTACGCGCTGCTGGGTTACGCGACCGATTACGCCAACGGCGTGTCGTCTGAGCCGACACCGGTGCAGGAGCTCATCCGCCTGATCGGCGCGAGCGGCGATACGTTTGCGGCGACGCTCGCGGCCGCCGTCCCGAAGATCGACGAGAACCGGCTCGAGCCGGTCGGAACGTTCTTTCGCTTCGACTGACGTGCCAGCCTCGGCGCTTCGTGGCGCGGCGAGCCGCCAGGACACGATCAAGAACACTGGGGAGCCAGGATTCGAACCTGGGCCGACGCTTCCAAAGAGCGTAGTGCTGCCGTTACACCACTCCCCATCGAATCGGGCGAAGCTACGTTGGGCAACGATAGCCCTAGGATCCCTCCCATGGCAGCGCTGACCGTCGTCATCCTCGCCGCCGGCCAGGGCACCCGCATGCGCTCGCGGACGCCCAAGATGCTGCACGATATCTGCGGTCGTCCGCTCGTGGGCTGGCCGATCATGGCGGCGCTCGAGGCGGGGGCGGAGAAGGTCACGGTCGTCGACTCGCCGGCGGACACGCTGCGGGGCCAGCTTCCCGACGGCGTCGGCACGGTCACTCAGCCCGAGCCCGACGGCACCGGCGGAGCCGTTCGGGCCGCGGCGGGGGAGATCGATTCCAACAGCACCGTCGTCGTGCTCCCCGGCGACGCGCCGCTGGTCACACCGGACGCGATCCGAGCGCTGGTCGCCGATCACGCGCACGGCGGCGCCGCGGCGACGATGGCCACGATGGTCCTCGACGACCCGACCGGCTATGGCCGCGTCGTGCGCAACGACGACGGCGGAGTCGAGCGCGTCGTCGAGACCAAGTCGCCCGGCGACGCCACGCCCGAGGAGCTCGAGATCGACGAGGTCAACAGCTCGATCTTTGCCTTCAGCGGCGGGCCGCTCCTGCGTGCGCTGCAGGAGCTGCGTCCCGACAACGCGCAGGGCGAGCTCTATCTCCCCGACGTCCTGCCGGCGCTGCGCAGCGCCGGCCTCTCGGTGGCAGCCCACCGGATCTGCGATCCGACGATCACCCTCGGCGTCAACGACCGCGTTCAGCTCGCGGAGGTTCGCACGATCGCTCAGGCTCGCATCCACGCCGCCCACGGACGCGCGGGGGTGACGATCGTCGACCCCGCTTCGACCCTGATCGACGTCGGCGTCACGATCGGCGAGGACTCGACCGTGCAGCCGAGCTCGTTCCTGCGGGGCACGACCACGATCGGCCGCGGCTGCACGATCGGCCCGCTGACGACCCTCATCGACGCTGCGCTTGGCGATGACGTCAAGGTCCCGCACTCCTACCTCGTCGAATGCGAGGTCCGCGACGGCGCCACGATCGGGCCATTCGCCTACCTGCGCCCCGGCACCCTGTTGCGGGAGCGCTCCAAGGCCGGCACGTTCGTCGAGATCAAGAACTCCGACGTCGGCGCGGGCAGCAAGGTCCCGCATCTCTCCTACATCGGCGATGCGGACATCGGCGAGGACACGAACCTCGGTGCCGCGACCATCACCGCGAACTACGACGGCGTCAGCAAGCACCGCACGACGATCGGCGACCGCGTCCGCACCGGGGTCGACACGACGCTCGTCGCACCCGTGACCCTCGGCGACGATTCGTTCACGGCCGCCAACTCCGCGATCACGAAGAACGTCCCCTCCAAGGCACTTGGCATTGCGCGCGAGCGGCAGACCAACCGTGAGGGCTATGCCGATCGCAAGCGCCGGAATGCCGACTAAACTGTCTACGGCGATGAGCGCTGTCGAGACGCAGCCGTTGCCTGCCACCCGGCTGGAGCTCGGCTACGACAAGCACCTGATGCTGTTCTCCGGGCGCGCGAATCCGGCTCTGGCGGCGAAGATCGCCGACAACCTCGGCATCGAGCCGGGCCCGGTGACGCTCAAGACGTTCTCCAACGGCGAGGTCTACTGCCGCTACGGCGAGTCGATCCGCGGTGCCGACGTCTTCATCGTGCAGCCGACCTGCGGCAACCGGGCCAACGGCATCTCGCCCAACGACGCGCTGATGGAGCTCATGCTCATGATCGACGCGGCCGTCGGCGCCAGCGCGCACCGCGTGATCGCCGTCACGCCGTGGTTCGGCTACAGCCGCCAGGACAAGAAGTCCGCGCCGCGCGAGCCGATATCCGCCCGCCTCGTCGCCCGCATGCTCGAGCGTGCCGGCGCGGATCGCGTTCTGACGATGGACCTCCACGCGGGCCAGATCCAGGGCTTCTTCTCCAAGCCGGTCGACCACATGACCGCGCTGTTCATCCTCACGCAGCACTTCCGCGACCTCGGACTGCAGGATCTCGTCGTCGTCGCCCCCGATGCCGGCCGCGTCAAGCTCAACAAGAAGTTCGCCTCCAAGCTCGGCGCCGAGCTTGCGATCCTCGACAAGGAGCGCCCCGCCCACCAGGTCGCCGAGATCGGCTATGTCATCGGCAACGTCAAGGGCAGGACGGCGGTCATCGTCGACGACATGATCGACACCGCGGGCACCTTGAAGGTCGCCGGCCAGACGGTGCTCGACGCGGGCGCACGTGCCGTCTACGCGGCGGCCACGCACCCCGTGCTCAGCGGCCACGCCTTCGAGAACCTCCGCGCCGGGGGCTTTGAGGAGATCGTCGTCACCGACACGATCCCGCTGCCCCCCGATGCGCCCGACAACATCCGCGTCCTGTCGTGCGCGGGCCTGCTGACCGATTCGATCCGCCGTATCTTCAGCGATCGCTCGGTGAGCGAGGTCTTCGGCGGCGAGAACCAGCTCTTCTGAGTTCGCGCGCCGTCGCACTGATCGAGCGCCTCGGGCTGTCCGACGACGAGCTCTGCGAGGTGCTCGCGGTCGATCCGCTGCAGGTGCTGACCGACGAGCTGGCCCATCGACCGGAGCTGCAGATCCTGCTCGCGCTCACCGACGAGGCGGCCGAGCACGTCGGCGACGGCACCCTGCGGACCTGGCTGCGGCGCCGGGGACCGAACGGCGTGCCGCTGGAGCACCTCAAAGCACGCGATTTCCAGGCCTTCGAGGACGACCTCGAGAGCCTCGCCCGGCGCGGGTTCGTCCTGCGGTAGCTCGGACCCTACGCGCGCTCGGGCCGCTTCTCGCCCGGCCAGATGCCGGTCAGCCACTGAAAACCCTTGGCGCCGCTGCGGTTCACGGCCGCCTTGGTGACCGCGAACGTGGCTCCTTGAACCGCCGCCGCGCCCAGGACCCGGCCCCAAGACGTCTCCAACGTGGTGGCCTCCGGTGGCTCGCGGTCATCGATGTGGCCCCACACCTGGTTGAAGACCTGCCGCGCAAGGATTCCGGCGACGATGCCGACAACTATCCCAATGGGCTTGTAAAGAATCTTCATGGTGGCGGAGAGTACCCGCTGTCACAATGAGTCGAACAATCAAGGAGGGTTGAACGATGGACCAGGCCGACGATCTTCTCCAGCGCGCGCTGATCGACGCCGGTTCCTGCGCGTCCGTTGCCCTCAAGGTCTCCGACCTCGCCCTAGCCGAAGCGCTGACGGTCATCTTCCACGGCCGTCGCGACCTCGGAACGCTGCAGACCTACGTCGCCCACGGACCGCGCAGCGCGGGCTCGGCGATCGGCGCATCCGAGCTGCTGCGCGTCCCGTGTGATCTGGACCTCGCCGAGGCCTCCAGTCGCGACGAGGCCGAGGAGCTGTACGCCGCTCAGGCGCGCGCGCTGCGCGACGCGATCGTTGCCGCGGACACCGTCCTGGCGGTCTGGGCCGGTCCGCTTGCCGCGGCCACCGGCAGCGACGTCGCCGTCGATCGCTCGATCGAGCTGAACGTGCGCCTGCCCGCGCACCGGTTGATGCCGGTCGCGCTCACGGCCCCCGAGCGCAGGCTGCTCGTCGCCGCGGTCTGCGGCGCGCGCACGCTTGCCGAGGGTCGCCCGCCGATGGGCATCGTCTGCGCCCAGCAGGACCTCGCGCACATCTACCAGCTGTCCGACGACCCCGAGAGCTGCCTCGAGGATTGCGAGCAGCGCGCCGCCGCGCACGCCCACCGCACGGCCCAGCGGTTAGACCAACAGGAAGCCTCCGTCCAGCGCTTCCTCGAGCTCAACGGGGACGACTTCCAAGCAGCCGGCTAGCGCGCTCGCGACAGAACCTCGCACGACGACCGGCCGGGTGTATTAACAATGGGGGCGTGAAACGCCTCATCGTCGTCGCCGGCGTCGTCGTCTTTCTCGTCCTCAGCGTCATCGTCGCCCGCTGGTTGAACGCCGACACGGTCGAGCGCGGCGCGGTCACCGAGCTGCTGCGCGCGCAGGCGCGCGGCGATCCGAACACGATGCTGGGTCGCCTGGAATGCTCCGACGCGTCCTGCGAAGCGCTCGTCCGTGCCAACGCCAAGCGACTGAAGGCCCCCGGTGAGCTGAAGATCGCGCTGTACCAGTCGGGCACCTCGCACGCGCTCAAGGCCAGGACGAAGCCGACGCGCGTCGTCTGGTTCACGCCGGGCAAGCTCACGACCGTGCAATGCGTGCTCGTTCGGCGGACGGGAAACGTGCTAGCCGGGACGACCGTTAGCCTCTTGCGTCTCAGCGCCCCGATCGGTCGCGAATCGAGCTGTCCCTAGTCCACAACTCGTGCCGGCAGGTGGTGTTGTGCCCCCCGATGACGATCCGCACCAGCTGCCTGCACGCACTCACGATCGCGCTGTTCGCGATCGCGCCGGCGGCGACGGCCGCGCCGGTGCCAGCCGCGTCCGCCGACGGCATCACGCCCGGGACGATCTACCACGACGGACCCGACAACCGCTACCTGCTCGCCGGCGACTGGCTGTTTCGCCTCGACAGCGCCGGTGCTGGTCTGAGGCAGCTCTTCCAGCGCGAGACGAGCACGGACGGCTGGACGACGACGCGGGTTCCCAACGCATGGAACGCCGGCGACAACTCGGTCGAATCGATGACCGGCGGCGTCGGCTGGTACCGCAAGGACTTCCGCCTGCCGGACGCACGCAGCCGCATGGACTGGCTCGTGCGCTTCGAGTCGGTCAACTACCGCTCGAGGGTGTGGCTCAACGGCAAGCCGATCGGCCGCAACACCGGCGCCTACCTGCCATGGAGTCTGCGCCTGTCGCCGAGCGCCCTCAGGCGCAAGGGGATAAACCGGCTCGTCATCCGCGTCGACAATCGCCGCCTGCGCACCGACTTCCCACCGTCTGGGCTGACGGGCTCGGGCGACCCGGCCGGCGGCTGGTGGAACTACGGCGGCATCCTGCGCGAGGTCTACCTCCAGCGGGTCGACCGGGTCGACATCTCCAGCCTGCTCGTCCGCCCCGACCTGCCGTGCGCGACCTGCGACGCCAGCGTCCTCGCGCGCGTCACCGTGCGCAACTACGGCGGCTCGCGGAGCGCCGTCGGAATCAGCGGCCGGCTCGGCGGCCGCAGCGTGCGACTCGGCACCAAGGGCGTCAACGCCAGCGGCTTCCAGACCTTTGAAACCCGTATCAGGGTGCGCGACCCGAAGCTGTGGTCGCCCGCGGCGCCGAACCTCTACAGGGCCCGCTTCACGGTCCGCGTCGGCGGTCGCAAGGTCGTCGGCTATCGGCTGCGCTACGGCATCCGCTCGATCAAGATCGTCGCTGGGCGGCTGCTGCTCAACGGCAGCCCGGTCGCGCTGCGTGGCGTCGGCATCCACGAGGACGATCCGCGTGCCGGCTTTGCGATCGGCACGCCGCGACGGCGTCAGATCGTCGAGCAGGCCCAGGAGCTTGGTGCGACCGTGCTGCGCTCGCACTATCCGCTGCACGCCCAACTGCACGAGTTCGCCGACAGCCAGGGCCTGCTCGTCTGGTCGGAGATCCCGGTGTATGCAATCAAGACGCCGTACCTCAAGCGTGCGGAGGTCCGCAAGCTCGCGGCGCGCGAGCTCGAGGACAACATCCTCGCCAACCAGAATCACCCGTCGATCATGCTCTGGTCGATCGGCAACGAGCTGTCGTCGCAGCCCGGCCCAGTCCAGAGCGACTACATCGAGCGTGCGACACGCCAAGCCAAGGCGCTGGATCCGGCGCGACCGGTCGGACTCGCCGTCGCCGGCTATCCGTCGGCGGGTTGCCGGCCGCAGTACGCGCCGCTCGACGTCGTCGGCATCAACGAGTACTTCGGCTGGTATCCGGGTCCAAACGGGCAGCTGGCCGACCGCGACAGGCTGCCCGACTACCTGGATGCCATGCGCGCCTGCTATCCGAACAAGGCGATCTTTATCTCCGAGTTCGGTGCCGAGGCCAACCGCCAAGGGCCGCTCGAGGAGAAGGGCACGTACGCCTTTCAGCAGGACTTCGTCAGCTATCACCTCGGCGTGTACGCGACCAAGCCGTGGCTGAGCGGGGTGCTGTACTGGGCGCTGCAGGAGTTCCGCGTGCGGCCGAACTGGGACGGCGGCAACCCGCGGCCGAACCCACCGATCCACCAGAAGGGCTTGCTCGGCTACGACGGCTCCAAGAAACCGGCGTGGTCAGATGTCGAGCGCCAGTTCAAGGCGACGCCGCAGTTCGGCGCTCCGTAGCCCCCTGTTGGTACCCTTCGCCGTCGCCATGGCCTCGCAGAGCACCAAGCTTTCCATCTCCGCCCGCACCGTCGAAGGCTCGCGCGCGACGCGGCGCCTGCGCCGCACGGGACGCGTGCCGGGGATCCTCTACGGCGGCGACACAGAGCCGCTGGCGTTCAGCGCCGACGCGCGCGAGCTGCGCCACGCTCTCGCGGCCCACGGCGCCGTGCTCGAGGTCGCCGACGGCGGTTCGTCGACCCCGGCGATCCTCAAGAGCGCCCAGTACCACCCGGTGCGCGGCGAGACGATGCACGTTGATCTGCTGCGCGTGAACCTCAACGTCGCGATTGCGGCCGTCGTCCCGCTCGAGCTCACCGGCGCCGACGACGCGCCCGGCATCAAGGAGGGCGGCGTGCTGGAGCAGATCATGCGCGAGCTGAACATCGAGGCGCTGCCGACCGCGATCCCCGAGTCGATCGTCCACGACGTGTCGGAGATGCAGATCAACGACACCGTCACGCTCGCCGAGGTCACGATGCCCGCGGCCATCACGCTGCTGCACGATCTCGAGGAGACGGTCGCGACCCTGACGCCGCCGCGCGTCGAGACCGAGACCGACGAGATCGAGGAAGAGACCGAGCGCGTCGGCACGGGCGCGGAAGCCGCGCCCAGCGTAGCCGCCGACGCCGGCGAGTGACGGCGCGACCATGCGGCTGCCCGGCCGCGGCGGCTCGAGCGGGCCGGTCGACTGGCTCGTTGTCGGCCTCGGCAACCCCGGCTCGAAGTACGCCGGCACGCGTCACAACATCGGCTTCGAGATCGCTGACCTGCTGGCGTCGCGCTGGAATCTGCCGCGGGCGAAGTCGAAGTACGGGGGCCTGCTGACGGAGGGGCGGACGGGTCCCGGTGGCGCGCGCGTCGCCGTGCTGCTGCCGCAGACGTACGTCAACGAGGCCGGTCGCTCGGTCGGCCCGGCGCGCGGCGCTTACAAGCTGCCGCTCGAGCGCGTGCTCGTCCTGCACGACGAGATCGACCTGCCGTTCGGCGAGGTGCGCACGCGCGTCGGCGGCGGCTTAGCGGGCCACAACGGCCTGAAGTCGCTGAAGGCCGACCTCGGCGGCGCCGACTTCGCACGCGTGCGCGTCGGCGTAGGGCGGCCCGATACGACCGACCCCGACATCGTGGCCGCGTGGGTCCTCGGCGGCTTCCGCGAGCCGAAGGCAGACGTCGCAGAGCTCGTCGGCCGGGCGGCGGCGGCGGCCGAGGCGATCGTGCTGGGCGAGCGGGAGGCCTAGCCTCCCGGTCGCGTCCGGCCGGCGGACCGCGAAACGCAGCTTCCCAGCGATCCGGCGACCGAGCCCGGCGACCTACACTGGATGAGTCCGGCCGAGCGGGTTGCGCGCTCCGTCGGCCCGCCGATGCTGCGCCCGCTTCTCACCCATCTCACCGACGACACCGGCGGCGCGACGCTCGCCCGCGAGGGCGGCCGCGCGTTCGTCTCCGCGTCGCTGCGGCCGTACGTCTTGGCCGCGCTGGCCGACGAGGATCGTGCGCGCGCCGCGCTCGTCGTCGCCGGCGACGATCGCCAGGCGCGTGACCTCGCCGCCGACCTGCGCGCCTGGCTCGCACCGCGGCAGGTCCGCTTCTACCCCAGTCGCGGTGTCGCCTACGAGTCACACCTGGCGCCGCCGCCGCACCTCGTCGGGCTGCGCGTGGCAGCGCTCGACACGCTGCTGGAATGGGAGTCCGCCAGCGAGCATCCAGTCGGCACCGAGGCGCCGGTCGTCGTCGTCTCCGCGGTGGCGCTCAGCGAGAAGGTGCCCGACCCCGTGCTGCGCCCGCACGCGTTCAAGCTGCGCGTCGGCGACTTGCTCGACCTCGACGAGTGCATGTCCGCTCTCGTTGCGGCCGGCTATGAGCGCGTCGACCAGGTCGAGGACCGCGGCCAGTTCGCCGTCCGCGGCGGGCTGTTGGACATCTACCCGGCGACCGAGGAGCGCGCCGTGCGCGTCGATCTGTTCGACATCGAGATCGAGTCGCTGCGCTGGTTCTCCACCTTCACCCAGCGCTCGCTGGGGGAGACCGAGGAGGTCGAGATCGCGCCGGCGGCCGAGCTCGCCGCGGAGCATCGCGAGCTTGCCGACCTCGCAGCGCTGGAATTTCGCGAGGGCGGTTCGTCGCTCGACGTCGCCGAGCTTTTGCCCGTCGAGCGCTTCGGCGCCTTCCTCGACCTGGCGCCCGACGCTGCCGTGCTGCTCGCCGCCGAGGAGGAGATCGAGCCGTCGCTGGCAGTCCACTGGCAGGACGTCTGCGCCGCCTTCCACGACGACGACGCGCACCACCTGTACGTCAAGCCCGAGGACATCAGCGCCGCGCTCGACGCGCGGGCGCGCGTGCGGCTGTCCTCGATGGACGCGGGCCAGCCGCTCGAGTTCCGCGCCCAGGCGCCGGACCTCGCCGCGCGCTCGCTCAAGGAGGCCGAGCCCGAGCTCGAGAAGCTCGTCCGCTCGGGCTATCGGACGGTCGTCGCATGGCCGCAGCGCGGCGAGGGCGAGCGTGCGGCGTACAACCTCGCGCGGCTGCAGGCGTCGTGGCTGGGGGAGGGCGATCCGGCCGGCATCGAGAACCCGCTGCGCTTCGCGCACGTCAACCTGCGCGACGGCTTCATCGCGGCGGGATTGAAGCTCGCGATCCTGCCCGAGCACAAGCTCTTCAGGCGCCGGCGCGCTGAGCGCAGCGGCGGGCGCGACCACGCCACTCGGCGCCGTGGTGCGCTGCGCTCGTTCTCGGACCTGCGCAGCGGCGACATCGTCGTCCACGAGGACCACGGCATCGCGCGCTTCGCCGGCTTTGAGACGAAGACCGTCGCGGGCGTGACGCGCGACTACCTCTACCTCGAGTACCACGGCGACGACCGCGTGTTCGTCCCCTCAGACCAGCTCGCGAAGATCAGCCGCTACGTTGGCGCCGGCGGCGCGCATCCGCCCCTGAGCCGGCTGGGCGGCAGGTCCTGGGAGCGCCTCAAGGCACGCGCGCGCCGCGCCGCCCAGGAGCTCGCCGGAGAGCTGCTCAACCTCTACGCCGAGCGCCGCCGCCGCCGCGGCCTCGCCTATCCCGCCGACTCCGACTGGCTGCGCCAGTTCGAGGCGGCGTTTCCCTACAACGAGACCGCCGACCAAGCCGAGGCGATCGAGCTCGTCAAGCTCGACATGGAGTCCGAGCGCCCGATGGACCGGCTCGTCTGCGGCGACGTCGGCTTCGGCAAGACCGAGGTCGCGCTGCGCGCCGCCTTCAAGGCCGCCGACGCCGGCAAGCAGGTGCTCATGCTCGTGCCGACGACGATCCTCGCCCAGCAGCACTACGGCACGTTCGCCGAGCGCCTGAAGGACTATCCGTTCACGATCGAGCACGTCAGCCGCTTTCGGGCGGCGGCGAAGCAGAAGGAGGTGATCGCGGGCTTCCAGAGCGGCGCGGTCGACATCCTGATCGGCACCCACCGGCTGCTGAGCCGCGACGTGCGCGCCAAGGACCTCGGCCTGATCATCGTAGACGAGGAGCAGCGCTTCGGGGTCAAGCAGAAGGAGCTGCTGCGTCAGCTCAAGCTGCGCGTCGACGTCATCTCGATGAGCGCGACGCCGATCCCGCGCACGCTGCAGATGTCGCTCGCCGGCCTGCGCGACATCTCGGTCATCAACACCCCGCCCGAGGGCCGGCGGCCGGTCAAGACCTACGTCGGCGAGTACGACGAGGAGCTCGTCAAGCAGGCGCTCGTGCGCGAGCATGCCCGCGGCGGTCAGGCGTTCTTCCTGCACAACCGCGTCGAGACGATCGACGAAACGGCCGAGCGGCTGCGCGGCCTGTGCCCGGGCATGCGCCTCGAGGTCGCTCATGGCCAGATGGACGACACCGAGCTCGAGGACCGGATGCTGACGTTCTTGCGCGGCGACGCGGACGTGCTCGTCTGCACGAGCATCATCGAGTCGGGGATCGACATCCCGCAAGCCAACACGCTGATCGTCGATCGTGCGGACGTGTTCGGCCTGTCGCAGCTCTACCAGATCCGCGGGCGCGTCGGCCGTGCGCGCGAGCGCGCGTACGCGTACCTGCTCTATCCGAGCGCCGCGGCGCTGACGCAGGAGGCGGCCCACCGGCTCGCCGCGCTCAGCGACTACACCGAGCTCGGCGCCGGCTTCAAGATCGCGATGCGCGACCTCGAGCTGCGCGGCGCGGGCAACCTGCTCGGCGACGAGCAGTCCG
>Ga0136631_10000356_pt1 | contig 14126 bp, 13 predicted proteins | sample AntDrymUQ6012206_2_FD_104655 | JGI IMG/M metagenome (GOLD analysis project Ga0136631, IMG submission 104655) | Polar desert sand microbial communities from Dry Valleys, Antarctica - metaG UQ601 (22.06) | ecosystem: Environmental > Terrestrial > Soil > Desert | place: Antarctica: Dry Valley... | reverse complement strand
GAAGGTCGTTCCCGAGCGCGGTGAGCCCACGACGAACACGAGCCGATCGTCGAGGCGACCGAAGCGCTCGGCAAAGGATGCCCCGCGCCGAGGGGCCAGCCGTTTGGCCACGCGGAGCTGGTTCGCCGTCGACTCGAGGACGCCGTACACCACGGGCGCGATTCTCGCAGTGACGCTCGAGCTCGGTTGACACCATCCGGCGACTCGTCGAGAGTGCGGCCACGTCACGCGAGCACCCAGCGGTCGTAGGCACCGGTTGAGACGCCTCCTCGTAGGCGGCGTGGCCGTGGTGGCGCTCGTCGCGGCGAGCATGGCAGTCGCCGCGCGGGGCTACTCGGACGCTGCGGGCGATTCGAACTCCGCACCCGACATCACATCCGTGGAGATCGGCGAGGCGACGTCCGGCGTGCTCGCCATCAGGCTCGGCATCGGAAACTACGCGTCGCTCCCGGCCAGGAGCTGGGTGAACCTCTGGTTCGACCTCGACTCCGACCAGGCAACCGGAGCCGCGGGCGACGAAGCGCTCGTCCGCTACACCGCCGACGGCGGCGTGGAGCTCTTCGCATGGGACGGCTCGCAGCTCGTCGCAGGCTCGACCGACGGCGTCACGGCGTCGTTCGCCGAGGGCCTTCTGACGGTCTCGCTGCCCCGCGCCTCGATCGCCGCGAAAGCGTCGTTCGGCATGCTCGTCGTGAGCTCGCGCGCGCAGTCTCTCGGCGAGGACGAGCTCGTCGCCTCCGACTATGCGCCGGATACGGGACGCTCGGCGTACGCGGGCCCGGCCACCGCGGCATTCCCCGACCCTGCGGGCGATCACGATGCCGCTCCGGATGTCACCTCCGTCCGCGTCAGCGACGCGAAGAGCGGCTGGATCACGTTCGCGATCACCACCCCGAACTACGCGACTCTCCCGTCCGAGTCCGCGATCGTGCTGACGATCGACGCCGACTCGAACCCGGAGACCGGAGAGGGTGGCGCCGAGCTGTCGATCACGCTGGTCGGCGGTGAAGTCGTCCTCGACAGGTGGAACGGCCGGCGCTGGGCTCGGGACACCCCTCCAATGCAGGTCCGCGCGCGCAACAGCCGCAACATCGTCTCCATCGACCTGCACGTGCGGGAGCTCGACAACGCGCGTCGCTTCGGTTTCTCGCTCCTGAGCGTCGATCTCAACACGGCGGTCGAAGGCGCCGTTGCCGTTGACTTCGCCCCGAGCGACTTGTCGTACTGGGGGTATGCGCTCGCGAATCGTCCTGCGCTCATCCTGGTCGCGACGGAACCGGTTGCCACGCCGCGGCGTCCACGCGCCGGGCGGTCGTTCACGGTGAGCCTCCCGGTGACGAGATCCGACACGGGACGGTCGATCTCATCCGGGAACGTCGACTGCCGTGTGCGCGCTGCGGGCGTGGCGGTACAGGCGACGGGCCGTGTCGCACGGGGCTCGGCGACGTGTGCATTCGTCGTGCCGCGCGCCGCGAAGGGCAAGGTCGTGCGCGGGACGATCACCGTCCGGGTCGACGGCAAGGTCGTCGCCAGGGACTTCGCGTTCGTCGTCCTCTAGGAAGCCGCGCACATCTGCCCGGAGAGGTGAAGGCTAGACTCTGTCGATGGCGAAGACGCGCACGGAGCGGGAGCGGGACGCCCGCCTCGCGAAGCTCGACCACGTGAGTGCACAGGTTGCGTCGGGAGAGCTCGTGATCCGCGAGATGTCAGAGGTCGAGCGGTCGCGATGGGCGGAGCAGTCGGCCACCTCCGATGCTCGTGCCACACCGGTCGAACGTGCTCGGAGAGCGACGGCGCTCGAGAATCGGCGCCGCCGCGCGACGCGACTCGATTCGTAGAGCTTCAACCGTCCGGCGTCTCGGCCGATAGAGGTCCTATGGCGCCATCACGCACGCGCCCCGATTCAGGCACGCAGGCTCAAAGCCCCGAGCTTGCACTCGTCGATCCCGACTTCGCTGCGGGGACGCCGATCGAGACGGAAAGGCGGGATGCCCGAGATGTTGGAGAGGCGATTCGGCGGCTGACCGAGCTCTCGGACGTTCGGCCGGCGGGCCGGGAGGGGCGGAGAACACAGCAGTCGAGCCTCGTGTTCGCGGCGAGTGCCTGGGCGACGCTCGCGGTCGTCGTCGCCGGATCCTTCCCTCACGGCATCTGAGCTCGCGCGCAGCCCGCGGCCGGATTCGTTCTCCGATCCGCGCAAGTTTCTCCTCTCCGGAGGATCTACCAACCAGGGGGAAGTCCCCGGTGACGGGCGGCGACTCAAGTCTGGCGGCAGCCGGTCGTCGCCCGCACCGGGCTCACCGATTGGCGCGGACACGTTCCGAACGGCCATCCGGCGGGAGGAGTGACGGGACCTCTTCCTCAGCGTGTGTGCCTCACCGCAATTGCTCGATCCCGTCCGATGGGTTCAGCAACACGACAGGACCCCCGCCGTTGCGTGACAGGGCGAAAGCGACAATCGCGCCCAGACCCGAGCTGTCCAAAGACCTGGTGCTTCATCACGAGTCGCACACAGGTGCTTCTTTGCCTGCAGCGCAATCCAGACGAGCGCATGCGTGACATCGCTCATCATCACGGAGCGCACGGCGCAGGCTCGTCAACGACCTGGTCGAAGCGGGCTACGTCACTCGAGCGCCGGCGCTCTCGTGATTGGGGGAGCCTGCGCTGCGGCTCGCGAGGGGCGACCATGACGGCAGCTCCCCCGAGAACGGCCTGTCTGTAGTGAGATCTGCCCCTACGCGAAGCTGCACACGACTTCCGCACGAGCCCTCGCCCACGTGTCACCGCGTCAGGCGGCGGCGAGCACCTCGACCGTCATGGGCTCGTCTCCAATCGGGGTGGGGTTGACCGTCCGGCTACCGGGTGTGCCCTGACCCGGCACCTCGAACGCCTCGAGAATCGCGGCCCCGCCATCTGCATACTCGCGTATCCGCCAGAGGGTGCCGCGGGCGCGTACTTTGGCCCCGACGGGAAGCTCGCTGCGCGTTGAGCGCCACTCGACATCGCCGTCAGGGAACCGAAGAATCAGAATCGGCGTGCCTGGCACGCAAGGAAGATATCCGGACCAGCTGACGAGGCCTACGTGGATTTCTGTGCATCGACACGCTCCACGTGGACGATCTCGACGACCTCCCGCGTAATCTGTGTGACCAACCAGAGCACGCCCTTCCGGCGAAGCGTCTCGCCGATCGAGGGGACGGCGCGCGGAGTGAGGCTGTACTCGAAGTCGCCGTTCGGGAACCGGATCACGAACGCTTTCGCGGGCAGGGGCTACCTCCGTCTGCCGTGGGAGTCCCCGCTTTTCGCAGGCGCAAACCAGCGGAACCCGCGAGACAGTCAGCTTCGGAGGAGGGCCGCCGTCAGGACCGGGCCAGACCGGCGCCGGCGTGGCCCTCCTCGAAAGCCGTTGCGCTACTGACGGATGTCGTGGCCCTCGTCGCGAGGAAGCAAACGAGGCGTCGTGATGGGAGCGCCTCCTCACCGCGGCCGAGCTCATCGCACCCGATCGCTCCTGCCTAGGCGCTCGCGACTACTTCGCGCACCTCGGCGCTCTCAAAAGTAACCCCCTCAGGAACGCCTGCGCCGATCCGGTCCGCCGCCGTTCGAGCGGACTCCTCTGACTCGAACACGATCATCGATCGACCGTTGCTTCCGTCGGCAGATCGTGTCCAGTAGCCCGCAACGAAACCAGGCAATTGCGAGATACGCGGTACGACCGTCTCTCGCAGCTCGTTCTGCGAACCCTCGAAGTCGCTGATCGAGACTTTCACGAGTACTGCATGCATGGGACCCCTCCAGTTCGGAGACAGGGAACCTCGAGCCTATGTGGTGCCGCGCTTCTGGACAAGTGGGTCGCGGGCCGGGTCCCTTCCCGGCTCGTCTCTTCGTCGAGGGGTAGAAGGTTCGGTCGAAAGGCCGCCTGGCGCGGCGCTCACTAGGCCGCTCCGATCATCTGAGATCGGCTGAAATCGGCTGGGCGGGTAGAAAGTTCGGGCGTTGGGAGGCGTCGGGAAGCTAATGAAGAACGGCCCAACCAAGCGGTTGGGCCGTTCTTCCTCTACGCAAGTTTCTACTCCCGCCGCTGTGCGATTCAAAGCCTCAGTGCTACTCCTTGGTGCTGGTCGTGACGATGAAGTTGTCCCAGGTTCCGTCTGCGCCCTGGGCGAACAGCCGAGCCCGCCCCGCGTCGGCTGGATCGTAGGTTCCGACCGGTATCGAGACGCTGAGCTCGGGCACTTCGGGGTGCTGGTACGGGAAGGCGTCGATCAAGCTGAACAGCCCGTGCCCGATCGTGAACGAGGTCAGCGTGCCCGCGAGCGACTCGCCGGGCCCGAGCGACGGGTAGATGCCCGTGTACGGGACGCCCTGCTTGTCAAGAGGAATCCCGACGTTGTTGACCTTACTGACGACTTCTCCGTCGAGGATGTACTGGACCGAGTTCTGCTTGGCCGAGTAGCGGATCGAGACCTTGTGCGGGCCGCCTCCGATGTTCACCTCGTTGACGATCTGGGTGTACATCTTGCTAGGGCCGACGAAGCTGGCACCTGGGCAGCCCGGATTCGACGTGTTGCCTGTGACGTTCGTCGGCAGCCGCTCGATCAGCGTGAAGGCCGTGTTGCTGGTCACGAACCAGTCGAACAGCTGTCCCGTGCAGAAGTCGATCATGTTCAGGACGACGCCCGCCTGCTGGCCCTCCAGCACGTTCGCGGAGTAGTTGGGCGGGGATGGCGGGTTCGCCGGGTCTGTCCAGGTGCCGGGCGGGCCGTAAATCCCCTGCTGCGTGAGCGGCGTGACCGTTCCCGGCGTCTGGGCCGTGATGTCCACGGAGAACTCGACCGACCCCTTGGCCGGCACGGCAAAGGAGCTGTTGCTGACCTCGATGTACTTCAGGTGGTCGAAGACGCTGAAGTCCGCTCCGGTTCTGAAGGGGACGGCCCGGACCCTCTGGGTGCCGTTCGGGAAGGTCATCTGGTGATCGGCGTCGGGATTCGCTAGCTCACCCGGACCGTAAATTGCCGTCCACTTGCTGTTGTCGCCGCTCGAGAAGTCGTCGTAGACGACAACGGTCTTGTTCGGACTCGTCGCCATTCCGCTGGTGGCGAACGCGACGACAGCAAGCGACGCGCAGGCGACCAGCGCCAGAATCCTGAATCGCATCGGTTCTCCCCTCAGATCCACGGGCGGCCAGGGTGACCGTCGTGGAGCGATCCTATTCCGATGCCTGATCCAGATCCACCGCACGATTGACCTGCAAGACTCGCTGCGGTGCCGACCTACCGCCTCCACGACCACGCCGGCGCCGAACCTCGAGCCCGGCTGATGTCACCTCCGCGCTGGCGGAGGAAGAACCGGACGCGCAAGCTGAACGCAGGCGAGATCGAGTACTTCCGGTCTGCGGCACGCGAGCGGTAGAAAGTCCGTAGAAGGTTGCCGGTGAAGGCGACACCGGCGATAGAAAAGCCCCGTGTTTACGGGGCTTTTCTACTCCCCGGACTGGACTCGAACCAGTAACCCTCCGGTTAACAGCCGGATGCTCTACCAATTGAGCTACCGGGGAAGGCAGCCGCGGGATTGTAGCCGCGCGTTTCGGGAGGTCTCAGGGAAGGACGGGCCCTGCGGGCGGCGAACTTGATGCGATGCGTCGCTTCGCCGTCGTCGGCGTCGCGGTGTTCATTGGCGTCCTCGTGTTCGCTCCTAGCGGGCTCGCGGCCAGTGCTCGCGTCGCCGCACTCCAGGTCGGGCTCCGCGCCCACGGGTTCGATCCTGGTCCCATCGACGGCGTGCGCGGACAACAGACGACACGGGCGCTTGTTGGGTTCCAGCGCGCACGAGGAATCCGCCCCACCGGTCTCGTCGGCCGCGGGACCCGCCGGGCGCTCGGAGCCCGTGGCCGGCCCCTGCTCGGTCAGCGCGAGCTCGGGGTCGGTTCGATTGGCTGGGACGTGGCGGTGCTCGAGTTTCGGCTGCGGGGCTACGGGCTCGGCGCGCGGGCGGTTGACGGGAAGTTCACCCGGAGCACAGGAGTCGCGCTACGGCGCTACCAGAGCAGGCGCGGCCTCTCGCCCGACGGGATCGCGGGGCCGAAGACCTACCGCTCGCTCGCGGGGCGCGGAGCTGCAGCACCAGCGCGCACGACGACCTGGCACGTCGTCCAGCCGGGAGAGAGCTTCTTCTCCATCGCGGCGCGCTACCACGTGAGCCCGTGGCGGCTCGCGCGTCGGAACCGGCTCTCGCTCATGAACGTGATCGTGCCGAACCAGCGCCTCGCGCTTCCGCAGGGTGCGCGCCTGACGTCGCCTGCCGCAGCGGGGCCGCCGGCGAGCCGAGATTCTGTGCGCTCCGCCATCGACTACTGGGCGAGGGTCTACGGCGTCGACCCCACGCTCGCCCGCGCGCTCGCGTGGATGGAGTCGGGGTTCCAGCAGGACGTGGTCTCGAGCGTCGGCGCGCTCGGCGTCATGCAGCTCCTGCCGGAGACGTGGCAGTTCGTCGACGTCGTACTCCTCGGCGAGCGAACGTCCCGGAACTATCAGGGCAACGTGCGTGCTGGTGTTCGCTATCTCCGCTGGCAGCTCGACGAGTTCAGCGGCGATCGGCGCCTCGCGCTCGCCGGCTGGTTCCAGGGCGCGCGAGCGGTGCGCGAGGTGGGTCTCTACAACGAGACCAAGGTGTTCGTCCGCATCGTGCTCGCGCTCTACGGCTCGGTCTGAGGTGGCTCCAACTCCCCGAGCGCAATAGCGGCAGCATCCCAGAGATCGAGGTCTCGTCCCCGTTGCACGGCCGTCACGAACGCAGGATCGAGCTCGGTGAGTAGCGGCTCGAACAGCTCGCGGTCGTCACTGCTCATTCCGGTCAGCGCCGCCTCAGCACTGCTCACTCCGGTCAGCACCGCCTCCGCCCAGCCCCAGAGGAGTCCCGCTCGCTCCAGCTCTCGGCGAGCCAATGCCACCTGCGCGATCGACGAGACGGCGCCCGCGGACCGTAAGGGGTTCTCGTGGTCACGTGCGATAAGCAGTGCTGCCCGGGCTTCGCGCTCGGCGCCCTCCAGGTCACCGATGCGAAGCGCGACCCTCGCGAGGTACGTGCGTTGACCCGACACCCACCAACCCCAGCCGATGGCGCTCGCCTGCGCCGCACTCTGTTCGGAGAGGGCGATTGCCTCCTCGACGGAGCCTTCCTCGAGGGCGAGCGCCGAGTACATCCAGAGGTTGACGGCATCGACGAGCCGGGAGCGGCCGGCGGCGAGCTCCTGCGACTCGTCGATCATGCGTCGTGCTCCGTCCAACTCGCCTCGCTCGAGTGGGAAGAGCGCCAGGCGATGGAGAACCATCGCGGCACCGCGGTCGTTCCCGAGCGAGCGGCAGAGCTCGAGGCTTCCCTCCCACCGCGACCGTGCCAGATCCCTGTCGACGTAGAAGGTGGTGTTTCCCGCAACCCGTAGCACTCGCGCTTGGAGCCCGGGATCGAGTACGTCTGCGGACGCGGCGATCCGATCCAGCCGCTGTCGTCCCTCCGCCTGGGCATGTGCATTCCAGAACGTCTCGAGCTCGACGGCGAGCACGGCCGCGAGCTCGAGGTCGTGATCTTGCGTCCAGTCGAGAGCGGCTCGCAGATCGTCGCGTTCGGCGAGCGCGACCTCGAGCTGAAACGGCTCGTCGTCGTCCTCACTCAGATGAGCGGACTTGACGATGGCGAGCATCCGCTCCACGTGGCGACGCCCGAGCTCGTGCTCACCGAGTTCCGCGAGGCGCTCGCGAGCGAACTCCTTGATCGTCTCGAGCATCCAGAATCGCTCCTCTCCGAGCGTTCCCGGGCGTTTTCGGACGAGGCTCTTGTCGAGAAGCGAGGCGAGCGTGTCGAGCTCGGCATCACATACCGCCTCGGCGGACTCGAGCGTGCATCCGCCGCGAAACACCGACAGTCGACTGAAGAGCGCTTGTTCATCGTCCGAGAGGAGGTCGTACGACCAGGCGATCGTGGCTCGGAGCGTCGCGTGACGCTCGTCTGCGTCACGCGTGCCCTTGAGCAGGTCAAGGCTCTCGCCGAGCCTGGCGTAGAGCGCAGCGGGCGAGAGGTGCTTCGTGCGCGCAGCAGCGAGCTCGAGCGCGAGCGGTAGCCGATCGAGGCGCTCACAGAGCCGTTGAACTGTCTCGGTAGGTTCGATGTCCGTGCCAACTGCACGAGCGCGCTCGAGGAAGAGCGCAACCGCGTCGTCGTCCACGAGTGGTGGCAGGTCGAGCTCGTGCTCTCCGGTGACTCGCAGCGCCTCGCGACTGGTGACAAAGAGCCTCATGGTCGGGACTGCCTGGACTAGTTCTCCCAGCGGACGGGCGACGTGGGGAAGCAAGTGCTCGAGGTTGTCGACGACCACGTGCGTTCGCTTCTCACCCACGCGAGAGGCGATCGCCGAGACATCCCCTGACGATGCGCCGAGTCGTTCGCCGATCGTCGACAGCACGAGCGCAGGCTCGCGAAGCGGGGCGAGGGCGCAGAAGACCGTCCCGCCTTCCGCTTCGTCGGCGAGCAGGCGACCCAGCTCGAGGGCGAATCGCGTCTTCCCCGTTCCTCCCGGCCCGAGAATGCTCAGCACGCGCGGGTCGTGCTCGTACACGAGCGAGATCGCGTCGAACAGCTCACGCTCGCGACCGAGGAAACGAGTCGCCGGGTCGGGCAGCTCGACGCTCCCGCGCGTGCGCAGCGGCGGGAACTCTACGGAGTCGAGTTGCGACAGCCTGATCGCCGCGTCGAAGTCCTTGAGCCGGTGCAGCCCGACGTCGCGCAGCTCGTGACCGTCGAGGAGCGCTGCGGTTGCGGGCGAGAGCACGATCTGGCCGCCATGCGCGAGCGCGCCGACGCGCGCACCGCGGTGCACGTCGATGCCGACGTACCCCTCCGGCGTGAGCGTCGGTGTCCCCGTATGGAGTCCCATGCGGACGGCGATAGGTCCCGAGGCGAGCGCGTGCTGGGCTCCGCGGGCCGCCGCCGCCGCTCCACCGGCCGTCGGAAAGGCGACGAAGAACGCGTCCCCCTGCGTGTCGACCTCGACGCCACCGTGCGCTGCGAACGCCTCGCGCAGCGCTCGCCGGTGCTGCGCGAGCGCCTCCGCGTAGGCATCGGGCCCGAGCGAGTGGAGCAGCCGCGTCGAGCCCTCGATGTCGGTGAAGAGGAACGTGACAGTGCCGGTGGGGAGATCCGGCCGCATGCTCGAGTTATAGACGTGAGATCGTCACTGGTGGGCGTGCCGACTTCCCGTGCGCGAAGTCGCCGTGGGCGGCTCGACGAGTTCGGAGGAGACCGGCATCCCGCTCGGCCCTCTACGGCACCGTTCGAGGCGGCTCGAGCTCCTCGAGAGCGATCGCTACGGCGTCCCAGAGGTCGAGCACGCTGCCGCGCTCATAGCCGCGCGCGAACGCCGGTCGCTGTTCGTCGAGGAGCGCACCGGCACGTCGCTCGCGCTCGCCGGTCCAGCTCGGGAAGTGTGCGGCCTCGCGCTCCGCGGCCCCCCACAGAACGCCGGCTCGATCAAGCTCCTCTCGTGACAGAGCAGCCTGGGCCAAACCTGCGAGCGTGTAGATCGTCCACAGTCGATTCTCCTGATCCCTCTCGATGAGGAGCGCTCGGCGGCCCTCTCGCTCCGCCTCCTCGTGATCTCCCCGACGCAGCGCCAGCATGAGCAGTTCGTGCAGCTGGCCCGACTCCCACCATGTCCAGCCCAGCTCCCGAGCCATCTCGGCACTTCGGCGAGTCAGATCGGCCGCCTCCGCTGTGTCGCCGGCGCGCAGCCGCAGCTGTCCGAGCATCCAGAGGCTCGATATCTCGACGATTGCGAATCGTCCCCCCGACCGCTCGAGCGAGGACTCGGTGAGCGCCTGCGCACGCTCCCACTCGTCGCGCCGCCATGCGAGCACCGCCAGTCGACCTTCGACTGCGGAGATGCCGAAGTCGTCGTCCAGCAAGCGATACAGCTCGACGCTCTCGGTCCAGGCGCGCTCGGCAGCCTCACGCTCGCCGGTGAGATCCGAGCATCCGCCGTAGACTCGAAGGGCACCGGCTCGAAGCTCGGGCGCCACGTCGCCCGATCGATTTAGGAGCTCGTCGATGCGCTTCTTTCCCTCCGCTGGGCTCGAGGCGACCCACATGTTCTCGAGAGCCACAGCGAGGCGAAGGCCGAGCTCGACGTCTGCCGTGAGCGCCCAGTCGAGCGCCGCGCGGAGATCCTCTCTCTCAGCAAGCCCGGCTTCGACGTCGAAGGCGCTGTCGTCGTCCTCGCTCAGGTGTGCGGCGAGGGCAATGACGAGCATTCGCTCGGTATGCCGGCGACGGAGCCGATCCGCGTCGCCGGAGACCTCGAGGAGCTCGGCTGCGTACTCCCGAATCGTCTCGAGCATCCAGTAGCGGTCTTCCCCGGAGCGGTCTGGGCGCCGGCGAACGAGACTCTTGTCCAGAAGCGACGCGAGCGTCTCGAGGTCGGCATCGCACACGTGCTCGACGCTCTCGAGCGTGCAGCCTCCGCGGAACACTGCAAGGCGTCTGAAGAGTGCCTGCTCTGGAGAGTCGAGCAGGTCGTACGACCACGCGATCGTCGCCCGGAGAGTGGCGTGGCGCTCGTCGGCGTCGCGGGTGCCCTTCAGCAGGTCAAGCCGGTCGCCGAGTCGTGCGAGAAGTGCCTCTGGCGTGAGCAGCTTGGTTCGCGCGGCGGCGAGCTCCAGAGCCAGCGGGAGATTGTCGAGTCGGGCGCAGAGCTCAGAGACGGCGTGGGACGGGGCGACATCCGTTCGAACCGCCTGAGCCCGCTCGCAGAAGAGCGCGACTGCCTCCGACTCGGCGAGCGGGGGTAAGTCGAGCTCGACCTCGCCCTTGATGCGAAGCGCCTCGCGACTGGTCACAAGCAGCCGGAGCTCGGGAGCCGACGATGCAAGCTCGGCGAGCGTCCGTGCGGCTGCGGGCAGCAACTGCTCGACGTTGTCGACCACGAGGTGGGTGCGCTTCTCACCGATTCGTGCGGCGATGGAGTCGACGCCGCCGGACGAGGCACCGAGCCGTTCGCCGAGCATGGAGACGACGAGCTCGGGGTCACGGAGCGGCGCAAGTGCAGCGAACACCGTCCCGCCCGCCGCCTCGTCCGCCAGAAGACGCGCGAGCTCGATCACGAACCGCGTCTTGCCCGTCCCTCCCGGCCCGACGATCGTCAGGACACGCGGATCGCGCTCGAAGAAGACCGAGACGGCATCGAACAGCTCTCGTTCCCGACCGACGAAACGTGTCACCGGAGAAGGGAGATCGACGCTTCCCTGTGTCCGGAGGGCGGGGAAGTCCCCGGCGCCGAGCTGGAAGAGTCGCGTCGCTCCTTCGAAGTCCTTGAGCCGGTGCGCACCGAGGTCGAGGAGCGGCTCGTCGCCGAGCAGGCCCACGGTGGCCGGCGATGCGACGATCTGACCGCCGTGCGCCAGCGCTGCGATTCGTGCGCCGCGATGGACGTCGATTCCGACGTATCCCTCCCCGGCGAGGGTGGGCGTCCCTGTGTGCAGTCCCATCCGTACCGAGATCGGACCCGTGGCGAGACGGTCGTTGGCCTCGAGGGCGGCCCTGGCTCCGCCCTCGGCGGTAGGGAAGGCCACGAAGAACGCGTCGCCCTGCGTGTCCACCTCCACTCCACCGTGTGCAGCGAACGTCTCCCGCAGGACTCGGCGATGCTCGGCCAATGTCGCCGCATACTCATCCGGCCCGAGAGCGTGCAGCAGCCTCGTCGAACCCGCGATGTCCGTGTAGAGGAAGGTGACGGTGCCGGTGGGGAGATCCCGGCGCATGGCCGCGTTATAGACGGTGCCGTGCTAGGTGCGCGCCCGAATGAGCTCGTTGAGCGGCTGAGCCCTGGGATCGAGCACGTTCTCGGCCTGCTCGGCGCCTGTGACCGGAAGCCCGGATCGATCGAGCAGGCCGACCTGCACGAGAAGCGATGCCTGGTCCCAGTAGATGTGCTCGTGCGCGACCTTCCCGCCCTCGAAGCCGACGACGACGCAAAACGCGAGCTGCACGTGCTTCCCAGTCGGGGCGACTCCCGGCAAGAGCTGATCCATCTCGATGTCGTGCGTGAACGAGAGGACGAGCTCGTCGACGACCTGATCCTCGCCGACCGTGCGCGATACCGGCGTGATCTCGATGTCCTTCGGCCATTTGCCTATGAAGTGGTCTCCGTAGAACTGGCGAACGCCGTCGACGCCGACGCCGCCCGTCATGACCGGCACGTGGTTGACGTAGGGCTCGTCGGTCATCGTCGCCATCGTGGCGTCGAGGTCCATGTCCACGAACTCTGCGGCTACGTGATCGTCGAACACTTTCCCGATGTCCGGGATGTCCCTTCGGACTTCCATGCCGCCCGAGAACCTATCTGGATGGTTCACGCTTGACATGTCACAGCGTCGTGTGACTGAATCTCGCCATGCTCCTGCGCGAGGTCGAATACGCACGCCCGGCCACGGTCGAGGAGGCGATCTCGGTTCTCGCGACGTACGACGGCGCCCGCCCGCTCGCCGGCGGCCAAACACTCGTGAACGTCATGAAGGCACGTGCGGCGGCGCCGGACGTGCTCGTCGACCTCGCCGATCTCCACGAGCTGCGCACGATCGGCTTCTCCTCGGACGGGATGCTCCAGATCGGCGCGATGGTCACATGTACGCAGCTGCTGGGCTCATCGGAGGTCGAGGTCGCCCGACCGATCCTGGCCGAGGTCGCCTCGACGATCGCCGACGTCCAGGTGCGCAACCGCGGCACGATCGGGGGCAACGTCTGCGTGAGCGACCCGACGAATCACTTCCCAGTGCTCCTCGTCGCGCTCGACGCGACGTTCACGATCCGCGGGCGAGACGCCGAACGAACGGTGCCTGCCACAGAGTTCTTCCTCGGCGTGTACATGACCGCCGTGGGCGAGGGCGAGCTGCTGACGAGGATCGACGTTCCCGTCTCGAGCGGCGCAGGCGACGGCTTCGCGGGCGTCACGATCGGCGCGCACGGCACGTACATCGTCAATGCAGCGGCGACGGTCGCAGGGGACGCTGCACGGGTCGCGATCGGGTGTGTCGCCGCTTCGCCCGTGCGCGCCACGACGATGGAGGAACGGCTCGGCAGCGACTTCTCCGAGGAGGCAGTACGCGCGGGCACAGAAGGGCTCGGCGCGTCGCTCGACCCGCCGTCGGACGTCCACGGCTCGGCCGACTACCGTCGTCACCTCGCAGAGGTCTCGGCGGTGCGGGCCGTGCTGCAGGCGGCCGGACGGAGGAAGTCGTGAGCGCCCCCGTGACGAGCCGCACCGTGTCGTTGGAGGTCAACGGCGAGCAGATCGAGCTCGAGGTGCCCACGCGCAGACTCCTCGTCCACTTCATCCGCGACGACCTCGGACTCACCGGAACTCACATCGGCTGCGACACCGGCAACTGCGGTGCGTGCACGGTGCACGTGAACGGCCAGGCCGTGAAGAGCTGCATGCTGCTCGCGGTCCAGGCCGAGGGGACGAAGGTCGCCACGGTCGAGGGCCTCGCCGCCGACGGCGAGCTCACGGCACTCCAGCAGGCGTTCAACGAGCACCACGCGCTCCAGTGCGGCTACTGCACACCCGGGATGCTGATGAGCGCGACCGCGCTGCTCGCCCAGAACCCCCGCCCGTCCGAAAAGGAAGTGCGCGTGGCGATCCAGGGGAACATCTGCCGCTGCACGGGTTACGTGAACATCGTCGACGCAGTGGTCGCGGCCGGAGGGAAGGGATGACGACGACCGTCACCGAGCCCGGGAAGACGCTCGAGAAGGGCTTCGTCGGGCAGTCGATCCCGCGCAAGGAGGACAGGCGCCTCGTCCAGGGTCAGGGCACGTTCTTCGACGACGTGCGACGGCACGGGATGGGGTACGTCCACTTCGTCCGCTCGCCGTACGCACACGCGAAGATCATCTCGATCGACGTCGCGAGAGCTCTCGAGCTGGACGGGGTCTACGGAACCATCACGGGAGACGAGGTCGCTATCCACACGGATCCGTTCTTCGAGATGTCCGTCGAGCCGGGCGGCAACATCAAGGACTACGCGCTCGCGGTCGGTCGGGTGCGGCACATGGGCGAGCCCGTCGCGGCTGTGTGCGCG
>Ga0136631_10000355_pt1 | contig 14153 bp, 8 predicted proteins | sample AntDrymUQ6012206_2_FD_104655 | JGI IMG/M metagenome (GOLD analysis project Ga0136631, IMG submission 104655) | Polar desert sand microbial communities from Dry Valleys, Antarctica - metaG UQ601 (22.06) | ecosystem: Environmental > Terrestrial > Soil > Desert | place: Antarctica: Dry Valley... | reverse complement strand
GCCTCGACGTGCTCGCGTCCGACGACGACGCAAGCCCGTTCCGCGAGTCCGCGCGCCACGAGGCCAAGGCGCACTTCCGCGAGGCGTTCGCCGCTCTCGGGCGTCGCGAGCGCGAGGTCGCGGTACTGCTGTACGTCAAGAACCTGACGCTGCGCGAGATCGGCGAGGTGCTCGGCGTCTCCGAGAGCCGCGTCTGCCAGATCCACGGCGAGCTCAAGCGCACGCTGCGCGGCGCGCTCGAGCCGCACGCCGAGCTGATCCGCCACGTCGCCTGAGCGGCGTCCGGCGGCCTGACGCGGCATGCTGGCCGCGGCCGGGCCCGCGCCACGCACGGTGCCGGGGGATGCAGAAGTGACATCTCACGCGCTTCGCTCGTGCTGGCTGCCCCGTTCTGCATGAGATGCATGCACGACTGACAGCTCGGCGCCCAGCGGCGTCTCGGATGTCACTTCTGCATATGCGGCGGACGCAGCGCCCCGCCGCTCGCGCTAGCCCGCGTCCGCTCGCGTCCGCGCGTACGCGACGACGTCGCGTGCGCCGCCCGCCCGCCGCGCCAGCCGCCCGGGCAGCGCCGCGAGCGCCTCGCGCAAGGCGGAATCGAGCTCCGGCAGCACCTCGCGCAGCGCGCTGCGCGGGTTGCTCAGCGTCGAGCCGACCGCGTCGAGCCAGGCCGCCTCGCGCGTCAGCGCGCGATGCAGGCGCGCGGCGTCGGCGCCGGTCGCGTTGCGCATCTCGATCGACAGCGAGCGCGTCGTGACGATCGCGTCGCGCGTGCGCTCGAGCGCTCGCCCCGTGCCGCGCAGCTCGAGCAGCGGAAGCTGGCTTCGCACGCGCTGATCGGCCGTCACGAGCTGCTGGGCGATGAAGCTCGCGTCGCCGCGCGACAGCGGCGACTCCGGCGCGCCGCCGGTGACGACGACCGCGACCGAGACGACGAGCGTCGCGACCGCGGCGAACGCCACCAGACGGCGAGCGATCGTGGAGCGGCCACGAGACGGCCTGGCCGTTGTCTCCTTGGCGGCCGCGGCTGTGATCGCCTCGGCCGCGGCGATCAGCTCGGCGCGGCGCGCCGCCGGCGTCGCCGGCGTGCGGCGCGGCTGTCGGGGAAGGTGGATGCGCTCGCGGCGGCCGGGGCGCTTCTGCGCCGCGCGCCGGCGGCGGCTCGCGCGCTTGTCGCGATCGCGACGGCGGGAGCGCTTCTCGGTCTCCGTCTCCGTCGCGGGCTCGGTCTCGATCTCGGCGGGCATGGGGAGGTCGACGACGACGGCCTCGGCCGGCCCCTCGGCGACCCGCTCGGCAGCCTCCGCGCGCACCCTCGCCTTGGCCGCCTCCGTCACCGGCCTCGGCTTGAGCTCGGACTTCGCAGCCGCGCCCTGCGGCTCGAGCTCGGGCTCGGGCTCGGACTTCGGAGCGGACGTGCCGCGCACCGCGGGCTTCTTTCTGGCCTCCACACGGTCCTTCGGCGTCGCCTCGGCACGCGACTTCGGCGCGGCCTCACCACGCGGCTGCGGCGCGGCCTCACCACGCGACTTCGGCGCGGCCTCACCACGCGACTTCGGGACGGCCTCACCACGCGACTTCGGCGCGGCCTCACCACGCGACTTCGGCGCGGCCTCACCACGCGACTGCGGCGCGGCCTCACCACGCGGCTTGCGCGCAGCTCCGGACCGCAACTTCGCGGCGGCTTCGGAACGCGGCTTCGGCGGACTCTGAGCGAGCGGCTTCGGCACAACCTCGGCCGCGGCCTCAACTCTAAGCTTCAGCGGGACTTCGTCTCGCAGCCTCGGCGACTGCTCCGGCGCAGGCTTCACCTTCGGCTCGTCGCGCACCCTCGGCGTCTCGAGCGGCGCGGGCGTCGGCTTGGGCTGCGCCTTCGCCACCGCGTCCGCCGCCGCTGCCACAGCGGCCGGCTTCGGCTTCGGCTTCGCCGGCGCCTTCGGCCGGGGCTTCGCGCGGGGCTTCGCGCGCGGCTTCGCCCGCGGCTGCGTCGTCGCCTTCGGCACGGCGGGCCGTGGCTTCGCGGGCGGCTTGGGCTTCGGCGCGCGCGGCTTGACCGGCGGGGCGACGTCCGCCTGCTTGACCGCCTCCTCGACGGCGGCGGCTGCCGCCTCGACCGCGCGGGCGCGCTTCGGCGCGCCCCACGGCTCGGGGGCCGGCCGCGGATCGCGCTTGGCGGGCTTCTTCACCGGACGGCCGGCCGGCGGCGCGCTCGCTGCGGCCCCGTTGTTCGGCTTGGGCACCGGCTTGGGCTTGTACACGGGCCGCGATCCCGTGACCGCGTCGACGGGCTTCTCCCCAATGGACGGTTTGACCGGCACCGGCGGCTTGACCGCGGCGCTGGGCTCGAGCATCGGCGGCTTCGAAACGCCGTCGGCGCCGGTCGGCACGGGGACGACCGCCGGCGACGTCTTGCCGTCGCTCGGAACGCGGCCGTCACCGGTCGGCGGTCGCTGCGCTGTGTCGTCCAAGCTCATCGAACCTTCCCTGGCCTGCTGCGTGTCCCCCACATCCTCGCCCATCAGCGCCCCCGTGCGCCGCCAGCGGCTGCTTGCGCTCCGGCGCCGCTCGCCTCCAGCGCCTTGCGTACCCGCTTCGTGGAGATCTGACCCCGGACGCCGAGCCCCTGGGCGAACTGGCTGATGCGCAGCTCCTGCAGCATCCACGCGACCTCGCGCAGCGCCGGCGAACCGCTCCCGGCGGCCTCGCGGCGGCGGCGCAGGTCGCCCTCGAGCTCGTGCAGCACCGCCATCCGGTCGCGGTCGGCGGCCGGCGCGTCGGGCAGGCGCTCGAGGCGCCGCTGCGCGCCGCGCAGGTAGCGCACGACGTCAGGCAGGCGGCCGGCGCCGGTCGCGGCGAGGAAGCCGGGGTAGACGAGGCCGCCGAGCTGCGCCGCCACGTCCAGGCGCGCCCCGCGCAGCGCCTCGTCGGAAGGCAGCGCATCGAGTCGCAGGCGCACGTCGCGCGCCGCGTTGAGGATCTGCACGGCGAGCGAGACGATCAGCGCGGTCCGCTCGGCCAGCTCTCCGGCGACCCGCGCGCGCAGCGCGAGCCAGCCCGGCTCGTCCCACGCCGGGCCACCCGCCGTCGCGATCGAAGCATCCAGAGCCGCGACGACGGCGTCGTCGAGCAGCGCGCCCGGCCCGCCGTGCGGCGCACCAGCGAGCGTCAGCGCGGCCGCGCGATCGAGGTCTCGCTGCACGGCGCGCACCGGCGAGGGGACGCTCAGCGCCAGCAGCCTGCGCGTGCCGGCGTGCATCGCCGCGCGCTGCGCCTCCGGCGTCTCGAGCGCGCGCACGCCGACGGTCTCGCCCTCGTCGACGAGCGCCGGATACGCCCGCGCGCCGCCGGTCGCCAGCTCGATCGTGCGCGGCAGCTCGCCGATCGCCCAGTCGCGCAGGCCGGAGCGCTCGATCTGGACGGTCGCCCTGGCCAGCTGTGCGCGCAGCCTCGGGCGCACGGCGACGCGCAGCGCCTCGAGGTCCTCGCCGCGCGCGAGCAGCTCACCATCCGGATCCTCGATCGAGAACGTCATCCGCAGGTGCGCTGGCAGCCGCGCGAGGTCGAAGTCCTGCGGCGTCACGCGCACGCCGCGCAGGCGCTCGATCTCGCGCGCGACCGCGTCGATCAGGCGGCCCTTGCGCGGGCGCAGCCCCGCGACGACCTGCGCCGCGACGTCGGGGATCGGCACGAGCGGGCGGCGAAGCTCCTTGGGCAGCGAGCGGATCAGCGCCGTTACGAGCTCAGAGCGCAGGCCCGGCACGAGCCAGTCGAAGCCGTCGGCGCGCAGCTGCGCGAGCGCGTCGAGCGCGACGTGGACGGTGACGCCGTCGTGCTCGGCTCCCGGCTCGAAGCGGTAGCTCAGCGCGAGCTCGAGCCGGCCCTGGCGCCAGGAATCAGGCCGCGAGCGCGGGTCGAGCAGGTCGGCGACGTCCTCGGAGACGAGCAGGTCGCGCGGAAGGCTCAGCAGGCCGGGGTCCGTGCGCCGCGCCTGCTTCCACCAGCGGTCGAAGTGCGCGACGGACACGACGTCTGCGGGCACGCGCTCGTCGTAGAAGGCGAAGATCGCCTCGTCGCCGGCGAGGATGTCGCGCCGCCGCGCGCGGTGCTCGAGCTCCTCGAGCTCCTCCAGCACGCGCGCGTTCGCCGCGACGAACGCGTGCTGCGTATGCCAGTCGCCCTCGACGAGCGCGTTGCGGATGAACAGCTCGCGCGACAGCTCCGGGTCGATCGCGCCGTAGGCGATCTTGCGGCCCGCCACGACGGGCAGTCCGTACAGCGTCGCGCGCTCGGTCGCGACGACCGAGCCACGCCCGCGCTCCCAATGCGGCGCCTCGTAGGTGCGCTTAAGCAGATGGCCGGCGAGCGGCTCGATCCACGACGGCTGGATCTGCGCCGCGGTGCGCCCCAGCAGGCGCGACGTCTCGACCAGCTCGGCGACCATCACCCACGCCGGCGTCTTGCGTGCGAGCACCGACCCCGGCTGGATCGAGAAGCGCGCGCCGCGCGCCCCCTCATACTCGCGGCGGCGCACGTTGTGCAGGCCGACGTGCGACAACAGGCCCGACAGCAGCGCGACGTGGATCGCGTCGGGCTCGGCCGGCTGCTGGTTGATCGTCACGCCGACGGAGCGCGCCGCCTGGCGCAGCTGGCCGCTGAGATCCTGCCACTCGCGAACGCGCAGGTAGTGCAGATACTCGGCCTTGCAGCGCTTGCGGAACTGGTTGCCCGACAGCTCGCGCTGCTGCTCGCGCAGGTGGCGCCAGAGGTTCAAAAACGCGAGGAAATCGCTTCGCTCATCACGGAAGCGGGCGTGCATCTGGTCGGCCTGGGCGCGCTCCTCGAGCGGCCGCACGCGAGGGTCCTGGATCGACAGCGCGGCGGCGATCACGATCACCTCGTCGGCGCAGCCGAGGCGGTCGGCCTCGAGCACCATCCGCCCCAGGCGCGGATCGACGGGCAGCTGCGCCAGGCGCCGGCCGAGCGGCGTCAGGCGCTCGCTGCGCTGCGTCGCCGCCGGATCCAGCGCCCCGAGCTCGTGCAGCAGCGCGGTCCCGTCGCGCACCTGCCGTGAGTCGGGCGGGTCGAGGAACGGGAAGTCCTCGACCTCGCCGAGGCCGAGCGCCTCCATCTGCAGGATCACCGATGCGAGGCTCGTGCGAAGGATCTCCGGATCGGTGAACGCGGGGCGGTCGAGGAAGTCCTGCTCGGAGTACAGGCGGACGCAGATGCCGTCGGACTGGCGCCCGCAGCGGCCCTTGCGCTGGTCGGCCGAGGCCTGTGAGACCGGCTCGATCGGCAGCCGCTGGACCTTCAGCCGCGCGCTGTAGCGGCTGATCCGCGCCGTGCCGGGATCGACGACCGTGCCGATGCCGGGCACGGTCAGCGACGTCTCGGCGACGTTCGTCGCCAGCACGACGCGGCGCGCGTCGTGCGGCTTGAACACCCGTTGCTGCTCGGCCGGCGACAGCCGCGCGTACAGCGGGAGCACCTCGATCCGCGACGGCAGGCGGCCGCACAGGGCTTCGGCGGTGTCGCGGATCTCGCGCTCGCCGCTGAGGAACACGAGCACGTCGCCGGGGCCGTCGCGCAGCAGCTCCTCGACGGCGTCGCCGATCGCGTCGACCGGGTCGGCCGCGCCGCCCTCGTCATCGGCCTCGAACGCGAGCGGGCGGTAGCGCACCTCGACTGCAAACGTGCGGCCGGACACCTCGACGACCGGCGCGTCGCCGAAATGGCGGCTGAAGCGCCCGGGGTCGATCGTCGCACTCGTGATGATCAGCTTGAGGTCGGGGCGCTGGGGCAGCAGGCGGTGCAGGTAGCCGAGCAGGAAGTCGATGTTCAGCGAGCGCTCGTGTGCCTCGTCGACGATGACCGTGTCGTAGCGGCGCAGCATCCGATCGCGGCGGATCTCGGCCAGCAGCAGCCCATCGGTCACCAGGCGCACGAGCGTGTCCGAGCCCGAGCGGTCGGAGAAGCGCACGGCATAGCCGACGGCCTCGCCGAGCCGCACGCCGAGCTCGTCGGAGATCCGCTCGGCGACCGTGCGCGCCGCCAGCCGCCGCGGCTGGGTGTGGGCGATCGCGCCGCGCACGCCGCGCCCGAGCTCGAGGCAGATCTTCGGCAGCTGCGTCGTCTTGCCCGAGCCGGTCTCGCCGGCGACGATTACGACCTGGTTGTCGCGCACGGCCGCCAGCAGGTCCTCGCGCCGGGCGCAGACCGGCAGCTCGGGCGGATAGCTGACCTGCGGCACGGCCGCGCGGCGGGCCTCGATCGCCGCCTCGCCGCGCGCGATCTCGCCCAGCAGCGCGTCGAGCTCGCCGACATGGTGGCCGCGGCGAACGCGATCCAGGCGACGTCGCAGGCGGTGCTCGTCGCGCAGGGTCAGGCCGGCGAGGCGCTCACGCAGCTCAACCAGAGGCGCCTGGTCGGAGGAGGTCGCTGCCATCCTCCGAGGATAGGTCGGCAGAACAGCTAGCGGCTGCGGCGCGCGCCGGGTGAGGCGTCGAAGCGGCGGCGGTCGCGCTTGGTCGGCCGCGCGCCGAGGTCCGCGCCTGGACCGGCCGCCAGCCGGCGCTCGGCAGCGAGGCGCTCGCGCTCGGCGCGGCTCTCGGCGGTCTCCTCGTAGAGCAGCTCGGCCTCCTTGGCCGGCCCGCGGCGCGGCGCGACGCCGCGCACGATCAGCGTGCGGCGCGTCTGGCCGATCGCGACCTCGACGCGATCGCCGGGACCGACCTCGCGGCTGGGCTTGACGCGCGCGCCGCCGACCTGCACGCGCCCGCCCTTGACGGCATCCGCCGCAAGCGAGCGCGTCTTGTACTGGCGCGCCGCCCACAGCCACTTGTCGATGCGCAAGCGCTCGCTCGAGTCGTCCATCGAGGGGAATGATCGCGGGCCGGCGCCCGCACCGGCGCCGGCCCGTCGGAAATCAAGCGCTGCGCGCCCGCAAGAGCGCCGTCAGCAGGACGCCGAGGCCGAAGATCGTCGCGAGAGGCCGATCAGGCCGCCGGCGATCGGGATCAGCGCGAGCGCGCGCAGGATCAGCAGCCCGACGATGAACGCCGGGATCCGCGAGCGCTTGATGATCAGCCGCCCGATCGCGAACGCGGCCGTCACGTAGCCGATCGCAAACAGCGGCACGAGCAACAGCAGAACACGATCCCGAGCGGCAGCCCGAGGATCGAGACGCACGCCAGCACGGCGATGATCGGCAGCAGGATGAACGCGCCGATGCCGACGCCGATCGCGACGCCCTTCGGCGCCTTCGCGTCCGCGTCGGCGGCGCGCGGCGCGAGCAGCAGCAGCAGCAGGCCGAGCACGAGCATGGACAGCGTCACCGCCAGCCAGAAGCCGATCGCCAGGCCGCCTCCGACGCCGGCGATCTCGCCGCCGTCGAACTTCTTCGTGTCGCCCTCGACGCGTGCGCCCTCCGAGACGACGGGCTTGTCGTCGAAGTACACGAGGTCGCCGCCGACACGGGCGCGGCGTCCGAGGGTCGCGGTGCCGGCGGCCGTGACGACGTCGCCGCGCACGTTGCCGCGGATCGCGACGTCGCCGTCGGCGACGAGGATGTCGTCGCGCACCGTGCCGCGGATCGTCACGTCGCCGTCGAGCACGACCACGTCCCTGGACGGTCTCGTCGCGGTCGACGAGCACCGAGCCGCTCACGACGATGCGGTCCTCGGGATCTGCCGCCAGCGCGGTGCCGGCGGGAAGCAGCGTGGACAGCACCAGCGCCGCGAGCAGCAGGCGTCTCATGGCCGCGAGACTCTTCGCGGCGAGTCCGCGCCAGGAGAATTTTCTGGTGCTCAGAGCAGCGCGGCGCCGCAGGCGATCTCGAGCGCCCGAGCCGGTGTCAGCAGCGACAGCACGGCGCCGTCGACGTCGCACAGCGTCACGGTGACGCGCTCGTCCGACGGCACGACGGCGAAGCGCACCTGGCGGCCGGCGTCATGGAGCTCGCACGCGACCGCGGCGGCGACCGCGCATGCCAGGAGCGCAACCTCCTCGGCCTCGCCGGCGCCGTTGATCACTTTTCCGGACCACATCGTGGCCGGGTGATCGGCCGCCCGCGGGCAAGCTTGAGTGGCGCTCGGCGCTCAGCCCTCAGCCGGCGTCCGCGAGCTGGCGCTGCTCCAGCGAGGCGAACAGCCGCCGCGCCGCGACGATCTCCTCGCGCGGGCAGGAGCGGCGCACGAGCGCGCGCGTCGCGGTCTCGGCGAAGCGCTCGAGCGCGAGGTGGCGCTCGAGCAGCGGCGCCCCGGTGCGATCGGCCGCACGCATCAGCGCGCTCGTGGCTGCGTGCAGCATCTCGTAGTTGGCGGTCGCGGCGGCCGAGCCGAGCGCCCCGAGCCAGCGCTCGACGACGTCGTGGCTGTCCGGATCGACGAAGAAGCCCGAGCCCAGGTCGCCGTACAGGCCGCGCCAGCTGACCTGGGCCAGCCCGGCGCCATGCTCCTCGACGACCGCCGCCAGGCCCGGCAGGCCGCCCCGCGGGGCGTCTGCGGCGGCGACCGCCGGACGCCCGCGCTCAGCGAGCAGGCGACGCACCTCCGACGCCGGGAAACGGCGGTGACCGCCCGCCGTGCGGGTCGCGCCGAGGCGCCCGTCGTCGGCCCAGCGGCGCGCGGTCGTCGTCGACACGCCCAGCGCGGCCGCCGCCTGGCCGAGGCTCAGCAGCGCCACCGGCGCGACCGACCCGCGCGCCGGCCGGGGCGTCGAGTTGCCCGCCGCGGCGCTCACCTGCTCGGTTGGCTGCGGCTCGCACGGGCGCGTGTCCTCCAAAAGGCCCGACCACGCCTGCCCGCCGCGCACGACCTCGAGCGCGGCCTCGGCCGACAGCGCCGGCGCGAACAGCTCGCCCTGCGCGAGGTCGAGGCCCAGCGAGCGCAGCATGCGAAGCTGCTGCTCGGTCTCGACCTTCGCGACGGTCATCGGCAGGTTGAGCGACCGGCCGATGCCGATCATCGCCTCAAACAGGCGCGCGTCGCGCGTGCGCGCCGTCGGCGAGGAGGAGCGCTCCGGCGGGACGTCGCGGAGCTCGGTCAGAAACGACGAGTCGACCTTAAGCGCGTCGAACGGCAGCCGGCGGATCGCCGCCAGCGACGAGTAGCCCGTGCCGAACTGGTCCAGCGCGATCCGCACGCCGACCGCGCGCAGGTCGTCGAGCTGCCCCAGCACCATCTGGTCCTCGCCGGTGAACATCGTCTCGGCGATCTCGAGCACGAGGCGCTCGGGCTCGAGGCCGCTGTGCGACAGCGCGCGCGAGACGCTGCCGGCCAGGCCGGGCGCGGCGAAGTGGCGCGCGGAGATGTTCACGTGCACGGCCGGCGCGGCGACATCGTCGCCGAGCTCGCGGCCCCAGCGCGCGAGCTCGGAGCAGGCCAGCGACAGGATCTCGGCGCCGAGCGGCACCGCCAGGCCCGTCGCGTCGGCGGCGACGAGGAACTGCGCGGGCGCCAGCAGCCCGTGCTCGGGGTGCTGCCAGCGTACGAACGCCTCGACCGCCGCGACGCGGCCCGTCGAGACGTCGACGATCGGCTGATAGTGCAGGCGCAGCTCGCCGTCGGTCAGCGCGCGTCGCAGCCCCTGCTCGATCTCGGCGGCGTGCAGCAGCCGGCGGCGCATGCCCTGCGTGGCGAGCTCCGCGCGCGCCCCCCCGCGCTCGCGGGCGCGCGTGGCGGCGACCGTCGCCGTGCGCAGCACCTCGCTCACCGAGGCCGTGCCGCGCGCCGTCAGGACGGCGCCGATGCTGGCCGTCACCGACAGCTCGCGGCCGCCGGCGAGCATCGGCTCGCGCAGCGCGGCGCCGATCCGCTCGGCGATGTCCAGCGCCTCGCGGTCGCTCGCGACGCCGGGCACGAGCACGGCGAAGTCGTCGCCGGCGAGGCGCCCGACGGTCGCGTCGTCGGGCAGCACGCCGACCAGCCGCGCTCCGACGCCGACGAGCACGTCGTCGCCGGTGCGGTAGCCGAAGCCGTCGTTGAGGCGCGCGAAGCCGTCGAGGTCGACGAACAGCACCGCGGCATCGCCCTGCTCGCGGCGCGCACGCTCGAGCGCCTGCTCGACGCGGTTCTCAAACAGCGGGCGGTTGGCAAGGCCCGTCAGCGGGTCGTGCAGCGCGAGGCGCGCGATCTCGGCGTCGGCGCGCCAGCGCGCGATGCCGGTTCCGACGACGTTGGCGATGCCCTGCGCGAAGCCCTCGTCCTCGGCGCGGATCGCCAGCGGGTCGGCCGCGGCGACGGCGAGCATGCCGATCGTCCGTCCCCGCGCGCCCTCGAGCACGACCGACAGGACGCAGCCCATCGCGCCGGCCAGCAGCGGGTCGCCGTCCTCGGCGAGGCCGGGCGTGCACGCCTGCAGCAGCGAGCCGCCGGCCTCGGCCGTGCGGTGCAGCATCGCGGCCTGCTGCTCGCCGGCGGGCTCGCCGTGTCCGGCGAGCGAGCCCAGCCCGATCGCCGACTCGCGCAGAAGGCGCCCGTCGCCCTCGACCAGCAGCGCGACGCCGCGGTCGGCGCCGAGGCCCTCCAGCAGCGTCGACAGCCCGGAGGCGCAGAGGTCCGCCGGGTCCAGGCCGGCGAGCGCGCTCTGCCCGAGCGCGACGACGAGCGCCTGGCGCGCGAGGCGCTCGGCGCGCTCCTGCTCGACGAGCTTGTGGTCGGTGATGTCTCGGATGAAGCCGGTGTACGTCGCGTTGGAGCCGCTCATCCGCACGATCGCGATCTCGACCGAGAACAGCGTGCCGTCGGCACGCTGGGCCTCGAGCTCGATGCGCCGGTCGAGGATCCGCCCGCTGCCGCCGGCGAGCATCCGGCGCAGGCCGTGGCGGTGGGCCTCGCGCATCGCCTCGGGAACGATCAGCGCCGCCATCTCCTGACCGAGCACGTCGGCGCGCACGTAGCCGAACATCCGCTCCGCGGCGGGGTTGAACTCGAGCACGCGGCCGTCGGCGTCGATCGAGACGATCCCGTCGAGCGATGCCCGCAGGACGGTGGCATCGACCTGGGCAGAGGGGATCGTGACGAGCGACATCACCACTCATTCTCATCGACGCCCGCGGCGCGCGGCTTGAGTCCGTGGCACGATCGGCTGCGTGTCGAGCACCGTCCCGAGCCTCGCCGACCCCGCCGACCCGCTCGGCAAGCTGCAGCGCGGGCTGGGCTCGGGCTATCTGTGGGCGCTGGATGCGGACCGTGCCGTCGCCCACGCGCTGCTCGTGCACTGCGTCTTCAACGATCCGCGCTGGGATCGCCAGCTCGACGACCGCGACGACTACCACGCGATGCTCGCGCTCGACATCGGCCTCGACCTCGCGCCGCTGGAGGGCTGGCTGCGCGCGGCCTCCGAGGAGGATCGCGAGACGACGCACGACGTGCTCGCCGTGCTCGGCCGGATGGCGATCCGCGGCCACGGCGAGGCGCAGCGCGTGCTGCGCGAGTACGTCGCATACGGCGCGTCGTGGCAGCGCGCGGTCGAGGGCCTGGTCGGCGACAGCGCGTCGAGCTCGGGCCCGCCCTGGCCGGAGGTCGTCGGCGGCCTCGACACGATCCTGCTCGAGCGCTTCGCGACCGATGACGCGCTCGCCGAGGCATTCTCAGGGATCGACCCGCGCGAGCGGCCGTGGACGCTGTGGTCGGTCGAGAACCCGCGCATCGCGCGCGCACTCGCACTCGAGGACCACGGCCACTCGGCGCCGGTCAGCCGCGCCTGGCGCCCGCGCGAGCGCCAGCCCAAGGCGCACGAGCTGACGACGGTCGAGCTGCTGGGGATCGAGGAGGGCTCGCGCTGGGCGCAGATCGCCGAGGAGCTCGTGACGCGCACGAGCTATGAGGACGTGCGGCTGCTGCTGTCGGCCGCCGACGCGCCGGACCTGCCGATGCGCCGCGCGGCGATCGTCGCGCTTGGCCATCAGGGGCGCCGCGAGGTCCTGGCGATCGCCGAGGCCAACACCCACCAGGCCGAGCGCGGCTCGCTGCAGGGCGCGATCGCGCTCGCGCTCGAGGCGATGCCGCTGTCGCAGACGCGCCACCTCGCGCACGACTGGCTGGAGGCCGAGGACTGGGCGCGGCGGCGCAAGGCCTCCGGGATGCTCGCCGCCTGGGCCGAGGAGGAGGACCTTCAGCCGGCGCGCCGCGCGCTGACCGGCGAGCTGGACCGCGGCCTCGACGGCGACGTCTACGTCGTCTGCTCGCTCGCCGAGGCGCTCGGGCGCCTGGCCCCGCTGGGCCCGTTCGAGGAGCTGACGCGCGCCTACGAGCAGATCCCGTACTCCTACGGGCGGCGCTACATCGTCTCCGCGCTGGCGGCCGCGGACCCGACGTTCGCCGGCGACGTCGCGGTCGAGTGCCTGTGGGACTGCGAGTCCGAGACGCGCCGCCTCGCCGCCGAGCACGTCGACCGCCGCATCCGCCTCGCCGGCCAGCGCCTCGACGAGCTCAGCGCGGACGAGGCGCAGGCGGCGACCGTGCGCCTCGCGACGGAAAAGCAGCCGTGAGCGGGCGCGCCGTCAGAGCGAGCCGGCCGGGGCTAGCCACTCGGAGCCGAACTCCGAGCCTGCGTGATCGGCGAGCCGGTCGAAAATCGTGGTCGGGGTGCAGCAGGGTGAGCCGATGGCGCTCGACGAGCTCTGCGAGCGGGAGGTCGACTGGCCGGAATCGCCCTCCGCAGCCCGCCCGCACGAAAGTCGTGCTGGCCCTCCCGCGTGCGCCGCTCGACCAGCGCGTCGATCGCTGCCTCGGGGAGCGCCTCGAAGTCGCGGGCGAGCCACGCCAGTCCTCGGCGTTGCGCGCGGATACCCCTGCGTCGAGCAGGAACGGCAACGACGTTTGCAGCCGTCCCGCTTCGAAGCGATCGGCGATCTCGGTGCGCCGGTGCTGCGAGAGCGCCGGGAGGGACAGTCGTCTCCGGGAGGAGTTGTCCAGCAGCCAGCCGGCACTCACGCGCGCAGCCCGCCCTCCCGGCGCACGCGATCGGCGAACTCGACGTCTCCGCCGCCCTCGCGCAGCGGATCGAGCGCTGCCGAGACCTCGGCGTCTCGGTCACCGCATGGCGCTTGTGTCGGGTTGGCACGGCGGCAGTGGAGCCCGATACAGCACCCCACGGGGGCTCCTTCTGCGACTTGCGCAATCCAGCTGCCGTCAGCTATGAACACCCAATGACTGTGGATGCCGGCCAAGCCGAGACAGCCGCCCGTTGGCGCATCAAGAGAGCGCGCGACTCGGGCGCACTCGAACTCAACTTACGTGGGCTGGGTCTCCGTACGCTGCCATCGGAGATAGGCGAACTCAAGTCATTGCGCAGCCTTCGGCTCGACGACAACATGTTCGAGCAGCTCCCATCCTTTGAAGGGATGAACAGCCTGACCACGCTCAATCTCGCCAGGAACGGCCTGATCGAGGTGCCGGCCTCCGTGTGGAGCGCGAAGGGAATCAAGATTCTCAATCTCGAAGAGAACAAAACTGACGGGGCTGCCGGCGGACATCGTCGAGCTGAGCAGCCTTCAGTACCTCTATGCGTCTCGCAACGAGATACGCACCCTCCCGAGAGAGCTGACGCGCCTGACGCGACTGGTGAGGCTGCACCTAAACTTCAATCCTCTCGATGATCCGTTGCCGGCACTGCTCAAGTTGGGCATCCCCGATCTGTTCGCTTACCTGCGAAGCCTCGACGACGCGGCGCCGCAGTACGAGGCCAAGCTGCTGCTGGTCGGCGAGGGCGAGGTCGGCAAGAGCTCCTTGATCGACGCCCTCATGCAGCGCGAGTTCCTGACGGGACGCGACAGCACCCACGGCATCGAGGTACGGCCGCTGTGCTTCGACCACCCGACGCTTGACGTGGAGATGCTGCTGAACGCGTGGGACTTCGGCGGGCAGGAGATCTACCGCATCACGCACCAGTTCTTCTTCACCGAGCGGGCGATCTACCTCGTCGTCTGGAAGCCGCGCCAGGGCCAGGACGAGAACGCGATCGAGGACTGGTGCCGGCGGATCAGCCTGCGGGTTGGCGCCGAGGCGAAGATCCTCGTCGTCGCCACACACGCAGGCCAGCGCGCCGCCGAGCTCGACTACCCGCTGCTGCGCGCGAAGTTCGGCGACATCCTCGCCGGCAGTCACGCGGTCGACAACGAGGACGGCTCCGGCATCGAGGAGCTGCGCGCG
>Ga0136631_10000354_pt1 | contig 14159 bp, 17 predicted proteins | sample AntDrymUQ6012206_2_FD_104655 | JGI IMG/M metagenome (GOLD analysis project Ga0136631, IMG submission 104655) | Polar desert sand microbial communities from Dry Valleys, Antarctica - metaG UQ601 (22.06) | ecosystem: Environmental > Terrestrial > Soil > Desert | place: Antarctica: Dry Valley... | reverse complement strand
GTTGAGGAAGCTCTGCAGAACCTTGACGTCGTGGCCCTTGGTGCCCTGGCGCAGCGTACGGTCGCCAAGGTTCCAGTTCTTCTTCGCCGCTGCGTGACCCGCAGCGGGCGCAAGCAGCACAACCGCCACGGAGACCATCGATAGTCGCAGCAGGTACTTCGTCAAGGCTGAACCCCTTCTCCTTCGTGCGCCTACGGGGTTAGCTGTCGGGCTCGCGCAGAAAGAGCAGCGCTACGCCGCGTGATGCGACGATTCGCCCCCGGGCCGCCGAAGCGCCCCAAAAGTGGTTCCCCCGCTCCCACCGATGATCGGTGGGGATTCGGCTTGACAAGACGCGCGCAGCCTAGCGCACGGGACTACGAATTGCACCCCTTCGAACATCCGACGCGCTGTAGGGATCTCCGCGCCCCCATCGCGCGGCGGCAAGCACATTTGCCGGACGGCTGACTGCGACCCGAACATGTGAGTCGGCTGTTGCGCGCTGGCGCGCCAAGCCCCAGAGTCGCGCGGCGAGACGCTTCCGTCCGCTATACACCAGGGAAGTTCCGAATCACCGAGCAGGGGGTCGCGATGCTGAGAGGTAAGACAGGCCGTAGGAATATCGCGCTCGCGCTCGCGCTGGCGGGCCTCGGGCTCGCCGCGAGTGCGGTGTGGGGCGGACTGCTCGCGCAGGGGGCGGAGTCCAACAGCAAGCGGGTGGCGCGCGCCGCGCTGGTCGACGCTGCGGGCAAGAACGTCGGAACGGTGCGATTCGAACGCCCCGGCAAGAGCCGCGCACTACGCGTCACGGTCAACGTCCGCAAGCTGTCGCCAGGCTTTCACGGCTTCCACGTCCACACGGTCGGCAAGTGCGAGGCCCCGACGTTCATGTCCGCGGGGCCGCATCTGAACCCCGCCTCCGCGAGCCATGCCGATCACGCGGGCGACATGCCGCCGCTGCTCGTGACCCGCGGAGGCAAGGCGGAGGCGCGCTTCACGACCGATCGCTTCTCGATCGCGCAGCTGCGCGACGCTGATAGCTCGGCGGTGATGGTGCATGCGCTGCCCGACAACCAAGCAAACATCCCCAAGGATCGCTACGACCCCGATCCCGACACGATGACGCTCGCGACGGGCGACTCGGGTGCCCGTGTCGCCTGCGGGCGGGTGCGGTAGAACCGTTTCAGCGCGGGAGGCCGCCCAGCAGGTTCACGCACCAGCTCGGATGCGTGATCGGCAGCTGGTGACCTGCGGTCGGGTGCGTCGCGGCCGTGACGTCGCGATGGCGCGCAGCCACCTCGGCTGCGCGGCCGGGGACCGGTACCGGGTCGTGGGCACCGTCGGCGAGCAGCACCGGGACCCCGGCAGCCGCGAGTGCGGCCAGCGGGGTCTCCCATCGGCCGTGACGGATCACGCCGTTCATCGCGCCGGTGTACGACGCCCACGAGTGACGCACGGCCATCCGCGTGATCGCGACCGGCCAGCGCGGCTCGGCCGCGACCGCGATCCATTGGGCGATCGCGCGGTGACGGCACATCCAGCCGCACAACGCTCTGGGCACGGGGCCCTGGGGCCCGAACAGGCGCTCGATGCGCCCCATCGCGGCAATCCGCTCATCGGCCTCGTCGGCGCCGACGTAGAGCGGCGCGGAGAAACAGACCACCTGTCGGACATCGCAGCGGCGTGCCGCCCAGTGCAATGCGAGCAGGGCGCCGAACGAGTGCCCGGCGACGGTCAGCGCCCGTCCATCGAACTGCAGCTCTCGCGCCATGAGGTCCAAGGCGGCGAGGTGAGCTTCGAGCGAGTGCTCGCTGCGATGCTCGTCCAGCGATCGCCCGAATCCGAGTAGGTCGGGGGTCACGAGCTGCGAATATTCAGCGAGCTGGTCGTAGGCGGCGCCGAAGAAGTCACTGCTCGCAGTCAGCCCGTGCAGCAGGATCACCACGCGCTCACCATCACCGGTGGTGCGCACCGACAGCTCGCCGGCGAACCGGTGCGCGCCGAGACCGGGCCGCCAACCGCGGACGGCCGGCGAGCTTCGATGACGGATGAGCCAGCCGATGGCTGCGGCCGACACCCCGGTCACCGGGCCCGCCACCCATCGAGAAGAGTGCCGGTGATCTCCGGTCGCGAGCGCCATCTACGCCGTGTTCGCAGGCAGCCTGTGGGCCTTGCGTCTGCGCCGTGCCGGCTCGCGATCGTCGATCGCGACCAGCCGGCTGAGCACGACGGCGACGGCTGCACCGAGCACGAGCACCCAGGCGAGGCTGAGCGCCAGCTCGCCGCCCGCGTGAAAAGTGTCTGAGAAGGCGCCGTCGACGATGACGCGACCGGGCCCGTAGCCGGGTAGTGCCATCGCCCAGCTCGGGGGCTCGCCGGTGCCGAACATCGGGTTCTGGACGATGCCGAGGTCGAGCATCGCTCCGAAGAGCATCAGGTGCGTCGCGCCGAGGCGGCCGGCCACGGCACCGGCGAGTGCGCCGAGCAGCCCGTAGGTGATGCCGACCAGCAGCGTGCCGGCCGCGAACACCAACCATGTCCGCGGCGTGAAGCTCAGCGCGGTCACGGCGAGCGACACGCCGAGGACGAGTCCCGCAGCTGCCAGCAGGATCAGCAGTCGCGGGGCCAGCGCTTGTGCGGGGGTGAAGCCGGCCAGCACCAGGCGCCGGTCGGCCTGACGCACGGACTGCATCACGAACACCCCGATCAGGCCGACGAGAAACGCGACGGTGATGGCGGCCATCATCGTTCCGTGGATGTCGCGCATGTTGGTCAGCACCTCGCCACCACCGGGAAGCCCGAGGGTCCGGGGCAGCGTCTCGGTCGCGGCAATCGAGCGCGTGATGAAGAAGAACGGCAAGCCGACGAGCAGGACGAGCAGCAGCGGTCGGCGCGTCTGCTCGCGAAAGCCCAGCCGCGTCGCGGTCGTCACGCGGCTCATGCCCGGCTCCTGGCGGCGAACACGAACGCACCGAAGGCCACGGTGACCGCGCCGCCGGTCACCAGAGCAAGTCTGATCCAGTCGGCGGTGTCGGTGGCACCGCCCGATCCGGCGGCGATCAGCACGTCAGCCGCCTTGCGGCTGATGGCGTATGGCGCGGCTTCGGCGGCCATCCCGGGGCCGGAGAAGACATCGAGCAGGAACACGAACACGACCGCAAGCGATCCCTCGAGCGGTGAGCTGATCAGCGAGCCGATGAGGACGCCGACGGCCAGGTAGATGACCGCGAACGCCAGCACCGCCACGAAGGCATGCCACGGGTGCGCGACACCGGTGCCCGCCAGCAGCGCGACGAGCGCGGCGCCCGCGGCGATGACGGCCAGCAGCATAGACGCGCAGATGCGCGAGGCTGCGACGCGCGCGGGCCCCAGCCCGGCGAGCGCGAGGCGCCGGTCGGCTCCGCGTGATGACGTGGCCTGAAAGAAGCCGAGCGTTCCGGCGATGAACGCGGCCGCCCAGCCTGCCGCCAGCGAGCTGGCGGCGTCGCCTACCAGCGAGCCGCCCTGCGCGCGGGCGAAGTCGCCCAGCACCCCGGCGGCGGCGACGACGAAGATGACGGGGACCGCTACGAGCAGAACGAGCGTGAACGGCGCGCGCAGCTGTTCGCGGGTGAACGCGGCGGTCCGGATCATGCGACCTCGCAGCGACCATCGCGCAGCTCGTAGACGCGGCCGAGCCGGTCGCGCTCCGCGAGCAGGTGGCTGACGATGAGAATCGCCATGCCTTCCTGGCGGCGCCGTTCGGCCATCTCCCAGAAGCGCAGATAGTCTCCCAGTCAAAGCCGCTGTAGGGCTCGTCGAGCAGCAGCAGCTGGGGCTCGTGCAGGAGGGCGAGCGCGAGGTTGAGCTTCTGGCGTGTCCCGCCGGAGAGCTCCTCCACGCGGTAGCCGGCGTACTTGGCGAACTGCAGCTCGTCGAGCAAACCATCGCGCGAGGTCGTCGCGCGGTCGCAGTCCAGTCCGTAGGCCTGGGCGAACAGCTCGAAGTGCTCGTTGACGGTGAGCTTGTCCCACAGCAGCGGATACTGCGGGCAGTAGCCCAGCCGCGCGGGCCGCTGCACCGTGCCCTCGTCGCGTGCGAGCAGCCCGACGATGATCTGCATCAGCGTGCTCTTGCCCGACCCGTTCTCGCCGACGAGCCCGACGAACTCGCCCGCTTCGACGGCCAGGCTGGCGCCGCGCAGGACATTCACGCGCCGGCGGCGCCACGGCGGGCCTCGGCGAAAGGTCTTGTGGACGTCGATGACCCGCAGGACGGCCGTTGCGTCCGCTGTCGGCCCAGGCAGGGTGAGAGTCGCGGCGCTGGTCATGCCGGTTGAGCGACGTTCTCGGGGGCCGGGGCCGCTGGCGCCTTCGGCAGGTGCAGGCGCTTGAGCGCGACGGCGTTGACGGCCACGATGATGCTCGAGCCGGCCATCGAGATCGCGGCGACCTCGGGCCGCAGGACGAAGCCGAGGGGTTCGAAGACGCCGGCTGCGATCGGCAGCGCCAGCGAGTTGTAGCCGACGGCCCATGCGAGGTTCTGGCGCATCTTGCGTACCGTTCCGCGGCTGATGGCGATCGCGACGGCCACGTCGAGCGGATCGGAGCGCATGAGAACGACATCGGCGGTCTCCACGGCCACGTCGGTGCCGGCGCCGATCGCGATGCCGACTTCGGCTTGCGCGAGCGCCGGCGCGTCGTTGACGCCGTCGCCGACCATCGCGACCTTGCGTCCTTGTGCTTGCAGCTCGGCGACCTTCGCGGCCTTGTCGGCTGGCAGCACCTCGGCGAGGACCTCATCGATCCCGACCTCGGCGGCGATCCGCTGAGCGGTTGCGAGGCTGTCGCCCGACAGCATGACCGGCCGCACCCCTAGCTTCTTGAGCGCGCGGATCGCCTCCGCCGCCGTCTCGCGCGTCGCGTCGGCGATCGCGATGACGGCGACCGCCTTGCCATCGATCGCGACCTGCACCGTGGTGCGACCGTGCCCGGCGAGCTCGGCGGCCTGCGGGCCCAGGCCGTTGAGGCTGACGTTCTCACGCGTCAGGAGGCGGCCGTTGCCGATCGTCAAGCGCTTGCCCTCGACGACGGCGAGCGCGCCGTGGCCGGGAACCGCCTCGAAGGACTCGACCGCCGGCAGCGTCAGCGAGCGTGACCGGGCCGCTTTGACGACGGCCTCGGCGAGCGGATGCTCGCTCTCGCGCTCGGCAGCCGCGACGAGACGCAGCACCTCGTCCTCGGAGAAACCGTCGGTCGTGACGATCGCGACGACCTGCGGTTCCCCGCGCGTGAGCGTGCCGGTTTTGTCGAGCACGACCGTGTCCAGCGACGCGGCCTGCTCGAGCGCTAACGCGTGCTTGAACAGGATGCCGCGCGTGGCGCCGAGCCCGCTGCCGACCATGATCGCCGTCGGGGTTGCGAGCCCGAGCGCATCGGGGCACGTGACGACGACGACGGTGATCGCGAACAGCAGCGCCGTCTCGATGTCGCGACCGACGACGTAGTACCAGACGGCGAACGTGATGAGTCCGCCGGACAGCGCGACGAGCACAAGCCAGAACGCGGCACGGTCGGCCAGTCGCTGGCCCGGCGCCTTTGAGTTCTGGGCTTCCTGGACGAGCTTGACGATCTGCGCGAGCGCGGTATCCGACCCGACGGCGCTCGCCCGGGCGCGGAGCGTGCCGTTCTTGTTGATCGTCGCGCCGATCAGCTGGTCGCCAGGGCCCTTATGCACGGGCAGGCTCTCACCGGTCACCGTGGACTCGTCGACCCGACTCTCGCCGTTCTCGACGACCGCGTCGACGGGCAGCTTCGCTCCGGGGCGGATGAGCAGGAGGTCGCCCACTGCGACCTCGGCCGTCGGTACTTCGACCGGCTCGCCATCGCGTAGTACCAGCGCCTTGGGTGGGGCGAGGTCCAGCAGCGTGCGGATGGCGTCGTTCGCGCCGCCGCGCGCGCGCATCTCAAACCAGTGACCGAGGAGCACGAACGTGGCGAGCATCGCGGCGGCTTCGTAGAAGACGTCGCCTGCGATGAAGAACGTGGTGGCGACGGAGTAGATCCAGGCCGTGCCGATCGCGACGGCGACGAGCACCATCATGTCCAGCGTCCGTGCCCGCAGGGCGGCAAGTGCGCCGGTGAAGAAGATCGAGGAGGCGTACAGCACGATCGGCAGGCTCAGGATGAGCAGCCACATGTCACGGTCGACGCCAAACGGCGTGGCGAGTTCTGTGCCGAGCAGCTCGGTGCCGACCATCGACCACAGCACGCTCGGGATCGTGAAGGCGAGTGCGACCAGGAAGCGGTTGCGCATGTCGCGGGCCATCGTCTCCATCGACATCCCGGCGTGTCCGCCGTGGCCATGGCCGTGGGCATCATCGGCGCGCTCGGCCGCTGCGTAGTCGTGAGGCTCCTCGCGGCCCGCCTGCGCGAGGGGATCGCAGACATGCCCGGGCACGGACTGGCCGGCGCAGTGATAGCCGCACTCCTCGACCCATTTCCGGATCGCGGCGACTGACGTCAGCTCGAGGTCGAAGGTCACGGTCGCGGTCTGCGCGACGGGGTTCGCATCCACCGCAAGCACGCCGGGGCGACGGCCGAGGACGCCCTCGACAACCGCCTTCTCGCTGGCGTAGTGCAGCCCGCCGACATGTAGAACGGTGGTCGAGGCAACGGGCGCTTCGGTTTGGGTCGTCATTCAGAACTCCCGGCTGATGGGGTGATGCACGTCGTGTTCGCCGTCTGAGCGAACAGCGCTGTGAACAGCGCGGGCGCGGCAGCCGGTCGCCACGAACCGGTGCGTCGCCGCGTCCTCACGAGCACCGGGGTTTGCGGCGAGGAGGCCGAGCGCGCCGAACAGCAGGGTGCCGGCGATGCCGGCGAAGAGCGCCGCGCCGGTCAGGTGGGCCGGCGTGGTGAAGGACATGCGGTGTTGCTCCGAGCAGTGCGGCTCCGACGCTTGCCGCCGCCATGTGCACCCGGAGCAAGGCCGGGCGCCGTGGCCTGAGGGGCTTCAACGGTCGCCGTGGTCATCGCGGCCGGGCCGCATCATCATCCACATCATCGCGCCCATCATCGCCATGCATCCGAGCAGCAGGAACGCGCCGCCGCCGACTCCGGTGGCCAGCAGGGCGACGCCTGCGACCACAAGTACGGCGCAGAGCATCATGTGACTGGGCTTCATTTGTGCGGGCTTCATGACTTGACCTCTCGTCGGTTCGGAAGCTTGTCTGACGAACCGTAGGAGAAGGCGGACCTTCCTGCATCCGTAGTAATCCACCGGGACCTAGCGATCCCTACCAATTGTAGGAGCGAACCCAAGGGGACAGTCTCCGACATCTCGTAGGATTGATCTCGTGGGCGTGATCACCATCGACATCCCGCCCGAGTTCCAGCTCGGACCGCTGACCGTGGCGTGGCACGGGCTCACGATCGCGCTCGGCATCATCCTGGGCGCTGTCGCCGCAGCGCGCTGGCTACGCGAGCGCGACCTGGATATCGAGCCGATGTACACGTTCGGCGGGCTCGCGGCGCTCGGCGGCATCGTCGGCGCGCGGATCTTCTACCTGATCGAGCACGACCCCGCCGGGCTGCTGTCGCCGGGACGGCTGTTCTCGAGTCATGGCTTCACGTTCGACGGCGGGGTCATCCTGGCCGCGGTCCTGATCGCCGTCTACGTGCACCGCCACCGCCTGCCGGGCGCGTATCTCGATGCGTGCGCCGCGGGGCTGCCGCTGGGCGTCGCGATCGGCCGCATCGGCGACGTGATCAACGGCGAGCACTACGGCGAGCGCAGCACGTTCTTTCTGGCGGTCCGCAACGCGCACCCCGACGCCTTGACTCCCAACCCCGCATTCGCCTACCAGAACGGCGGCTTGTACGAGGTACTGCTCGCCGCCCTGATCTTCGCTGCAGTCTGGCCCCTGCGTCACCGATTGCGACGGTCCGGAGATCTCGCGTGGCTCGTGCTGGGGCTGTTCTCCGCCGGCCGGTTCTTCGAGTTCTTCCTGCGAGGTGACAGCCCGCAACTCGCGCTCGGTCTCAACAACGCTCAGTGGACCAGCCTCGTCCTGCTCATCGTCGTGATCGCCGGCCGAGCGGTGACCGTCCGCCTCAGCCAGCGTCAGTCTCGAGCGGAGCGCTCCGCTGCGACCTCGGCCGGCGACCGATAGCGGACTCCTGAAGGCGCTCCGGTTGGGAGGGCTCTCAGCCGAAGATCGTCTTGCTGCGGCTGATGCGGCGCACCTTGCTTCGCGCCAGCAGCAGCACGAGCGCTGCAATGGCCGATGGCAACAACGCCCCGGGAGCGAAAAGGTGCATGTCGTGGCGCCCGAGCAAATCGTGCCCGACAAGAAATCCCAAGCCCGACCCAGCGAAGCCGGCGACCAGCGTGACGAGGACGCCGGGCTTGTCCCGACTCAGCAACGCGCGCGCAAGGCAGCCTGCGGCGATTCCCCAGACAAGAGCCGCGATCATCGCTGCGAGCAGGAGTAAGACGCCGAGCCGCGTGCCTTCATCCGATGTGGCCTCCGGACGTTCCCATCGCGCCACGAACTGTAGGACATCAGCTGTCCGTGTGCACCGGCACGCTGGCGGCCGCCCCACGGGCGCAATGCGCCGTGCAGCGGCCTACATCACGTAGGACGTATGGCATCATCGCGGACGGTGAGACACCAACCGCGCCAGATCTACACGAGCGTCCGCTCACCCGACGGCTTCGCCAGGGCGGCCCCGACCGGCGCGCGACGGATCGTCGTCACGCTGCTGGGGCTTCTTGCGCTCGCGACGATCGTCATGGCGATCCTCAGCCTCCTTTGAGAGCGCCGCCTCCGTGAAGGACCGGATGAGCAACCGCTCAAAACCCCAGTTACAGCCGGCGCAGCCCCGCGACTGTGACGTCGACGAGTCGGCTGACCGCGGCCCGAGAGCGCAGATTGCCGGCGGCGGCGAGCGCGTGCAAGCAGTAGCTTGCGAGTTCGTCGGCCGCGATGTCGTCTCGCAGCTCGCCCGCCGCTGCGGCCTCGGCCAACAGGCCTGCGAGCAGAACGCCGAGCAGCTGTTGCGCGCGTTCCATGTGCTCGCCTTGGTGAACGAGCGCCGCGAGCTCCGTGCCGCCGTGCGCGTGGGTGATGTGCGCGTAGGCCTCGAGCACGGCCCTGAGCCGATCAGCGGCGTCGCCGGGCCGCTCGGCGAGCTCTGAAAGCTGCCCGAGGTGACCGGCGATCTGTCGCTCATGCCAGGCGATGAGGATCGCGTCGACGCCTGGGAAGTACTTGTAGAGCGTCGCGCGGCCGATTCCGGTCTGCTCGGCAATCCGCGACATCGTGACCGGCCGCAGACCGAGCTCTGCCACCAGCGCGGCAGTGCTGTCGAGGATCGCGTCGCGAACCTCGCGGCGGTGCTCCTCGATCGTGTCGTTCCAGAGCTTCGGCACCGTCTAAGCGTACGCCGCGACCGTTGTCGATACATAATGCAATGGGTACGGACCATGTGTATTGTAAAACGGGCTTCGGCCGCAGCGTCCGCGAGACCATCCGCAACGAGGAGAGGCACATGGCAGATCCGACCGGCTCGCCCGACGGCGGCAGCGAGCACGATCCCGCACGCCCCGCCGGCACCCCGGCGTGGGTGAAGGTGTTTGCAGTGATTGCCGTCGTCCTCATCGCGATGCTCGGCGTGATGTTGCTCAGCGGCGGCGACCACGGCCCCGGTCGCCATACATCTGGAGGCGCTGGCGGCCAAGCTCCCACCTCAAGCGCCGTGCAGTCGGGCGTCCTTCGGAGACATGACCCGCCGCCGGGCGCCCACATCCCACGATGAGCACGAGACCCCGCCTGAGAAGGTTCGCGCTGACGGCGCACGTGATCTCCTCTGTCGGCTGGCTCGGCGCGGTCGTCGGCGTGCTGGCGCTTGGGGTCGCGGGGCTGACCAGCGACGACCCTCAGACGGTGCAGGCCGCGTATCTGGCGATGGACCTGATCGCGTGGTCGGTGCTCGTCCCGCTGGCGCTTGCTTCGCTCGGCACCGGGATCGCTCAGTCGCTGGGCACCAAGTGGGGGTTGGTTCGGCACTACTGGGTCCTGGTGAAGCTCATCATCACCGTTCTCGCCACCGTCGTGCTGCTGCTGTACACGCAGACACTCGGCTACTTGTCGGGTGTCGCGGCGCAGACGACGCTCTCCGCCGAGGACATCGACGTGCTGCAGACGCCATCGGTCGTGCTACATGCGAGCATCGCGTTGCTGCTCTTGCTCGTGGCCACGACACTCGCCGTCTACAAGCCTGCGGGCATGACCCGGTATGGCTGGCGCAAGCAGCTCGAGCGCCGCGCAACGTCTCAGCCCTAACCGTGTAGTGGTTCCACGCGATTGCGGCTGTCCGACACAGCGTCGGGATGCGGGCTGCGCCGCCCGGCAGGCCGGACGGTCAGCGAGTGGTCAACGAGGCGCCGAGCGCACGCGCCACGTGGCGGCGTCATCGGTCGATCGCTTGATCGTGCCGTCGTGCAGGGCGGCAAGCAGTTCGCCTTCGCGGCCGGGGTCAAATGCGGCTGGCTGGCCACCGAGGGACCCGGCGACTCGCCACGCTCCAGTGGGCCGTGGGCTGCGCCACACCCGTCCGTCGCCGCCGGCGAGAAAGACTCCTGCAGCGTTCCAGGCAACGAGCCCCCCGGCGGGTGCGTCCACCGCCGTCCACGAGCGTCCGCCATTCTGCGAGCGGTAAACGCGCCGCTCGCCGGAGGCGATCAGGCTGCTCGCGTCGTTCGGGGAGATCGACAGCGCGAGGAGCGGTACCGGTGCCTCGAGGCGCTCCCAGCTACGACCGCCGTCCCGGCTTGTCAGAAACCGCTCCTCGCGCGTCTTGAAGTCCGATCCGAACCCATAGATCCGTCCGCCGCTGGCCTCGAGGACGTGAAAGTCGACCTTGCCCAGCAGCGACTTCGGCTCCCAGGACTGGCCGGCGTCACGCGATTCGATGAGGCCCAGAAACGGCGGCAGCTTCTCCTTGAAGTCGGGGTGCCCAGAGCCGAGAAACCGATCCGGGCCCACTACCGCAAATCCCATGGTGTCCTGGTAGCGCCCGGCGACGCGCTCGGCACGCAGTTCATCGGGCGCAGCGCGAAACAGTCCGGTATGCGTCGCGACGAACAGCGCGCCGTCAGCAGGGTTGACTCCGAGCCCGTGGACATGAACGGGCCCTGGATCGTCGAGCACCGCAACCGGGGTGTCGGATGCTTGCTGGCCGCCGCAGCCGGCCACCACGGCGAGCCCCAGCAGTGCCAGCTGCCAGCGCTTGAGTGTTCGCGTACTCATGACCCAGATCGTATGGGTGCTCGCTGCCAGCCGTGCCGTTGAGGGTCAGCACCCTCGCTTGCGACTACAGCCGACACGGCGTCGTAGCTACCGGAGCCGGGCATGATTGAGCTGGCCTCTCAACGAGCCAGCGGCGAACACCCGCTCTGGCGCCGAGCACGTCAGACAGACGGCCTTCGTCCAGCGCCGCAGGGTTGGCAGCGGGCCGCATGACGTTCCTCTGGGCGGCGCCGGGTCTTGATCGATGCTTCGTGTGCGCCGGTCAGCGAGCGCCGACCGGGCAGGTGGGCGGCGCAGATCAGCGCGCCACCTCGACGGTAAACGGCGCGGTGCGCACGCGACCGTCGTGTTTGAACTGCAGGTACAGGCGGTAACGGCCGGCGGTTGCGAACTCGGTCGCGAAGCTGACCCGCGCGGCCGCCTCGGCGCCGCCGGTCGGGTGGACGTGCAGGTAGGCGAGGTCGGACGAGCGCAGGGCGACGAGGTGACCGCGCGCTCCGAGGTAGGGCTGCAGCGCGACCGGCCGGCCCGCCCGCGTGACGTCGAACCTCAGCGTCAGATCGCGGCCCGCCAACGGCGTGCCGGCGTCGACGCGGACGGTATAGCCGCCAGCGGCCGTCGCCGTCGCCTTCGCCGCCGGCAGCACGACGGCGGCGGACGGGCCGGCGACGCTCACGTCGCGAGCCAGCGTCAGCTTACGGCCATCGTGCTTGAAGTCGGCGAAGACGCGGTAGCGGCCAGCCGCAGGGAGCGTCAGGCTGACAGTCCACGTGCCGTCGGCGGTCATGAACGGATGCAGGTGCTGAAAGCCCGTCAGGTCGCGGCGCACTACGATCAGGTGCAGGCGCCGGTCGTGCTCGACCTCGAACTCGCGCACCGGCGCACCCGAGCCGCTTTCGATGCGGAAGCTGAGGCTCGTCTCGACGCCGCGCGGGAGCTGCGTGCGGTCGAGCTCGAGCGTCAGCCCGCCGGAGCTCGCCGACAGGCCGCGGACGGCGGCCGGCGCGGGTTCTTCGTCGTGACCCGGTTCGGCCTGTGCGCCGTGGCCGGGCGTCGAGCCTTGCGTCATCTCGCCGTGACCGCCGCCGTCGCCTGAGCCGTTGGCGAGCTCGGAGATCAGCACCGCCGAGCCGAAGACGAACGCGACGGCGGCAATGATTCCGACGGTGCGCGGCGATGGGCCGCCGTGGATGCCTGTCTCGTGCACGACCGCGTGGCCCTTGCCGCGGGCGATCAGCCAGCGGTTGACGGGGACCGCGATGACGCCGGCGATGACCAGCGCGAACGACAGGCTTCCCCAGAACACCAGGCTGCCGACGCCCGCCTCCATCGCTCCGGGGATCGCGACCATGATCGCGTTGTCGACGATCTCCATCGTGGCGATGCTCAGCGTGTCCGAGGCCAGCGCGATCGGGACCACGACGCTCAGCGTCATTCCGGCGCGCAGCAACGGCAGGCTCGTCAGCGCGTAGCCGAACAGGAAGGCCAGGCCGACGGCCAGCGCCACGGTTCCGAGCGTCGAGAAGCCGAGCGCGGTGCCGATCACCATGCCGAGGACCTCTCCGATCGCGCAGCCCGTGAGGCAGTGAAGCGTCGCGCTGATCGCGACCCGCGTCAGCGCGCCGCCGGAGTCGGGCATCTCATGGTGGTGGTCGTGGGTTGTCGTCATGGCTTCCATCTTCGGGCTCCCTCTCTTGGATCACCTATACCCCCTGGGAGTATCTAGGAACCAACGTAGCAGGGGCGAAGAAGTCAGTCAAATACTCCTAGGGAGTATGTTTGGGGGCATGGGCGACACCGATGCACAAAGCCACGGCTACACGCCGCAGAAGGTCCAGCTGATCAAGCGCCTGCGCCGCGTCGAGGGCCAGGTACGCGGGATCGCGAAGATGGTCGACGAGGATCGCTACTGCATCGACGTGCTGCAGCAGCTCTCAGCCGTCAAGGCCGCGCTGGACAAGGTCGCGCTCGGAATGCTCGACGACCACGTACGCCACTGCATGACCGCCGGCGCCGACGACGCGGCGCGCACGCAGGAGATGACAGGCGAGCTGATGAACGCCGTCTCGCGCCTGGTGCGCAGCTGAGCGCACCGGGGCGCTCGGTCAATGCGCGTGGACGTGGGCGTCCGGTAGCACGCGACCGGCACACGGGAGATCAGCATCGCGGCGAACGCAGTCGTGAGCGGGACGGCGGCGATGAAGCCAGCACAACCGATCACGGTTTCGATGATCGGCTCCGCTGTTTCTTGGTAGTTCAGCAAGTCCTCGACCGTGGGTGCCGGGTGCTGGTCGGAGCCGTGGCCGTGATCGCTGTCGCAAACGCTCATCGGACTCCTCGTCTCGTCGTGTCTGATCCGGCGGGCCTCGCGACGCTCCCGAGCGCGAGCATCGTGAGCGTCTGCGTCCGCGCGTCGTGGTTCATCACTTCTGTTGACTGCACGCGCGTGCACCCCTCCCACAGGCTGTCGGCCTACAACCCACGTGGTCGGTGTGCCGCGGCCTCCGACGAACAGGCCACACATCGCATCTCCTGCGATAGTTCCGCCCGTGAAGCAGCAAACCGCACTCCTACTCAGCGTCGGCGCACTCGCCGCAGCGCCCCCCGCCGCGCTCGCGCAAACACCTACCACGCCGTCCGTCCCCACGACGGACCAACTACAGACGACGCTGCAGGTCAGCCTCGAGCGGATCGGCATGCACGCGACAGTGCTCGTCGGAGACGAGATCCGCGTACGCGGCAGCGTCGCGGCCTTCGTACCCGATCAGAAGATGACCATGCGCTTCTACGGCGACGGCAAGAAGCTGCGCGCGAAGACCACGACGATCCTGCCAGGTGAAAACGGGTCTGGGGTCTTCGAGCTCTCCTACCGGGCCCAGCGCACGGG
>Ga0136631_10000353_pt1 | contig 14195 bp, 6 predicted proteins | sample AntDrymUQ6012206_2_FD_104655 | JGI IMG/M metagenome (GOLD analysis project Ga0136631, IMG submission 104655) | Polar desert sand microbial communities from Dry Valleys, Antarctica - metaG UQ601 (22.06) | ecosystem: Environmental > Terrestrial > Soil > Desert | place: Antarctica: Dry Valley... | reverse complement strand
GCGACCAGCCCCCACATCCGTCGCCCAAACCAAGCCCGGCCCCGGCCGGGCTTCCTCATGCCGCTACATGCTCACGCTCGATGACGCGAACATGCTCAAACTACGTGACGCCTTACACCAGGTCAACACTCGGGGTGGGGTGGAACTGCGCGAGCGGCGCATCCCGGAACAGGGTGATCGTGGTCAGGTGCCCGCCCTCGATCGCGTGGACGATCGGCGGCTCTCGGTCCCCGCCAAGGAAGGCCTCCAGCGCCGCCGCGAAGATGCGGGCGGCCTCCTGACCACCACCACCGAGACCGTCAGTGGAGTAGAGTAGTTGCTGCGACGCCTCGTCCACTGCCCGCCATGCGGAGAATTCCGGCGGGCATGCCCGGCTTGGGTCGATGTGCCAGCTGAGCACCTCCCCAGCCGATTCTGTCCACCGCCACGGCAGCAGTGGTGGCTGGATCTCCGGAATCGTCAGCCCGGGCTCGGCCTCTCGCAGCGTGCGCTCGGCGACGGTCAGGCGGCCGGCCTCGATCAGAGACTTGACCGCGACCCGGACCCGAGTGCCGAGCGGGGAGTCCTCCGTTCGGGACTTCAGCTTTTCGCCGCGTTCCGCGATGCACTCCAAGAGCTCGCGCCGGCGTCCGGTGAGGATCTCGTCGACCGCAGGCCAGGACTGCCGCGCGTGCGCCTCGAGGTCCGCCGTGTCGTCGTCGAACGGAATCCCTGCGGCCGCCGCCTGCTCGACGAGGTTCCGTACCGTGCTGATCAACTGGCTGGCTCGCGCAGCCCGCCGCGACTCCAACTCCTCGGAAAGTCGCGCGCGCAGCCGCGGACTCACCGCGGGTGCCTCGACGAGTACCAGCTCGGCCACGTCGAACTCGCCCGACTCCATCAGCTCCAACAGGGCGCCGTCCTCGTCGCGGCCGGCGGCCAGGCCTGCCAGGAGGCTGTCGGCGAGGTTGTCCACAGACCGGCTCCCGTGCAGATGCACCATCAGCTCCGCATGTCGAAAGCGCCCCGGCCAGTCGCGCAGCCTCTCCTCCGGCAGCCGTGGCGCGGCGTCGGCATCGGTCATGACTGTTCCTTTGCCCAAGCCGTCAACGGAGAGAGCGTAGTGAGAAACCGCAGCATCGGGAGCTCGTAAGGCCGGCCGATCAGCTCCGCTTCGGCGTAGAGCGTGTCCCACCGCTGCGCCACGAACTGGCCCAGCTCGAGGCAGTCGGGCAGGTGCCCCTTCCACGACTCTCCGCCGGTCAGCACGTTGGATGCATCGCCGATCGTGCGAACCGATCGCACGATCTCTTCGATTCGGTGCAGGAACGGCACCTGCCTCGACCACTCCATGTCAGCGTGGCCGGCCTCGGCGATCACCGAGTCGAGGTGCTCCCGGACGTCTCGCGGTAGGTCTGGAACAAGATCCAGGCACTGCGCGTGGCCGGCATGTGCCGCCTCGCGAATGCGCTGCAATAGCCCGCCGGTGCGGAACAGCTCGCCGTGCAATGTGAGTCCGGTCGAGAAGTCGAACCGCTGCCGGAGATCCTCGACCTTGTCGATCGCCGTGACCAGGCCTTCGCGCCGCCGGTCCAGGGACCGGACCGTCTCCGCACGTGTCTGCTCGGCGGCGAGGTAGGCCAGCGGAAGCGGCACGTGCCGGAAGCGCTCGACTCGACCGCACAGCTCACGCCAAGCGGGGGAGAGGTCGTCCGAAAGCAGGCCGAGCAGTTCCGCGCTCCGCGCGTCGCCCCACACGAGCACCTCACTCATGACGCCGACCGCACCGGCGGTCTTGGCGACGGGAGAATCCTCGAGCGCGAAGAACGCGTCTTCGATCAGATCGCCGAAGGGTCCCGTCTCGAGCGTTGAAGTGAGCACCGCGGCCGTGCGCAGTGTGGATCCCAACCCATCGCGGCGATCCGCCAGGATCGCGGCTTCAACGTAGGCCCCGCGCTCCCAGGCGTCCTCGATCAGCCAGTCCAGCCAGTCACAAGCGTCGGCGGCCGGCCCCAGACCGGCGTGGAGCACGGCGGCGACGGCCTGGCGCAACTCGTTGTCCGGGATACCGAGCTCGCGCCACACCGAGAGCACGGCGAACGGGTTGTCGAGCGAGCGTAGGCGGACCACTACCGACTGGCCGAAGTCCCGCCGCTCCCCCGCCGACCTCGCCTCCAAGAGCAGCGGCAGGGCTACCGGGGCGGTCGATCGCGGCCGGGGGAGCTTGGGAAGGGCGACGCCGGGTTCCGCATCGGGGTGCTCGGCCGCCCGCACACCGAGCAGGCCGGCGAGGTTGGCCGCAAGTGGCTCGTGCAAGACGTGAAGGCCGAGACGGCTGATCCGCCGGCCGACACTGGCGGCGTACCGGTCGGCCAATGGCGAGAAGCTTCCGATCAGCACCCGGTCGTCGGCAACCAAGACCCGCCCGCCGCGGCGCTGGATCCGCACCGAGGCGGCGTTCGGACCGCGGCCCAGGCCGGCGAAGTCCTCGGCCGAACGATCCGAACGCGGGGGGCCGGGGTGGATCAGATGCACGGCGGTGCCGGCTGCTCGCCGATCCCGGACCGCCCGCGCCAGCGAGGCGTTTGCCGTCTGCGGGTCCAGGCGGTCGTCCGTGATGACCAGGCGGCGACGCGCCTCGCGCAGACCCTGCCACAGCAGAGCTCGATGCTCGCCGTCGCGCACCACCTCGACCGCGGGCTCCTTCGCCAGGACCTTGGCGCGGGCCTCGACCAGGGCTTCATATGCCTCGACCCAACCCGCTGCCCACAGGGGCAAGGCGGTTTCATCGACGTCTGCTGGCCGGATCCCAGTCATCGCCGGGTCCGGGTCCGCGTCCGCACGGTCCGCCGACTCGTCGGTGGCCGAGGCCGGGACGGACGCCGTGATGCTCTCGTCGGAAGCGCGCTCGATCTGCTGCGCAAGCCGCCACCGAGGGAACTCGTCCCTGACCCATTCGAGCAGTTCGGCCACGGCACGCGGTACCTCGCGGCCATCCTCCGCGGGCTCGATGAGCAGCGCGACTTCGTTGGCGCTCGGCTGCTGTCGTCCGAGCTGGGAATGCGAGCCCACGATGGCGCGGCAGTCGTCCTGGATGACGAGGCAAGCCTCAGTCTGGGTGCTGCGCCGGTCCCAAATCACCCGGGCCCCGGAGCGCAGCTGCAGCTCATCCAGCAGTGTCCCGGCCTGCTCGGGCAGCAGGTCCCCGGGCGCGCGCCCCCACAGGAAGACCAACTGGACGCCGCGGTCGACCGCACTGCGCAGGCCGGGCAGCAGCGTCCGCAGGCGCGCCACATCCGGGTCCGGGACGACGAGGACGAGCTGATTGCGAGCGGAGTCGACGAGCTCGTCGATTGCCCAGTCGTGGCCTTCCGTGCTGATGATCAGGCTCACACGCGCCCTGGCCCGGCGGATGTCAGCCAGGCGCTCCCGGATCTCGCTGGCCGACTCGGTCAGATACCGGTGCTGCTCGGTCACCTGGTTGATGGGGAGGTCTTCCAGGTCGGCGACCCGAGTACCCATCCGGTGCAACACGACGTCCAGGCTCTGCGACGGCTCACGCTTCACCTCGGCGTGACGGGTGATCCTCTGCACCACCGGGTGGTCGGGCTCCTCCGCCGTCAGCCGGTCGAAGTAGGCGCTCAACCGCTGCTGTGCACGCGAGCTCCAAAGGGCGGTCTTGTCGACGGTCAGGGAGATGCGGTCGTTCTCCGGGTCCCTGCGTGCGGCGACCTCGACCTCGATCCACCGGATCTTCGCCGAGTCGCGCAGCGCCGGGCTCCCGAAGCCCACCTCCAGGACATTCAACCGTCCGGTGCGGGCACGGTCTCTCCGGAGCGCGGCCTGCACACTGGCTGCAAGCTCGGCCGGAGGGATGTCGGCCTCCCGAATCCCCTGCCGCAGGGGCAGCTCGACGCTCGTCTCCCCGGGACGGTTGGCGCCCATGCGCTCCGGAAGGACGATTCCGGTGACGGGCTCGAACAGGAAATCCCGCGTTTGCATCTGACCGCCCGCCGCCAGCGACTCGCGCCGCGCCAACTTGGCGCGGGCTTCTTCGGATAGCTGGATCTCGCCGTTGTCGAAGTCGACGGTGACGTGGCCCCTCCCCCATAGCGTCCCGACGACGTCCACCACGACTCGCTCGGGGACCTGGAGCAACCACGTCAGGTAGCTCACGGTGGTGCCGTGGTCGGAGTGGTCGGGGTCAGCCGCGTCACCACGTTCGGCGGCCGGGTCACGACCCGCCAGGATGCCTCGGGCGACGAGATCCTCCAGCGTCGTGACACCGTGGAGCGGGGCGACTCGCAGGTCCAGACGAAGGACCCTGCACGGCAGCGCCAGAGTTATGGGAACGATCACGGCGCGGTCCACTCCTCCGGAGGAACCACCGTCCCGAACTGCTCCACCATCGTGGTGATGGCGCGCCAGGTCGGGCCACCGTTGTCCCGGAAGTGCTCGAACCGGCCCACGAGGACGAGGAGACGCTTGGCCCGCGACAGCAGGACGTTCGCCACCTCGTCCTTGCCCACGTGCCCGATGTTGCGCGCCGGGTCGTCGGAGATCCGCGTGGTGCGGACCAGGGACACGATGACGCGATCCGCCTCCCTGCCCTGGAAGGAGTGGACCGTGAAGACCCGCCCACTCACGACACTCCTGCCCTGGAGCTTCTTCACCTGCGCCAGGTAGGGGGTGAGGACGACGAGGCTGTTCGGGCCATCCTCGTCGGGCGGCGCCGCGGGCGGGTCCATGCGCGACACGAGACGCTCGATCACGTCGACCTCACCGTCGTTGGACCACATCGGCTGGGCCTCGCAGCCCAGATGGTTGGCAGTGTCAAGCCAGACGAGAGCCCGCCCGCTCAGGCACTCCGGCCTCAACACCCCGTGCGGCTTGGTGGCCAGCTGATGGGACTCGAGGAAGCTTTTTCGAAAGCCGAGCTCGTCGTACTCCATCGGCTCCAGGGGGTAGAAGACCCGTCGCACCGGCTCCGCGATGGCCTCGTGCATCCGGAATTGCATGTCGAGCCGGCCCAGCCCCTCGCTGCGTCCGGCCAGCACCCGCGACTGGAGCTCGTCGCTCTCCGAGTTCATCGCTTCACGTGCGTCGAACAGGGTTCGGAACAGCTCGAGCACTTCCAGCCGCTTGTGCCGGGCGTCGTAGTGCAACCGGACCGTCTCGTTCGGGTGATCGCGCAGGCTCGCCAGGAACTTCTCCACATCCTCCCCGCGGTGCGCCCCGAGTTGGCGGTGGTCACCCACGAGCGTCCACCGGTTCCCCATCGTCATCGGAATGATCAGCTCGGTCGGCCACGCCTTGGCGGCTTCCTCGACGATAACCCAGTCGAAGCTGTCGGTGATGTCGATCGCGTCCTCTAGCGTTGTCCCCGCTACCGAGCATGTCGCAAGCACGACACTCGCTCCGCTGCGCAACCGGTCGGCCAACTCGAGCTGGTCCGACTCGACGCTGCGCAGCCAATCCGCGCTGATCTGCCGCTCCGCCTCGGTCAGGCGGCGGCCAAGCCCGAGTTCCGCGCGGCCGTCTCCGTGACGGTCCAGCCGTGCCTGCAGGGCCTCCGTCACGTCCTCCAGGGTCTGCCGGGTCAGCCGCTCGATGGTGAACCGCTGGACGGCCTTGGAAACCTTGTCCTCCGCTGCCCGCTGGCCCACCTCACGCAGCACGATGAAGGCGTCGGGCAGCATCTTGACGAGCCGCTCGGCCAGGTTGTCGAGTGCGAAGTTGGACTGGGCGCTGACCAGGACCTTGGCGCCGCGTTCAGTCGCCAGGAAGAGCTTGAGCGCGTTGGCCACGGCCGTGGTCTTCCCACTGCCCGGGGGTCCCTGCAGCGCGTAGAGCGGCAGTCGGGACAGCATCGCCAGGATGATTCCGGGCGTGTTGCCCTCGAGTAGGTGCTCCGGGTCGACGTCCCACTGCTGCTGGCCGATCTCCATCGGCGCCGGGTCCCGGAGCTCGCTGATCAGCGCCGGCTGGGCCTCGAGCGCCTGCCGGGCGCGCAGTTGCCGACTGAGTTGGGGCCGGGACCCGCTGTCGTCGGCCGGCCGAAGCCATCCCCGCGTCGCAACGTGGACGCCGGGCTGGACACGGACCGTGATCGAGTGTTCGTCTTTACGCTCGTAGAACTGCACGGTCCGGGACTGGCCGGTGAAGGCGGGGCGATCGGGCCGGCCGTCAAGCGAGAGCTGGGTCCATCCGTCGCTGGTGTCCAGACGCTCGACGAAGTCGCCAAGCGGCGGCCGCCGGCGTGGGTCGCGGGCGAACGCGGCCATCAGGGGCGAACGCTGGCGCCACGCGTCGTCGCGCATCTCGTCGTACTGCAGGGTGACGATCGGGCCGTCGGATTCCTCGGTGATGTACGGGTAGATGCGAGCGTCGAGGGAGGCGCGTTGGTAGTCCAGCAGGAAGTCGAGCGACTGCAGGAACTCCACGTTCTTGCGATCGCGCAGTTGCTGGCGGTCGACGCTCTCGGTCAACGGCGCCCAGGACGGGCGGCCGTTGCGCTTGTCCTCCAGTGACTGGCCCGGGAAGAAGGCGACCAGGTCGATAGGGGGGACGCGGCGCCGGGGGTGGGCGGTGAAGAGCTCCTTCGCATAGCTGTGCTCTCGCAGGTACTTGATCACGAGGGTGTCTTCGTGGGTTTCTTCACCGACGCCGCTCAGCGGCCGGTCGCTCAGATAGGCGCAGAACCAGACAGCGCGCTTCCCGATCAACACCCACTCCGCCTCCTGCAGCACGTCCGACGGCCCGGTGGCATATCCCTCCGCGCCGGTGAGCGAGTGCACGAGGTAAGCGCCCTCGAGCTCCTTCTGGAGGAACGCCCGCAGTTCCTCGCGCCCGGCGGCGTCGCGCGGGCTGCGGGAGATCCAGTGACGGTCGTTGTAGATCGTGAGAGTCGACTCGCCGGGCATGAATGCCATGAGGTACGGCTTCTGCGTCGGCGGCTCCCACTCTGCGCGGATCGCGTCCCACGATCGCTCCAGCTTCCGGGACAGGGTGAACGACGACTCCCGGCTCGCCGGCTCGGCGGCCAGCATGTTCGCGAGGACGTCTTTGAGTGGCTTAGGAACTTCGGGCGAATCGCGCAGCGCCTCCCGCATCGCGGCGTGGAGCTCTGCCAGGGCGCGCACGCGCCCGGACTCCCCCGCACCGGCCACCGCCGCAAGTTCGATCGGCAGTCGCTGTGGCAGTCCACCGCAGAACAGCTCCCACCCCAGTACCCCAAGGCCGAAGAGGTCGGTGGTGTCCCAGTCGCGGCGGCTGCGGTGGTGCTCGTCGAAGAGGTAGGGATGAACTTCGGGGGCCAGGAACGCCATGTGCCGCGCGCCGGCCTCGGAGTCGAGCGACGCCCCGCCTGCCGGCGTCAGATAGAGCTGCCGGACCGTTGAGCGGACCTCACCGGCGTTGCCGCCGACCACTCGCCGGATGACGTTGCTGATCAGCGCGCTCATCTCGAACCGGCTCAGGCAGAGGCGAGGCTCCGCGCCGTCGGCGCTCACGATCTGCTGGAAAGCCGTGGGCAGCATCAGGCGGTGCATGATCCGTGCCCCGTGCAGCCGTTTGAGCGCATCCAGCAACAGGCTGAACTGCTCGAACGCCGCCAGCGGGAGGGCTTCTGCCCAGGCCACGGCATGGGACAGGTTCAGCAGACCTCCACGCTCCTCCGTGATGGTGAACGCGACGCGTTCGGCAGGCCGCTGTTTTGAGGCGATCATGACGGGCAGGCCGGGGTGGCCAAGCGCACGAAGCCTCAGCAGCGTCTTCGCCGAGCGCTCCCACAGTTCGCCGGCGAATCCGTCCACGCCGTCGAAGACGGTCACGTCGTAGTTGGCGTGGTGCCTCTCGAGCCGAGCCCTGACCAGCAGGTCGTCGACGAGGATCTCCGGGGCTGTCTCTCGGAAGAAACCCGGGAAGGGTGACTTCGGGCGACAGAACAGGTCGTCGATGAGCGCCGCATAGTCGCGGCCGCCGGTACCTTCCAGGGCTCCGCCATCGGTGCTGCTCACGACAACGCTCCTCCCGCGGCAGAGGTCAGTATCCGCTCGGACAGGCGGATTACCACCTCGCCCTCATCCAATGAGATGGTCAGATCTTGCCAAACGGTGTCCGACACCGATAGGCCCCGGATCGGCACGCCGAATCTGATCTGGTGACGCCGGACGCCGGTCGTGGGCTCCCAGAACGCGACCAGGCCGTCGTCGTCCCCGCTGACCAGGACCGGCTCAGGTCCCGGCACAGCGAGGATGGCCAGCGCGTTCACCCAATCCTCGTGCCCTTCGAGGGCAGGGCCGGCGGAGGCGCCGGACCCCACGACCCAAGTCCGCACGACCGCGTCGTGTCCAGCCGTAGCCAGCAGCGTGGTCCGACGACGGGTGAAGGTGATTGCGCAGCGCGGCCGTTTTGACCCGCGGGTCTCCAAGACGACGTCCGGGCCGTCGCCCTCCCGGCACCGGACCCTGCCGTCGTCGTCGACGGCGACCGCCACGGTCTCTCCGCGCGCTCCCGTGAGAAGCCACTGCCGAGGGGGCTCGCTCCTCGCCGTGATACGGGCCGCAGCGGGGACGGCAGCGGCGTGCCCTCGATCCGGCGACCAGATGCGGATCGTGGCATCACGAGAACCGCTCGCCACGCGGATCACGCCGTCCTCAGCCGGCAGCACCGCGAGGCACGTGACGGCATCGGCGTGCCCGGTCAGGTCGGGACCCACGGGGGTCCCGGCACTGGGATCCCAGACCCGGACAGCGCCATCGGCCCCACCGCTGACCACCAGCTCCGGACGTCCGCCGGCGGCGGGCAGCACGGCCAGGGCGTCGACAGGGCCGTCATGGCACAAGACGGACCGGTCGTGGCCAAGGTCATCGAGCCTCCAGTAGGTGATCCACCCGCGGTCGTCGCCGGCCGCGACCAATCCGGCGGAGGGCACCCCGGCGACCGAACGCCACGGGGCGAGCCAATGCACCGGGCTCGCAGCCGGCGTGCTGTCAGCGACGTTCCACAGACGTAGGGACTTGTCCTGCCCCACCGATGCCAGCAGACATCGCGAGTCGTTGCCGATCATGGCGAGCCCTGTGATCCGCCCCGCATGACCAACGAACCGGCGTCCGTGTTGCTGCCCCGTAGCCACGTCCCACAGAGCCAGCTGGCCGCGACTGGTCCCGATCGCGACCAGCGGAGCTCCGTCCGGCGCTGGTTTGTGCTGCTCGTCCGCCTGCTGCGCGGGCGGGACCTGGCGGCAGGCCAGCACGCAGCCGGGCTCTCGCAGGCTACGAGTCGGCTCGTTGGAATGCAGTCGCAAGACGCGTGCGGGCTGACCGTGGCTGACGGAGACCAGGAGGACACGGCCCTGTTCGTCGAGCACGGCGCTCAGCGAGAGGATCTCCGATGATCCACCACCGCGGACCGGCAATTCGACCGGCTGCAAGCGGGCCGGCGACCAGACCCTGATCCGGCCACGGTCATCACCGGCGGCGAGCACCGCCGAGCCGTCCGGCCCCGCACACGCAGTCAGTGCATGCACCGGAACGCCCTGCGGCCAGGCCAGCGTCAGGTGTTGCGGGTGCAACGCCAACCGGGAGGAGCTGACGTACCAGGCCGCTGCGCGGGACACGCCGTTCTCGGCGTGTGCCGGAGGCAACGTGCCGCCCGTCCTCGCAGTGCCCAGCTGCCGGTACCCGCAGCGGTCCTCGGGGCCCCCGGAGGCGGCGAGATGTCCCGTGCGGTACACCCCCTTGACCGAGGTGGACAGGTCGTCGGGCGGGACCCTCCATGTCTCGGACATGAGTGATCGGAGATCCAACCGGTCCAGTACGTCGGGGTAGCTGGCGAGATCGTCCCAGCCGGGACGCCCCGCCGCTGCGGCATGCCGGGCAAGGTAGTGCAGCAGGTAGGGATTGAGCTCCGGCGCGTCACTGGCAAGGCGCAGCAGGGCCCGCAGTACGGGGATCCGCATCGCGTCGGTCGACTCCGCCGACAGCAACTGCTCGGTGAAGGTCCGGTGGGCCAGCCGGAAGACGCTCCGGCCGTGCTCGGCGTCCAGCATGATGTATGGGCCGGCTATGTCCAGCACTCGCTGGACGACGGCATCGGTGAAGCGCGTACCCGGGTCTAATGCCTCCGCGACAGTCGCCCAGACTCGGTCCGCACGCGGCAGACCCCGCCCCTCCGCGTGGGCCAGAGCCAGCAGGAAAGGCCGAGCTTGCGGCAGGATCCGAACGATGCGCGCGAACGCTCTCTCGAACAGCGCGGCACGGTCCAGCCCGAGCAGTTCCCGGCGCTCGGCGGCGCCCTCCCGGGTGAGCAGCCGCGGAGCGGCGAGCAGTTCGCGCACCAGGAGCCGGACATGCAGGAAGTCCCATGTGTACACGACGGCGTCTCGACGCAGCCTCTCGCGGATGTCCTCCACCGCCTGACGCAGGTCGGACGTAGGGAGATCCGCCGCGGACGTCGCCAGGCTCGCCCGGGCGAACTCGAACATCGCGTTCTCGTCCCGCGTCACCGGTACGACGACGACACCTGGAGCGGCCTCCCTCAGCACGCCGACCAGGTCGGATCCCGCGCGGCCGATGGTCGGGCGCGTGGCGACGACGATCCGTACACCTGGCAGAGAACCGAGCCGGCTGAGCAGGCCCGCGATCTCAAGCGGATCCCGGGCCTCGTCGAGGGCGTCGGCGAGGAGCGTGACCGGGTTCGTGCGATCGCGCAGGAGCCGCAGGAGCGCCTCCGGCCGGTGGTGGGCGAGGAGATCGTCCGGGGGCGCGATTCCGGCGATCCTCGCGATGCGGGTGATCACGTACTCGATCCCGGCACCGGTGAGCAGGATGGCGCCATCGATCGCCGGCAGGCTGTCGGCCTCCGGCCACGGGGTACCGGGATGCGGCGTCCGATTCAGGACCTGACGCAGCCCAGGCACGGCGTTCAGCAGGACGTTCCCGAGGAGGGCGGACTTACCGCTGCCGGGCGCACCGGCGAGCACAAGCAGGCCCTGGTCGTGAGATCCGAACCAGGAGACGATCTCGGCCCGCTCGTCGGACCGCCCGGCGAAGTAGCCGCTGATCTCGAGGAGATCCGCGCCGGTGCCGGTGCGGGCCAGGTGCCGCAGGTCCGAGTCGGGCAATCTCTGGAGGACGTCGCGCAGGTCCGGATACCGGTCGACCGGCGTGGTCAGGGTCGGGGTAAGCGTGTTGCGAGGGACCAGCGGTGAGCAGCCGCGGAAGCTTCCGCGGACCACGCCGGGGGAGTCCAGGAGCTCCTCGATCCGGCCGCTGAGATCGCTCAGCGTGATCACGGTGTCGTTGCTCGAGTAGGCGTCGCGCACCTGCTCGAGCACCCGGCGGAAGGTACCGAGGTGGCCTCGTCCACGGTCGGCCCCGGTGCCGATCAACAGGACCCCATCCCGTGCGCGCCTGAAGTGCAGTTCAGCGCCGACCAGTTCGACGAACCGTGCGCCGCCGCACGCCTCGACGACGACGATGGCCCAGTCGGGGCGTTCGCGGTGACGGTGCTCAGCGACCAGATATTCCGCAAAGGCAGCCGGAAGGATGGAAGCGTCGGTGTCGTCGGTGCCACGCACGATGAGCGATGCCGTGTCGTCGTTGCTCACGCCGTGGCCGATCCATAGCAGGACCGAGCAGCGGGAGGCCGGCGGCGTCGACCACACGTCGAGCCGAGCCAGTACCTCCCCCACGTACCGTTGCGGCACCTCGCGCTCCCACGGCTCGAAGGCACCTCCCCAATGAGAGAGGATGTCCGCGATCCTGCGCGCCTCCTCCTCAGCGTCGTCTAGATCCACCCAGGCAGCCTGGGCGTACTTGCTGTTGACTACCGGGAAGATCTGGAATGCCGGAGTCGAACGGGAGTGCCCGGATCCGTTCGTCTCCTCAGTCACGCAGGACATCTCCGGATCCGCACATGACCAGCTTCGTCACTTGGTCGCTACCGGCCGAGATCACGACCCGGTACAGCCCCGGCCGGTCGATGACGGCCCGCCCCGTGACGACGCCATCGACGGGACGTCCCTTCACCACCGGCCGGGCGACCACGGCATCACGCCGGCCGGTATCCTCGACGCTGCAACTCACCCGCGCGGGATCCGTGCCGCGGATTCCTATCTCCAACTGCTCGCCGAGCCTGACCTCGTCAGCGACGTCGAGACCGAGATCCTCGGTGGTGCCGCCCAAGACCGTGCCGAGGTCGTCGACCTCGGTCAGGCTGTGATGCACCAGCTGGAGCGCGGCGCGAGCCCGTACCAAGGCTCGGTGCTGCTGAGCGAATCCGATGCCCGGGGTCGTGGTGGTCCGCGCGGCGTGGCGGAATACCTCCCCGTCGCCGTCGTGGTTCTCCGTGACGAGGCGGCCGCGCTCGCGGATCAGCTCGCCGTTGGAGTCCCGTCGGAATCCGAACGGGTGCGCGATCACCTCGCCTCCCCGTATCTCCACGCTCTGGGCGGTCCGTTGACCCGTCCCGACTACCGCCACGTGACCGGCCAGAATGCCGGTCTTCGTCTGGTTCCGACGGCGGAACGCGCCCTCCACAAGCGCCGGGTCGCCGCCCACGGACGCCAAGTTGTGCGGGGTGAGGTTGACCACATCGTCTCCCGAGAGGTGGCAGCGATACCACGGCAGTAGGTCGTACAGCCCGGGCATCGTGCGGCAGGCATCGCGGGTGGCCGTCGCCGGCATTCGCAGCGGTGCCCCGGCGCCGGTGTTGATCAGCTGTAAGGCCTTGACAGAGCCTTCGAACGGGGTTCCGAGGGTTATGACCGCCCTGATGTCGAGTGGCTCCTCGTCATCTCCGTAGGCTTGCATGGCCCGCACCAGCAGTCCACCCATGGAATGGGCAACGACGACGAGTCGCGGAAGTCGGTCGTCCCGCCGCTCCTCGTGCGGGCGTAAGGACGCCGGATGTGTGCGCCACCGCTTAAGGTGTGCCCGGGCGGCTCGGGCGAGAAGGGTTGCGTTGCGGTCGATGCCGAGTCGCCAGTCGTAGGCGAAGGAGAGGACCGCGTCGGGGTGTAGGACCGCATCCCGCAGGTCGGCCTCCAGGCGCCCGTACGGCTCGACTCCGCCGAGGCCTGGAAGCCAGTCTGGTACGGACAGCAGGCGCCCGGTGACCACGCGCCCGGCGGAGCCCTCGCGCTCTTCCTCCGAAACCCACAGTGCCCGCAGTCGTTCACGGTATCCAACTCTACCTGCGGTTAGGAGTGCGGATCCGATTCCCCAGAGCGGCCGGTTCGATCGGCTGTCACGCAGCTCGCTTCCCATGATCCCGGGAACGAGTACGACGGCGTCACGTGCCCTGCTCGGGCGTCGGTGCCGTCTTCTCGCAATGGACCCCAAAGCGTGTTCACAGGCCGGTCAAGCAGCGCGCCCCGGCGGCCAACCCGCAGCGTGCCGGGGTTCATTCTGGACGTCTTCAGCCGTAGCCATCTTCGGTCTCGCTGACCTGAGGTCCAGATCAATTAGTGGGTCGTGTCCAGACGATTTCATAACGTAATTGTTAATCGGGGAGGGACGCTCCATGGACGCCTTTCTTGCTCTCCGTCCGCCCCGTGGGATCTAGCGAGCGGTGGCGAGGGCGAGGGCGAGGCATCTCATGGTGGCCTGCGCCCCGGCGGAGCGCCCGCTGGCGCGCACCCGAGCGTGGCCACGGACGCTGAACTCGCCAGCGCTGTGGGTCGCGATGATGCGGCGTATCTCGACGGTTGTGATCCGGGAACGGGGCGAAGATGGCCCATCCTATCGGGGCCACCCAGAGCGCCGCTTCTCGCGGTGGCTGTTGCGTAACTGCGGGGGTCTGTCGCGGCGGTTAAGAAGATATCGGGCATGGGCCCGAACTTCCTGGAGTGCGATCGCGACCAGGTGTTGTTGTTGCCGCCGAGTCTGCGCGAGTGGCTGCCTGCGGGGCATTTGGCGTGGTTGTCATCGATTCGGTCGAGGGGCTGGACCTGACGGCTTTCTATGGCGCCTATCGCTCCGACGGGCAGGCCTGGCTGAAAGACAGATGCGGCGGCAGCTCGTCGCCGCGCTTGAGGCCATGCACTTCGTCCTCCTCGCGGCCAGTGGCGTCGGCCTCGGCGAGGTGGGCCATCCCGGGTTCGACGGAGACTGGGTTGTCAGGTTCCTTCTTTTCAAGAAATCAAGAAATTGAAGGAGAGAGATCGATCGTACCGGTGATCTCATAGTCATGGACGGCTTCGAATTCTGCAG
>Ga0136631_10000352_pt1 | contig 14199 bp, 14 predicted proteins | sample AntDrymUQ6012206_2_FD_104655 | JGI IMG/M metagenome (GOLD analysis project Ga0136631, IMG submission 104655) | Polar desert sand microbial communities from Dry Valleys, Antarctica - metaG UQ601 (22.06) | ecosystem: Environmental > Terrestrial > Soil > Desert | place: Antarctica: Dry Valley... | reverse complement strand
CGCCCGTGCCCCCCACGCCGCACCAACCCGTCAATGACGCAGTTCGTTCTGTGGAGTTTCCGGGATGCCCGGCCGGGATCTGACGGTCGACGGCGCCCGCCTTCGTGCTGGTGGCACGGGGGCGGGCGCCGGCGGCCGTCAGGCACGGATCGGGCGCCCGGAAAACCCGCAGAACCTGCGGACGCGTGTACTTAGCCGTCCGGCCTTCCGAGCGGGTAGTGGCAGGCTGCGCTGCCGCCTCCGTCCTTGGGCTCCAGCGGCGGCTCCTGCGCGTCGCAGTGTCCCGGCACGGCGCGCGGGCAGCGCGTGTGGAAGCGGCACGCCGCCGGTGGATCGATCGGTGACGGCAGGTCGCCGCTCAGGATCTGGCGCTGCCGCTTCTTCGCGGCCGGATCGGGCACCGGCACGGCTGCCAGGAGCGCGGCCGTGTAGGGGTGCTGCGGGCGTGCGTACAGCTCGTCGGCGCTCGCGAACTCGACGATCTTGCCGAGGTACATGACCGCGATGCGGTCGCACATGTGCCGCACTACCGAGAGGTCGTGGGCGATGAAGACGATCGTCAGCCCGAGCTCGCGCTGCAGCGCGAGCAGGAGGTTGAGGATCTGCGCCTGGATCGAGACGTCGAGCGCCGACACCGGCTCGTCGGCGACGACGAGCTTCGGGCGCAGCGCGATCGCGCGTGCGACGCCGATGCGCTGGCGCTGGCCACCGGAGAACTCGTGCGGGTAGCGGTTGTAGTGCTCGGGGTTCAGCCCGACCTGCTCCATGAGACCCTGCACGGACCGCTTGCGCTCGCCGTCCCCCCGCTCGAGGCCGTGGATCGCAAACGGCTCGGCGAGGATCGACCCGACGCTCTGGCGCGGGTTCAGCGACGAGTACGGATCCTGGAAGATCATCTGCATGTCCCGGCGCAGCCTCTTCAGGCGGCCCCTGCCGGCACGCGTGATGTCCTCGCCGTCGAATGCGATCGCGCCGCTCGTCGGGTCCACGAGACGGAGCATGAGCCGCGCCGTCGTCGTCTTGCCGCAACCGGTCTCGCCGACGATCCCGAGCGTCTCGCCACGGCGCACGTCGAAGGAGATGCCGTCGACGGCGTGCACGGCGCCCACCTGCCGGCGCACGACGACACCGCGCGCGAACGGGAAGTGCTTGACGAGGTCGCGCACCTCGACGAGCGCGTCGCCCATCACGAGTCCCTGCTCTCGAGAACGGCTGCTCGCGCCTGCCGCGGCGAGCGTCCGGCGCGCAGCGCGGCCCACAGCCGCCGCCGCTGCGCCGGTGCGAGCAGGCAGGCAACCGCGTGCCCGGCCGCGTCGGGCACAGGCTCCAACAGCGGGTCGACCTCGCGATGGCGCGGCCGCGCGTAGGGGCAGCGCGGTGCGAACGCGCACCCGCCCGGCAGGCTGATGAGACTCGGCGGGCGGCCGGGGATCGGCACGAGCTCTTCGCCGCGCGGCGCGTCCAGCCGCGGGATCGAGCCCAACAGCCCCCACGTGTAGGGATGCTCCGGAGCGGCGAAGATCCGCTCGGTCGGCGCACGCTCGACGATCCGCCCGGCGTACATCACGGCGACCTCGTCGTCTGTCTCGGCGACGATCCCGAGGTCGTGCGTGACGAGGACGACGGCCATCCCGAGCTCGTCCTTGAGGCGCACGATGAGGTCGAGGATCTGCGCCTGGACGGTCACGTCGAGTGCCGTCGTGGGCTCGTCGGCGATGAGCAGCGCCGGCTCGTTGGCGAGCGCCATCGCGATCATCGCGCGCTGTCGCATCCCGCCTGAGAGCTCGTGCGGATAGCTGTCGATCCGGCGCCCGGCGTCGGGGATGCCGACCATCTCCAGCAGCTCGAGGGTGCGGTCGCGAGCGTGCGCCTTGGACACGTCGCGATGCGCGCGGATCGCCTCGGCGAGCTGATCGCCGATGCGGTAGAACGGGTGCAGCGCCGACAGCGGATCCTGGAAGATCATCGCGATCTCGTTGCCGCGGACCGCCCGCATCTGCTCCTTGCCGAGCGTGAGCAGGTCGCGCCCGCCGAACAGCACGCGGCCGGAGATGCGCGCGCGTTCGCGGTCCGCGAGGCCCATGATCGCCTCACTCGAGACGCTCTTGCCCGACCCCGACTCGCCGACGATGCCGAGCACGCGGCCGCGCCGCAGCTCGTAGGAGATGCCGTCGACGGCCCGCACCGTGCCGTCCGGCGTGTCGAAGTGCACGCGCAGGTCCTCGACGCGCAGCAGCGGCTCGGTCATCTCGTGGACACTAGGAGTACCGCACGCGTGGATCGATGAACGCGTAGGCGATGTCGACGAGGAGGTTCGCGACGATGACGAAGAACGCCGCGAAGAGGACGGTGCCCTGGATCGCCGGCAGGTCGGCGGACCCGATCGCGTCGAACGCGTAGCGCCCGACGCCGGGAATGTTGAAGACCGACTCGGTGAGGATGGCGCCGCCGAGCAGCATGCCGATGTCGAGGCCCAGGACGGTCGCGATCGGTGTGATCGCCGCGCGCACGCCGTGGTGCCAGATGACGCGCCGCTCGGGCAGCCCCTTCGCGCGTGCCGTGCGGATGTAGTCCTCGCCCATGACCTCGACGAGGTTCGAGCGCAGCAGCCGCGCGTAGAACGCGGCAAACCCGGCCGCGAGCACGAGCCACGGCAGCAGCAGCGAGCCGAACCAGCCGCTCGGGTCCCTTGTGATCCCGACGTACGTGTTGGGGCCCGGGAAGATTCCGAACGTGCCGACGTCCTTCGCAAAGAGGTAGAGCGTGACGAGCCCGAGCCAGTAGACCGGCGCGGAGATCGCCAGCAGCGCGCCGCCCATCGTGATGCGGTCCAGCAGCGAGCGGCGCTTGATGGCGGAGATCGTCCCGACCGGCAGCGCGACGGCGAGCCAGACGACGAGCGCACCCGCCGTCAGCGAGATCGTGGCCGGCAGCCGCGAGAGGATCGCGTCACGAACGCTCTCGTTGGTCTCGTAGCTGAAGCCGAAGTCGAAGTGCAGGACGACGGCCTTCATGTACGTCCAGTACTGCACGTACAGCGGGTCGTCGAGCCCGAGCGACCGGCGGATCTGGGCGATGAGCTCGGGCGTGCCCTGGCGGCCCGCTCGCAGGACCGCCGGATCGGCCGTCGGCAGCGCGTAGAACATGACGAACGTCGCGGCGCTGACGAGCGCAAGCAGGACGAACATCCCGATGATGCGGCGGATGATGTAGCGGACCATCGAAGCGGTGCGGGCGCGCCGACGCGCAGGGCGGGGGATCGGCGGTGTCTCGTTCACCCCACCGTCGCCACTACTTCAGCGACATGTAGGCGAGGTCCCAGGATGCGTTCCACCGCGCGATGACGCCGTGGACGTCCTTCGAGACGATGTTGGCGACCTTGTCCCACAAGTAGGGGATCGCCGCCACCTTCTCGACGAGCTGCTTGTCGATCTGTCCCCACGCCCTGGCGCGCTGCTCCTTGTCGCTGATGAGCGCCCCCTTCTCGATCGCCGCGTTGACCTGCTGGTCGTCGAAGAGCGAGGCGTTGGTGTTGTTCACCGGAAGGATCGCGTTGCCGCTGAAGTTCGAGTTGAGCATCGCGTAGGGATCGATGAAATCCGGCAGCCAGCCGAAGCTCCCGCAGACGTCGATCTTCCTGAGCTGCGACTCGACGTTGCAGAACTTCGTGTACAGCGTGGCCTGGTCGAGCAGGCGGAGCGTGACGTCGAAGCCGAGCGAGTCCAGCGCGTCGCGAATGACCTCGGCGATCTCCTTCGCCGGGGAGTCGTTGGAGCCGAACACGAGGACCGATGGGCCGTTCGCCTTGCCGCTCGCAAAGCCAGCCCTGCGCATGTACCTCGCAGCCACCGCCGGGTCACCCTCGGGCTTGGCCAGATAGTCCACGCCGGTCCCGGCGAAGCCGCCTGCCTCCCGGAAGCCGGGGATCGTCGGCGGCAGGAAGTGCGACGCGACGTCGCCGATGAGCACGCCGCCGCGCTGCAGCTGCATCGCGCGCCGGTCCAGCGCCGCCGCGAACGCCTTGCGGACGTTGAGGTCGCTGAACGGCCTGCGCTGGGTGTTGATCGCGACGAAGCGGTTGCCGAGGGGGGTGAACGAGATGCGGTCCTTGGCCTGCGTCGCGAAGCGCTTGACCGTCCCGGGCACCGGGGTGTCCCCGTTCGCCAGCCTGGAGCCGCTGAAGATCTGGCGGCCGGCGATGCTCGGGTCGACGTTGAGCGTCCACTCGATCCGGTCGAGGTACGCGGGCCGGATGTCGGTGTCGGGATCCCATTGCGGGTTGCGGACGAGCGTCATGCTCTTGCCGGCCTCATAGCTCTGGATCATGTACGGCCCGGTGAACGCCTGACGCTCGGGGTCGGCCTCGTAGACGTTGGGCTGCTTGGCGTCGAACGGCGCCGCGTAGGATTTCGGCACCGGGATCGTGATCGGCATGACGAGCGCCCGCGTCGTCGTCGCCGCGAACGGCTTGGAGAGCTCGAACTCGATCATGTGGTCGTCGGGTGTCGTGATGCCGGAGATCTCGCCGCCGTCGGCGTGCTGGGAGCCGGCGAGCGGGAAGTACGTCGGCAGGTAGCCGTTGGCGACACTCGGGTTGTAGCCGCGCTCGAAGGCGTACTTCACGTCGGCGGCCGTTACCTCCCTGCCGGTGACCGCCGTCTTCTCGTTCGTGCCGTAGCGGATGCCACGCTTGAGCTTCACGCGCACGGTCCGGTTGTCCGCCGAGACGACCGGCTGGCCGTCGGCGAGATCGGGCACCGGCGTCGTGGGATCGCCGGGCCTGCGGTAGTACAGGCCGCGCTGGGTGGCGTACGTGACCATGAAGTCGAGCTGGAAGTTCACCGCCCCGGGGTCCATGTGCGAGAAGCCCTCGGCCGACAGGAGCTTGAGCGTCCCGCCCCGCTTCTGATCGCCGGACGGGAGCGCGGTGCCGTAGCCGTCGCTTGCCGTCGGGGTCGAGGCGTCGTCGGGATTGCCGCCACAGGCGCCGAGCGCGAGCGCGAGCAGGGCGACGCACCCCACGACGGCGAAGCGCCTCGGAGGGTGTCGACGGGACGTCGCGGCTCGCAGTGCCGTCATGGAACTCCTTTCTGGAACGGTGTGGGCCTCATCATGCGCGCGCTTTTGGATCGAGCGCGTCCTGCAGGCCGTCACCGACGAGGTTGAAGGCCAGGACGGTCAGCACGAGCGCGATGCCGGGGAAGAACATCAACCACCAGGCGTCGAACGAGCGAGACGCGTCGGCGATCATCTGGCCCCAGCTGGCCTGTGGCGGCTGCACGCCGACGCCGAGGAACGAGAGCGCCGCCTCGAAGAGGATGTTCTGGGGCAGCACCAGCGTCGCGTAGACGATGATCGGCGCGACGAGGTTGGGCAGGATCTGGCGGAAGATGATGCGCCGGTCGGAGGCGCCGAGCGACCTGGCGGCCTCGATGAACTCCTTCTCGCGCAGCGACAGCACCTGGCCGCGGATGATCCGCGCGATGTAGGGGAACGTCGCGATCGCGATCACCACGATGACGACGGGGAGGCCCGGCCGGATGACGCCGAGACAGCCGTCGCCGAGCGAGCACGCTGAGGCCAGGCCGAGGCCGAGAAGCAGGATCGGGAACGCGAGCAGCATGTCGAGCGTCCGCGAGATGATCGTGTCGACCCAGCCGCCGTAGTAGGCGGCGAGCATCCCGACGACGACCCCCGCAACGACCGCGCTGCCGGTCGCGACGACCGCCACCACGAGCGACACGCGCGCGCCGTACACCATGCGGCTGAAGACGTCCCGGCCAAGCGTGTCGACGCCGAAGACGTGCACGGAGCTCGGGCCGGTCGGACTGCCGAAGGGCGGGTCCAGCGCCGCCGTCGAGCGCTCGGTCGGCGGCGGCGCGCCGAGGAGCTTGACGACGAGCGGCGCGAGGATCGCCATGAGCACGAGCAGCGCGATGAACGTCAGCGCCGCGAGCGCGACCCGGTCCTCCCGCAGCCGGCGCCAGAACAGCTCGAGCGGGGAGCGCGCCGCAATCGCGTCGCCGAGCGCGAGCGCGTCGGCGTCGACCGCGGGCACGACCGGGCTCACGCCCGCCGCATCCTGTTCAGGGCTCGACCATCAGGACAGCAGATCACGAGACTGTAATCAGCATCGGCCAGCTCCCGCGCTACGTCTGACCCCCGCCACCCACGTATGATCGGCGCCGTCGCGCCGGGCCCCGATAGCTCAGCTGGACAGAGCGACTCCCTCCTAAGGAGTAGGCCGCAGGTTCGAATCCTGCTCGGGGCACTCACCGTTGGCAGGGACCTCCGCCCCGACGCTCACGAGTCCTCGGAGGGACGTACAAAACGCGTACATGCCTCCTGGCGCATGGCTGTCCGCGCGCGGTTGATGGTGACGTGGTGTATCACCCCTCCACTCGTCCGCCTCATCCGGACATGAACACCAAGAGCACCCCCACCGCCGCCGACATCCAAGCCCAGCTGCGCCTGCTCTACGTCGAACGCGCCCTCGCCGAAGTCGAGGGTCTCGCCGCGAACGCACGCTACATGGGCGACCTCCTCGACGACATCCAGGCGCACAAGAGCGCTCTCGTGGGCGCGGTCGTGACCGACATCGCGACGCTGCGGGCAGAACTGAGCGGGCCGCTGCAGGGCTGAGCGATACCGCTCGCTGCGCCCCAGCAAGGCGCTCTCAGCGACGCGCGACCGATCGCGCTATTCCGGCTGAAGCACCAAGCGACAACGGCCGACGGTCACGTCGTGCCGGGCGTGCCGTCCGGTGGTTGATCGCCGACCCACCCCAGCGCGTCCTGGGGCGTCACGCCGTGACGCTCCTCGATCAACCTGAGAAGCCGCTCTCGACCTTGGTCCAGGTAGCCGATGTCGTAACGAGTCAGTCCGATCGTCATTGCGGCACCGGCGGGATCGTCGTGCGCATACAGCCCGGCCGCGCGCTTCGCGGACTCGACGACCTTGGTCGCGTTGGTCTGGAACTCGCCGATGTACGTCTGGACGTCCCTGCGCTTGTCCACCATGTTGGACTCCGTTCGCTCGCTCGGCGCAGCCTACGGCGAGAGCCTCGACCGAAGCTGACCCAGCCTCATCGTCGCCCAGCCTTTGCACTCCGAGTGGAGGCACTTGCGACGCTCATCCGACACGCCACCCGTGCGTACCTCGGCGTCGCGGGCGCCTGGCGGCTCCGGCTCTTGCATCCGCTTCCCACGCGGGCGTAAGGTCGGCATGAGATGTCCCCGGATCCGGTTTCGGTCATGTCGGCGAGCGAGGTCGTCGGCCTGTGCGCCGCAGCACGGGACGAGCACGGCGACGACGCGCGCCGGGAGCTTCTCGCGCGGGTTCCTCGCCCCGCTGGCGCCGGCCGGGGCGTCGGCCTCAGAGAGATCGGCACGGCTTAGGAGAGGAGACGCGATGGCGAGGATCGTCGTGCTGGGGGCGGGCGTATGTGGGCTGGCGGCCGCGATGATGCTGTCCCGCGACGGCCATGACGTGACGGTGCTCGAACAGGATCCGGCACCCTGTGCCGGACTCCGCGCAGGAGGCCTGGGAGCGCTGGGAGCGCAGGGGCGTGACGCAGTTTCGCCAGGCCCACTACCTGCAGTCGCGCGGCCGCCAAGTGCTCGACGACGAACTCCCCGACGTACGCGATGCCCTGCTTGCCGCGGGGGCCGCGCGGTTGGATCTGATCGAGCTGATGCCTCCGTCGATCGCCGACCGAGGACGGCGCGCCGGCGACGAGCGGTTCGTGACCATCACCGGCCGGCGGCCCATGCTCGAGCACGTCGTCGCTCGCGCGGCCGAGGCCGAGCCGGGTCTCGAGGTCCGTCGCGGGATCGTCGCCGAGGAGCTGCTCACGACGCAGCTCGACGGGCTGCCGCACGTCACGGGCGTCCGAACCGCCACGGGCGAGGAGTCGCGCGCCGACCTCGTCGTGGACGCGATGGGCCGGCGCTCTCACCTGCCCCGCTGGCTGGACGGCGCGGGCGCCCGTCCGCTCCACGAGGAGGCCGAGGACTCGGGCTTCATCTACTACACGCGCTTCTTTCGCGGGAGCGAGCCGCCGCAGGTGCGCGCGCCGCCCCTCACGCCGCTCGGGTCCATGACCCTGCTCACCCTGCCCGGGGACAACGACACCTGGTCGGTGACCATCTACATCTCCGCTGGCGACCAGCCGCTCAAGCGCCTGCGCGAGGTCGACCCCTGGACCGCGGTCGTCGCCGCGTGCCCCCTGCACGCGCACTGGCTGGACGGGGAGCCCATCAGCGGGGTCCTGCCCATGGGCGGCATCGCGGACCGCTTCCGGCGCCTGGTGGTGGACGGGCGGCCGGTGGCGACCGGGCTTGCGCTCCTCGCGGACGCGTGCGCGTGCACCAACCCCTCCCTCGGCCGCGGCATCGCGCTCGGCCTGCTCCACGCCCAGGGCCTGCGCGATGTCGCGCGCGCGCATCTCGAGCAGCAGCCCGGCGAGTTCGCCGAAGCGTGGGACGCTGAGACCGAGGCGCAACTGGTCCCCTGGTACCGGTCGACCGTCCGGACGGACCGGGATCGGCTGCACGAGATCGAGGCGCTTCGCCAGGGACTGGAGCCTCCGCGCCCGGCCGATCGCGACGCCGCGGTGCGCGCAGCGCTGCCCGCCGCGGCGGCGCAGGATGCCGACGTGTTCCGTGCGCTGCTGGAATTGCGCTGCTGCATCGGCTCGCCGGCGGCGGTGCTGGCGCGGCCGGGACTGGCGGAGCGGGTCCTGGAGCTTGCCGGCAATGGGACGATGCCGGCGATCCCCGGGCCAAGCCGGGAGCAGCTGCTGGCCCTCCTCGCCTGACGCCCGTCGGCGCCTTGCCGTCGCCAGTTCGGGGCGACACACTGCTGCTGTGCGCGACCAGCTCCGTATCCGAACCCGCCTGAGCCGGATCGTGGCTTGCGTGCTGGCCGTCGGGGCGCATGGGCCCGGCCATTCCCATGGGTGACCGGACAGTGCGAGATCGGGTCGCCGCCGGCCCGCCGCAGCGCATCGCAGATGGCGTCTGGCTGATCCGTGGCGGGCCGCTTCGGACGATGAACGTCTTCCTGCTCGAGGAGCCCGAGGACGACGGTGTCACCGTCTTTGACGCCGGCGAGAAGGGCATGGCGGGCGCGATCGAGGCGGGCGCGGCGCCGTTCGGCGGTATCCGGCGTGTCGTCCTCAGCCACGCCGATAACGACCACCGGGGCGCCGCCCTCGCGCTCGCGCGCAATGCGCCGATCCTCTGCCACTCCGCCGAGGTCGACGCAGCGCAGCGCGGCGGCCATCGCGACTACTGGGATCGGCGAAAGCTGTCACCGGCGGTTCGGGCCGTCCATCGCTTCCTCATGGCGTACGCCTGGGAGGGTGGCCCGACGCCGATCTCGGGCACGCTGCAGGAGGACGACGAGGTCACCGGCTTCCGTGTCGTCGAGTTGCCCGGCCACGCGCCGGGGATGATCGGGCTGTTTCGCGAGGCAGACGGCCTTGCGCTCGTCAGCGACTGCTTCTACATGACGAGCATGTGGGGACGCCCGCAACCGCCCGCGGTTCCGCTCGAGGCCTACACCCTCGACACCACGCAGGCCCGCGACAGCATCCGCAAGCTTGCCGCGCTGCGACCCCGCACCGTCTGGCCGGGCCACCGCGGTCCGCTGGCCGGCCCCGACGTCGTGGCGCAGCTGGAGGGCGCCGCGGCCGCATAGGACGGGCCTGAACCAGAGGGCGCCGTCGAGGCGCGCGGGCGCCGCCCGGCCTCGAGCAGCGCGATCGCCGACCCGTGCACCGGTGACCGGGTCGCTACGGTCGCGCCACGCGGCGCGGCCCATCCCGCCCCAGCGCGCTGCGCGCTCCCGGCCGTGCTTGCGCCACGGCCGCCGCGGCCTGCTCGCCCTCGCCCTCGCCCAGCGTCGACAGCTCTCGGATGTCGACGACCTCGTCGCACCACGCGTCTGCCAACACGCGGTCGTGCGTGATGAGCAGCACGCCGAGCTTCTGCTCGTGCCCGATCGCAGCGATCGTCTCGAGCAGCGCCGCCTGCGTGGAGACGTCGAGCATCGATGACAGCTCGTCGCAGATGAGGTAGCGCGGCTGCACGACGAGCGCCCGCGCGAGGCACGCGCGTTGCAGCTGCCCTTCGGAGACCTCGTGCGGGAAGCGCTCGACGAGGTCCCCCGTCAGCCCCACCCGGGCCGCCCAGGACTCTATGAGCGCGTGGCGCTCGGCGCGTGTGGGCGGCAGCAGACCGCTGGCGGCCAGCGGCTCGACGATCGCCTCGCCCACGCGCAGCCGCGGGTCGACCGCCAGTCGCGGCGCCTGCCAGACGAGCTGTACGCGGTGGCGCAGCTCACGGCTGCAGCGCACGCCCCACAGCGCTGCGCGCTCACCGTCGACGCTCACCGCGCCGGTGTCGGGCGCGAGCAGCAGCGCCATGATCTGCGCGAGCGTGCTCTTGCCCGAGCCGCTGGGCCCGACGAGGCCCAGCCGCGCTCCCGAGGGCAGCTGCAGCGACACGCGCTCGACCGCTACGACGCGACGCGACGCCGAGCCGAATGTCTTCGTGATCGACTCAGCACTCAGCATGGGCGAAGCAGCGGGCGTGGACGCCGCCGGCCAGCGGATAGAGATCCGGAACCGCTTCGGTGCAGCGATCGAAGCGATCCGGGCAGCGCGGCGCGAACGCGCAATGGGCGGGCAGCGCCGTGAGCTCCGGCGACAGGCCGGGAATCGACTTGCCCTCGCGCTCGGGCAGCGCCCGCAGCAGCTCGCGACCATACGGGTGCGCGGGCCCCCGGAAGAACGCGGCCGTCGGACCCACCTCGACGATCCGGCTCGCGTACAGCAGCGCGAGCCGGCCGCCGAGGCGCTCGGCGAGGCGCAGGTCGTGGGTGATGACGAGCAGCGACGCGCCTCGCGCCGAGATGGCTTGCAGCTGTGCGGCCGTTGCGTCGACGAGGTCGGAGTCCAGGCCCGACGTGGGTTCGTCGGCGATGACGAGATCCGGGTGGCCGACGAGCGCCATCGCGTTGACGACCCGCTGCTGCATGCCCCCCGAGAGCTGATGGACGTACCGGTCGGCGATGAACCCGAAGTCCAGCCCGAGCTCGCCGAGCAGCTCGCGCAGGCGGCGGCGGGACTCCTCGTCGGACAGGCCGCGCGCCCGGGCAGCCTCGACCAGCTGACCGCCGAGCCTGCGCACCGGGTTCAGCGACGAAGCCGGGCTCTGCGGGATGAGCGCGATCCGGCGGCCGCGGATCCGGCGCAGCTCGCCGGAGCGCAGCTCGAGCACCTCCTGGCCGCCGAGGCGGATCGAGCCGGTGACGTCGACGTTGCGCGGCAGCAGGCGCAGCAGCGAGTGCGCGAGCACGGTCTTGCCGCTGCCGCTCTCGCCGACGACGAGCAGCAGCTCGCCCTGCTCGAGCGTGATGCTCGCATCGCTCAGCGCCTGCACGACGCCGCGGCGGGTGCGAAACCCGACCGAGAGCCCGGTGACCTCGAGCAGCGCGGTCATCGCGAGGGATCGCGTCGCGGACCCGCGCGTGCGTCAGTCGAGCAATGACGTGTCGTCACAGCTCGAGCTCCGAGCGCCAGCGGGGATGCAGGTGCTCGCGCCAGTACTCGGCGAGCGTGCCGATCGTCATCGCCGCGAGCAGGATCGCGAGGCCCGGGAACAGCGCGATCCACCAGCCGCCTGCCAGCAGCGAGCGCTGGCCGTCGGAGAGGATGTTGCCCAGCGAGGCCCGATGCGGCTCCAGGCCAAGCCCGAGGAACGAGTAGGCGGACTCGTGGAAGATCGCGTGCGGGACCGTCAGCACGAACGCCAGGCCGACGGCGGGCATGAGATGGGGCACGTAGTGGCGCCGCGCGAGCCGCAGCCGCCCGGCCCCACCGCCGACCGCGGCGGCGACGAACGGCCGCTCGCGCACCGACATGAGCTCGCCGCGCACGATCCGCGCCAGCGAGGGCCAGTGCGTCAGCCCGACGGCGAGCATGATCGCGCCCGCGCCACCGAGCGCCGGGCGGAAGAGGACGAGCAGGAGGATCCCCAGGAGGAAGTGGTTCTGCGACGCGAAGACGTCCGTCGCGCGCATCGCGACCGCGTCGATCTTGCCGCCCATCGTGCCCGCGATGACGCCGACGAGCGCGCCGGCGACAACCGCCGCGAGCGCCGCGAAGACCGCGATCGCCAGCGAGATGCGGACGCCGTGAAGCACGCGCGCGAGCAGGTCGCGACCAACCTCGTCGGTCCCGAGCAGGTACGACCACGACGGCGCGGCAAGGACGTTGTCGAGATCCACGGCGCGGTCGTCGAGCGGGGCGATGACATCTGAGGCGAGCGCGCCGACGACGAGCACGGCGAGCACGGCCGCGGCGACCCGCACGGACGCGGGCCAGCGCAGTACGGCACCGGTAAGCCGCTGCCCGATCCCGCCGGCGTGTCGCAGCGACCCGCCGATCGCGCTGCTGCCGGCGCTCACGCGGTCGCCTCCCGGACGCGCGGGTCCATGACGCGGTACAGGACGTCGGCGAGCAGGTTGCCGAGCACGACGAGCACCGACGCCGCCAGCGTGATCGCGACGATCATCGGGATGTCCTCGCTACGCGCCGCGTCGAGCGCGAGCAGCCCGAGCCCCGGCCAACCGAAGATGCTCTCGACGAGGATCGTCCCGCCGATGAGCTCGGCGAGGTTCGTGCCGACGAGCGTCACGAACGGGATCAGCGCGTTGGGAAGCGCGTGGCGCAGCAGCACGGCGACCTCGCCGATCCCCTGCGCGCGGGCGAACTGCACATGGTCCTCGCGCAGCACCTCGAGCAGGGTGTTGCGCACGAACAGCACAAACCACGCGTACTGCGTCAGCGCAAGGACGATCATCGGCAGGACGAGGTGCGCGAGGTCGACTCCGCCCGCGTCGATCGCGCGCGGATCGGACGTGCCGCCCGCCGGCAGCCAGCCGAGCTCGATCGAGAAGACGTACAGCGCGAGGAGGCCGATCCAGAAGGACGGCGCGGCCGTGTTGAAGTAGCACAGCGTCCGCACGAGCCAGTCGAAGACGGTGCCGCGGAAGGCCGCCGCGAGCACGCCGAAGATCAGGCCGCCGACGAGGACGAGCGCCAGCGCGCCGCCGACGAGCACGATCGACGCCGATGCGCGCGAGGCGATCTCGCTGGAGACCGGCTGGCCGCCGGCGACGACCGAGTTGCCGAGATCGCCGTGCGCCATGTTCCAGAGCCAGCGGCCGAAGCGCTCGTAGACGGGCTGGTCGAAGCCCCAGGCGTGGGCGATCTCCGCGCGCCGCTCCGGGCTGACGTCGTTCTCGGCTCCGACGTACGCGCTGACCGGATCGAACGGGGAGATCTCGGTCAGCGCGTACGTCAGCGTCGCGACGGCCAGCAGGATGACGGGGAGCATCGCCAGCCGTCGTGCGACGAGCTTCAGCATGCTGCCGCGCCGGCGCTGGTCACTTCGGCTCCAGCGACCAGTCCTCGATGTTCCACGAGGTTCCGCGCGAGAAGCCGTGCGCGTGCGGCTCGACCTGCGGGTCGACGCCCTTCACGCGCTTGGAGATCGCGACGATGTGGCGTAGGCGCACGAGCCAGAGCCAGCTCGCGTCGTCCGCGAGGGCCTTCTGGAGCTCGATGAAGTCACGCTTGCGCTCGCTCTGGTCGAGGGTGGAGCGCTCGGCGTCGAGCGCCGCGTCGATCGCGGCGCTCTTCGTCCGCGGGTAGTTCGTGAACGCCGTGTCGGCGACGTCGCCGGGCTCGTCGGCGAACTTCGAGTGAAACAACGTGTAGAGCTCGATGTCCGGGTCATACGGCGTCCCGTATCCGAACTCCGTCGCGCCTGTGTCCTGGCGCGTCTGGATGACGTCGAACGATAGACCCTGGAGCCTGACGTCGACGCCGATCTTCTCCATGTCGGCCACGAAGGCGAGCGCGATGTCCTTGCGCACGCTGTCGTCGGCCGGGTACATGAGCGTGAACGACAGCCTCCTGCCGCCCTTCTCCCGCGTGGCGTCACCGGTGCGCGTCCAGCCGGCGGCGTCGAGCAGGCGCCCTGCCTCGCCGGGGTCGTACGGGCGCTCTGAGCCATCCCGGGTCTGACGGAGACCTCCAAACCAGGATTTCGGTCCTGCAGAGAGGAACACCCCGTCATGCCCCGACCCAAGAAGTACCCTGACGAGCTACGCGAGCGTGCTGTCCGG
>Ga0136631_10000351_pt1 | contig 14203 bp, 12 predicted proteins | sample AntDrymUQ6012206_2_FD_104655 | JGI IMG/M metagenome (GOLD analysis project Ga0136631, IMG submission 104655) | Polar desert sand microbial communities from Dry Valleys, Antarctica - metaG UQ601 (22.06) | ecosystem: Environmental > Terrestrial > Soil > Desert | place: Antarctica: Dry Valley... | reverse complement strand
GTGTATAACGCGATCCGCGACGGCCGGTCTCCGTGTCGTACTCGACGTTCGAGAAGCCTTCACCCACATCGCGCAGAGCAGTGAGCGCCCGATCGGCGAGTGGAGCGCGACCGAGATTCGTGTGCAGCACTACCCCGGTCGCGTTGAAGACCCGCCTCAGCGACGGCGTGCCGTCCCGCTCGAGCGCGAGACTGATGCGAGCGCTCCACTCTTCGTCTGTCAGTGCCGGACTCTCGTCCCGGCGCGCTTCGTCAACAGCGCTGCGGACCGCATCGACGACGACGCGCCGTGGATGCAGCTCCAGCAGCGACTTGACCGATTCCGATTCGAGCAGCGTGTTGACGCTCGGCAGGTCCCGCCGCGGATCCGTCACCGCTTCGGGGTCTGAGGGATGATGCGCGGCGGAGCGCTGTCGGTCTGAGCGCGGGGAGCGGCTGGAACGGCGTACGTCCGGTCGCTGTTACTGACATGGCCCAACAGCCCGCGCACCCCGCTGGCGCGCACGCGATAGGTCGACCCCGCGAGGAGGGGGCGGCCGAGCCGGAGGACGACGGCGGTCGTCGGCCTCGGACGCGACATCACCGATTGCGGCGGAGCGGTCGTATCCCTTCGTGGAGCTGCCGGCTGCCGGGGAACCACCGGCGCTGCGGACGCTGCCGCCGGACTCGTGACTCTCGCCGTGTCGCCCTCCGGTATCGACACGCCCTCGATCGCGACCGGGACCGAGTCACGTCCAATCACCGCGAAGTTGGCGGCGGTCAGCCGCTGCGTCGGATCCACCGGGCGGTCGAAGCTGAGTCGAAGACTCACGGAGTCAACGGGAGCTATCTCGCGGATGCGTGGTCCCACCGTGTCGTGCGCGAAAACGAGCAGCTCCACCGTGACGCTGTCGGCGAGAGTCACCGAAGTGCTGTCCCACGCCTCTCCGGGGTCAATGCCGCGGTTCCGGTTACGGTCCGCGATCCCCCTAACCAGATAACGACCAGCGGGCAGGTGCTCGAGAGAGAACCGCCCACCCGAGTCAGCCAGCGCGACATAAGCCCTGCTGCTGTCGGGTGGAACGAACGCTTCAACGAGCGATCCTGCCGCGGGGGCGCCGCTCGCCCAGTCGAATAGCTGGCCCGCTATCCGCGTGCGCGGCAATGTCGGACCGGTTGAGAAAAACGTGGAAGCTCCCGCGTTCCGGACGTTGCCGCGAATGTCGGAGAGTCCGCCCATCATCGTAATCGTATAGGCGGTGTTGGGACGCCAGTCCCGGCGAGGGCGTACCGCGATCTCGTCGCGATTCCACGATACCCGAGGCGTTCCGTCCCTCGGAGATATCAGAAACAGATCAGCCAGGTTGGTTACGGCGGGGGGCCGCTCACTCACCACTTCGTTGAAGCGGAAGATCACCTCGCGCGGCGTGATGCCGGTGCGGCCGGAATCCGGCGCGACGCCGATGACTTCCGGCGCCGCCACATCGGGCGGCCCGCCTGGCGGGATCCCGGGTGAGGCACAGGCCAGTGCGAGAAGGACCCCGGCGGTCAATCGCCGCAAAGCGCCTTTACCTTGTCCGCCAGGTGCTCCCGGCGCCGGCGCCAGTCTTCCTCTTTCTTTCGCTCGGCATCGACTACACTTGCCGGCGCGCGGCTGGTGAATCCTTCATTCAGCAGCCGTTTCGACAGCGATTGCAGCTGGATCTCGAGCTGCTCGAGCTCGCTCCGCAGTTTTCCGCACTCGCGGGACAGATTCACGATTCCGCCGAGGGGTACGCTCACCTCGCTCCCGTCGCTCAGCAGCACGTGAGCGGCTCCCGCCGCGCTCCCGGCGCTGCCAGTGCGCACCGACGCGCGCGCAAGGCGTCCGATCAGGACGGCATGCGAGCTGAAAAGGGCTTCGTTTCGCGGAGACCGGATGACGGCATCGAGGGATTTCCCCGGAGCAATGGCGTAATCCGACCGCACCTGCCGCAGCGCGGTGACTGCATCCCTCACGAGATCGAACAGGTTCATCGACTCCCGGTCCGCGCTCGAGGCGGGGAGTGCCGCCGGCCATGCGGCTACGGCCAGAAATTCGGCCCGCTCCGCGGCCAGCGGGGCAGGAAGGCGCTGCCACAGGGTTTCGGTGATGAACGGCATCACCGGGTGCAGAAGACGAAGCGCGTTGTCGAACACGTGCGTGAGCACCGCGCGCGCGACCTCGCCGTCATCGCCGCCATCGCCGATGCGGCCCTTCGTCGATTCGAGATACCAGTCGGCGATGTCGTTCCAGACGAAGCGCCGCGCGCTCTCGGCGTATTCGCTGAGCCGCAGTCCGGCGAAACGCTCTTCGACGCGCCATCTCCCGTTTGATGGGCGCGCCGGGCCAAGAGCGGCGTCGCACTCCGCCACAGTCGCGCCGAGTCTTCCCAGAATCCAGCGATCGGGCAGGGTGAGCTCCGCATCACCAAGCTCGTCGATGCTCCGCACGGGCGCGGCTCCGACATTCGTGAGCAGAAAACGCCCGATGTTCCAGAGCTTCGTCGCGAAGTTTCTTCCCGGCGCGAAGGACTTCTCGAGATCGCGGTGGTCGAGAATCAGATCGGCGCCCATTCCCATGCCCGCGATGACGGTATACCGGAGCGCATCAGCGCCATAGGTAGTCACGACATCGAGAGGATCGATGCCGTTGCCGAGGGACTTGGACATCTTGACGTGATCGGTGTCGCGAACGGTGCCGTGCAGGTACACGGTATGGAACGGAGGCGCATCCATGAACGCGTATCCAGCCATGATCATCCGCGCCACCCAGAAAAAAAGAATGTCGGGAGCGGTGATGAGATCGTCGGTCGGATAGAACGCCGCGAGTCCGGCGGAGCTCCTGTCGGGCCAGCCGAGGGTGGAAATGGGGAAGAGCCAGGACGAGAACCAGGTGTCGAGAACATCCTCGTCCTGACGGACCGGACCTCCACAGGAGCCGCACGCCGAAAGCTCTGTCCGGCTCACGTGGTTTTTTCCGCACGCATCGCAGTACCATACCGGCACGCGGTGGCCCCACCACAGCTGCCGGGAGATGTTCCAGTCGCGGATGTTCTCGAGCCAGTTGATGTACACGGCTTCCCAGCGCTCCGGCAGGATCCGGATGGTTCCCTCGCGGACGGCCTCGAGCGCCGGCTTCGCCAGCGGCTCCATCCGGACGAACCACTGATCGGACAGGCGCGGCTCGACGACAGTGTCGCACCGGTAGCAGTGACGCACTGCGTGCTGGTGCGCTTCTACGCGCACGAGCTGTCCCGACGCCTCGAGCAGCTCGACGATTTTTCTTCTCGCCTCGAACCGGTCCAGGCCCAGCAGCTCGGCTGGCACTCTGGCGCCGGCGTCGGCACCGTTCGTCATCGCCCCACCGGGCGTCATGACGATCGGCATCGGAAGCTTGTGCCTGAGACCGACATCGAAATCGTTGGCATCGTGCGCCGGGGTGATCTTCACCACTCCAGTCCCGAACGACGGGTCGACGTAGCTATCGGCGATGACTGGAATCTCGATGTTCGAGATCGGCAGAATCGCCGATTTACCGACGAGCGCGGAATACCTTTCGTCGCCGGGATGAACCGCCAGCGCGACGTCGCCGAGCATTGTTTCCGGGCGCGTAGTCGCCACCGTCAGGGTTTCGTTATCAGCGCCACCCGCGAGCCGGTACGCGATGTGGTAGAGACTCCCGGCCTGGTCGCCGTGCTCCGCTTCCTCGTCGCTCAGCGACGTGAGGCAGCGGGGACACCAGTGAATGACGCGGTGTCCACGATAGATCAGCCCGCGCTCGTGGAGCTGAACGAACGCTTCGCGAACCGCCTGAGACAGCGACGGCGACAACGTGTACGCGGTGCGGTTCCAGTCGCACGATACCCCGATCGAGCGAAGCTGCTGAAGGATCTCCCCGCCCGTGCGCTCAACAAAGTCGGCCGTGCGCTGGACGAACGCTTCGCGCCCAAGATCGGAGCGTGCAGTTCTTTCAGCGGCGAGCTGCTTCTCGATGATGTTCTGTGTCGCGATCCCCGCGTGGTCGAGTCCGGGAATCCAGAGCGCTTCATCGCCACGCATCCGGCGCCACCGCATCACCACATCCTGCACGGTGTTGTTCAGCCCATGCCCCATGTGCAGCACGGCCGTCACGTTGGGCGGCGGCATCACGATCACGAAAGGCTGCCGGTCGCCTCCGTTTCTGTTGCTCCGCTTTTCCTCGGCGGAGAAGATGCCCGCCGCGACCCAGCGCTCGTAGATGGCGCGCTCGGTCTGCCCGGGATCGTATTGCGCCGGGAGCTCATGGAACGGCTGGGTTGTGGGCATCTCCGGTCAAGTTAACGGGGGCAATTTTTCGCGGTAAGACCGCGCGCTTTCCCGTCGTGAGAGGAGGGTGGTGCTGAGGGGCGGGCTCGCCAAGGCGGTATTTTACGGCCGCGCCGTGCGGGCCCCACGCCCCCAGCACCATCATGCCGATCTAGGTCTTGGAATCGGGGTTGGGAGTGCTCTGTGGTGCGCGTTCGGGATCGGCGACATGATCCGCCTTCGGCACCCCCGTGGGAGCGACCGGAGATCCGTCAGTGCGTCCGCCGCGCGCGGCTTTCTTGGTCCTGGCGCGGCGCTGGGCCGCATCGGGGATGTCGTCGGCTGCCGACATGAAGGCCCTATCGGTGCTCATCGAGCGCTCCTCTAAAACGGTATGGGGATCCGCGTGCCGGTCGATCTCGGTCGAATTGCCCTGCCGCCTGCGGCCGGTTCCGACCAGCTGGCCTTCCCAGTGCGCTTCGGTGAGCGTGGGGTCGCCGTTCTCGTACCGGTGCGCGGCATCGTCAAAAAGCTCTTCGTCGCTCCGGATGGCGAGCCGGTTGACCACGGTTTCGACTCCGGGTACTCCGCGCGCTATTGCGACGGCCTGGTGCGACTCTTCGTCGGAGTTGACCCAGCCCGTGAGCTCGATGATCCGCTCCTCCACCGCTCCGATGTCGACGGCGCGCTCGCTGAGGATCGGATCGTTCCGGAACGCCTCGAGCACCCGCTCCTCCAGCTCTTCTTCGCCGTCCAGCGACGCGGAGGTCGTGTCGAAGTCGTCGTCAAACTCGGGGTCGAATTCGTCCTCCCCCTCGAGCCCCTCGTAATCGAATTCGTCCTCCTCGCTGCCGTTCCCGCCGCCGAAGGTGTCTCGAAGCCGGTCCGTCAGTCCCTTGAAGCCTCCCATGCGCTCGGCCATCAGAACGCCGGCGGCAAAACCGGCCGCGGCACCGATTGCTATGTAGAGTGCGCTCCGCGAAGAGGATTCGTCTTCTTCGGCGTAGACGTAGGGGGGCTCTTCACGATAACGGAACGGAGACATAGGGTGCCTGTGGCGAAGGGTATCTGCAAACGATTAGCTTCTGGGGGAGCAAAATAAAGGCCATCCGCGGTACTCGAAACAATACCAAAAATGTTGACGCTGAGGCTCCCCGACGGCGCCACCCGTGAAGCTCCCGAAGGCGCCCCCGCGCGGGACATCGTTGCCTCCATTGGATCGCGGCTCCTCCGCGACGCCATCGCGGTCGAAATAGACGGAGAGGTTCAGGACCTCGCCACTCCGCTCCGCAAGGGGGGAGCCTTCCGGGTTCTCACCGAGAAGGACCCCGAGGCGCTCGCAGTGCTGAGGCACTCAGGGGCCCACATCCTCGCCACCGCGGTCCGCCGGCTGCGCCCGGACGCGAAGATCGGTTTCGGTCCGGCGATCGAGGATGGCTTCTACTATGACTTCGAGGTCGAGCGGCCATTCACTCCGGACGACCTCGAGAAGTTCGAGGCGGAGATGCGGAAGGTCGTCGCCGAAAAGTTTCCGTTCGTGCGAGAGGAAGTGTCCCAGGGCGAGGCGCGGAAGCGTTTCTCGGACGACCCACTGAAGCTGGAGCGGCTCTCCGAATTCCCGGACGACGAAATCATCTCGACCTACACCGACGGTCCGTTCATCGATCTGTGCAAAGGTCCGCATGTCCCGGACACATCGTATCTCAGGCACTACAAGCTCTTGCACACTGCCGGCGCGTACTGGCGGGGCGACGAGCACCGGCAGATGCTCCAGCGCATCTACGCCACCGCGTTCTTCAAGAAGGAAGACCTGGAGGCACATCTTCACCGCCTCGAGGAAGCGAAGCGGCGCGACCACCGGGCGCTCGCTCAGCAGCTGGACCTGTATTCGACCGACGCGCGGGTAGGACCGGGGTTGATTCTCTGGCACCCCAAAGGCTCCATCATCCGCAACGAGATCGAGACCTACGAGCGCGCGCTCATTCTCCGGCACGGGTACGACCTCGTTTACACCCCGCACATCGTCAGCGAAAAGCTGTTCCAGGTTTCAGGGCATCTCGAGAACTTCAAGGAAAGCATGTTCGGAGCGATGGACGTCGAGGGAGCGGCATATCGTCCGAAGCCGATGAACTGCCCGGGCCATATCTGCATCTACCAGTCGCGGCAGCGCTCATATCGCGATCTGCCGATTCGCTACGCCGAATTCGGAGCGGTGTACCGTTACGAGCGGAGCGGTGTCCTGCATGGAATGATGCGGGTGCGCGGGTTCACCCAGGACGATGCCCACGTCTTCTGCACGCCCGAGCAGGTACCGTCGGAGATCGAGCGGTTGCTCGATCTATGCGACGAGATGCTCAAGACTTTCGGTTATCCGTATACCATCGAGCTCGCCACCCGGCCTGAGAAGGCGCTCGGCACACCGGAAATGTGGACTCAGGCAGAGGGCACTCTTGCCGAGGTTCTGAAGCGGCGCGGACAGGCGTACGAGATGGATGAGGGCGGCGGCGCGTTCTACGGACCGAAGCTCGACTTCAAGCTCATCGACGCGATCGGCCGCAAGTGGCAGGGCCCGACGGTGCAGCTGGACTTCAATCTCCCGGAGCGCTTCGGGCTGGAGTACACGGGCGCGGACAACACCACTCATCGGCCGACGATGCTGCATCGCGTTCTGGTCGGCTCGATGGAGAGATTCGTCGGCGGACTGATCGAGCACTTCGCGGGAGCGTTTCCTCTCTGGCTCGCGCCCGAACAGGTGCGCGTCATTCCGATCGCCGACGAAGTGAAGGATTTCTCGAAATCCGTCGTGGAGCGCTTGTCCGCGCGCGGCGCGCGAGCGCATCTCGATGAGAGGTCCGAGACCCTGAACTACCGGATACGCGACGGAGAGATGATGAAGATCCCCTACATGGCTGTCGTCGGAAAACGGGAGGCGGAGTCGGATTCGATTGCGCTGCGGATCCGGGGAGCGGGGAAGAAGCAGGAGATCCTCTCCGTCGCGGACTTCATCGCGCGAGTCGAGGACGAGCTCGCCACGCGCGCACTCAAGCCGTGACGATGTCGCTGATCACCGGCTTGCACCACGTCACCGCCATCGCCGGCGACGCTCAGGAGAACGTCGATTTCTACTCCGGCGTGCTCGGCATGCGGCTCGTGAAGAGGAGCGTCAACCAGGATTCGCCGGGGACATATCATCTCTTTTATGCCGACGGCGTTGGACATCCCGGGGCCGACATTAGGTTTCCCCCCTGGCCGGAAATGCCTGCCGTCCAATCCGGTGTCGGATTGAGCGGAAGTCAGCAGCTATCCGCGAGGTGACGGCCGACGACGCGCGCGAATTTTTTCGCCGCGTGTTCAAAGACGAGCCCGAGCTCATTGGATCCGCCCCGGGCCGCGTCAACCTCATTGGAGAGCATACCGACTACAACGGCGGTCAGGTACTGCCAATTGCCATCGAGCGCCGCACCTGGATGGCGTTGCGGAAGGCGCGCGATACCTCCCGGTCACGGGTCCACTCCCGATCTCATTCGGAGCCGGGACACTTCGACGCGCGCTCCCCGTTGTCGGTCGGGAAGTGGTGGGATTACATCGCTGGAGTGTGCGCCGCGTTCGGTCGTGAGGGAGTCACGATTCCGCAGTTCGACGCAGTGGTGATCGGGGATGTTCCCTCCGGTGCCGGACTCAGCTCGTCCGCGGCACTCGAGGTCGCCACCGCCTTTCTCCTCGACCACCTCACTGACTCGTCCCGCAGCCCCGCACAAATGGCGATGCTCGGCTGGTGGGCCGAAACCGCATTCGTCGGCGTCGCGTGCGGCGTGATGGATCAGTACGCCTCGGCGATGTGTGAGGAATCCCGCGCGCTTCACCTGCGGTGCGATACGCTGGAGACAGTCAGCGTCCCCATGACCGAGGCGGTCATGATCTTCGATACCGCATCGCCGCGCTCGCTGCGCGCATCGGAATTCAACACCCGGCGCGCGGAGTGCGAGAAGGCGCTCGAGCTGCTGCGACGCGCCGACCCGGAACTTCCTGACCTTGCCGCGGCTACTCCCGCCCAGGTCGAGGCGAGCGATCTGCCCCCGGTGTTGTTGCGCCGCGCCCGTCACGTCACCTCCGAGACCCGACGAGTGGAGCAGGTCGTCTCGTCGCTGCGTCAGGGCGAGGGGGTGCCGGGAAACGAGCTTTACGAGTCGCACGAATCCCTCAGGACACAGTATGAGTGCTCGACGCCGGAGCTCGACTGGTTCGTAAATACCATGCGCGGGGTGCCGGGTGTGACCGGAGCCCGCTTGACCGGGGCCGGCTGGGGCGGATGCGCAATTGCGGTCGGTAAGCTCACGGCCCTCGAAGACGCCCAGACCGAGCTCATCAGGAAGTACGAGATCGCTTTTGGCCGGAAGCCTCGGGTCTGGCTAACCCGCGCCGCCCGGGGCGCCGCGGTGGGTCGCTAAGAGAAGGTTCCGCGCGCCACGGCAACCCGACTCCCCCTACATGCAACTGCCTCTCTTGTTTCAACCGGGATTGAAAACAGCTATCCCGTTCTTCCGAGCCAATCCACGGGCTCTCAGGGAAGAGCGTAACGACGTTTATCCGGTCGGGCTGTACGAGAGCGAAAAATCAGGCCGGTTGGCGCCGCGTACCGCTCGGGCGAAGGCGTAGGATGTGCAACCGCCGGGGTCGATGACCGCCGGCATTTTGCATCCAGTCAGAAAAGCTCTGATCCCCTGCGGCGGGAAGGGGACCAGAATGGCCGCGCTCAGCCGCGGCGGGGCGAAGGAGCTCCTGCCGGTCGCGGGAACGCCATTGCTCCTGTGGGTCCTCCGCGAGTGCGCTTCCAGCGGAATCGAGGAAGCCATGGTCGTGATCGCTCCGGGGAAGGACGAGGTCGCGGACGTCGCGCTGGATGCAGCCGGAACGCCGGGACTCCCGAAGCGGGTCCATATCGGGATTCAGGCGGAGCCGCGCGGACTGGCCGACGCGATCAGAGTCGGGCGAGAATTTGCCGACGGTACTCCCCTGGCAGTCGCACTGCCGGATAACCTGTTCGTCGGCGCTGCCCCCGCCCTCGCGCAGCTCGCCGGAGTGCACCACGCAACGCGGAAGAACGTCGTGGCGATGGTCGAGCTTTTTCAGAAAGACGCGGAGAGGTACGGCCCGACATCCATCTACCCGGGGACGGTCAGGGGAGACGAGTTCAGTATCGACGCAGTTCCGGCAAAGGGCGATCGCGGCAAGACTTTCGACCTTGGCGGAGCGGCATCAGGATTCACTGGTGTCGGCCGCTATGTCTTCACGGCCGAGGTTTTCGCGGTGATCGACGAAGTCGAGGCGGGGCTGAAACAGGGAGAAGAGCTCGACGACATACCGGTGATGCGCGTGCTGCTCCAGCGCGGTCGCCTTACCGGGTGCCGGATTGAGGGGGATTTCCTCGACGTGGGGATTCCGTCGGGTTACGGCGAGGCGGATGATCGGCTCGGACGCCGGCCACGCTGAGCGTCAGCATTCCCGCCCGGCGAGGTAGGTAAGCTCGTTCTTCTGGTCGCCCTTAGTCGTTGCGGGCGTCCCTCAGCGCTGCCCGCAGCTCGTTAGTCACCAGATTCGAAGAGGACTCCGCCAGCTGGTTGAGCGCGTCCTTGAAGTTTGCGACGCTGACGGACCCGAGCGTCGCGGCCGTAATGACGGAGCCGGGAAGCGGACTCGACCCGACGACGAACGGAGTCAGGCGGTCGCGGCCGTGAACCTTGATGTTCCAGATCTCACGTCCGGTACGGCGGTCGAGGAGCACGGTTTCCGCGAAGGTGAACAGGTACGCGGCGCCGTCATCGCGCGCGTTGATGCCGTACCGGGTCATCTGAACCTCGAGTATGTAGTCGGCGGCTTCGGCATCGGTGACCGGCGTCGTTCCGAGATACCGGCTGGCTCTGGCCAGGGTGCGCTGGGCCAACAGGGCGGGGATGTCGACACGCGTCGTTGCGCTGTCCAGCCGTGCGCTCGCGCGACGGGCCTCACGCTCTCTCGCTACGCCGGCGCCAGTCCTCACGACGGCGTCGACGACGTTTTCCGATTTGCGGACGTCGTAATACCCGGTCAACAGCTCGGGACGGGGCGGAGCGATATAGACGACAGCGAGCGTACGGCTGGCGAATGGGTACTCGGCGAGGTGATGACCACCTCCGCACCCAGCGAATAAAGCCGCGGTGGCCAGGCCGCTGATGATGAGGCGGCCGACCGGTCTGTGTCGTGACATTTGAACTGAATCCCGTTGAGGTCGTCATCGCCGGGACTGCACACTTCGCCCGGCGCTACCAACAGGACGACACGGCCGGGCGAGGGTTACGGAACGCGGATGTTTACGTTGGCGCGCTACGCCCGGGAGTCAGCGCTTGCCGCCCCCGAGCCGGCGGCCGCTGGCGGGGAAGAGATCGATGACCAGGGCGATGACGAGGCCCACGATGGGCCCGATGGTCCACCGTCCTCCAAACCAGTTGTGCACCGCCGAATACCACAGGAGTGTGGTGGGAAGAAAGACAAAGCCGATGATCGGCCAGAGGGTATTGTCGAATACGCCGCGAAACCAGCTGGTGAAAAACCAGAGCAGGGCGGCGACGAGTCGCGGCGCTGCGAGCGCGAGGAGAGTGAGCAGGCAGGGCATTCTTCCGGCCTCCGCTGGAGGGACGTCACGCTGATGTCGGGAATATACACCCTGCCTTACGCGCAGACCGTGCTGCTACCGGATTCCATTACCCATTAACTTTCCGTCATGCCCGATAAATCCCGTACGCCTGTGATCGTTGGCGCTGCCCGCACCCCGATCGGGAAATTTCTCGGCGCTCTCTCTTCTCTCAGCGCTCCGGAGCTCGGCGGGATCGCGATCCGGGAGGCGCTGAAGCGCTCCCGCGTCGCGCCGGATGACGTGCAGGAAGTCATCATGGGGCACGTAATTCAGGGTGGATCTGGACAGGCGCCCGCGCGGCAGGCAGCCCTCAGGGCCGGCCTCCCTCCGACAGTGTCGGCGCTGACCGTCAACAAGGTATGCGGATCCGGACTCAAGGCAGTGATGCTTGCGTCACAGGCGATCAAGGCGGGAGATGCGCGGGTGATCGTCGCCGGCGGGCAGGAGTCGATGTCGAACGCTCCGTATTACGTGTACGGCATGCGGAACGGCGTGAAGCTCACCGATCAGAAAATGGTCGACGGCATGATCAAGGACGGGCTCTGGTGCTCCTCCTGTGATGTGCACATGGGCGGTCATGCGGAATACACCGCGAAAAAGGCGAACGTGACCCGCCAGCAGCAGGACGAGTTCGCCGCCGGTTCGCACCGGAAGGCGGTCGAGGCGATCGAGCAGGGACGGTTTCGCGACGAGATTGCGCCAGTGGAGCTGGCCGGAAAGAAAGGGACCACCGTTGTCGATACGGACGAGGGTCCGCGCAAGGAAACCACCCTCGACGTTCTTGCCAAGCTGAGGCCCGCTTTTCCCGAAAAGGACCCCAAGGCCGCTGACCTGAGCGTGACCGCCGGAAACGCATCGAGCCTCAACGACGGTGCGGCGGCACTCGTCGTCGTCTCGGAGGAATTCGCCGAGTCGCATGGACTCGAGATCCTCGGCCGCATCACAGGGTACGCCACGGGCGGTACGGCCCCGCAGGATCTTTTCTTCGCTCCGATCGTGGCGGTCAGAAACCTGATGAAAAAGTCGGGTGCAAAAATCGGTGACTACGACCTCATCGAGGCCAACGAAGCCTTTGCGTCACAAGCCCTCGCCAACGGATCGGAGCTCGCCTGGGACTGGAGCAAGGTCAACGTCAACGGTGGCGCGATCGCGCTTGGGCATCCGATCGGCGCCAGCGGCGCGCGGGTGCTCACCACGCTCCTCTACGCCATGAAGAGCCGGGATGCGAAGAGAGGTCTGGCGACGCTTTGCCTCGGTGGCGGTGACGCTGTGGCGCTGAGCGTAGAACGCGCTGGCTGATTCCGGGTTGACCATTCCGCCGCCCGCTGCACCGCCGTCGCAGTTCCGGCGGTCGATCAGGCCGTTCGGCCTGATCATCGGTTTTTATTTCATCGCCTTCCTCCTGATCGCGATCTTCGGCGCCACGGGCGAGGCCGCGTTGGGGGAGGCCTCCCTGGACGAGGGCGGAATCCTGATGCAATGGGTGACACTGGCCGCTACTCTGACCGCGACATACGTGATGCTCCGTCGCGTCGAAAAGCTTCCATGGGCGACGATCGGACTGGACGCGTCCGCCGCAAAAGCGCCGGTTCTCCTCAAGGGTGCCGCATACGGTGCGGTGGCGATCGGTGTCGCTTCGATGGGACTGGTCGCCGTACAGCAGCTGCGAATCGTCGCCACTCCCGACGGAAGCTGGTGGGGAACCGCAGCTCGCGCTGCGGCGGTGCTGCTGCCGGCGGCGTTCTTCGAGGAGCTGTTCATCCGCGGCTATGCGTTCTCCGTCCTGCGACGAATGGCCGGTTGGAAGCTCGCGCTGATCGTCACGAGCGTCGTCTTCGGCCTGCTGCACGCGGCGAACCCCGGCGCGAATCCGCAGTCCATTCTGAGCGTGACGGTCGCCGGATTTTTCCTGGGCGCGCTTTTCCTGGCGACGGGAAGTCTCTACGCGGCCGGTGCGGCGCATTTTGCGTGGAACTGGGTGATGGCGGCGCTGTTGCACACGCCCGTCAGCGGCCTCGGCATGGCGACGCCCGATTACCAAACGGTCGACGCCGGGCCTGACTGGCTCACCGGCGGCCAGTGGGGCCCGGAGTCAGGGCTCGCGTCGGTATCGATCATGTTCCTCGTCCTTTTTTATCTGCATTGGCGTCATCTCCGCCGAATGGAGTCGACCGCATGACCGACCGCATCGCGGTTGTGGGAGCCGGACAGATGGGGAACGGCATCGCGCACACCTTCGCCATGTCGGGCTATCCCGTCACGATGATCGACATCTCGCAGGAAGCGCTCGACAAAGGCCGCTCGACGATCGAGAAAAATCTGGAGCGACAGGTCAAGCGCGGGACGATCGCGGCTGAAGAGCCGGCGAAGGTGCTGTCGCGCATCGGCCTGGATCAGGACCTGGGGGCGGTCGCGGAGTCTACGCTCGTCGTCGAAGCCGCGAGTGAGGATCCCGCACTCAAGTTCAAGATCTTCACCGATCTGGATCGCCTTTCCAAGCCGGAAGCGATACTCGCGTCGAACACCAGCTCCATCTCCATCACGGAAATAGCGCGACGCACGGCCCGGCCCGAGAACGTGGTGGGCATGCACTTCATGAACCCGGTCCCGGTAATGAAGCTGGTGGAGATCATCCGTGGCCTCGCCACTTCGGATGAAACGGCAAAGCGCGTGTCGGATCTGAGCAAGGCGCTTGGGAAAACCCCGGTACAGGTGAACGACTATCCGGGGTTCGTGTCGAATCGCGTCCTGATGCCCATGATCAACGAAGCCGTGTACTGCGTGATGGAGGGAGTAGGAGAGCCTGAAGCGATCGACCAGGTCATGACGCTTGGCATGAACCACCCGATGGGACCGCTCGCTCTGGCCGATCTCATCGGACTCGACACCTGTCTGGCGATCCTCGAGGTTCTGCAGAGCGGTCTGGGCGATCCGAAGTACCGCCCGTGCCCGCTACTGAAAAAGTACGTCGCCGCGGGCTGGCTCGGTCGCAAGACGGGCCGCGGCTTCTATACATATAAATAGTAGCGGCGTCTCCTGGGCCCTCCACCCTCTCACCGAAGAGCAGTCGGAAGTCCAGAAGCTGGCCCGCGAGTTCGCGGAGGCGGAGATCGCGCCGCACGCGGCGGCGTGGGACGAGGCAGCGTTCTTCGAGCCGGCGCTGGTGAAGAAGCTGGGCGAGCTCGGGTTCCTGGGGATGCTTCTGCCCGAGCAGTACGACGGGCTGGGCGTGGACACCGGCACCTACTTG
>Ga0136631_10000350_pt1 | contig 14226 bp, 26 predicted proteins | sample AntDrymUQ6012206_2_FD_104655 | JGI IMG/M metagenome (GOLD analysis project Ga0136631, IMG submission 104655) | Polar desert sand microbial communities from Dry Valleys, Antarctica - metaG UQ601 (22.06) | ecosystem: Environmental > Terrestrial > Soil > Desert | place: Antarctica: Dry Valley... | reverse complement strand
TTTCGTCAGGCGAGCGGATACGGTCGATGTAGGCCGGCGGTCGTCGATCCGGCCCGTGACCGCGGTGCAAGCCGAGGCGCTAGCGCGCCGCGCACCGCACGGCAAACGGCACCAACGCTACCTCGTGGTAGCCAGCGGGTTCGCGGTGGCGGCGCCAGCGAAGTCGGGAGGTCTGACCACGGGTCCCGGCCTAGTCAGCCGGCGCCCAAGGGGGCGGGGCTCCTTAAAGCACAAGAGCCCGGTCTAGTCTGGACCGGGCTCTTCAGTGCTTGGGAGGGCACCTGTCGGCATCTCCGTGCTAGCTGGCCTTAACGGTAGCGCGCCTGGGCCCGGAAGACCCAAAGCCGCGCTAGCGCCACCAATAGTGGTAGCGCTAGTGCTGGACCGCGGCGCGGGCGACGAGCGCCTGGTGGCGGCGTCCCGGATGCGGAATGCGTCTGCCACCGGCAAGGTTGCCGGTCCGCTTTGCTTGACGCGGACGCGTCAACGCCCTGGCACGGAGGTGTCGGGATCAGATGTCATCGTGACCCGCACCATGTGGTGGGCGAGGCGAGTGAGCGACGGATCCTCCGTGTGGCCGTCGGACTATGTTGACGGCGCCGGCGTCCCCGACATGGCGGCGGCCAGACGCGCGTGTCGGCAGCACGAGCTCGTGTGCCCTGACTGTCCCGGCGAGATCACCGTGACGAGCGCGTCGACCAGGACGCGCGTCTCGCCCAGGACCGGGTTGCCCACCACGACGAAGACGCGCGCACACTTCAAGCACCTCGCCGGCGCCGCTGCTGACGCCGAGTGCCCGGGCAGCGCGCGGATGAGTGTCGAGCACCTCGCCGCGCAGGAGAACATCGCGCGGGCGTTGAAATGGCGCCATCCGGACGCCGTGGTGCGCTTGGAGGCCATCTACGACGCTGATCGGTCTGGGCGCGCGGGACGGTCGGACATCCTGCTCGAGCCCCGCTCGGGCGCCCCGCTGTGCGTCGAGGTGCAGGCCTCGACGCTGCCCGTCGCCGACCTGCAGGAGCGCACGGCCAGCCGGGCGGCTGAAGGCTACGTCGTCGAGTGGATCTTCCTCGTCGATCTCACGGAGTGGACCAAGCCGCTCAAGCTGCCAGAGATGCTCAACATCGTCCTCAAGACGCGTGGCTACCTCTACCTGCTCGAGGACCCCATGACAGTGCAGCCGCAGCTCAGGGTGGCCGTCGCGCCGTGGATCTCGGCGCAGGTCCCGGATCTCCGCACCCGCTATCTGCCCCGCGGGCACGCGCACCTGCTCTGGAAGCCGCGCCCCGTGCGCGACTTCACCCTTGTGGGCGCTGTACCCGGCGCCGCGGGCCTGCGCTGCGAGGGCCTGCATCAGCCCCTCGAGCGCTGGTTGCGCGACGGCCAGCGAGCGCTCGATCGCGAGCAGCCGCGAGACGTCCCCCGCCAAGCGCCCACGATGGAGCGATGGCAAGACGAACATGAGCGCCTCGAGCGCGAGCTCGCCCGCGCAGACACGAGCCGCGCGGCGGCGCTGCGCTCGCTGCAGCAGGCCAGCGCAGACGTCACCGCCACCGCAACCGCCGTGGCCGCGGCGCAGATCTCTCCCCGTCCCCCAGCTCCTGACCCGAGGTTACGTCGACGTGATCGGTTGTGGCGCTGGCTGCGCCCGCGGCCACGGGCGCAGCAGGACGCCTTCTGGTCGATGCCCCCGGCCCGTGACGATCGCGCGGAGAAGCTCGCGGCGTCAGTGCGCGCCAGGATCGGGGCGCTTCGCGACGAGCTGGCGCGACGCGACATCGACCACCAGGCCGCCGGCGAGAGGCTCGCCGAGCACGTCGCCCAGCGGGCGGCCGCCGAGCAGATCGACGACGATCGTCATGCTGCTGCGCTCGAGGCCGCGCGCGTCGAGCGCGAGCAGCGCCTACGGCCGCGGCACAAGTGCATCGAGGGCTGCCTGCTCGTGCTGCCGTCCCCCCACCGCGAGCCCGCCGCACGCTAGCGCGGTAGCGCTCCCTGCAGGGGGCTGCTATCGCGGGCCTCAGGGACGCCGACGCGCGCCGTTGTGCGCCGAGGGGTGTCTGCCCGATCGCCGACCCACGGGCACGGCGAGCAGCACGACGAGGGCGTACGTGACGAGCGCGCGCAGCGCGAGCGCGGCGAACACCGTGACGACCGTGGTCAGCATGGCTCGGGGCTCCGGTGCCACGAGCACTGGGGCCTGTCAGAACTCAAGCAGCGGAAGCGCGACCGGGTGTGCTCGGCGGTCCCGGCGGTACGTTCGCCTTAAGCCGGCTGGCGTCGCTCCGGCCCGCGGTCCTGCGCAAGCAGGTCGCCACAGACGCGAAAGGAGGCAACACAGATGCTCGAGTTCTACATCCTCGCGGTTGTGGTCACCCTGGCATTCGTGTGCGTCTGGGCGGCCCTACGGGTCGCTCTGCTCGCCATGCGAATGCGCAAGCGGTAATCACCGTCCTGCGGGTCCGGCCTAGGCAGCCGAGCCCAACGGGCGCGCCCGTTTTAACGCACAAGAGCCCGGCCTAGGCTGGGCCGGGCTCTTCATGCTTGGAGGCACCACTGATTCCGAGTGCATCCTCGCGGTTGGCGTTAACCGTAGCGCGCAACCGAGTGGACAACAAGTCGTCTACTAGCGCTACCACTAGTGGTAGCGTGCTGGGCTCACGGCAGATCGAGCTGCCTCCACGTTTGCACCGGTGCCGAGAGCCAGGGCTCGAGGACGTCTCCCCTGCTCTGGCGAGCGCTGCAACATCGCCCGACGCCTCCCGCTCGACCTGGGCCCCCGGGCGCGGCGCACCGCGGGCACCTCCGCTGCGCAGCGAAGAGCACGAGGAGGCGATCTTGGCGACGCGCGTTGCAGCTCAGACACGCGGGCAGCAGGTTCGTCGAGTCGTCAGTTCCTCCGCGCGATCGCGGCACGATGTGATCCCGGGTCGTCGCCGGTGCCGGGCAATACGCGCAGGGCTGACCGACCAGCCCCTGTTCGCCGGCGTGCACGGGCGCGGTGACCGGCCGTGTGCCTGCCCAGGCGAGCAGCTCCGCTGGCGAGACTGAGCTCATCGGCGAGCGCCGTCGCGTGCGCACGGCGGAGTGGCCGGCGGTTGTCCAGGTCAGAGACAACCGCGACGGGTACCCCAGCGATGGACGCCAGTAATCGCTGGTCGCGACCTGCTCGCAGGCGTAGCCAGCGCCCGTAGTCGTCGGGATCGGGCGCGTGCGGCGGATCCGCGCTCACGCGCACGCTAGCGCTACCACTAGTGGTCGCACTAGCGGCCATCAGGTGTGAAACGACAGCCAGACGCTGAGGTCGGTGGGCAGGGCGGACACGACGCCGGCAGCGTCCCGCTCGACCTCACCGTAGATCTCGACCTCGTAGAGGCTGCGCATCAGCGCGAAGTCTCGACGGACCTCCGCCATGCAGCGCACACGCCCGCGATCGCGCATGACGTCGGTGACAACTCCCACGAGCCCGCCGGGCTCGCTGGTGCACACCGCGGAGCCTTCGAGGCGCTCGACGAGCTCGTCGAGGATCTCATCCGAGTACACGCCTCCTCCCGGGCCTGGCAGCTCGAAGCAGATAACCCGGCAGCCCGGGGTGCGAGCAACGATCTTCGACAGCGCCGAGCCGATGGCGCCCTTGACGTCGTCGAGGTCATCCGTCATGCGCTCGTTTCCCCCCGGTCGCGCGGGAGCACTAGTTCGGCGCTCTCGGCAAGCTCGCGCAGCTCAAACCGCGGTCCGAGCGCGAGAGCCGCCGCGGCTCGCTGGATGCGGTCTGCGTGCACTGCCGGCGCGACGCGGTAGATGACGCCGGTGAGGTGCGGCGCGCCGGCGTACGCGCGCAGGATCGCCTCAAGCAGCTCGCTGCGCACGTCGGTGATCTCGAGCTCGAGGGCCCAGCGACCGTCGTCGCGCTCGAGCACGAGGTCCGGAAAGTGCCGCTCCCGATCGGGGAGCTCCACGGCGTACAGGAGGTCTCCCCCACCGGTGACCTCGAGCGTTTGCATCTGACGCTGCGTGATGACCTGCGTGTCGGCGAGCTCGGCGGCGATCGCGACGTCGACGACGGCCAGGTCGTGCTGGTAGGCACCGGCTACGAGCGCGGCAACGGGTAGATCGATTCCTGCGATGGTCTGGCCCTTCGCGGTGACGAGGTAGACGCCGGGGCGGCGGTGCAGCACCCGCTCGAGCGTCACTAAGCCGTCGGCGCCGAGCTGGCTCAGGCGCCGCGACACCCGGCTGTATCCCATCGAGAACCGCTGTCCCACCTGCTGCGCGGTGGCGCCACGAAACCGAGCGAGCCAGCCGAGGATCTCGAGGTCGCGATCGGTCAGCTGGACGGCTTGCGGGTCAGGTCGGGAGCGCGCGTGGGGATTCACATCGCGAGTCTACTTGCGGGGGCAGACACGCCGAGGCGCACGTGTGTTCGCCCCGGCATATCGCGGGTTGCCAGCGGTAGTGCTAGTGGTAGCGCTAGCGGGGCGTCCGCTCCGCGATCGGGCGCTCGGGCAGCTTGCCGCCGCGGGCACCCAAGCCCTAGCCGGCCGAGCGCGCTGACGTCGCGCAATGGACCGCGCTGACGGTTGTACCGATCCCGTCCAAACTCCGCGTTAGCCGGTCCGGACCCCGAAGGGCGGCCCCCTCCGGGCCTGCGTCACATCACTGCGCGGTCGGGTGAGGAAGATCGGGATGCCGTTACGCACCGGCATCTGAGATCTCGGCGGTGCGCTCTGGCACCCAGCCGAAGAGCGTTCTCGATGAACGCCTGCTGCGCGCTAGCGCGACCACTAGCGGTAGTACTAGTGGACGACACTAACGCGGAGCCGTGAGGAGCTGAAGCCAACGCTGCACGAGATCGCCGGTGTCATCCACGCTGGCGGGCATCCCGCTGTGCAGGATCGCCTGGGTCAGCTGCGCTTGGCTGGCGGACCTCTCGGGGTACCCGGCGGCGATGAGCTGCTCGGAGAGCTCCCCCAGCCGTACGGGGATCTGCTCGAACACGAGGTGGTTCATCGGCCGACGCTTTTGGCCGCGGTACGGGTTGGACGGGATCGGCACCGCGGTCAGCGCGGACCAGTCGGCGATGAGGTCGCCCGCGGCCTCGGCGTCCTGCGGCATGTAGAAATGCAGGATGGCTTGGGTCAGTTGGGCCTGGCTGGCATCGCGCGCGCCGTAGCCACCGGCGATGAGCGCCTCGCTGAGCTCGCGCAGACGACCGGAGATCCCGGTGTAGACGAGGTGGTTCATCGGCCGTCGCTTCTGGCCCGCGTAGGGGTTCGCGCCGCTTGAGGCGGGCAGAGTGCGTGCCGCCGCCGACGCTGGCGTGCGCTTGGGTTGAGGGCTCTTAGGCTTCGCTGGGACGCTAGTGCTACCACTAGTGGCAGCACTAGCGGGACGGGTAGGGCGATCGCCACGGCCGCGACGTGGCGTGCTTTCATCGCGCCCGGCATCGGGCTGTGGGCGCGTCGGTGAGGGTTGGCCGCGGCGCAGGCCGGCCGGGATCGTGGCCTTCTTCATGCCGGCCATCAGCTGTGGCTCCTGGTCGCTGGGAGGTCGAGGCGGTCGATCAGGAAGGCCGCGACGCCGCGGTAGGCCTTGGTGATGTCGCTCTTGGGCGACGAGAGGAAGATTGGGGTGCTTGTGCGGTCGGCGTGCGAGATCTCGCCCTCGCGTTCGGGTACCCAGGACTCGAGTACGGGCAGCTCGGCGTCCTCGAGCGCGCTGTGCGTGTCGCGAAACAGCCGGCGCCGGCGCTGCGCGCGGATCGGCAGCACGCCGATGACCTGCAGCCGCGGGTTGACCTCGCGAAACACCGTGTCGATGAACGCGGCCTGCTTCATCGCGCCCATGACGTCGGAGTCGACGGGCTTGACGGGGATGAGCGCGACGTCGCCGGCGGCCAGCGCGATGTCGTGCATTGGCTGGCAGTTGGCCGGCGGCGGGTCGACGATCACCACGTCGAAGCTGTCGCCGGTGGCCTGCAGCAGTTCGCGCAGGCGGTCCTGGCGGTCCTCGAGCTCGTGGCGGCGCTCGAGCAGCCACAGCGACGTCGGCAGGATCCAGATGCCGTCAGCGATCGCCAGCGCCTCATCGGAAAGTGCCGCGCCGTCGCGTGTGCGCAGTGTCTCCCCCACGCTGACGGCGGCCGCCGCGAGATCCGGAGTGCCGTCCTCGAGCAGCAGATCCTCGATCCGCGGTCCCGGGTGCTCCTCGAGGCCGTAACCCTCGGTCAGGTTGGACTGCGGGTCGAAATCGACGAGCAGGACGCGCAGGCCGCGTTCGGCGAGCGCCGGGGCGAGCTCTTTGGCGGTCGTCGTCTTGCCCGTGCCGCCCTTGTGGTTAGGAATAACGAGTACGTCCACTTGCCTCACCTGTTGCGCTAGCGCTACCACTAGTGGAAGGAATAGTACCAGCGGTAGCGGCCGATGGCGAGCCGAGCTTTCCGGCGCGTGTGGCTGGGGGAGGGGAGCTACTGCTCGTCGAGGTCCACGCGGGCGATGCCCAGGCGCGTCAGCAGAGCGCGCACGGCGTGCTGATCGCCGACGTCGATCTAAACCCGCCGGCGGTGGCGTGGATCGTCATCGCGTGCCCGGTCCGGGCGCGTAGCGCCTCAGTCCAGCGGTCGGCGGCGTCGAGCATGTCGGCGGGCAGGGCGGGCGCCGCGGCTTCCCGTGACGTTGAGGTGATCGCAGCTTGCAGGCGGCGGACTGTCCCACGCCCGGCGACGGCGCGGCGCGCGAGCGTGATCCGCTTGTGGTGCTCGGGTTCGCTGAGGAGCACCTTGCCGTGCGCGATCCCAAGCTCACGGCGCTCGAGCATCACGAGGACCTGATCGGGGAGGTTCAGCAGCCGGATGCTGTGGCTGATCGATTCCTGGCTGCGGCCGATGCGGCGGCCAAGCGCCTCCTGCGTGATCCCGAGAGCCTCGAGCATCGTGGCGAGGGCGAGGGCCTCGTCGACGGGATTGAGGTCGTCGCGTGCGATGTTCTCGGCGAGCGCGGCCGCCGCTTCCGAGGCCTCGAACCACATGGCATATACGGCGTGACGACAACCACTAGTGCTAGCGCTAGTGGCCGCCAAGAACGTGCACGATGGATGCGCAGGACGATGGGCTCTCAGCAAACCGCCGCAGATCGCGAGCGAGCTGGGCAAGCGCCTGGTCGCGAGCCAGCCGGCGACCATCCGCGAGGATCACGCCGCAATGCTCGCCGCGCCGGGCGAGTTCGAGGAAGTCGATCGCGTTGGTGGTCACGACCGCGCGCCGCTCGTGCTGCGCGATCGCGAAGAGCTCCGCGTCTGTTGAGCCGCGGAGGTCGGGACGGGCGGCCACGGTCACGACGTCGTGGTTGTGCAGCTGCAGGCGCTGCGCAAGCTCGGCAGGGAGGGCGTCGTCGAGCAGCAGCCTCATCGCTGTTTCACCTCGAGCGCGGCGTCGTTGCGGTCGATCAGCGCGTCGATCTCACCGCGGTGCTCGGCGTAGTAGGTGAGCGCCGTCTGCACGAGCCTGGGGGAGAGGCTCAACCAATCCGCCGTTCGCTGCAGCGCGTTCATTGCCGCCTGGTCGGCGAACCCGTGAGCTACGTCGACGATTTGCCATACGTCCGGGCCCGCGGCCAACGCGGCGCGCCGGCCAGCCGGCCCACCGCGGAAGATCAGCCCCGGGTAGGCGTCCATGCGCAGGCCCTCGTCGACGTAGCGCTGCACGAGCCTCGTGCGCGTGATCGCGTCCCGCGCCGCCTGCCGCGCGAGAGCGCCGTCGTCGGTGACCTTGAATGAGGGCATCGCGCGGCCAGTATGGACCGGGGCGCCACCAGCCGCCAGCGCAAAAAGTAACGACCGAGCGGGAACGCACCGGCGCCCCGAGTTTCCGGCGCCCGAGCAACGAGCGAGGACCCCGGCGGCGCTCGTTAGAGAACCGCGGAACCTAGACGGCCCGAGCGGACCGTGGTTTGGCATCGCGCTAGTGGAAGCACTACCACTACCGGTAGTGGTGACTGTGCGCCCCCCGCGTGAGCTCCGTGCGCAACCGCTAGTGCTGGCGCTGGTGGAGGCGCATGCGGTAGCGCTAGCGATTTGACTAGCGGAACGTCTAGCTTGACGAGTAGCGATGCGAACTGTACTGTCCCGCTCGTTCCGGTAAAGCGACACCCCGGAGGGGCCCGTGCAGACGCAAGTGATCGACCACCGTGACGCCACGTCACCGAGACACCGCCAGCCGCTTGTGGCGCTGTCCACCGCCAACGGGGTGCGCCTAGCGCGCGCCAGCCGTAGACACCGCCTCGCGAACGCCAGCAGCGCACGCGCCGCGCGCCAGCTCGCCGCCGAGTGGGTCGCGGATCCTCCCGATGAGCTGCAAACGATCCCGGTCGAGGAGCTACTGCTGGCCTGCCGCGGCATCGGTGACGCGCTGTGTGCGCAGCTGCTCAGCGCCGCTGGACTGCACGGCGCCGAGAAGCTCGGTAACGGCACGCCGCGCCACGGTGCGCTCACGCCTCGCCAGCAGCGCGTCCTGATCGGCGTCCTGCTCGACGGCGTCGACGCAGCGGCACTGGCGGCGTGATGAGCGCGACCACGCGCACAGCGATCGCCGACGCATACAGGCGGTGGCGCCGCGGGCCGCGCACGCTGATCGACTGCGCCAGCCGCGTCGAGTTTGACGCCCGCGAGCTACGCGACGCGACACCGCTTTCACCGGCGCGCCTGATCGTCGCGATCGCCGACACCGCCCAGGCCTGCGGTCACCTGGCCGACGCGACCGACGGGTGGGCGCGGTGGCTAAGCACGCACGCCGAGGAAGTCGCGGCCACGCACGACGACCAGCGGATGACCAGCGATCTGACCGCGGCTGTCATGCGGGCATTGAGTGGGCTGGGCAGCATCGCCGATCAGCTGCGCGCCGCGCAGCGTGAGGCAGCGGGGGAGACCACCACCGCGCTGAGCACGCTCGCGCGCCACGACCCCCAGCCGCGGCGGCAGCCATGAAGCTCACCTACGCCACAGACGAAGGTGAGCAGCGCACCGTCAAGGTCGCGCGCGACGGCGGAGCATGGGTCGTGCTCGACGAGCTCGGCGAGGACAAGCGCATCGTCGAGCGTCTGCCCGTCGATAGCGACGAGGCACGCGAAGAGGCCGACGCGATCGCCACGGACTACGCCGCGAGCGCTGCCGCTGCCGGTGAACCGCTGATGCCCTCAGGCGTTGAGGCGTGAGCGGCCGTGCGCGGCGGCACCGTCTACCTGCTGCACTTCGAGCCCGGGCTGCCCAACGGCAACCGCGTCGTGCGTCACTACCTCGGCTGGACTGACGGCGACGTCGACGCGCGCGTCGCGCTGCACGTAGCCGGCCGCGGCTCCCCGCTCGTGCGCGCCGTCATCGCCGCCGGCGGGACCGTCACCGTCGAGCGCACCTGGCCAGGCGTTGACCGGCACTTCGAGCGGCGGCTGAAAAACCGCCACGAGGCACCCCGCCTATGCCCCAACTGCGTCGGTGCCGGCAGCACCGGTGGCCGCGGGCTGTTGCGCCCGACGGCAGGAGCACCCGCATGAGCCCCCCGCCCTCCAAACTTGGTGTCGCTGCGGACGAGCGCCTACAGCGCATGCAGGCCGGCGCTCAGCGCAAGCGTGACGCCGTCGCCCAGGCCCGCGCCGAGCTCGCCATCGCACGCGCGCCCTACGACGAGGCCGCGTCAGAGCTGCTGGACCTCATGGCCTCCGGCGCCCCCAAAGAGCAGGAGCACGCCGCGCGTCTGCGGATGTGGCACGCGCACCCCCCGGTCGCCGCGGCCCAGCGCGCGATGCGCGAAGCGGAAGGCCCGCGGCGATGACCGCCATCGCTCACCCCATCCCCGCGCCGCGGCCGCGCCGCACGCACGGATGCTCACGCTGCGGGCAGCCGCGCGCGGCACAGATCGTGCTGAGCGCACGGCCCGTGCGCCCGCGCTGCAGGCCGCTGGCCGCCGCCTCCGCGCATGGCCTCTGCGAGCTGTGCGCGCTGGATGTCTTCACCGCGCTCGAGCACGAGCTCGAGCGTCAGCTCGGTGCGCCCCGGCGCGCTCTTGACCCCCACGAAACGGAGGACCACGATGACTGAGCTCACACTGGCGGTGCGCCGCGGCGACGACGCTCAATGGGTGCTGGGGACCGCCTCCCGCCGCAAGGCCCGGGCGTGCGCCGCGCACGCAACCTCAGCACCGGGCTGGACGCTGTGTGCCGTCGCGACCGCGGTGCGCCCGATCTCGCGCGCGGAGTGCGCCGCGAACGATCACCCCGCCGAGCAGTGCATGTGCTGGCGCCGCGGCGAGGACTGGTATCAGCGCTGCACGCTCGCCGAGCCGGGGGCACTCATCGCGTGGCGCGTGCAGCCGCGCGCCGCGGTGCGTCGCTGGCGCGCCCTGCGGCAGCTGCCCGGGCGCCTGCCGGGCCGGCCGCGGATGCACCGACGGGTCGCGGTGTCATGAGCGAGCCGACGACAGAGCAGCTCATGGCGCTTGACGACGCGGTCGTCGCGCTGATCGAGGCGGGCATGGATGGCGATGAGATCGTCGAGCGCGTCGAGACCGCGATCGAGGAAAGCGACGACGAGGCGCAGACCCGATGAGCGCCCCCGCTGCCGCCGCCACCCCGGTCGCGCGCGATCAGTTCGTCGGGCGTTCTCGCGACGAGCTCGCGGCGATGTGTCGGCTGCGAGAGCTGCAGGTGCACGACAGCGACACAGCGCCGCAGCTGCGCCGACGGTTACGCGCTGACGTCGCCACGCGACACGCCGATGAACCCGGCACCCGCATCGTCACGCCGGCCGCTGACCGTGACACCGCGGCGCGGATGGCGCTGATCGACCGTGAGGTGCTCGAGCACTTCGCTGCAGCGCCCGCCGCGGCGACGGCCCGCGCGGTCGCGAGCGCGCTGCGACGCAACCAGCAGGAGGTGCTGCTGTCGATGCAGCGCCTGCGCTGCCCCCGCCTGAGCGACGGCCTCTACGGACCGCCGCCCACCACACCCATCCCAACGGAGGCCAAACGATGACCCAACCGGGCAACCACAGCAACGACGGCATCGATCGCGCGCTCGCTCAGCGCCTCGATGCGCTCAAGAACGCCAACACCGTCCGCGTCGACCGCAAGAAGCTCAAGCGCGATCTCGCCGGTGGACGACGCTCGATCGAGTCCGTGCTCGCCAAGCCGCCAGCGTGCGTGCTGTCGGCGAGGATCAGCGACCTGCTGATCGAGTTGCCGCGCTACGGGCGGGTGCGCGTCGACAAGGTTCTCACCAGCTGCCGGATCCCCGCGAACACGCGCATCGACGCGCTGAGCAAGCAGCAGCGCCACGCGCTCGTCGCGGGCGTCACCCGGCACGCCCCAGCCAGCCTGCGCGCGGCGACAGCGCGATGAGCACCCAGGCGAGCACGATCGCTGAGCGCGCCGCCTACCAGGCCGATGAGCGCGCGCTGCTGGCCAGCATAGGTGTGCAGCTGCCCGACGAACCCGGGTGCCGCGAGTGCGGCTGCAGCGACTCGCTCGCGTGCCCGGACGGGTGCGGGTGGACGCAGCCTGACCTGTGCACCACCTGCGCGCACGAGCTCGAGCAGCTCTCATCCCCGCTCCCGCAGCCGACCACGTTGACGTCATGACGCGCGCTGATCTCGAGCCGATCGCCAGCAGCGAGGACCAACCGATCGAGTGGTTCGCCCGGACCGCCTCACGGTGGGCGGTGCGCTGCCACTGCGCCGCGACGTGGCGCGCCGGCGCCGGGTACCTGATCGCGCCGTGGCGCGTCGAAGTTACGCCCGGCCACATGCGCGAGGTGACCACGGCCGACTGCCCCGCCACCGTGCACTACGACCCCGATGACCCCGGCCATCAGGACGCGGAGTGCGACTGCCCACGGATCGAGTGCGAGCCATATTTCCTTGACTGCGACCCCGATCATCCCGACGCGATCGCGCTGTGGCGCTGTGAGCCACGCCCCGCTCCCGTGTGGCTGTTGCGGTTGCGTCGCTGGCAGTGCCAGATAGGCGCCAAGCGCCGCGGCCGCCCCGTGCTGTGGGGCGCCCGCGTTCAGCGCGAAGCCACCTGGGTTGACCGGGTGCTGTTCGGGGGAGGCGGCCGGTTCGGGCTGCTCGTTGGCGATCGTCAGCAGCGCCTCGGCGAGGCCGAGTGGCGCCACTGCGCCATCTGCGCCGCGATCACGCGCCACGTGGCGCGCAACGGCGGCGGCGAGGTCTGCACCCGCCGCCACAGGTGCGACGGGTACCTACCGATCGGGCGAGGCGGGCGTCGATGACCGCGATGCGAGCCAGGGAGTTCGACGCGATCATCGTCGACGAGGACCTCGAGGATCGTGCGCACACCGCGGCGCTGCCAATCGCGCGGGCGGTGCTGCGCGCCAGCGAGCACTACAGCGCGCTGAACCGTGGTGATGGCGGCGCCAACGAATGGGTGCGCCGCGAGGCCGAGCCGCTCGCAGACGCGATGGCGACAGCGATGCTCGAGGCGCTGCGCGACGCCGTAGGGCCGCGGTCATGAACGCGTCGATCCACGTCATCCCCGCCGCGGGGGTTCGCGCTGAGACCGAGCTTGGGCGCGCCGGCGGCAGCGGCATCGCGACCGTCGCGATGCGCACCGCCGAACGGCTCGGCACTGACGCTGACCTCGTGCTCGTCGCAGTCGCACCCGGTGAGGGCGCGATGCTCGCCAAGTACCTCCAAGACGGCCGCGCAGCCGGCTGGCTGCAGGCGCTCCCAGGAGGCCCTCGATGAGCGCGCGCGGGCCGGGCCGCAACGCCGGACGAAACCGGGGGCGCGTTGGGCCCGACGGGCTGCGCGAACGCGAGCGCGAGCTGCTTGGCGCCGCGCGCGCCGGTGAGCCGCTGGCCCCCGAGCTCGCGGTGATGCTGCTCGAGCGGATCGCCAAGATGCGATACGGGCACGCGCAGGCGCACGCCGAGCAGATCGCGTCGCATCCGGGTGCAGCGCTCGCCGAGGCCTACGACGAGCTCAGCTCAGCGTTCGTGCTGCTCATCACTGAGCAGGCGGTGCTCGAGGCGCACGTCACGCGCCTACGGGTCGCCGCCGAGCGGCGCGCGCGCACCGACGCGCAGATGGAAAGCGAGATGCGGCGGTTGCGCGAAGAGCGCGACGAGGCCCGCCAGGCAGCGCGTGACGCCGACGGCCGGCGCCTGGCGCTCTACAGGGTCTTGGAGCTCGCGCGGTGAGCACCACGCCGATCGAGTGGGCGACGCACGTCCTCAACGCGTTCACCGGCTGTGACCGCGTGAGCGCTGGATGCGCACGCTGCTACGCGATCCCGACGGCGGCCGCCAACCAGCGCAAAGAGCTCGGGCGTGAACGCAAGGCCCTCGAGCGCGGGCGGCCCGCGCCGCGGCGGCGCTACTACACCGACGGGGATCCCCGCACCAGCGGGCCCGGGTTCGGATTCGCTGTGCATTGGGACAAGCTCTATCGCCCACCACGGTTCCCCGCGGGCGCGCGCGTCTTCGTCAACTCGATGAGCGACGTCTTCCATGACGACGCCCCGATCGAGGCGCTCGTGGCGCTGTGGTCGCTGTTTGCGTCACGCCCCGACGTGACGTGGATCGTGCTCACCAAGCGCGAGCAGCGCATGCACGACGTGCTCTGCAGCTGGCGCGACGCCGCGCAGACCCGCGCCGTCAACCGGGTGCCCGGCGCGATCGAGCTCGCCGACAGCGAAGCGGAGTACTGGCGCTGGTGGACCGAGGGGCTGGCGAACGTGTGGCTCGGCGTCAGCATCGAGAACCGCAGCTTCCTGCGGCGCGCCGACGTGCTGCGCGAGACCCCCGCCGCGGTGCGCGTGATCTCCGCAGAGCCGCTGCTCGGACCACTCGTCGCGCACCACCACACCACGCCCGGGAACTGGTGGTGGCATCGCGGCGAGCTCGTCGACCGCGGCGACGCCCCAGGCCTTGACCTGACCGGGATCGACTGGCTGATCGTTGGCGGCGAGTCGGGCAAGGGCCACCGCCGTCTGGATCTGCGCTGGATGCGCGACCTGCGTGACGCGTGCGCTGACGCCGGCACCGCCTACTTCGTCAAGCAGCTCGGCGGTGACCGCGCGGGCAACGCGCTCGAGGACCTCCCCAGCGACCTGCAGATCCGCGCGTTCCCCGCGACGTCGACGAGGGAGCTCGTGCGATGACGCTGCCACCCCGCGTCCGCCGGTTTCTGACTGAGATCGTCGCCGAGAGCACGGGACAG
>Ga0136631_10000349_pt1 | contig 14255 bp, 11 predicted proteins | sample AntDrymUQ6012206_2_FD_104655 | JGI IMG/M metagenome (GOLD analysis project Ga0136631, IMG submission 104655) | Polar desert sand microbial communities from Dry Valleys, Antarctica - metaG UQ601 (22.06) | ecosystem: Environmental > Terrestrial > Soil > Desert | place: Antarctica: Dry Valley... | reverse complement strand
GTCCCCACCCTGCGGACCGCCGGGTGCGCGTTTGAGCTCCACGGTGCTCGGGGAGTGGTCGGAGACCACCATGTCGATGACTCCGTCGGCCAACGCGCTCCATAACCGGTCCCGGTTGCCCGCGTCGCGGATCGGCGGGCAGCACTTGAACTCGGTGGCGCCGTCGGGGATCTCGTCGGCATCCAGGGTCAGGTAGTGCGGGCAGGTCTCGACCGACAGGTCGACCCCGTCGGCGCGGGTCGCCGCCAGGACGTCGACGGCGTCGGCACTGCTGAGGTGCAGCAGGTGGGTGCGGGCCCCGGTTCGCTCGGCCTGCGCGACCACCTGAGCGATCGCGGACTGCTCGGCCTCGCTCGGCCGCGAGGCCAGGAATCCGGCGTACGTCGCCCCGGCGGCGCGGCTGTCGTCGATCTGCTCGGCGTTCTCGGCGTGCACGATCATCATCGCGCCCAGTCGGGCCACCTCGTCCATCGCAGTGGCGAACTCCGCGGGCTCCAGGTGCGCGAACTCGTCGACGCCGGAATGGATCAAGAAGCACTTGAAGCCGAAGACACCAGCCTCGTGCAGGGCCGCGAGGTCACCGAGGTTGCCGGGCACCGCGCCGCCCCAGAAGCCGACATCGACGCTGATCTGGTCCCGGGCGACCTCCTGCTTGGCTTCCAGGCCGGACAGCGTGGTGGTCGGCGGCACCGCGTTCAGCGGCATGTCGATGATGGTGGTCACCCCGCCGGCTGCGGCCGCACGGGTGGCGGTGGCGAAGCCCTCCCACTCGGTGCGTCCGGGCTCGTTCACGTGCACGTGGGTGTCGACCAGTCCGGGGATCAGCACCTCGTCATCGGCCAGCTCGATCGTCTCGAGGGCCTCGACCGTGGCGTCGTTGGCCTCGATCGCGCTGATCCGACCGTCGGTGACCAGGATCGTGCACGAGGTCTCCGCGCCGTCGACGATGGCACGAGAGGCCCGCAGCGCAAGATCCGCCGACGTGCTGGCCGGCTGGCCACGCCCCGCGCTCTCGACACCCGGAAGGTGGTCACGGGCGACCAATGCCCCTACCTGCTCCAGCAGGGGGCCCGGGGCGTCGAAGGACTCGTCGGGATAGGTGGCCACGTCGACCAGGGCGTACGCCGCAGAGATCCCGGCGTCAGCCAGGGTCGCGGTGTCCAGGACGCAGCGGCCGGCGACAGCCACCACCGGGATCCCGGCGCGACGAGCAGCAGCGGCCACTCCCGCCGGCGCCTTGCCGTGCAGGGTCTGCTCGTCGAGAGAACCCTCGCCGGTGACGACCAGGTCGGCGCCGACCATGGCGGCCTCCAGGCCGGTCAGCTCCTGGACGACCTCTGCACCCGGACGCAGGACTGCTCCCAACACCGCGATGGCGCCGAATCCGACGCCGCCGGCCGCACCCGCTCCGGGCCGATGACGGGACTGCTCGCCCCCGGGAGAGGCTGAGGCAGCGAGCACGTCGGCGAACCTGCCCAGCGCGGCGTCCAGCTCGTCGACCTGGGCCGGGGACGCTCCCTTCTGCGGCCCGTAGACTACGGCCGCACCGGTCGGCCCGGTCAACGGGTTGTCGACGTCACAGGCCACCGTGATCTGCGCAGCACGCAGACCCGGGTGCAGACCCGACAGGTCCACGCCGGCGACCCGTCCCAGGTGAGCGCCACCCTCGTCGAGCTCGATGCCGTGCTCGTCGGTGACCCGCACCCCGAGCGCGCGCAGCATGCCGGCTCCACCGTCGGTCGAGGCGCTGCCGCCGATGCCCAGCATGATGTGGGTGCACCCGGCATCGAGAGCGGCCACGATCGCCTCACCCACCCCTCGGCTGGTGGCCGTCATGGGCGCGGGGAGTTGCTCCGGAAGGAGGACCAGACCGCAGATCTCGGCCATCTCGATGACAGCCTCGGTGTCACGACGGACGTAGGTGGACTCCACCGGCTCACCGGTAGGACCGCTGGCCCGCAGCGGGACCGACTCGAAGCCGGCCGCGATGGCCGCGTCGAGGAGCCCGTCTCCACCGTCGGAGACGGGCACCACGACGATGTCGGCGTCCGGTCGTACCGAGCTGATGCCCCGCGCCAGGTGGCTCGCCACCTGGGCTGCGGTCAGCGTGCCTTTGAACTTGTCAGGGGCCAGCAGGACGCGGGTCATCGCTCGGGTCAGTCGAGGTTCGCGTAGAGCGCGGTCGGAGCGTGCTCGCCGGACTCGGCCAGCTCCTCGAACTCCACGACGTTGTCGATGCTGGTGCCCATCGAGACGTTGGTGACCCGCTCCAAGATGACCTCGACGATGATCGGCACGCGGTGCTCGACGAGCATCTTCTTGGCCTTCTCGAGCGCCGGGAAGATCTCCTCGGGCTCGAAGACCCGGATCGCCTTGCAGCCCAGGCCCTCGGCCACCTTCACGTGGTCGACACCGTAGCCGTTGAGCTCGGGGGCGTTGATGTTGTCGAAGGCCAGCTGCACGCAGTAGTCCATGTCGAAGCCACGCTGGGACTGACGGATCAAGCCGAGGTAGGCGTTGTTCACCAGCACGTGGATGTAGGGGATGTTGAACTGCGCCCCGACCGCCAGCTCCTCGATCATGAACTGGAAGTCGTAGTCGCCGGACAGCGCGACCGTGGTGACGTCCGGCTCAGCGGTGGCAGCGCCGAGAGCGGCCGGGATGGTCCACCCGAGCGGCCCGGCCTGCCCTGCGTTGATCCAATGCCGCGCCTCGAAGACGTGCAGGAGCTGCGCGGCCTGGATCTGCGAGAGACCGATGGTGGAGACGTAGCGGACGTCCTTGCCGAAGGCGCGGTTCATCTCCTGGTAGACCCGCTGGGGCTTCACCGGGATGGTGTCGAAGTTGGTCTTGCGCCACATGGTCTGCTTGCGGAGCTGGCAGCTGTCGGCCCACTCGGAGCGATCGGGCAGGGTGCCGGCGGCTTGCCGCTCGCGAGCCACCTCCACGAACAGCTCGAGCGCGGCCTTGGCGTCGGAGACGATGCCGAAGTCCGGCGCGAACACCCGACCGATCTGGGTCGGCTCGATGTCGACGTGCACGAACTTCCGGCCCGCCGTGTAGGTCTCGACGTCGCCGGTGTGCCGGTTGGCCCACCGGTTGCCCATGCCGAGCACGAAGTCCGAGGCCAGCATCGTCGCGTTGCCGTAGCGGTGCGAGGTCTGCAGGCCGACCATGCCGGCGTTCAGCGGGTGGTCGTCGGGGATGGTGCCCCAGCCCATCAGGGTGGGGATGACCGGGGTGCCGGTCAGCTCGGCCAGCTCGACGAGCAGGTCGGCCGCGTCGGCGTTGACGACACCACCGCCGGAGACCAGCAGCGGCCTCTCGGCCGCGACGAGCATGTCGAAGGCCTTCTCGACCTGCGCCCGTGAGGCGGTCGGCTTGTATGTCGGCAGCGACTGGTAGGTCTCTACGTCGAACTCGATCTCGGTCATCTGCACGTCGATCGGCAGGTCGATGAGCACCGGGCCCGGACGGCCCGAGCGCATCAGGTGGAAGGCCTGGGCGAACACGCCAGGAACCTGCGCGGCCTCCATCACGGTGACCGCCATCTTGGTCAACGGCTTGGCGATGGAGGCGATGTCGACGGCCTGGAAGTCCTCCTTGTGCAGCTTGGCCACCGGCGCCTGTCCGGTGATGCACAGGATCGGGATCGAGTCGGCACTGGCCGAGTAGAGCCCGGTGATCATGTCGGTGCCGGCCGGGCCGCTGGTGCCCACGCAGACGCCGATGTTGCCCGCCTTGGCGCGGGTGTAGCCCTCGGCCATATGGGAGGCGCCCTCGACGTGCCGGGCCAACGTGTGAGTCAGACCCGCGCCGGCCTCACCGGCGATCTTCATCGCCTTGTAGAAGGGGTTGATCGCCGCGCCAGGGAGACCGAAGACGTGGGTCACGCCCTCGGCCTTCAAGATCTCCACTGCCGCCTGGGCTGCTGTCATCCGTGCCATCAGTTGGTTCCTGCTCTCGATCTCGTGGGAGTCACTCAGGGGGTGCGGCCGGAGAGCCGCTCGACGCCGCGCAGCAGCGCGGAATGATCCAGTCCGCCGTCACCGTTGGCGCGTGCGGAGCCCATCAGCTGGGCAGCGATCGCGCCGAGGGGCAGCACGACGCCGGCCTCGCGGGCCGCGGAGGTGACGATGCCCATGTCCTTGTGGTGCAGGTCGATCCGGAAGCCGGGCTCGAAGCTGCGGTTCAGCATGTTGGACTTCTTCTGGTCCAACACCTTGGAGCCGGCCAGACCACCGCCGAGCACCTCCATCGCCGCCTCGGTGTCGACGCCGTAGGCCTCCAGGAACACCAGCGCCTCGGCGACCACCTCGATGTTGACGGCCACGATCAGCTGGTTGGCCGCCTTGACTGTCTGTCCGGAGCCGCTGGGCCCGACGTGGACGACGGTCTTGCCGACGACCTCGAGGACCGGTAGAGCCTCGGCGAAGTCCTCGGGGCTGCCGCCGACCATGATGGACAGCACAGCGTTGACCGCGCCGGCCTCACCACCAGACACCGGGGCGTCGACCATCCGGAAACCCTTCTCCCTCGCCTGCTCGGCCAGGGACGCGGTCACGTCGGGACGAATGCTGGAGAAGTCGATGATCAGCGTGCCCGGGGCGGCGTGCTCGAAGACCCCGCCCTCGCCGGCCAGGACGCCTTCGACGTCGGGTGAGTCCGGCACCATGACGGCGACGATGTCGGCACCCTTGACCGCCTCAGCGATCGTGGTGGACGCCCGTCCGCCCGCGTCGACGAGCGGCCGGGTGCGCTCGGGTGACAGGTTGACGCCGCAGACATCGTTGCCGGCGTTCTGCAGGTGGACCGACATGGGTTGGCCCATGATGCCGAGGCCGATGAAGGCGATGGTCTTCTTCTGGGTGTTCATGAGCGTGAGCTCCTTCGGGAGGTGGGCAGCCAGGCCAGGCTGGTTTCGGTGTCGGTGGTCGGCTTGTACTCCAGGCCGACCCACCCGTCGTAGCCGTGGGAGACCAGGTCGCCCAGCAGGCCGTCGATGTCCAGGTCACCGGTGCCCGGCTCACCACGGCCCGGGCAGTCGGCGATCTGGACGTGGTTCGTGAGATCGGCGTACGCCGCGATGGCCGTGGACACGTCGTCGCCGTTGTTGGCCAGGTGGAACAGGTCGCAGAGGAAACCGATGTTGGCGTGGCCGGCCTCGCGCACCGCCGTCACGACTGCGGCGCTGTCGGCCGCGGTGCGCAGTGGGTAGGGCTTGGGTCCGCTGACCGACTCGACCAGCACCGTGGCGCCGATCCCGGCCGCCGCCGTGGCGGCCAGGGCCAGCTGCTCGCGGCCGAGGTCGTCCTGCTCCTCGGCCGAGGACTCCTCGACCCGGTTGCCGTAGAGCGCGTTGAGGCCGGAGACACCGAGCTGCTCGCCGATGCCGACGGTCACCGCGATGTTGTCGCGGAACTGGCCGGCGCGCGCGGGGATCGACAGCACCCCGCAGTCGGAGCCGGCCAGGTCGCCGGCAAAGAAGTTGAGGCCGACCAGCCGCACTCCGGCGTCCATGACGGCCGTGACGAACCCGTCGACCTCGGCATCGCCGGGGACGGGCTGGTCCGGCCAGGGCCACCAGAACTCGATGGCCTCGAACCCAGCCTCCTTGGCCACCCGGGGACGATCCAGGAGCGGGTGCTCGGTGAAGAGCATCGAGCAGTTGGCGAGATACCGAAGACCGTGGGCAGGCATGCTCAAACTTTCCGCTTTGTGGAACTTATTTTCCGACTGATGAAAGTTTACTCGCGCGGGGTCGCTTGGTCAAGCCGTGGCACCCGCCTGGACTAGCGCCCGATCACGCCGGCTCGCGACATCAGCCGCCGATGCTGGGTCACTGCTCGAGCCCGCAAGTCGTGCTCGTCGGCAGTGACCAGCCGGTCCTGCTCGACGACCGGGCGGCCGGCGACCAACAACAGCTCGAGGGGTGGGGGTGTGCCGAGCACGAGTGCGGCCACCGGGTCGACGACGTCGGCGTGCGGCAGGGTGTCGAGTCTCCACACGGCCAGATCGGCCTGCTTGCCGACCTCGAGCGATCCGATCTGGTCGGCCCACCCGAGGGTTCGCGCGCCTCCCATCGTCGCGGTGTGCAGGGCAGCGCGGACGGTCAACGCCTCTGGCCCGCCGACTGCGCGAGCGAACAGCAGCGCGTGCCGGGCTTCCTCGATCAGCGAGCTCGCCTCGTTGCTGGCCGACCCGTCCACCCCGAGCCCGACCGGCACGTGGGCGTCGCGGAGGTCGCGGAGTCGACAGATGCCCGCGCCCAGCCGCGCGTTGGAAGAAGGACAGTGGGCGATCGCGGTCCCGGTGCGGGCCAGCGTCGCGATGCCGGCATCGTCGAAGTGGACCCCGTGGGCGAACCAGACGTCCTCACCCAGCCAGTCCAGCGAGCCCAGGTAGTCCACTGGTGACATCGAGAAGCGCTCGGCGCAGAAGTCCGTCTCGTCCTGGGTCTCGGCCAGGTGGGTGTGCAGCCGGACGCCCCGGTCGCGCGCCAGTCGGGCCGACTCGACCAACAGGTCGGCGGACACCGAGAACGGTGAGCAGGGCGCGACCGCGATCCGCAGCATCGAGTCCGGCCCGGGGTCGTGATGAGTGTCGATCGCCGCCGCCGTGGCGGCCAGGATGGCGTCGATCTGCTCGACCACGTTGTCGGGTGGCAAACCACCCTGGGACCGTCCCAGATCCATCGATCCGCGCGTCGGCAGGAACCGCAGACCCACCTCACGAGCCGCTCGGATCTCGGCACCGAGGAGGTCGCCGCCGTCGGTCGGGAATACGTAGTGGTGGTCCATCGTGGTGGTGCAGCCGGTGCCGGCCAGCCACCCCAGCCCGGCCGCGGCTGCGGCGCCGGTGACGTCCTCGTCGATCTGGCCCCACACCGGGTAGAGGGTCGTCAGCCACTCGAACAGGCCGTCGTCGACGGCGAGCCCGCGGGTCACCCACTGATAGAGGTGATGGTGGGTGTTGACCAGGCCCGGAGTGACCAGGCAGCCGGTGGCGTCGACCCGGCGAACAGCGCCTGCTCCGACCCCTGCGGTAAGCCCGGCGAGCGTGTCGATCCCGGGCGCCGGACCTGGCCCCACGGCGAGGATCCGACCGTCTCGGACCACCACGTGGCCGACGGAGTGCTCCGCGCCGTACTCCCCCGCGGCGGCAGCGTCCATCGTGGCGACGGTGCCGCCTTCGATGATGATCACGTCGTCAGCAGCCATGCCCGGTCAGCTCCCCCGGTAGCTCGAGAACGCGAACGGGCTGAGCAGCAACGGCACGTGGTAGTGCGCAGCCGGGTCGGTGACCTCGAAGACCAGCTCCACCACGGGGTAGAAGGTCGGCGTCTGGCTACGAGCGAACCAGTCGCCGGTCTCGAAGCGCAGCCGGTACCCACCGCTCTCGAGGGCCAGTCCCTCCGTCAGCTCCCGACAGCGCCCGTCGGCGTCGGTCGTGCCGGTGCCGACGGCGGTGCCGTCCAGGCGTTCGAGCCGCAGTGCCATGCCGGCGGCGGGTCGGCCACGGGTGGCGTCGAGGACGTGGGTGGAGATGCTCATCGAGATCCTTCGGTCGATCGGTGGGTGAGGTCGAAGCCCGTGGTGGTCACAGCAGAGCTGCACACCTTCTCGTCCTGCTCCCCGGACGCACCACTCGCGCCCAGAGCTCCCAGCAGCACGCCGTCACGGAAGACCGGCACCGCTCCGGTCTGAGGCGTGAACCGCCCATGGGTCATCGTCGTGACGGCGGTGGCGAACTGCGGCATCGACGCCATCTTTTCCTTCAGGGCCGCGCTCGCCGTGCCGAAGGCCGCAGCCGTCCACGCCTTGCCGTGCGCGATGTCGGCGTAGACCCAGCCGGCCCCGTCCATGCGGGCGACCGCGAGGAGGTGCCCCTGTGCGTCCACGACGGCGAACGACATCGCCGCTCCCTGCTCGGCCGCGGCCACTCGGGCGGCAGCGCACAGGCCCAGGGCCTCGTCGAGGGTCAGCACGGCTCAGCCCCCGACCAGAGGGGCTTCGGCCAGCCGCAGCCGGGTGATCCGGGCCAGCTCTCGTCGGACGACGTCGAGCTCCGTCGCGGGGTCGTTGCCAAGACGCTCGTGAAGCAGGCCCACCAGCTCCTCGGCGCTCCGTCCGGCGGCCGCTACCAGGTAGATGCGGCCGAAGCGCTGCTCGTAGTCGGCGTTGCCCCGCGCCATCTGCTCCTGCAGGGCTGCGTCGGCCTGAGACATCGCACTCTGCTCACGCGCAGAACGGGCCACCGACTCAGCATCTAGCCCCCCGGCCTTCTCGCCGATCCGCGGGTGCCCGGCCAGGGCCGAGTCGATCTGCTCCACCGGCAGCGCGGTGACCAGGCCGTCGGAGACCGAGAGCAGCTCGTCCAGGTCGGCGTACGGTCGGCGCGCGAGCAGGCCGTCGGCCCATTCCGAGGCGTGGGTCAGGGCCAGCAGCCGCGGGCGCAGCTCGTCGGTCGAGGTGGTGTTGAAGAGGTCCATGTCGGACAAAGGTTCCTTCTTGCTCGGTCACGAAGTGATCCGGTGGGTGCGTGACCGGCTGGGCGCGAGCACTGCCCCCAGCCGGCCACCGCCGTGGGAGCGGCGACTCGTTCGGTGCTGACACTGGGCGGGGTCAGGTCAGTGGTTCGATCCGGCACCCAGCTGTCGAGCCCGAGCGGAGTGGATCGGGTTGGCGTCGGCGACCAGGTCGTCGAAGCGGTAGGAGGCCACCTTCGCGGTTTCGATCAGGGCCGCAATCCGTTCCTGGGTGACACTGTTGTGGATCCGGGACTCACCTTGGGACATGATCCGCTCGAACGAGTCTGCATCGCGCACCGCGGTGATCAACGGGAAGCCGAATCGCTCGCGGTACTCCGCCGTCAACGCCTTGAGCTCTTCTGCCTCGGTCTCTCCGAGCCAGTGCAGGCCCAGGGTCCCCTGGTCGGCGGCCGACTCATCGCCGGCCTCGCCGTCGGCGACCCCCTCGGAGCCCAGGTCGGGGTAGGAGGCGATCAGCGCCCGCTGGTTCTCGTCGGACCCGCTGAAGACTGCCTCGGAGAACGCCTGGCGCAGGTCCCTGGTGTCCTTGAAGGGCTTGAGGTCGAAGGCCGCCTCGACCGGCCAGGTCTTGGCCTGGAACAGACCCGAGAAGGTGTCGACGAACTCCTCGCGGCTCATCTTGTTGACCTCTTCCAGGCGGACCAGCCCTTCGCCGGGCTTGCCGGCCACGGCCGGACCGAGGTTCTTGCCGACGTGGAAGAAGATGACGTTCAGTCCGATCGCGGTGATCGACCCGAGCGTGATCCCGGAGTTGAAGATCATCTCGCTCCAGCGACCACCGGGGATGACGGTGTAGAGAGTCGGCTTCATCACGATCAGCATCGCCAGACCCACGCTGGTGGCCACGATGACCACGTTGCGATGGTCGTTGAAGTCCACCTTGCCCAGCATCTGAACACCCACCACGGCCACCGTGGCGAACATCGCGATGGCAGCGCCACCCAGCACCGAGTGCGGGATGCTGGCGGCCACGGCACCGGCCTTGGGGATGACCCCGATCACGATCATGATCCCACCGGCGGTGGCGACCACCCAACGACTGCGGATGCCGGTCAGTCGGACCAGGCCGACGTTCTCGGCGAAGCAGGTGTAGGGGAAGGAGTTCAAGATCCCCCCGAGCGAGGTGGCCAGGCCGTCGGCGCGCAGGGCCGCAGCGACATCTGCCTTGCCCATCCGCTTCTTGACGATCTCCCCGGTGGCGAACACGTCGCCGGTGGTCTCCACGGCGGTGATCAGCATGACCACGATCATCGAGATGATCGCGGTGACAGCGAAGGTCGGCGCGCCGAAGAAGAAGGGCGTCGTGACGCCCACCCACTTGCTGCTCTCCACACTCGAGAAGGTGGCATCGCCGAGGATGAAGGCGACGGTCGTGCCGATCACCAGACCGGCCAGCACGGCGACGGTGGCCATGAAGCCACGGAACACCCGCTGGATGACCACGATCAGGGCCAGGGTGCCGACCGCGTAGAAGAAGTCCTTGCGGACCGGGTCTCCGAAGCCGACGGCGTCGTTGGCGGCCACCGGCAGCAGCGAGATGCCGATGATCGCGATCACCGAGCCGGTCACCACCGGAGGGAAGAAGCGGATCAGCTTGCCGAAGTAGGGAGCCATGAAGAAGGTGAACAGACCCGCCACGATGACCGCACCGTAGATGGTCCGCAAACCGTCCACTGGGTTGCTCGCGGCCGTCCCGATGGCAATCATCGGGGCCACTGCCGTGAACGTCACGCCCTGCAGCAGCGGCAGTCGGACGCCGACCTTCCAGAAGCCGACCGACTGGATGATCGAGGCGATCCCGCAGGTGAACAGGTCGGCGTTGATCAGATGAATCAGCTGTTCGTCGGTGAGTCCGATCGCCCCCGCCAGCAGAATGGGGACGATCACCGCACCCGCGTAGAACGCCAGCACGTGTTGGAAGCCGTAGATCGCCAGCTGTGGGACCGGCAGGACCTCATCAACCGGGTGAACGGCCCGCTTCTTGGTGGTGGTGCGTGATCTCATGGCAACACTCTCTTCTTGCGACTACTGGATGTGTGGGTCGGCTTTGCGTTCCAATGTTCAGACGAAGCCGGGGACGGTCAGCCAAGCCAGGCCCGATTCCGACGAGTCGTCGCGGGCCAGGGTCGCCTCGATCAGTCCGTAGGGACGGTCGGCAGCGATGAAGACCTCCCCGTCGTTGACCAGGTCGAACGGGGACAGGTCGACCAGGAAGTGGTGCTTGTTGGGAGCCGAAAACTTCACTTCGGCCACTTCGGGATGGGCCTCCAGGACGTCCTTGCCCATCACGTACAGCGTCTCCTGCAGGGCCCGGCTGTGCGTCGTCGCGAAGGCGCTCATCATGAGCGCCTTGATGTCCTCGTACGTCGCGTCCCAGTCGACAGCCTCGCCGCCGGTGGAACCCGTACCTGCCCCGAACTCGGTGCCCTCGTAGCGCCACCGGGCGGTCAGGGCGGTGGCCATGATCCGGTCGTCGGTCTCCTGCAGGGTCGTGTACTTGTCCTTCAGGAAGCCCTTGAACTCCGAGCCGGTGGACTTCAGCACCACCAGGTCGCTGAAGCCCGAGACGACCCACACCTTCTGGTGCTCGCCGCGACCCTCGACGGTGACCACGCAGGTGCGGGTCTCGGTGCCCCGACGCACGAAGGAGTGGTCGTGGCCGGCCCCGTCGACCGGGATCCGGTCCCAGGCGTACTCCTCGACCCCGATCCGCGCGCCGCTGGCCGGCGGGGCGGCGTCCAGGAAGTGCGTGCCGAGAGCGATCGCGTAGTCCTCGGGCGAGGAGACGCCGTGCTCCTTGGCGAAGGCGAAGCTGGTGTTCTTCTGGGTGTCGGTCGGCAACACCTTGATCTGGTCCCCGGTGACGTGGGCATCGGCGAAGTCGCCACGCAGCGAGGTGGAGACGTTGAGGTCTCGGAGCTCGTGACGGTCGGTGTCGCGGAAGACCCGGACCACACGGTTCTCGGCTTTCCCGTACTGGTTGGATCCGAGGACGATGCTCATGTGGTGTCCGCTCCTGGGCGATAGGGTTTCCGTTTGGTGGAAACTAATTACCGTTCTTCGGAAAGAGTACGGATCGCGTGCGATGCCGTCAATGGTTTGACGTGAGCTTGTTCACCGACGACGCGGACGCGCCAGTTCGGCGAGCGTGGTGGGGTCGACGCCGGTGGCCGCGGCCGCCTCGGCGGCCCCTACCGCTCCACAGTCGAGGCCGCGCACCACGTAGTCGGCGAGCGCCCGCGCCGTCGCCGGCTCGTCCAAGACGGCGGAGTCGGCCTGGCCCAGGTAGTCGCGGAGCCGTCGAGCGGCGGCGCCGAAGCCCTCGCGGTAGAAGGCGTACGTCGCGGCGAAGCGCGTCGGGAGCTGCGCCGGATGCAGGTCCCAGCCTTGGTAGTAGCCGCGCTCGAGAGACCGGCGGACCAGCCGGGCGTGCAGCTCCCAGCCGCGGCGTACCGACGTCTCGTCCCCCACCGGGAGGATGTTGGTCGAGCCGTCCGACAGTCGCACCCCGGTGCCGGCAGCGGCGGTCTGCATCACCAGCTTGGCGTGATCGGCAACCGGGTGTTCCATCGACTGGTAGGCCGCGGGGATGCCGCAGAAGGCGGAGTAGTCGTAGGTGCCGTAGTGCAGCGCGGTCACTCGCCCTCGCCCGGCGTGGATCATCGGCGCAACCAGCGCGACACCGTCGGGGCCGAGGATCGACTGCGGCGTCTCGATCTGCAGCTCGAAGCGCAAGGCGTGCCGATCAAGGCCGAAGGAGTCCTCGAGGCGCTCGGTCAGCTCGACCATCGCCTCGACCTGGGCCACGCTGGTGACCTTGGGCAGCGTCACCACGAAGTCCGCCAGCGTCCCGCCCTCCTCCAGCAGCCGAGACAGGAACAGCGTCAACGTCCGCACGCCGCGGCCCCGGGTCGGCGCCTCCAGGCTCTTGAAACGGATGCCCCGGTACGGCGCGGCCGTGCCGTCGGCGATCGCCGCGGCGAGAGCAGTCGCGGCGGCCAGTGCGTCGGCGTCCTCGGCCTCGTCGCCGCGGTCGCCGTACCCGTCCTCGAAGTCCAGCCGGACGTCCTCGATCGGCTCGGCGGCGAGCTTGGTCCGCACCCTGCTGACCAGGTCGGCGCTGCCGGCGACCTCGGCGAACAGGTCGGCTCGCGCATCCATCGCCGCGAGGGCGCGCTCACCCCACACCGGCACCAGGTCGGGACGGTAGAGATCGGCAGGGACGTAGACGGTGTGCACCGGTTGTCGGGTGGCGGTGTCCCCCGGGTAGCCGTCGGTGAGCGCACTGTCGGCCTCGGTCAGCAGGCCGTCGAGCACGCCGCCCAGACTCTCGGCCAGTTCTGCGGCATGCTCGGTGCTGCTCGACGAGCCAGCGGGGATGTCGGTCGGGATCTCGGACACGGGGATACCCTTCGTGAGACGATTCGATTTGGATATTAGCTTCCGTATGTCGGAAGTCAACAGGTCTCACGCGGTGGCGTGCGAACGCATGTCGTCCGGGTCCGGGCGAGGCTGCTGGCATGACGTCGTCGACCGGGGCGCGGGTCCCGTGGGCAGACGCCGGCCTTGCGGCTGGACCGGCACTTGCTCGACCCGGTCGGGGCGGAGTCGGTAGCAGGCGTCGTACGCCGGCTCGGGGCGGTGCTGTCGATGGACGAGGCGCACGACGTCGCGGCCGGGCGAGCTGGCGGCGGGGCGCTGGTCGAGGGTGAGGTCATCAGGGCGACCGCGTTCCGCGGGGCGGTCGTCCGCGCCTGCTTGGCCATGGTGTAGCTCTTCGTCGCGGCAAGTTTTCTGATCAGCTGGTCTGCCTGGCGCATGGTGATCTCGCGCAGGAGGTAGCGCTCGAACGCCGGCATGACGAGCTTCGCGAAGGAACTGTCGGCCGTGATCTCCCCGGACGCGACATGACTGGCTCGCTGGGCGAGCACCGTCGTGAGGTTGCGCTCTGCTTCCTTCCGCGACACCCCCGTGGCCGAGACGCGGCGAACCTGACCGTCGTTGTCACGGAACCTCGTCGGCGCTTGGACCTGCCCACCGGCGACCCTGACGAAGGAGACCTCGCCGAACGGCTCGATCGGAGTGCGTGGCCTACCCATGACGAACCCCCGCCCGTCGGTCGAACGCCCCGGCTCCAGCGAGCTCTGATCCCTCAGCCAATCGTGAACGTCGCTGACGAAGTACCGGAGCTGTCGTCCGACCTGAACCGCGCACGCTCCCTTGCCGGCAATGCGCCAGTCATACAGCCAGGCGCTCGACGGTGCACCGAGCCACCCGGTGACCGCCGCGGTTGAGCTCGGCGTGGATCTTGCGCGCCCCGTAGACCCCGATGTTGTCCTTGTGGGCCTTGCGGATCACCGGCACAAGTTCGGCGTCGCGCACTGCTCGCGCCGATGGCGTCCTGACTTTCGCGGCGTAGTAGCTGCTCGGGGCTCGATCTCGACGTCTGCCTTGCGCAGAACCTCGCAGATCGGCTCGACCCCGAGCGGCTTACCTTCGACGACCCTCTCACGGTGCTCGTCGATGTAGGCCACGATCACTTCAGTTTGCGGTCGAGCTCCGCTGCCGCGAAAAAAGCTGATGCGGTCCGCAGGATCTCGTTGGCCCGCTTGAGCTCACGCTTCTCCTGCTCGAGCTCGGCCAGCCGCTTCACGCCATCCCGGGACGGACTCCGCCGTCGATCTCGGCCTGGCGGACCCAGTTC
>Ga0136631_10000348_pt1 | contig 14257 bp, 25 predicted proteins | sample AntDrymUQ6012206_2_FD_104655 | JGI IMG/M metagenome (GOLD analysis project Ga0136631, IMG submission 104655) | Polar desert sand microbial communities from Dry Valleys, Antarctica - metaG UQ601 (22.06) | ecosystem: Environmental > Terrestrial > Soil > Desert | place: Antarctica: Dry Valley... | reverse complement strand
GCGCGCCGCGGCGCGCTGCTCGTCGCTGAACTCGCTTTCGCCGGCGGCGACGTGCGCCACGATCGCGTCCTGCGTCATCGTCACGTGAAAGGCCGCAGCGCCGATCACGCCGCGCAGAGCGCCCGCGTCGGCGTTGGGCGGTTGGTCTGTCATGCGAGAGCTCCCTGCGGTGGAGGGGACAGAGCGTATTGTCGCCGGCCGTCGCCGCCACGGCCGGGGTGTGCGTGTGCTCGTCGTCGATCGGCAGGGTTGCCGGTCGACCATGGCTGACGTTGACGAGGTGTGGTCATGGCGTGATGTGCAGCAGTACGTTTGACAGCAGCGCGGCGCGCTGGGGCGCGGGGAGTGAGTGCATCCGCGCGTGGACGTCATCGAGGGTGAGCTCGCCGAACCGGCTGGCGGCGTCGCGTTTGGCGCGCTCTTCGCGCCGGCGCGCCTGGTCGCTTGTGTACGCCGCGCGATCCTGCGCCACCCACTCCGGGATACGCGGCTCATCGTTGCCGGCGTCGAGGAACGTGGCGTGCTCGACGGTGGCGCGCACGGTGTCGCCGCGGCTGACTCCGACCTCGTAGGTCGCGCCGATCGAGCGGTGTCGGCTCTTGAAGAGCAGTTCCTCGCCGGCGCCGTCGACCCAGACGCCGGCGAGCCCGCCGCCGGTGACGACCCGTCGTCCGGCGTACGTCCAGCGCTCGGGTGTGAGCTCGGACTCAGGCATCGTGCACCGCCATGGGGTCGAGCTGCTGCAGGATCCGGTCGGCCTGCTCGTCAAAGGCGGGGCGCTCAGCGCGCGGGGTGCGCCGGCGCTGCTCGAGCAGCACCGCGCAGAGCCAGAGCTGCAGGCCGAGCTGCTCGCTGACGGCTTCGGGCGCGGCGAGCATCGCGTCTGAGAGGGCCTCGGCGTCGGCGATCGCGATCGCGATACGCACGACGGTTGGGGACGCGATCGCGGTCATCCCTCTCCTCCACCCTCGTCGTCCTCGTCGCCCTCGGGCTCAAAGGGTTGCTCGCAGACGCCGCACAGGATGTCGCCGAGCGCGAGGACGCTGGGGGCGACGCGGATCCGGCGGCCGCACCCGCAGACGCATGCTTTGGGTCCGGGCTTGCGAGCGGGCTTGTCGCTGCCGCCGCCCTCGTGGCGGCGGAAGATCGTGATGGCGTGCTCGAGCTGCTCGATCGTGCTCGCGTAGCGCTGCGCGGTCGTGTCGGGCAGCGTGGTTGTGGACCATCCGATCGTGGGGTGCTTGTCGATGTGCAGCCCGAGCTCTTCGGCGAGCGCCTTGAAACGGACGTTGTGGTAGCGGCCCTGGCGGCTTGTGTCCTGAATGCCACGGACGCGGGCGAGGGCGTGCGCGGCCTCGTGCAGCAGCGTCGCGAGGACCGGGCCGGCGCCGCGCTCGAGGCCTTCACCGCCGACGAAGATCTCGTCGATCTCTGCGCCTTCGCTGCCGCCTTGCCAGCGGCTCGCGGCGAAGTGCCCGAGGCGCAGCATGTTGCGGCGGGCATCGGACCCTGAGCCCGTGATGAGGACCGCTGGCGGGACCTCGGGGTGCGCGCGGCGGATCTCGCGCCATGCGTGCTCGAACGCGACGATCAGTGGACCCGCGATCCCGTCGTCGTCGGTTTGACGCGTATGTGTCAAGTCGTCGGTCATGCTGTCCTTAGGCGAGCGCGAGCGAAAGTCCGCCCCCCCTCGCGCCACCGATTTGGTCATCGCCGGTACCACGTGAGATCCCACACGCCCGGCTGCTTGAGCTGCACCGCGTCGCGCGGTAGCCGCGTGCACTCGAGGTAGTAGCGGCCGTGGATCCGCGGCGATCGCCGCACCACGTCGATGCGGTAGCAGCTTCCACCGGGGACGGTGCGCACGAAGTCACCGGGTTCGGGTGTCTCGTCGCCGCAGTCATAGGCCAGCCGGCACTTGCTGCCAGGCTCGCGCGTCATGCCTGCGCACGATTGCGCTCGTGTCGCGCCCACGCCTCCGCCTCGCGCTTGGTGGGATGCCAGGTCGTGCGCAGCGTGCGCCCCGGCGCCTCGAACCCAAGCCGGCCGGCGATGCGTCGCTGCGTGCTCGCGTCGTCGCTGTCGTCGGGCTCGTCGATCCACGCGCGAAAGCCCTTGCGAATCATCTTCGCGCCGCAGATCGCGCACCGATCAGTGACGCGATCGCCGACACGCAGCCGCCCGGCGGTGTGAGAGGCGTGGCGCTGGCGAAGCAGCTGCCCGAGCATCACCGCGTCAGCGCCGATCGCCGCGGCCGCGCTCGAGACCTCAGGCCGCGTCAGCGACCACATGCCCTCCGTCGCGCCGGGCTCGGCCGGGGTGTAGCTGACCGGATCGGCGTTCGGACAGACGAACTTTGCCCAGTTGTACTGCCGCCCCTCAGCGCCGCGCAGAAACCACGAGCTCACGGTGCTCCTCCTGCGAGGTGCGTCGCTGCGTTCTCGAGGGCCTGCAGCAGCTCGTCGCTGACATCGGGGGGCAGCAGCTCGGTCCACGCGACGCGGCCCTGCGTGGTGCGAAACCGCACGCGCAGCCAGCCCGCGCGACGGCCGGGCTCACGTTCGATGCGCAGCGTCCCGTCGTTGTAGGCGATGATCGAAAGCCACGCGTGGTGCGTCGCGACGAGCCGCGCGCCTGCAGCGAAGCGCTGCAGGTCCTCGGCGCGGGGGCTGAGGTACAGGCCGAGCGTGGCCTCGCCGCCGCGCGGGCCCTGACCGGTGATCCGCACGTAGCGCGTCGGTGGCTCGTCAGCGATCTCGGCGGCGACGTCGGCGCGGATCTCGAGCGTGCGCTGGCAGGTGCCCTGCAGGCGCGTGGGCCCGGCGGCTTTGGGCCAGTCGATGCCGTAGCGCGTCGCGCGTCGTTCGCACTCCGCGCAGCGCAGCTGCAGGTCTGAGTCGTGCTCGACGGGGCGCTCATACCAGCCGTGCTTGCCGCACAGCGAGCGTCCGGCGGCACGTGTCAGCGTGCCGCAGCGTCCGTGCTTGGCAGTCAGCGTGATCTCGTCGACGGCGTGCAGGTGCACCGCTCCGGACTGCCTGCCCCGGGAGCCCTCCCACACCTGCGAGCGGGGGACGTGGTAGAGCAGCGTCCACACCCCGCTGCCTAGGTCGCGTTGGGTCGTCACGATGAGCTCACGGCCAGGGGGATTGGGCCGCCTCAACGAAGCGGTCGACGAGCTCGTCGCGCTCGACCGCTGAACATGCCTCGCGCCAGTCAGCCAGCTCGCCAACAGCAGTCGTCAGTACGGCGCGCAGCCGGTTGGCCTCGTCCTCGATCGGCCGCACGATCATTTCTGGGACCACGGGCACGACGTGGATCGTCCCCTCGCAGCAGGCCTCGCATTGCCCGCCCGGCTCGACTTCGGCGTGGTCACCGCAACGATCGCAGAGCCACAGCACGTGCTGGCGCTCGCTCATGACGCCGCCCTCGGGCGGGTCCCAGCCCCATTCGCGCGCGGCGAACTCCGCTCGTCGTTCTTTCGCCCCAGCGACCGCGCAGCCGTAAGCGAACGCGAGGGCCTCTCTTGAGGTCAGCACCATTTCGCCTGGGACTACACCGCTCAGAAGCGTGATCCCGTCCGTCGCACCGCTTACGGGCGTCGGGGCGAGCACGATCTTCCACCGCCGTCCGCTTGAAGCCACAACGCTGTAGCTCTCGATCTCGCCGTAGTTGCGCGCCCATGTGAGCGCGCTGCGGACTGCATCCTCAGAGACCCGAGCGCTCACGATGCTCGCCCTTCCGCGGCCCGTATCTGCGCGACCGACAACCGTAGGCCGCGCGCGTGCGGGTGATCGATCAATGGAACAATGGCGTCGAGGACGGCCTCGGCACGGGCCGCCTCGGCGTCTGCGATGCAATCGCCAGGCTGGCCGTCCGCGAGAGTCCAAGCAATCACCTCGACCAGCTCGGCTCGGTGCAAAGCCGTCGGGGTCGTCATCACCCGCTCGCCGGCCGCGCCGTACGTGGCGTTGATGTGCTCATCCAGCTCGAGCATCTGCGTCGCGGACAGCAGCGGTCTCGCGTCGTCGTCAGGATCAAGAACCTCGAGGAACTGCTCGGCCACGTCTGTGGCTAGCTCGGGCTCGTTGCCGCTGAGCGCCGTGGCGAGCTGCTCAACCTCCCCGAGGCTGAGGATGAACACCGCGAAAGGCTCAGACATCGGATGCCTCCTTACGCCCTCGCGCCCGTGCAGTTGATGCGAGCGCCCTGCCGTCGGGCGCGGTCATCGCGCACCGCACGTGGTAAGCATCTTGCGCTTGTCGCGCGGCTCGATGGGCAGGCGGTACTTGAGTGACACCTGCGCGAACCGGACGGCGTAGGCGCAGCGCACGCGCGTGTTGGGTGGCAGCCAGTCGGCTGGGCCCGAGGCGGACTTCTCGTTGTTGGCCGGGCCGTCGACGGCGAGCAGGTTCAGCGGGTCGTTGGCGTACTGCTCGCGCTTGGCTTGTGTCCACCGCGTCGCGCCCTGTGACCAGCCGTACGCCAGCGCGATGACGTGATCGATCTGCACCGCGAGCGGGTCGGCCTTGGTGAACTCGATCGTTCTGGCCGTGTAGGGCTCCTGCAGTATCCCGGTGAGCACGACGCAGTCGTTGGTGCCGGCGCGGTACTCGATCGCGCGTAGATCGCGACGCAGGATCTGCTCGCGCGTCTTGCAGCCGTCGTGACCCCAGGTGGTTGTCTGATCGTCCGTCCACGCTGCACCGAACTGGCTGCGGCTGTACCCGGCACGCGAGCCGCCGCGGGCGATGCGCACACGCCGGATCAGGCGGCGCGCCCGGGCACGCTGAGCGCCCGGGACGGCGCTGAGACCCGGATGCAGGCCGCGGGGGTCTTTGAGCGGGCTCACGCGGCCGCTGAGGCTCCCCGGTGCCGGCGCACTGGATGGTGTGGGCAGCGCCGCGCCGGGGCTGCTCGGAGCCTGTGCACCGTTGCTGGGGGGTGGCGTGCTCGAGGGGCTGTTGGGCAGGGTCTCGCAGACCTTGCCGTCACCGTCACCGTCGGCGCCGGCGGGCTTCCCGGCCGCTTCCCATGCGGTCTGCGCGGAAGGCTGATCGCTGTAGGCCTTGCAGCCCTGCCACGCCGCGAGCGACGTCGGTGGAGCGGCGCATCCGGCGAGCACGACGAGCGCCGTGAGCGCGGGAAGGGTAGTCCTGGGGTGCATGTGCATCGTGGGTCCTCTCAGCGGTGGTGGTTGGTGCGCGGTGCGCGCGTGTCTGGATATGGGCGGCGACGCCGCCGGGGGTTCGGCCAGTGGGGCGCGCGGGTCTGTGGGAGTCGGCGGATCTGCGCGCGGGTGCTGGCGAACGCTCGGCGTTGCTGGCGCCCCTTGATCTCCCAGCGCGCGCGGTAGGCGACGTCGCCGGCGCTGGTGACGGCCTTGCGCGAGGCGCTGCACACCGATCGGGTGACGTGCAGGGCGATGAGCGTGACGATGGCCAGCAGCACGAGCTCGCGCAGCCATACCTGGCCGAGGATCAGCAACGAGGTCCCGACGATCGCGTGTCCGAGCGTGGTCGTCCACAGCGCCCACGCGACGAAGCAGTAGACCCACCAGCGTCGCAGCGGATGCTTCTGGCGCGGTGCCGGCGCCGGGATAGCGGGGCCGCGCAGGTAGCAGCCCTCGTCGCGCGCGCTCATGCTGCTGCCCCCCGCTCGTGGCAGCAGCGCGAGCAGCTGCAGCGCGCAAGCAGTGTCCGGTCGATCACGAACGTGTCGGTGGGCATCGCGTCGGTGGGTCCGACCCGTCCGGCGGCGGTGATCCGGGCGGGCCGGGCGCCGGGAACGTCGGTGCACACGAGCGCGTCGGGCCCGTTCGCGGCGGGGTCGTCGCTGGCGACGATCGCGGCGGTCAGCACGCGATCGCGGGGGTAGCTGACGAGCAGCACTTCGCACTGCTGTCGGCTGAGCTGGCTCTCAGGATGCGGGGCGGTCATGCGTCACACCGCAGGCCGCTGGGATAGACGTGGTAGACGACGACGGCGCGGCCGGGTGTGACGCAGCTGGCCGCATAGCGCTGCGGGTGCGCCGCGGTCGGGGCGTGCTCGGCGATCACGAGGTCGTGCTCGAGCGCGAGCGCGTCAAAGACCGCGTCCTGCTCGCGGGTCGGCGCGACGAACCTGCCGAGCTCGCTGGCTATGGGTCGCGGCGCCGGCGCGGCTGGGAGGCTGGCGCGCGCGGCCTCTACGGCGGCCTCGAGGCGCACGATGCCAGCGCTGCGGCCGGTGGCGTCGCGCAGACGCGTCGCGCCGGTTGGGGGAGTTGGGGTGGCGGTCAGGTGCATCGTGATCCTCCGGGTCCGGGGCTCGTTCTGCCGTTCTAGGCGCCGGGGGCGTGGTGTTCGCCCCCTCCCCCGCGACTTTTTCTGTGGGGTCCGTGCTGTTCGCCATCTCCCCGACGGATAAAGCAGCACGGGTCAGCCCTCGTATTTCGGTCGGTCGGGGAGCGGATCGCGCTCGGGTGCGCTGGGGTCGATCCCGGTCGCGCCGCAGTGCTCGCATGCCTCCACGGCAAGTGCTGCGCGGTCGCAGCACCCGACGTTGGTGGTGATTGGGTAGATGCCGAGCGAGCCGCGCTTGACGACCTTCATCCCCGCGCATGCCAGACACGCATCGTGCGCGAGGATCTCGATCCCGTGCCAGGTCACTGTTCGCCGCGGAGCCGGGTTGGGGATGCCCGTCATCGCAGCCCATCGACGTCGATGTCGCTATAACCCGCGAGCTCGCCGTAGAGGTCGGCGAACGTGGTCGTGGCGTCGTGCTTGAGGATCTGCTCGACTTTCGACTGCGTGATCGAGTGCTTGGGTTTGCCGCTTGAGCTGCGAAACCGCATCCACTTCGCGAGCGTGGTCGCCGCGATCCCGGTGGCTTCACTCAGCCGCGCGAGGCCCTCGTCACGATCGCGGAACCGGCGCTGCTCTGGCGGGAGCGCGAGCTCGCCGCGACGCTGCTCGAGCCACGTGACGAACGGCTGCATCGGAACGAGCTCAGCGACCCAGCGGCGGTTCTGTCGCATCCGCTCAAGGTGTGCGAGCGCCTCGCGGTTGTGCTCGTAATCAGGGTGGTGCTGCCAGCAGTACGGCGACCCCTTGATCGGGTTGCCCTCACACGACCGGCCGCGCGCATTGGTTTCGCAGCAGGTCACCGGTGCGCGGCACGCGCGACCTTTGAGCGTCTGCGACAGGGGGCGTGTCCTGTAGCCGCGCTTGCGGAAGTAGCGGCGCAGCGCTGACTCGAGCAGCTCGGCGCTGGTGTGGGTGGTCAGCCCGGTTGGGAGGATCGCTCGAGCGACCTCACCGACGCTGAGCTGCTCGTCGCGATATAGCGCCCACGCGAGCTCGCCGACGTCGTCAGAGACCTTGCGGGCCGGGCCACCGCACGTCGGGCAGCGTCCGTTGCGGGGCGTCACGGCCGTGCTGCACGCTCCGCACCACAGTTGCGTCGGCGCGGCCGCGTCGATCGGTGCCGGGCGGCTCATGCGGCGCGCAGCCGGCGCCTGGTGCGCGCGAGCTGCTGGACGTGTTCGGGATGCGTCCGCGCGAGCTTGGCTAGCTGGCCGCGCACCCACTCAAGCGCCTGTCTGATCTCAGCGTCGGTCGCTTCGTCGCGGCTCGGGACACCCATCTGCTCTCGAAGCTCCGCCTGCGCGGCCGCGAGCTGATATCCGGGCTCGATGCTGCGGCGCAGCTGCGCATACGTGCACACGAGGCGATACAGCTCGTTACGCGAGTCATCCGCTGGCGCTGGTGCCGGCGGGCGTGCGGGCTGCGGCGCCATGGCAGGGACGTGGCGGATCTCGATGTCGTTGTCGATGTCGTCACCGGCGCGCGGAGCCAGCGGCGGGGCTGGCGGCGCGACACGCACCGGTGCCATCGCCTTGACGGCAACGGTCGCGGGAAGCTGTGGCGTGATCGTGGCGGGTGCGCTGTCACGCGTGGGTTGTGCGTCCAGTGCGTGCGGTGCGCCCCGGGTGCCGCCGCCGCCGGCGCCGCGCGAGCGGCCGGGCTGAGCGGTTCGCAGCTCGTGGCCGCCGGGGGTGTGCAGGCGTGCGGCGTGCGCGACGAGCTGCGGGTCGGCGGGCATGTGCACGAGGGCGGGCCGATCGGCAACCTTGCCGGTCCGCACGACTCGCCCGACGACTTGGCGAAAGAGCAGCTCGGTGCGCGCGGTCGTGGCCCACACGACCACGCCCAGGCGCGGGATGTCGACGCCCTCGGCGACCATCTGCACCGCGACGAGCCATGGCTGTTGGCCGTGCGCGAACGCGTGGATCGCGCGGTGCGCGAGCGGGTTGTCACTGATCGCGAGGATCGGGTGGCGGCCGGTGAGCTCGGCGATCAGCACGGCGACCTGGCGGGCGTGCGCCTGGCTGTCGCAGATCGCCAGTCCGCCAGCGTCCGCAATGCCGCCGTCGCGCATCGTCTGCAGGTCCTCGCAGGCGTCGCCGAGCAGCTTGCGCAGATAGGGCTTGGTGGGATCCAGGGCGGCGCGTAGCCGGCGGCCGTGCGCGATCGCGTTCAGGCGCTCGGAGAACTCTGCGGTGCATTGCTCACCGCCATCCAGCCACGTCACCGCGCCGTCGTGCGCGCGGAACGTCACGCGGCGACAGAGCCCGTCGCGGACCGCTTGCGCGTAGTCGTAGGCGAAGTCCGCGACGCACCGCCCGTCGCTGTAGGTGACGTTCGGGATGGGCTCGCGATCTGAGCGAAACGGTGTCCCGGACATCTGCAGCCGTAGCCGTGCATCCGCGAACGCATCGACGATCGCCTTCCCCCAGGCCTGGTGGTCGGCGGCGTGGTGGATCTCGTCAAGCACGACCGCTGTCGGGCGCTCCCGGCACGCTCGCGCGTAGGCGCCCGAGCGCGCCGCGATCTGCTGGTAGGTCGCGCAGATCCCGTGCACACTGCCCGGCCAGCCCCCGTGATGACGCGCGAACCGCTTGCGCATCCGGTAGCCGAGGCGTCCGAGTTCCGCGGCCCATTGGTCTCGCACGATCACGGTCGGGCACACGACGATCAGCTGATCGCACTCGCGTACGCGCATCGCTTCGGCGATCGCCACGCCAGCACCAATCGTCTTCCCCGTCGCCGGCGCGGCGACCAGCAGGAAGTCGTCGCGGTCGTGGCCGGCGAGCTGGGTGGCGAACTGCTGCTGCCAGGGGCGCAGGGCGATGCTCGTGCTCATGCCGCCGCGCTCCGCGCTTCGTCGAGGGCGCGCAGACGCGCGATGCCGTCCTCGATGCGGTCGGGCTTATGGTGCCAGCACTTACCGTCCTCGCCCTGCGCGCGGCGCCCACAGATCTCGCCCTTGCGCTTGCCTGTCGCGATGACGTGGTCGCACTCAAGCTGCCAGGCGCGCGCACGGTTGGCCGTGGCCGTCGCCTCGGCTCGCGGGCGCAACGGCCAGCCGCGGCGCACAAACGCCTCATAGAGCGCCTGCGCGCACGACGCGACCGTGGCGTAGGTCGTGTTCGGGTGCACGATCGCGGCGACCGCGCGCATCGACTTCCCCGCGTCGTAGAGCTCGCGGGCGCGCTGCAGCTCACCGTCGGTGATCTTCTGCAGGGTGTTGTTGCCCTTGCGGTGCGTGCGGCCGCGGTGGCCCCCAGCCGCGACGTAGCACGGCCAGCACGACTTGGCGTGCGCGCTCTTGTGGCCCGCGCAGCTGGGGCCACGAACGGGGCACAGGTACGCGCCGGGTGGCAGCGTCCGTCGCATCCGCCCCGTCGCGGGGTCCCGGTCGGTGCTGCGGGCCGCGACGGCGCACGTCCAGCAGCGCCGCGCGCCACGGGACTTTTCTTGTCCGCAGTCGGGGCACACGCGTCCGAGGCGAATCTCACGATCATCAGAAACGTTCATCGCTACCACTAGTGGTTGCGCTAGCGCAGTTCGCCCCCCCTCCCCACCGGATTTCGCTCGAGTGCTCACCGCGCCTCGCCTTCCGTGTTCTCGCCGGCGATCGAGAGCGTCAGTTGCCCGGCCGCCTGGTGGCGCTCAAGCGCAGCGCGGCGGCGGCGCGCAGCGCCGCGCGCGGTGTTCTCACGTGCGGTCTTGCGGCTGTGGCACTGCACGCAGCGCGTGCACAGGTTCTCGAGCGCGTGCTCGCCGCTGTCCTCGAGCGGGATCTCGTGGTCGGCGTCCCACGGCACTCCGTGGTCGTTGTCGTCCTCTGGCTCGCAGACGACGTCGCAGTCAGCGCACCGAACGCAGCCATGCTCCGCCCGATCGCGGTGGCGGATCGCGACGCGGGGATCCCACGTACGCGAGTTGTTCCATGCCTTGACGCAGTCGCGGCCCTCGCGAGCGAGGTAGCAGTAGTTGCGACGCGACGCGTTGAGGCCGGTCAGCTGCTGACCGCACCACCGGCAAGTACCCAGCGGCGCACGCGGCGCGGCTGGCCCGGCGAGCACGATGCACGACGCGCGCAAGCTCAAGCGCTCCCGGCTCTTGGCGGCGCGAGCTGCGCACGCATCGCGATCGATGCACCGTGTGCAGGTGGCACCCTCCCACGGCGCCCAGTCCTCGAGCGCTGAGCGCGCTCCGCAGTTATCACACGCTCGCGAGCGGGTCATGCGGCGCAATCGGCGCTATCGGGATCAACTTCGACCTGGCCAAGCGCGGTCGGTGTCAGCGTGCGGGTGCCGGCGCCGAGGGATCCGCGCTGCACCCATCCAGCGCGCGTGAGGCGTCGCGCTTGGCGACGCGCCACCTCGTCGCGTGGCGCCAGGCGGTAACCGAGCGCGGCCGCGCGCGTCGCAAGCTCCACGACATCGCGATCGCTGCCAGTCAGGACCGGGGTCGGCGTCGGTGGCGCGGCGAGCTTGCGCTCGCGCCAGACGCCGAGCGCGATCTGCCCATCCTCGGTAAGCCTGAGCTGCAGCAGGATCTCGGGCTCCGGCGGTTGGCTGCTCCAAACGAGCCCGGGGTCGCGCAGACCGCTGGCGAGCACGAGCTCGTGCGTCGCGTCAACCCAGCCGTGGCTGACGCAGGCCTGCACGCTGCGCGCCTTCACCGCGTCGACGGTGAACAGATCCCACGTACTGACGTTCGCGACGCGGTCGACGTGCTCGAGCGCCAGCCCAGCCCGGCTGCGAAACGATCGTGTCGGGCGCCAGAACAGCTCGCGCCCGGCCTGCTCATGCTCAGCGACCGTGCTCAACACCATCGCCTGCGCGTCAGACAGCCGCTTCATGCCGCGCTCCTGGCCAGCGGAGCGCGCCGTCGACGCGCCTGGGCGAGGTAGTCGTGGGCGATCGCGATGATCTGCGGGCGCTTCACACTGGCCGCGAGGCGCTCAATGACCCGCTCGTCGCCGCCGTCCTCACGGCAATCTAGGAGCACCCGGTTGGCGCCTCGGACGCTGAGGGTGACTCGCCGCCCTGCGTAGCTGCCGAGGCGCTCGTCGACGCACGTTGGCGGCGTGTTGCGCCGCGGTGCCCGTGCGGCCGCGGGCCGTGTCCGCTTCGCCGGGCGAGGCGGCTCCTGGCTGCCGAGAGCCGCTCCGTTCGCGGTGTCGGTGATCCACCTGAGCAGCTGCTCGATCGCGGGGTCGCGCGACGCGCGGGCAGCGAGGGTGCGCTGCGCGTACAGGACCGTGGTGTGCGTTCGACCGAATGCGTCACCGATCTCGTTGAGGCTGTAGCCGGCGCGGCGCGCGCAGACCATCGCCAGCTGCCTCGCAAGCACCACCGGGGCGCGGCGATCGTCGTCGACGAGCTGCGCGGGATCGACGCGCAGCGCACGCGCGGCCGCTGCCGCGAAATGCGTGGGTGAGCTACAGCGCACCGGCAATGTTGCCGGTCGCGTCTGAGTCGTGGTGACGCTGCCCACGGCCAGCGGCCAGGTCGGACACGTGACACTGTGCAGCACGGTCATGCGGCGAGCCTTCTCATCGGCAGATCGCTCGCTTCGAGGACAATGCGCCACACCGCGAGAGGGCGACGCCCGTCAGCGCGCGGTCGGCCACGCGCGTCGCGGCGCTCGCGGCCGTCGGGCCCGAGCACGCACCTGACGCACGACACGACCGTGGCGTCGAGGTAGTCCTCCCCAAGGCGCCCGCGCGCGACCGCGATCGCGTCTTCCGCCAGCACGTACCCCAGACCCGTCGGAGTGACCGCGTCTTGGCGAGCGACGTACACGCCGCCGCGGCGGCGGGCGGGCACGTCGATGACGCCGGCGCGCTTGTCCTTGACGCGCTGCATCGCGTTGTCGCCGGACTTCTCGCGGATCCCGAGGCGGTCGGCCAGCTCGCGGTAGGTCTCGCCGGCGAACACCAGCCCGAGCACGACGTCACGCTCGAGCACGCTGAGGTGACGCTCGAGCATCCACAGGGCGTGGCGCAGATCCTGCCGCGCCGCCACGCACTCGTAGGTCGGATCGGTGCTCCCGCCGACGACGTCACCGATCGTCACGTCACTGCCGGCCGCCAGTGGCGCCTCGAAGCGCACGGCGTCGCTGACCACGCGGCTCTTGAGGCGCCGCGCGGTCATCACGGTGGTGATGAGCTCGCGCTGGATGCACAGTCCAGCGAACGTGCGAAACGCGCTGCCGCCGTCGGGGCGCCAGTCGCGCCAGGCCTTCCACGCCCCGGTCCGCGCGGCCTGCAGCAGATCGTCGCGATCGAGACCGGGCGCGAAGAACGGGGCGGCCAGCTGCTGGCACAGCGGTTCGCACATCCGCACCGCGACATCGGCGTCAGGGGGTGGCGTCGCGGGCAGCCGCGTCACCGCGCAGCTCCGGTCAGGACGGCGAGCGCGACGAGCCCGAGCGCGGTCAGGGTGACGGGGTGGCGCGGGTAGCGCGGGTGACAGCCCTGATCGCGCGTCCAGTCGATCGTCGCGACGCCGCGGTCGACGAGTTCGTCGACGACGTCGCGATCAGCACCGCAGAACCCGTAAAACCGGGGGTCAAAGCAAACGTCGCCGGCGGCGATCGCGCGCAGCGCGTCGCGCTGCTCTGAGGTCAGGCCGCTCATCCCACGGCCTCGAGCGTGCGCTTGCGCGCGAGCACCGAGAGGTGGTGCGCGCGCTGGTTGAGCTTGCGGGGGACGTACTCGACGACCCAGCCCCGCGCCGGGCTGCCGTTGAAGCGCTCGACGACGCCGACGCAGTCCGAGCGAAACAGCAGGTCGCGGCGGTCCTGCTCTCGCGCGATCGCGAAACCCCACTCAAGCGCCCAGCGCTCGGCCGTCATGCTCGAGTCCGTCGACACGCGCCGCGTGAACTCGCCGAGCGCCCCGACAACCGCGAGTCCCGCGACACCCTCCCGCACGGACGCATCCACGTACACGGTGCCCGGCGGCAGGACCGGGGCTGGCGCGAGAGCCCGCGAGGAACCCTGCAGCAGGCCGCACCACGGGCATCCCGCATCGTCGTTGGGCCTGCCCGACCGGCACCCCTTGCACTGCACAAGCCGCGTCGGGGTCACTGGGTCTCCCGTGCGCGCCTGAGCGTGATTGCTGCGCACTCTTCGCGCTCAAGCGCCGCGCGGTACGCGGCGTACGCGTCCGCGCGAGCGCTGACCAACGCTGTGCGCCACACCGCGAGCGCGTCGGTGGTGTCGTGCTGTGCGTCCGCCCAGGCGTCCTCGAAGGCCTCCGTGCGTGTCGCGCGGTAGTCGATCGTCAGCGCCGCGCCGGCGGTCATGGCGTGCTCCCAGTGTCGAGAGTGTCGGCCGCGATCTCTTCGCGCTCGAGCGCGACGCGGTAGGCGAAATACGCGCCTGCGCGCTCAGCAGCCGCGGCGCGCGACCACGCGCGCAGCGCGTCGGTGGCCTCCTGTGCCGCGGTCGCCCACAGGCGCGCCGGCTGCGGCCGGGGTGGGGCTTGGGGGCAGCGCCGGCGGCGTTGAGCGCAGCGCGAGGTCACGACACCAGCTCCCGGGCCACGAGGTGCCCGTCGTTAGCGTGGTAGACGTCCTCAGCGGCTTCGAGGAGCGCGAACACGCGGCGATGCAGGCGCCGCGCCACGCGGCGGCGCTGAGGCGCGCTCTCGTGGCCGTAGGCGCTCATCCAGTCAAGTGCCTCGGCGAGTCGCGCAGCGGCGTTCTCGGCCGCCTGCAGCGCCTCGTAGAGCCTGTCTGCCTCGACTGCGGCGAACGTGGGCAATTGCTCGGCACGAACGCGATCGGTAGCGCGCTGTCCCGTGCTCTCGGCGACGATCTCAGTCAGAAACCGGCGGACGCGGGGTGGCAGCGTCATCGCACGAGCTCCCTCGTCGACGTCGCGGGGAACGCGCGGATCTGCAGGTCGCTGGGGAGG
>Ga0136631_10000347_pt1 | contig 14284 bp, 13 predicted proteins | sample AntDrymUQ6012206_2_FD_104655 | JGI IMG/M metagenome (GOLD analysis project Ga0136631, IMG submission 104655) | Polar desert sand microbial communities from Dry Valleys, Antarctica - metaG UQ601 (22.06) | ecosystem: Environmental > Terrestrial > Soil > Desert | place: Antarctica: Dry Valley... | reverse complement strand
GCGTGTTGGTCGCGGCTGTGGGTGGTGGCGCCGGACGCTCGCGCTGCTGGTGGTGCTGGGGGCGGCGGCGTTCGCGCCGGCGGCGTGGGCTGCGCCGAATGAGACGACGCTGGTCAGCCGCGCCGACACGGCCACCGGCGCCAAGGGCAACATGGCCTCCCGCGACTCGTCGATCTCCGCGGACGGGCGCTATATCGCGTTCGAGTCGACTGCGTCGAACCTCGACGGCGACGACACCGACACCTTGTCGGATGTATACGTGCGCGATCTGCAGAGCGGTGAGACGACGCTGGTCAGCCGCGCCGACACAGCCACCGGCGCCAAGGGCAACGGCGACTCTTTCGCGTCGTCGATCTCCGCCGATGGGCGCTACGTCGCGTTCAGGTCGAACGCGACGAACCTCGACGGCGATGACGCCGACGGCATCTTGGACGTGTACGTGCGCGACCTGCAGATGAGTGAGACGACGCTGGTCAGCCGCGCCGACACCATCAACGGCGTCAAGGGCAACGCCGGCTCCTTCAGGCCGTCGATCTCCGCCGACGGGCGCTACGTCGCGTTCGAGTCGAACGCGTCGAACCTCGACGGCGATGACATCGACACGGTGCAGGACGTGTTCGTGCGCGATCTGCAGATGAGTGAGACGACGCTCGTCAGCCGCGCGGACATGGTCACCGGCGTCAAGGGCAACGCCGGCTCCTTCGATTCGTCGATCTCCGCCGACGGGCGCTACGTTGCGTTCAGCTCGAGCGCGTCGAACCTCGACGGCGATGACACCGACACCACCGGGGATCTGTTCGTGCGCGACCTGCAGATGAGTGAGACGACGCTGGTCAGCCGCGCGGACACGATCACCGGCGTCAAGGGCAACGCCGGCTCCTTCAGGCCGTCGATCTCCGCCGACGGGCGCTACGTCGCGTTTGACTCGTTCGCGACGAACCTCGACGGCGATGACACCGACACGGTGCAGGACGTGTTCGTGCGCGATCTGCTGATGAGTGAGACGACGCTGGTCAGCCGCGCCGACACCATCGCCGGCATCAAGGGCAACAGCGACTCCTCCGTGCCGTCGATCTCCGCCGACGGGCGCTACGTCGCGTTCATCTCGTTCGCGTCGAACCTCGACGGCGATGACACCGACACCACCGGGGATCTGTTCGTGCGCGACGTGCAGATGAGTGAGACGACGCTGGTCAGCCGCGCCGACACCATCACCGGCGTCAAGGGCAACAGCGGCTCCTTCAGGCCGTCGATCTCCGCCGACGGGCGCTACGTCGCGTTCGACTCGAACGCGACGAACCTCGACGCCGACGACACAGACACGCTCACGGATGTGTTCGTGCGTGAGTTGGCTGTCGCCGCGGTCGGCGCGGACTGTGCGGGCGTGGTGGCAGCCGGCCTTCCGGTGGGGTGCTGGCGCTTTGGCGAGGACGCGGGCAGCACCGCGGTCGACGGGTCGGGCAACGACAATGACGGCACCTACCTCGGCGGCGTGCTGCTGGGCCAGCCCGGCGTGCCCGGATATGCGCCCGATAGCGCCGCGCTGTTCGATGGCGTCGACGACCTCGTGCGCGTCCCCGATGACGACACGTTGGACGTGGGTTCGTCCTTCAGCGCCGAGGGGTGGATGAAGCGCTCCTCGACGACCAGGACGCACACCTTGTACAACAAGGGCAGCCTGGGCCTTCACCTGGTCGTGATGGCCGCCGGCTCGGGCAATCAGGTGTGGCTGCGCAAGGCCACCACCACCACCATCGCGCGTTCCTCGACGGGCATTCCCGCCGACGGTGCGTACCACCATGTGGTCGCGACGATGAACGGTGCCGGTAGCGCGAAGGTGTACATCGACGGCGTCGACGTGACGGTGGCGGTGCCCGGCCAGCAACAGCAGGTCATTCAGAACACGACGTTCCCGCTGTTGTTCTCGAGCGGCGCTTCGACCGCGGTGACGTTCGACGAGTTCGCGCTCTACGACCAGGCGCTCAACACGGCGGAGGTGGCGGCGCACCACGCCGCCGGCTGAGGGCGTCTGAGGCGAGGATTCGGGCGCGATTCCCGTGAAGTCGACGGGTGGTCGCGCCCTGAGGCCAGCGCGCCCGTGACCATCTCGTGCTGGAGGAGCGCGCGGCGGAGTTCGAGGGCGTGCTTCCGTCCGGCGTCCTGCGCGACGTCGCTGGATAGCTGGCTGCGGCGCGCGCGGTCCGGCTGACGCTCGGCAGGCGCCCCTCGAGCATTGCGCCGTGGCCGGTTCGGGTAGGCGGGCGGCTGTGCCCGACGACGCCCCGCTCGTGCTCGTATCCAACCGCGGTCCCGTCACCTTCGACGACGACGGGTCGTTCTCGCGCGGCGGTGGCGGCCTCGTCACCGCGCTGACCGGCCTCGCCTCACACCGCGACGCCGTCTGGATCGCGTCGGCGATGAGCGACGGCGACATGAAGAAGGCGCAGGAGTGCGAGGGCCGGCCGTTCGAGTTCTCCACCGGCGACAGCGAGTACCTCGTGCGCTTGGTGCGCTCCGACCCCGAGGCCTACGACCGCTTCTACAACGTCATCTCCAACCCGATGCTGTGGTTCATCCAGCACTACCTGTGGGACCTGTCCAACGCGCCGGACATCACCAGCCACGAGATCGAGGCCTACGAGCAGGGCTACAAGGTCGTCAACGAAGACCTCGCCGCCGCGGTGCTCGAGCAGATCGACGGCCAGGACGACCCCGTCGTGATGGTCCACGACTACCACCTCTACACGCTCCCGGCGGTCGTCCGCGCGGCCCGCCCCGACGTCTTCCTGCACCACTTCATCCACATCCCCTGGACGCAGCCCGACGCCTGGCGCGTCCTGCCCCGGAGCATGCGCGACGAGATCTACGAGGGCGTGCTGGCCAACGACATCGTCGGCTTCCACACGCGCTCCTACCGCTGGAACTTCCTGCAGTGCTGCCGCGACCTGCTGGGCCTCGAGGTCGACTTCGAGCGCGGGATCGTGCAGCACGGCGAGCGCGAGGTGTGGGTGCGCGCCTACCCGCTGCCGATCGACTACGAGGCGACGCGCAAGATCGCCGCAAGCGATCGCACGCGCGAGTTCGAGGACGAGCTCAAGCGCCGCCGCCGCGACCACGTGATCCTCCGCGTCGACCGCTCGGACCTGTCGAAGAACGTGTTGCGCGGCTTCGCGGCGTTCGACCAGTTCCTCGCCGAGCACCCCGAGTTCCTCGAGCGCGTGACGTTCATCGCCCAGCTGATGCCCTCGCGCCTGGACGTCGAGCAGTACTGCGACTACCTGCGCCGCATCGAGGAGCGCGTCGCGGCGATCAACCACCGCCACGGCACGCCGGACTGGATGCCGATCCAGCTCAAGCTGCGCGACGACCTCGAGGAGGCCGTCGCCGCCTACAAGAACTACGACCTGATGATCGTCAACGCGATGTTCGACGGCATGAACCTCGTCGCCAAGGAGGGGCCCTTGGTCAACGAGCGCAACGGGGTGTCGATCCTGTCGGAGAACACCGGCGCGCACGAGGAGCTCGGCGAGTTCGCGCTCAGCGTCAACCCGTTCGACATCGGCGAGACGGCCGACTCGATCCATCGCGCGCTGACGATGGACGACGACGAGCGCGAGCGGCGCTGGCGCGGCCTGCGCGACGCGGTGACCGCGCGCGACCCCGGCGACTGGATCGACGAGCAGGTCGCAGACATCCGCGAGAAGCGGGCGTCGGCAGCGAGCGCGCTCGGCTGAGGCGTGAGCGCGGGGCGTTCGGGCCCCTAGCGGTCAGGAAACTCGGGCGCGGCGCCGCCGGCGAGGAACTCGGGCGCTTGCGTGGCTGCGGGAGGGTCCGCCGCCGCCGCCGGCGGCGACGGGCGCCGCGGTCGCGGTCGGGGCTTGCGCTTCGCGTTCGCAGCCGGGCGTGGAGGACGTCGCTTGGACCCGGTTCGCCGCGAGGAACGGGGCTTGCGGGCGCGGTTCGGGCGGCGCTCGGCGCCAGCCTTGCCCGTTCGGCTCGCACGGCCGCGGCCGGCGCCCGGCCTCAGGGCGCGTCGCGGGTCGGCAGCCGCGCGAGGCTCGGCGGCGGCGGGCGGGGCCTGCGCGGCGGGCGGCACGAGCGGCGGCGCCGGAGCGAGCGGCTGGACGGGCGCCACGGGCACTGGTTGCGCGGGCGGCAGATCCGGCTCGCGCGGCCTCAGCGACGGCCACGCGACGATCGTCGCGGCGAGTGCGGCGAGCGCCGCCGCGCGCGCCACGTTCGCCCAGCGGATGCGGGCGCGCAGCGATGTCCGGCGGTCGGGCTCCACGCTGGGGATAGGAGCGCGGCAGCGGTGTTTCGCCCCCCGCTCGCTATCATGCGCCGCCGCATGCCCGCCGCCGACCCCCTCTACGACCTCGTGCTGATGCTGGACAGCGCCGCTCCGGACGAGCAGCGCCAGAAGGTGCTCACGGGCGTCGAGCAGCTGATCGGTCCCGCCGGGATCGTCAACACCCAGGACTGGGGCGTCCGTCAGACGGCCTACGAGATCCGTCACAAGACCGACGCGGAGTACCACCTGCTCCAGTTCCATGGGGTTCGCGAGACGCTCGAGTCGCTGCAGCGGACGCTGCGCATCGCCGACGGCGTGGTCCGCTTTCGCATCATCAAGCTCAAGCCGGGAACGCCGGCACCGCCGTCGACCCGGCCCGAGCCGCGCCCGACGGGCATCGTCGATGCGCCCCCGGCAGAGCCGGTCGCCGCCGCCGCGGCGCCCACCGACGCCTAAGTGTCGTAAGTCAGAAGTTCGCCGGCATCCCTCAGCTGCGCACGAACTTCCGCCTCACGCCACTAGAACCCCCGGAACGCCCCCGCTTCGTCACGACTCTGCGCAAAGAGCGCGGACAACGTGCGCGAACGCCCGGCGCCGCCGGACGCGTCTCTAGACTCGATTGCACGATCGTTCGCTGCCGAGCGAACAAGAACCGGACTTCCACGAGAGAGCGCGCCCGCTGCCGCGTGAGCGCGCGGATGAGGACCTTCACATGAGCGGATTCGACATCAACACGGTGACCGTCTCGGGCAACCTGACGCGGGATCCGGAAGTGCGCAACCTCCCAAGCGGGCAGGCCGTCTGCTCGCTGCGCATCGCCCACAACGAGCGCTACAAGGACGGATCGGGCGAGTGGGCCGACCGCGCCGCCTACTTCGACGTGACGGTCTGGAGCGGCCTCGGCGAGTGGATGGGGCGCAACCTCACCAAGGGCCAGAAGGTCGTCGTCTCCGGCCGCCTGCGCTGGCGCGAGTGGGAGACCGAGGGTCAGAAGCGCCAGGCCGTCGACATCACGGCCGACAGCGTGATCCCGATCGTGCGCGACGGCGACTCGCGCGGCGGCGGCGGCTCCAACGGCTACGCGGCGCGCTCCGACGTGCCCGCCGACACGAGCGACTTCCAGCCGGCCGCGGTCGGCGGCGGCGGCGGTAACGGTGGTGGCGGCGGCGGGCGCCACAGCGCCGACGACGACATTCCGTTCTAGCCCCACCGCTCGGAAACCGGTGCCGCGAGGGCGCGGCGCGCGGGCTTTGTAACCTGTCCGCAGTGCGTGGTATGCACGCGACCTGCCACAATGGCTGGTCGCGCGCGCCCTCGCGTGCGCCCTCCGGCATCGATACGAAGGACTCTCTTTAGTGGCCAAGCAGCGCAACCGTGGCAAGCCCACGCGCCGACGTGACAAGAAGGGCGGGCCCGGCAGCGGCCGGCGCAAGCCGTGCCCGTACTGCAAGGAGAAGATCGAGCAGGCCGACTACAAGGACACGGCCACGCTGCGCAAGTTCATCTCCGAGAAGGGCAAGATCCGCTCACGGCGGATCACCGGCGCCTGCCGGCGTCACCAGAGCCAGATCGCCCGTGCCGTCAAGCGCGCCCGCGAGCTGGCGCTGCTGCCCTACGTCAACGAGGGCGGACGCGACGACGCCGAGCGCGAAGGCGGCCGTGGTCGTCGCGGCCGCGACGACCGCTAGATGCCCTCCGCCATCCTCATGCAGGACGTCGAGCACCTCGGTGCACGTGGAGCCGTCGTTGACGTCTCCAAGGGCTACCTGCGCAACTACCTGATCCCGCGCAAGCTCGCACAGCCCGCGACCAAGGGCGCGCTGGCCGAGGCTCAGCGCCGCGGCGAGGCAGCCGACCGTGAGGCGCAGGTTGTGATCGCCAAGGCGACCGAGCACGCCGACGTGCTCAGCCGCACCGTGCTGACGATCAGCCAGCAGGCCGGTGACGACGGGCGCCTGTTCGGCTCGGTCACCAACCAGGACATCGCCGACGCCATCGAAGAGGCGCGCGGCGTGAAGGTCGACAAGCGCAAGGTCCACCTCGAGGAGCCGATCAAGAACGTCGGCACCTACGTCGTCATCGTCGAGGTCGCCGAGGGCGTCAGCGCCTCGGTCAAGACGATGGTCGTCGAAAAGAAGTAGCCGGCCGGGCCGAAGTTCTGCCTCTCGCAGCGCTCGCCGACACGATCTGGAGCGCCGTCGGCGTCGTCGGCGGGCTCGGCTCGATCGCGGTCCTCGCCTGGTACGCGAGCCGCGGTCACCGCGATCGAGACGACGAGGACGCCGCGCGCGACTTCTATGACCTGCACGGCCGCTGGCCCGACGAGCCGGCCTGACGCGCCGAGCTGCAGCGCACGCGTGAAGATCGCCGGCAGCACCGATAGCCGGGCCCCGATCGGGGCACCCTCCTCTCTCACGGTCTCTACCTCTGGCACCTGCCGCTGCTGTTGGTGGCGCGCGAGGCCGGCCTGCTGCCCACGGCCCTCGCCAAGGCAGCAGGATGACGCCCGGTGCTTCGCCTACAGCCTGCGCGTCGGCTCGGTCGGCGCCACGCCGCCGTGACCCGGAGCGCCGGGGTCCACAGGATGGGTCGGTTCCACATGCTCCGCGCCGCCCGGGCCGCGACCGAACAGGCCGCTGCCGGGGCGGGCCGCGCCCGCCGGACGGTGCCCGAGCCGATCGCCGTCACCGGCGTCGGGCGTGAACGCCACGGAGATGCGCGCGACCGACATCAGCGCGCCCGCCGCCATCAGGATCGTCGCCGCAAGGGCGAGCCAGAGGCCGACATCGGGGTCTCCGTCGAACGAGCGCGTCAGCGGCGGGGGGTTGACGATCGCGAACAGCACGATCACGAACGCCGCGATCGCGGAGCCGATCAGCCAGCTCGACGGTCGCGGGCGCCCGACGCCCATGCGGCTCGCGACGGCCACGAGCGCGGCGATCGCCAGCACCGCGAGCACGAGGTCCCAGACCTCGAAGATCTCCCAAGCGTCGACCTCCGGCTGATACCAGGTCAGAAACAGGCTGATCAGCAGCAGGATCGCGCCGGCGCCGATCAGCAGCATGCCAAGCTCGAGGTTCCTCGCGGCGGGCGAGGTTCGGGGTGCGGCGGGGACGGACATGCGAGGTACCTGGCTTTCGTCGTCGTTGCGAAGCTGGCGCTTGCGCTGCTACCCGCCGCGGCCCGCGGCGAAGCCCCATCCGGGCCATCTGCGAACATGCGTTCGTGCGCTCTGACCCGCGAGAAACTTCGCGCAGCGTGCGGGAACGTCCCGCAGGCGCCCCCCGCGCGCGACCTAGTCTCAGGCTGCCGTGAGCGCGTACCCCGACTCCCCGCCTCGACCGCCCGCGCAGATCGCGACCGGCGTCGCGCCGCCGCACTCGCTGGAGGCCGAGCAGTCGGTGCTCGGCGGCATCCTGCTGTCGGACCGCGCGATGTACGGGCTCGTCATCGAGGAGGGCCTGAAGCCCGACGACTTCTACCGCGACCGCCACCGGGCGATCTACGAGGCGATGCTCGCGCTCTACCACGACAGCGAGCCGATCGACGTGCTGACGGTCTCCGAGCACCTGCGCACGGCAGGCCGCCTGGAGGAGGCCGGCGGCAAGGCCTCGATCGACGAGCTGACCGGCGGCGTGCCGAACCTCGGCGGCATCCGCCGCTATGCGCAGATCGTGCGCGAGCACGCGCTCATGCGCCGCCTGCTGAGCACGACCTACGAGATCCAGGCGTCGGTCCTCAACCACCAGGGCAGCCCGCGTGACCTCGTCGAGCAGGCCGAGCGGGCGATGCTCGAGGTCGCCCATGACGACCGCCAGAAGGACTTTCGCACGATCGACGAGATCCTCGACGACGAGCTTCGCAAGATGGAGAAGCTCTCGCGCGAGGGCACCTCGCTGACCGGCACCCCCTCCGGCTTCCGCGACCTCGACGAGATCACCGGCGGCTTTCAGCCCGGGAACCTGATCGTCATCGCCGCACGCCCATCGATGGGAAAATCGGCCCTCGTCACGAACATCGCCGAGAACGCCGCGATCGACCACGGCCGGCCCGTCGCGCTGTTCAGCCTCGAGATGTCAGAGACCGAGCTCGCGCAGCGCTTCGTCGCATCCCAGGCGCGCATCAAGGGCGACGAGCTGCGCAAGGGACGCGTGCCCGACGGCAAGTGGCCGAAGATCCTGCAGGCGTCCGCGAAGCTCGCGGCGGCGCCGATCCATGTCGACGACTCCTCCGATGTCGGGATCATCGAGATCCGCGCGAAGGCGCGCCGGCTGCACCAGCAGCAGCCGCTCGGCCTGATCATCATCGACTACCTGCAGCTGATGCGCCCCGACGGCCGCGTCGAGTCGCGCGTACAGCAGGTCGGCGAGATGAGCCGAGGGCTGAAGATCCTCGCCCGCGAGCTGAACGTTCCCGTGATCGCGCTGTCGCAGCTGTCGCGCGCGGTCGAGACGCGCGGCCAGTCGATCGACTCCAAGCGCCCGCTGCTGTCGGACCTGCGCGAGTCGGGGTCGATCGAGCAGGACGCCGACCTCGTCGCGTTCATCTTCCGCGAGGAGTACTACGACAAGGAGACCGAGCGCGCCGGGATCGCGGACATCATCATCGCCAAGCACCGAAACGGCGCGATCGGCGACGTCGAGCTGACGTTCGCCAAGGAGTATCCGAAATTCCTCAACTACACCTCGCCGGACCGCTACGGTGTAGGGGGCGGTTGAAGATGGACAAAACCGACGATAGATGGACACAGGTTGGACAACGGACGGGATAGTTGGACAATCGCTGGGGGTAGGCGACGAACGATCGCCTCATCCGCGCGCCGATAACTGCGCTGGACTCCGCAATCTGCTTCTCTGACACGCCTGAGGTCTTCAGCGCGGGTCCGGTGCGACTCGGTCGCAGGCAGCTCGCGCGCGCCGCCGGCGATGAGCGATCCCCTGATCGGGGGGTCGTGGTTCACGCCCACCCGTGCCCGGACGAGGTCGCGATGGGCCCGCTCGGTGCGGTCGGCGCCGTACGCCGCGCTGACGGGCGCATCGATCTCCAGGCAACGCCGGACGTGTTCAACGACAGGGTCGGACAGCTCGGCGACGCGCGGGAACCGCGCCAGCCGCTGGAAGCACTTCAGCGCCAGGATCAACGCCAGCAGATGATCGTCTGATCGGGTCTTCTCCCGCGCCCAGACGACCTCCGAGGAGGTCGGAGTGTAGAAGACGTGCAGCTCACGCGCCGTCGGCAGCCGCCGCAGCAACGGGAACGCCGTCCGCTCGATCGAGGTCATCCGATTTGGCCCTTCCTCGACTCGCACTACCACGAGCGCTCTGGGGGTCGCCGACCGTAGCAGAGCATGGCCGGCAAGCACCGCCGCACTTGGATCGGCTCACGCCTGATCCGAAGAAGGACCGCGGTTCAAGACCCTGCGGGTTGCTACGGTGCGACGGTGGAGAACACTTGCGCAGTCAGCCGCGACGATCCAACAAGGCTCATGTACAGGAGGATGTGCGTAAGTCTCGCAACTGCCGCAATTGCCCTGTCGGCGGGCCTCGCGGTCAGCGCGTGCGGCAATGATGCTACGGACTCAACCCGATCAGCGAAAGTTGCACTGGCTGGAAAGCCCGGTGGTATCGCTGTCGGACACGAGGCCGTCTGGGTGGGCCTCGACAGTGGCTCGGTCCTGCGTTTGGACCCTCGGACGGGCGCGATCCGAGCGACCATCAAGGTTGCTCCTCTTCCAGTGACGATCGCGGTGCAGAAGGATGCGGTCTGGGTTACGAGCCTGGGAGCTGACGCAGCACGCACGCGGCCAGCCCCAGGCGGCCAAGGGGTTGTCGCGCGCATCGACCCTGCGTCCAACCGCGTCACTGCAACAGTGCAAGTGGGCGACACCCCAGACGGTCTCGCGGCGACCAACGACGCCGTCTACGTGACGAGCTCCGTACGAGATGCCAGGCACGTGGTCATCGCTCGAATCGATCCCGTGACGGCCAGAGTCGTCGCTCAGCGCGTACTTTCGGAAGCACCCAACGGCTTTGCGGCGTCGTTCGTGGCGGCCGGTGACAACAAGCGCGTATATGTCACGCAGCGGAGCGGAATCCTGCGCGTACTGAATCCAGACACCCTCGCCACCGTATCGCAGCGGCGCATCGGCCGTGACATCGCCGGTGTAGCCCACGGCTTCGGATCCTTGTGGGTCGCGGACGCGGGCAACGATGATCTCCTGCGCATCACGGAGCGCGGACAATCCGGTTCGACACGTCGTGTCGGCGTTGGCGATGGACCTTTGAGAATCGCGATCGGCACCCGATCCGTGTTCGTTTCGATCGCCGGTGACCAAGACGATCGAACGAAGGACCGCATCGCCGTGATCGACCCGGCTTCGGCCTCTGTGACCAGCTCCTTGCCGGTCGGCGACAGGCCGATCGAACTCGCGGTCGGCGAGGACTCAGTGTGGGTCGCCAACACCGAGGATCGTACGGTGTCGCGCGCTGATGAGCCGTAAGAATCACATGCGTCCCAACCTCGTCGCGAGTCATCGCCGCCGAGCTTTCTCGGGGCCCGCCTCGGAACCACGCGTCGCTACACGCCAATCACAGAACGTCCTGCGAGTAGCAGTTGGCGGTGCCGTTGACGTAGAAGACCACGCCTGATTGGTCTGCGCCCCCAACCGCAATGCTCCACGCTTCGCCGGGCGTGAGAGGAGCATCCACCGCGCTGATCGCTGCGACCGGTGCCGTCGTCGCGACGGGGTCGCGAGACTCCTGCACCACGGACAAGGTTCCCATCTCGCCGGAGCCGTTGCGGGCGACGACGAAGTCGACGTGCACGGACTTGCAGGTGTTGTTGGCCTTGTCAACCGTCGGCAGGAAGCCCGTGCCGTCCTGGGGGTACCGCCTAGCGAACGCGTACGAGAACGTACGAGTGGGGGTATTGTGGGTCCCCCCCCTGCCTGACCTGCTGAACAAAGTCGAGAACGGCACGTCGTCGAAGACGGTCAGCGTCTTCCGCTGCTGCGCGAGCACGACGCTAGCCGCACTCTTGCCGGATGCCTTGTTCCTGCCGATGACGGCGATGCGGAGGCGATGACGTCCCAGGCGCAGACCGGGCAGCTTCCCCGTGCCGCTGGGCGTCCGACGCAGGGTCGCCACGGTGCGAAAGCGGTTGGCTGTTCCCATCTGTCGCTGGATTACGAGCTTCGATCGGGGCGGCACACGGGCCGCGGTGAAGGAGTACTGGATAGCTATCCCGGCGTCTGCACTCCCCGGGAGCGTTAGGCGCACGGCCGGCTTCGCTGACGCCGTGATGGAAGCGAAGGGCAGAACTCCGAGCGCGATCAGGCCAGCACCGCCGAGCCGCCGAGCGATCGTGAGTCTCATACTCTGGCGATACTACCGGCAAGCGGAGTGCGAGCAGAGCTCCCGAAGACCGCGCGAGGGCGCTAGGCGATCGGGCCGCCGTACGGTTCTTGGGTGCCGTCGAGGCCTGCCCGTCGCCACGCGATCACGCTGATTCCGTTCTACGCCGACACCCGGATCAGCGAGATCGTCGGCGGACAACACCGACGATATCCGGCTCTCCGCGCGTGATTCGCGCCGGCCTGGAGCTGCCGGCGTTCTCTTCTCCATGCTTGACGAGATGGCGGGCCGTATCCGCCTGGAGGTCAACCACGAGATCTTCAATCAGATCCTCGCGCGCATGACGTCCGGCGGCGGGTGATCGCCTTTCGGGGTTCACGCCCGTCTGCCGGACGTCCGATCAGACGCCGGCAAACGGCGATGTGGTGACGTGCGGCCACAGACTCCCGTTCTCGCAACCACAGGCAGTGGTTGCTGGCTTGCCGCCCATCACGCGTCGCATCGAGGGCGGGGTTGGTGCACGATCCGAGCTAACCTTCCGGCTGATGCGAAGCAAGCTGCGCTATCTGGCCGTGGTTATGGTGTGCGCGTTCTGGCTTGGGGCCTGCGGAGGCAGCCAACAAGAAGACACGGGCGACCGGCCGGCGGCAGACCGGGACAAGCAGGGGGCACAGGACTGTGCTCTCTCGCGGTCGGAGGTCAGCTCGATTCTCGGTGTAAAGATGCGTCCGACGAGCGCCAGCTCGGCAAAGGCCGGATCGCTGTGCGGCTACGACGCCGATCAGATGTGCCCGTGCGGGGATGCAAACTATGGCGAGGTACAAGTCCTCGTTGCCACGGTCGGAGGCGACCTCGCTGAGCAGCGGACGACCTATGCAGCCAGGCCCCCAGGACTGCTTGGGCCTCCGGCAGAGGTGATAGATCGACCCGATCTGGGCCCGGGCGCGTTTGCTCTGCGCGACCCCGGCGGCCGCGGCGCCACCGCCGGTCTGCCGCTCGAAGACGGATACGCCGTGGTTACGGTCGGACTGGGGACCAAGGAGTTGTCGGCACCCCCGGATCGTCGCGGCGAGGCTGCTTTCAACAAGCTGTTCAGCCTCGTTCACCAGCGCCTTCGCTGAGCCCCGGTCAAAGTTTGCCGAGCGGCAAGGCAGCCGTCGGCCGCGAAACCGCGCAAACGCAACCATGAGGCCCGCTCAAGGGCACCGACCTCCCCCGCCACAGCCTGGGCGATCTCGCCGCCGTCGTCGACGCACTGAACATGTGGCCGCGCACGACACTCGGCTGGCGCACCCCCCGAAGTCGCTCGGCGCGCAGCGCGCTACGGGCGGAGACGCGAGTACACGCGCCATTTTTGAGTCAACAGCGAGATCGCGCTGTCTCGATCGAGCACCTCGCCGTTCGGGAGGCTCGAGCCTGGGAGGATAAGGCGTCGGACCGACCGCTCACCGTCCAAGCGCCAGATAATCCGCGGGACACCGCCGTTCGCACCGACACACACGATTGAACCGCGCCGTCCATCTCTTCGGAATCTCCGCGAATTGCAGGGAGACGGCCGACGCTGCCTACGGGCGCGACGCACCTCTGTGTCCGCGTAGCGTCTGTAGCCGCGAAGCGCCGCCGCAGCCGTCGAGTACGCGTAGTGCTCAAGCGTGACACCGCTTCCGACGTCGCAATCCGAGGCGGTCGGCGACTCCCCCCGGACTGTGAGAGCGCTTTCGGCGAAGCCGCTCTGGCACAACGGATCCCCCCATGCAGATGCCGACGCGATCAGGATTAGGGCACCCGCAGAGACAGCAGAGGCGAGAGCGATCCGTGGTCGATCTAGCATCGGCGCAGGATAGCCCACTGCGCGCTGTCGCAGATCGCGGGCTCAAGACGATCCTACTGCGCTTTTTCGGCTTACCTTGAACGAACGTACCCCCACTTGTGCTGCATCGCGCGTGGATCGCGCTGCTCTCCGACAACTTCTCCAAGCTGCCGCCGGCCTGGCGCTCTCCTCTGCTGCGATTGCGCGAGCACCAGAGTCCTCGCCTTCTCTGGCGCGGCGCTCGCGGACGCGTTGACACGTTGGGTCAGAACCTCACGGACCAGGTCACGCAGCGTCGCGGGTTCCTCGAAATCGTGTCCTACGCGGTTACGACACACTCGTGTGCGAACATTTGTTCGATGCCCGCACGCTTCGCCAAACAGCTCGATCGTTCGTCCGCGCGTGCGCCGTCTCGGTCGGGAGGGTCGCGATGACCTAACGACGACTCCGCCCCGCCCGACCGGCTCAAGTCTCGGGCATCCGCTGGTGAGACAAAGAGACCCCGCTGTGCTGGAACACGGCGGGGTCTGATCCAAACGAAAGGCTCTTTCATGAAGAACGTAGCACAGAAGCGGGGCGCCGACGCGCCCCCAAAACAGCCGCGCGTGTCCCTGCGCACGGCAGCAACTGAGGACTCGCTGCGCGAGATGGCGCTGGCTGAGCTGACGTCCGCGCTGGTGCTGTCGGCCGTGCCGTGGCGGGTGATTCGCTCGCGTCGCGGTCAGCGTCACATGCCCGGCCTGTACTGGTCCTCGACGACCGGCACGCACATCGGCTACGAAAGCCGGCTGGAGCTCGCGCGATTGCTGCTGGCCGACATGGACCGCGATG
>Ga0136631_10000346_pt1 | contig 14291 bp, 11 predicted proteins | sample AntDrymUQ6012206_2_FD_104655 | JGI IMG/M metagenome (GOLD analysis project Ga0136631, IMG submission 104655) | Polar desert sand microbial communities from Dry Valleys, Antarctica - metaG UQ601 (22.06) | ecosystem: Environmental > Terrestrial > Soil > Desert | place: Antarctica: Dry Valley... | reverse complement strand
GTGAGCTTGAGTTCGTGGGCGGGCTGCTGTCGGGCGGCTCGGTGGGCGGTGTCGTCGTGTCCGGGGCGGCGGGGGTCGGGAAGACGCGGCTGGCGGCCGAGGTCTCGCGGGTCGCGGCGTTGCGCGGCTGTGCGGTGGAGTGGGTGCGGGCGACGCGGTCGGCGGCGTCGATGCCGTTGGGAGCGTTCGCGGCGCTGCTGCCGCCGGTGGGGGACGGTTCCGCGGGCGGAGCGGAGCTGCTCGCGCGTGCGCGTGGCGCGCTGGTGGAGCGGGCGAGCGGGCGCCGGTTGGTGCTGTGCGTCGACGACGGTCACCTGCTCGATCATGGCTCGGCGTCGCTCGTGCATCAGCTCGTGGCGGCGGGCGAGGCATTCGCGGTGGTGACGGTGCGGCGCGACGAGCGGGTGCCCGATGCGGTGGGGGCGCTGTGGAAGGACGAGCTGTGCGCGTTCGTGGAGCTCGAGATGCTGTCTCGCGCCGAGGTCGCGCGTCTGCTGCAGGACGTGCTCGGCGGGCCGCTGGACGGGCGCAGCGTCAGCGCGTTGTGGGATCTGACACGCGGCAACGCGCTCTTTCTGCGCGAGTTGGTGCTCTACGGCGTCGAGCGCGGCGTCCTGATCGAGGCGGGTGGAATCTGGCGCTGGCGCGGCGAGGTGGCGGCGGGAATGCGGCTGGCGGCGCTGGTCGGCTCCCGCCTGGAATCGCTTGGGAGCAGCGAGCAGCACGTGTTGGAGATCGTCGCGGTCGGCGCCCCGATGGAGGTCGGCCTGCTCGAGCCCGACGAGGTGGCGGCGCTGGGAGTGCTCGAGGCGCAGGGAATGGTCGAGCGCTCGCCCGATAGCCGCCGTCGCAGCGTCGACCTGGCGCATCCGTTGCACGGAGAGGTCGTGCGCGCCCGCCTTGGCCCCACGCGTCTGGAGGCGATCCAGCGCCGGCTGGCGAACGCCCTCGAATCGCGCGGCGGCCACCGCCGCGATGACGTGGCGCGGCTGGCGATGTGGCGGCTGCAGTCCGGCGGATCGGCCGAGCCCGCGCTGTTCGTGCGAGCGGCCGAGCAGGCCCTGGCGGCGCTCGACTTCGCCATGGCCCAACGCCTGGCACGAGCGGCGGTGCAGGCGGGCGGCGGGTTCGGGGCGCGGCTGGCGCTCGGGCGGGCGCTTTCCGGCGAGGGCCGCGCGGACGAAGCCGAGAAGCTGCTCGAGGAACTCGAGGGGCATGCCTGCGACGACGGCGAACGGGCAGCGGTGGCGATCGCGCTGGCGCGGCATCTGTTCTGGGGGATGGTGCGGCCAGGCGATGCCGACGCGGCCCTGCGGCGCGCGGAAGACTCCGTGTCCGACGCCGGGCTGCGCGACGAGCTGGTCGCGCTGCGGGTCAGGCTGGTGGCCGCGCAGGGACGGCCGCAGAAGGCGCTGGTCGCCGCCGCGCCTCTGCTGAACGACTCGGGCGTGCGCGAGCAGGCACGGTTGCAGGCCGCGGTCACGGTGGGCGAGAGCCTGATCTCACGCGGTCGCCTCGGCGAGGCGATCACCGTCACCGAGACGTGGCAGCCGATCGCCCGTCTGCACCGCGACGAGCTGCCGTTGGTCGAGCCGGTGCTGCTCATGGAGCGCGCGTCCGCATTGCGGTTCTCCGGCCGGCTGGTCGAGGCGACCGAGTTGGCACAGCAGAGCTACGAGCTCGCGCTGGCGCGGAGGTCGGCGCAGACCACGGCCCTCGAGGCGACCGCGCTCGGCCTGATCTGGCTGGCGCGGGGGAGGGTCCGGACGGCTCTGCGGTTCTTTCGCGAGAGCGCCGTGCTGCTGCGCGACGTCGACGCAGTCGGGATGCTGGCGTGGGCGCTGGCCGGGATCGGTCAGGCGGCGGCGCAGGCCGGCGAGGTCAAGGTCGCACGCGACGCTGTGGCGGAGATGGAGCGCAGGCCGATGGGGCACGCAGGCTTCGAGTGCGAGCTCGGGCTCGCGCAGGCGTGGAGCGCGGCCGCGGACGGGGAGTTGTCGCGGGCGCGTGCGATCGCATGGGAGTCCAGTGAGATCGCGCGGTCGCGCGGCCAGCACGTGTTCGTGATGCTCGCGCTGCACGAGCTCTGCCGTCTCGGCGATCCGGCCGCCGCGGCGCCGGATCTCGCTCGCCTGGCCGGCGAGCTCGACGGGCAGTACGTCCAGGTCGCCGCGGCGCACGCCGCCGCGCTCGTGGCGCGCGACGGGTCCGGGCTGCTGGAGGTGGCCGAGCGCTTCGCAGACCAGGGAGCGCTGCTGGTCGCCGCCGAAGCGGCGAACGCCGCTGCGGCCGCGCATCGTGACGCGGGCCGTGCGTCGAGCGCTCGCGCGGCGGACGCGCGCGCCGCACTGTGGCTGCAGGCGTGCGAGGGTGCCCGCCCGCCAACGCTGCTGGCCGTCTCCGCCGCCGGCGAGCTGACGCCGCGCGAGCGCGAGATCGCCCTGCTCGCTGCCGCCGGACTGAGTAGCCGTCAGATCGCCGACCGGCTCGTCGTCTCCGTGCGCACGGTCGACAACCATCTCCAGCGCGCCTACCGCAAGCTCGGCATCACCCGCCGCCAGGACCTCGCCCGGGTCCTGGCCGGCGCATCTGAGTAGGAGACGCCCAGCCGGTTGAGCAGGCGGTTGCTCATTGGTCATCAGCAGGACTACTGTCACTTCAGCGCGAAGGCGGCGAGCGCGCGCACCGCTACGAGGATGCGGTCCAGGACTACACGCGAGCGCTCGCGCTCCCGGGCGCCGATCGCGAGGAACTGTCGCAACACCGCGCGACGTGCCTGGCGCGCCTCCACGAAAGGCAACGCGATGCCGCTTGATCCGCACCGCTTCCGCACGACGTTCGGCCACGTCCCGACGTCCGTGGCGATCGTCACTTCGATCGACGAGGAGCGCGTTCCCCACGGCATGACGATCGGCTCGCTGTCCGGGCTGTCGCTCAGCCCACCGCTGCTGCTCTTCTGCGTCGCTCGCAGCGCGAGATCCCACACGGCGATCTGCCGCGCGGACCGCTACTGCGTCAGCCTGCTCGCGGAGGGACAGGAGGCCATGGCGCGCCGCTTCGCGGACCCCGACGCAGATCGCTTCGGGCCAGACCTCGTGGACTTCGAGGGCCTACCGGCGGTCCCCGGCGCGCTCGGCTGGCTACTGTGCACGCAGGAGCGACTCGTCGACGCAGGCGACCACACGATCGCCATCGCACGCGTCGACCGGGCGACAACCCACAATCGGCCGCCGCTGCTGTACTGGCGCCGGGGATACCGAGCACTGCAGTCCGCGGCATGACGAGCAGCGCCGCGTGGTGCGGCGACGGAAGGACGGTGACGATGCGGAAGCTGAGGTACGTGGTGGCCTCCACGCTTGACGGGTTCATCTGCCGCGAGGACGGGTCGTTCGACGACTTCCCCAACGAGGGAGACCACGTGCAGGCCTACCTGGATCTGCTGGCGTCCTTCGACGCCGTCCTGATGGGTCGCGCGACCTACGAGGTCGGGCTCAAGCTCGGCGTGACGTCGCCGTACCCGACGATGAAGCAGTACGTCGTCTCCAGCTCCATGAGCCAGAGCCCGGATCCCGCGGTGGAGCTCGTCTCGCAGGACGTGGGTGGGCTCGTGCGCCGGCTGAGGTCCGAGCCCGGCGGCGACATCTACCTGTGCGGCGGCGCGGTGCTCGCCACCGCTCTCGTCGACGAGGGCCTCGTCGACGAGATCACGCTCAAGCTGAACCCGATCGTGCTCGGCTCGGGGATCCCCTTCCTCTACGACACGGCCGAGCCGCTCGACCTCGCCTTGAGCGACATGCAGCGGTTCGACACAGGCGTGGTGTTCCTCACGTACACCGTCAATCGCACGGCCCGGAGCTCATAGCGCGCGACGAGCCGCTTCTTCCTGGCGGGTCATGCTGCGGTACAGCAGCAGCAGGGCGATGTCGCCGGCGACGAGGCCGCCGACGTAGAGATACGTCATGACGTTGCCGGTGTCGAAGTCGTCCCAGGCGCGGATCGCGCCGACGAGCAGCAGCGCGGTGGCGACGAGGAAGGTCTGCACGATGAGCTTCCACGCGCTCCAGCGCCGGTCCAGCGACAGCAGCAGCGCGCCCACGCCGACCTGGGCGGTGAACGACCCGAGCACGCGCGAGGTCAGCGGGGTGAGGTCCCAGGGCCAGACGTCGATCGCCTGTTCGGGGGCGAGGAAGAACACCCCGGCGGCGACGAGCGCCCCGGCCCCGACGGCTTGCGCCACCCGCCGGACCGAGGCGGGCACGATCGCCTCGCCGGGGAGGGGCTCGCCGGAGTCGGTACGGCGGTTGCGCCACCACAGCGCGAGCACGACGACCGGCGAGACGATGTACACGCCGACCCAGCCGTAGAAGACGAGCGCGCCGATGAGCGGCGCGTCGCCGTGGTTGAAGCGGTCCCAGTGGATGATGGTCGCGACGAGCATCAGCGTCGCGAAGAACCCCGCGCCGAAGATGCCGGCCGCCGACGGGTGAAACTGCCGGGAGAGGAACGTGCGCAGGAAGAAGTACGCCCCTGCGCCGTAGCCCGCGCCCAGGAAGATCGGCGTGAGGTCCGGCTCGATCGTCCACGCCCACGCGTCGGCGGTGCGGCCGGGCATGCCCCAGAGGATCACCAGCGCCGGCACGAGGATGGCGAAGACGACGAGGCTCGCCCAATGCGTGGCGCTCAGGATCCGTCCGTCCCGCTCCTCCGTGGTATGGGTGGCCATGGCCTCGGCGCTACTGTAACCCGGCCGGCATGGACGGAGGGAATCGTTTGCGTCTGTGGCGATGACTCGCGCGCTGGACGCACGACTACCGCCCGGCGAGTGAAGCCGTGTCGACGGGGGCCCGCGCGGCGCCGGTGCCCCCGCCGGGGTCGTGCCGGCGGTAGCCGCGGTCGGCCTTGACGACCTCGCCGCTGTTGGCGAGCCTCGAGAGCGTGGTGCTGACGGTTCCGCGGGCGAGGCCGGTTGCTGCCGCGACATCGCCGGCGGTTTTCGCGCTGCCGTCGGCGAGGGCGCCGAGGATGGCGGCCTTGGTCGCGCCCTGCGCGGTGCGAGCGCGCCGGCTCGCGCTCCTCGGCGAGCGAGTACGCGTGGCAGGACGTGCGGTCCGCGCGGCTGCCGGGGGCTCGCGTGGGTCGAGCGCCGCGAGTGCGAGCCGGAGCTTGTCGGCCTCTGCGAGCAGCTGGTCGAGCCGCTGCTGGATGTCATGTCGAATGCGATCGATCAAGTTGGCTTCCGGCTCCTTGATGTTCGAGAGCGGCGATCGTACATCGCCGCTCTCAGACAGCGCCGGCCGAACTCGCCGGCGCAACAGTGTGTGTGCCGTCACAGTCCGCACGCCGTTCAGGAGGAAACAATGGGGCCATGAGCCCACTTGCCGTGCAGTTCGAGTACGCGACCGGCCTGCGACGCAGTCCGCTCGTCGGCGCGACGCTCGTCGGCAGCTGGGATGGCAGCGGTCGCCCAAGTCCGCACGTGTGGAGCGCGCAGCCGATGCAACGCGGCGTGGCCGCGGATGGCAGCGACGCGTTCTGCGCCGAGGTGGCGTTCGACGAGGCCGGCGTCGACCAGGACTACACGTGGGGTGTCTGGGTGCATCGTGACGCGGGCGAGCCCGTGTGGGGCATCGCAGCCGAGGTCGCGGACCTTGGCCGGACGGCGCAGGAGCGCACGTTCACGCTGCGGGCCGCGACCGGACGACCTCAGCGCGAGGTCTATCGCCTCACCCATCATCGAGCCCGTGGCGCCCGCCCGCTTGCTGCGCCGGTGCCGGCGCCGGCGGGCGAGCCGATCCGCTTCGCGGTGTGGGCGCCGAACGCCCGGTCGGTCGAGGTGGTGTTCGGTGGCGTCAGCGGATACATCGCCGACGACGGGGAGGGAGCCGATCCGTCGCTGGCGGCGCTTGGGATGCAGCGTGACGGCGAGGGCGAGTGGAGCGTCACCGATGACGACTTCGCCGCGTACGTCGGGCGCCGCTACATGTATCGGGTCACCCGCGACGACGGGCAGGTCGTCTACCGCACGGACATGTACTCGCTCAAGCAGTGCGGGTCCGGCGACATCGATCCGGAAGGGCGGCCGTACCACGGCGACGAGTCCGCGCTCGACGGCAGCCCGAGCTGCACCCTCGTGGTCGACGTCGATGCCGTCGATCCCTATCCGGCGGACGCGGCGGGCGCGGCTGAATCCGACGACGCCTTCTGGCGCGACGAGGTCGATCCCGACAAGCCCGTCCCGCGCCGGGTGCAGGACCTCGTCATCTACGAACTGCACGTCGGCGCCCTGGCGCCCCAGACGGAGTCTGCCGGCACCCTCGCCGATGCGCTCGCGCTGCTGCCCTACCTGGAGGAGCTCGGCGTCAACGCCGTCGAGCTGCTGCCGATGTTCGAGTTCAACGGCAGCCGCTCCTGGGGCTACGGTGCCTCGCACCTGCTGGCGATCGAGAAGAGCGCGGGCGGGCGCAGCGCCCTGAAGCACTTCGTGAAGGCATGTCATCAGCGCGGCATCGCCGTCCTGATGGACGTCGTCTACAACCACTACACCGACGATGCGGCGCGGGCCGCGTGGCAATACGACTCGGCCGCGGACGCTCGCAACATCTACTACTGGTACGAGGGGCCCGAGTCGCGCTACCAGGATCCGCGTGGCGGCTACGTCGACAACGTCTCCAGCGGCTGGGCGCCCCGCTACAACGACGCTCATGTGCGCGAGCTGTTCGTCTCCAGTGCCGCGATGCTCCTCGACGAGTTCCACATCGACGGCCTGCGGGTCGACCAGACGACCTCGATCCACGCCTACAACGCCCTGCACGCCGACGGGACGCAGGTCGCGGCTGCGAACGTCTTCGGTCGCAAGCTGCTGCGGGAGATGTGCCAGACGCTGAAGACGATCGCCCCCGACTGCATGCTCATCGCCGAGGACCACTCGGGATGGTCCGCGGGCACGCAGCCGGCGACGCAGGGCGGCATCGGGTTCGACGCCGTCTGGTACGTCGACTTCTACCACCACCTCGTCGGCGACAAGGAGGAGGGTCCGCAGTACGCCCGCCTGCTCTACAGCGCCGCGAGGGACCATGACGGTCCGCTGAACATGAGCGGCTTCGCGTCAGCGCTGGCGGCGACCGTCGAGCCGACGGTCGTGTACGTGGAGTCCCACGACGAGGCCGGCGGCGCCCAGCACTCCGACCGGACGATCGTCGTCGCCGTCGACGGTGCACCGCTCGTCGGCGCGACCAGGGCGACGGCGGAGGCGCGCTGCCGCTTTGCCGGGGGCATGACGATGCTCTCGGCCGGGACGCCGATGTTCCTCATGGGGGAGGAGGTCGGCGCGCAGCAGAAGTACACCTACGACCACTTCTCCGAGGACAAGGAGGACCTCGTCGGGCTCCGCGACGGCGACGGCAAGGCGCTGTTCGCCTTCTACGCCGATGTCATTCGCCTGCGCCTGAGCGAGCCCGCGCTGCGCGCGCGGCGCCTGGAGGTCCTGCACGTGCACGACGCCAACCGCGTGCTGGCCTTCCGGCGCTGGGACGACTCCGGCGAGTTCCTGGTCGTCGCCTCGCTGCACGAGCGCCACTACGACTCGCCCGACTACCGGATCGCCCACGGCGCGCTGGGCGACGGCCTCTGGCGCGAGCGCTTCAACAGCAACGCCGCGGTCTACGGCGGCGACGGCGTCGGCAACGGTCCCGATCCGCGCCGTGCGGCGGGCGGCAGCCTCGGGGTCGTCGTGCCGGCGACGGGGTTCGTGGTGCTCGAGCGGGTGTAGCGCGACGTCGATTGGCGACTTCTTCGCGTCGGGGCCGAAGAACTCGCCATTGGAGATGTGATTAGCGCCCGCCGACCGGAAACTGCTCGCCCTCCCACGGGTCGGCCTCCGGCGTGGGCGAGGGAGCCCGGGGCAGCGCGACCGCCACGCGACCGCGCGGACGGCGGCGCGCACGCGCCGTCAGTCGCAGGAGGTTGTCGCCGAGCACGAGCCGCGCGTCCGACGGCGCCAGCCCGAGCATGCGGATCTTGTGCAGCTCGACGCCGGGGTGCAGCCAGGGCCCGTCGGATCCGAACAGGACCTTCTCCGGCCCGGCGCGGCGGACGGCGTCCAGGAGCAGATCGAAGCGCCGGACGCCCGAGCTGTCGGTGTGGATGTTCGGATGGCGCTCGAGCGGATCGAGCAGCGCCACCTGCGCGCGCCAGTCGTCCATGAACGAGCCGAGGTGGGGGGATGATGAAGTCGACGTCTCCAAACTCGGTCGCGAGCAGCTCGACCATCGCGGTCTCGCCCATGACGTCGTAGAGCACCGGCAGGCGGTAGCGGCGCGCGACCTCGCACACCTCTCCGGTGATGCGCGCGTCGTGGCGGTGGACCTTGATCCCGCGGAAGCCGTGGCGTTCGACGCCCTCGGCGACGAGCGCCTCGATCCGCCCGCGGTCGCGTTGGGCGTGGACGAACGTGAAGCCCATCCGGCGTCGCGGATCCTCGGCGACGATGCCCGCCACCGCGCGGTTGGCGACGGCGTAGTCGGAATGGAAGACGGCGAAGAAGACGGTCCCGTCGATCCCGGCCGCGCGGGCCCGCGCGAGGTAGGGCCCGAGCGGCGCCGTCGTGTTCCACGGGCCGGTCAGGCCGTCGCCGGGTCCCGCGTGGCAGTGGCAGTCGATGATCATGCCGCGGACTCCTGCGGTGCGCCGGCGGCCGCGACGAGCTCGAGGAAGCGCGCGCAGGCGGCCGTCCCGCGGTGCAGCGTCGGCAGGTTGACGCGCTCGTTCGGCGCGTGCATCCCGTCGCTCGGCAGCGCGAAGCCCATGAGCACGACGGGGACGCCGAAGAGCTGCTGCATGACGTCGACGATCGGGATCGAGCCGCCCGAGCGCATGAACACCGGCGCGCGGCCGAACGCCTCGCCGAGCGCCCGCGCGGCCGCGGTCACCGCCGGGTGGCGGCGATCGATCGTCGTCGCGCGCGATCCCGGCCCGGCACGGACGGCGAGGCCGAGCCCGCGGGCACGAGCGCCCGCAGCCGCGCGCAGACGAGCCGGCGCGCCTCCTGTGGATCCTGGTCGGGGACGAGACGCAGGTTCAGGCGCGCCTGCGCGCGTGCGGGCACGGCGCTCTGCGCGCCCGGGCCGGTGTAACCGCCGCTCAGGCCGGTCACGGTCAGCGCGGGGCGCAGCGTCGTGCGCTCGTAGGCGCTGAAGCCCGCCTCGCCGCCGGGATCGTCGGTGCCGCCCGCGCGCAGCAGCTCGGTGTCGGAGGGCGCCTCGCGAGCCAGCCGCGCGCGCTCGCGCGGCGTCACGGGCTGCACGCGGTCGTAGAGACCCGGGACGGCGATCCGGCCGCGCTCGTCGTGGAGCTGCGCCACCACGGCGCAGAGCGCCTCGAGCGGGTTGGCGACGGCGCCGCCGAACTGGCCGGCGTGCAGCTCCTCGCCGCTGCGCGACAGCTCGACCTCGAAGGACACCCGCCGCGCGTGCCGTCGACGATCGCCGGCCAGCCGGGCCCGCGCATGCGCGTGTCGGACACCACCACGACGTCCGGCGCCAGCCGCCGCTGATGGGCCCGCAGGAATGCCGGCAGGTGGGGGCTGCCGTGCTCCTCCTCGCCTTCGAAGACGCACACGACGTTCGCCGGCAGGCGCCCGCCGGTCGCGAGATAACTCTCGATCGCCGCGACGTGGCAGAGCACGGGACCCTTGTCGTCGCAGGCGCCGCGGCCGACGAGATCGTCGCCCTCGAGCGCGGGCTCGAACGGCGGAGTCCGCCAGGCTTGCAGCGGCTCGGCCGGCTGGACGTCGTAGTGGCCGTAGACGAGCGCCGTCGGCGCACCCGGGGCGCCGCGCCACGAGGCATGGACGATCGGGTGGCCTGGCGTACCTGCCAGCCCGGCATCGCGCAGCCCCGCCCGCCGCAGGCGTCCGGCGAGCCAGCCCGCGCACGCCGCGACGTCGTCGCGCCGGCGCGGGTCGGCACCGACCGACGCGAAGCGCACGAACGCCGCCAGGTCGGCCGCGAAGCGCGGACGGCCCGCGGCGACGTGCGCGAGCGCGGCCCCTCTCATGCGAAGGCCCTCGGCCGGGCGGGCGTGCAGCGCAGCAACGCGAGCTGGGGTGCGTCTCCGATCGCTGCGAGGGCCGCATCGATGTCAGCGTCGCGGCTGTGCGCCGTGAGGACGAACACCGACCGTCCCTCGGTGCCGCCCGCCAGGGACTGCGGGACGGCGCGGATGCCGGCGCCGAGCAGGTCGCGGTGCAGGGCCATCGCTGCGGGCCGTGGCAGCGACGGCAGCGCCTCCTGCACCGCGCGCAGCAGCTCGGCCTGCAGCGCCAGCGGCAGCTCGCCGACCTCGTCGAGGAACAGCGTGCCACCGTCGGCGAGCGCGAACGCGCCGTCGCGGGCGGAGACGGCGCCGGTGAACGCCCCGCGCTCGTGGCCGAAGAACTCGCTCCCCGACAGCGAGGGCACGATCGTCGTGCAGTCGACGACGACGAGGTCGCCCTTGCCGGGGCGGTCGAGCGTGTGGATGAGCTGCGCGGTCAGCTCCTTGCCGGTGCCGCTCTCGCCCGTGATGAGGACGTCGACGTCGCTGAAGTACGCGATCTCGGCGACGTCGCGCAGGACCGATCGCCAGGCGGGGCTTGAGCCGACGAGGTGCTCCGCGACGAGCGGGGACGCGACGAGCTCGTCGACGGTCTGCCAGCGGTCGATCCGCGCGCGGACCGCGTCGGGCCCGTCCCACGCGACGACGTCGGCCACGCCCTCGCGCAGCAGCCGCCACGCACCGCCGCCGTCGAGCAGGCCGGCCGCGGTCGCGATCCCCAGCACGCGCCGATGCCCGGCGCGGCTGCTCTCACGCGCGAGCGCGACAGCGCGCCGTCGACGCAGTCGAAGACGATCGCTCCCGGCGCGTCGCCGGCCGGCGCGAGCGCGGCCTCGGCGATGTGCATGAACGAGCCCAGCGTCGTGACGGCGTCGGTGCCGGCCGCCGGGTTTCCGACCGCGGAGATGAGCCAGGGCGGCTGCTGTGCGGTCGCGTGCATCTTGCAGCGATCAAGCGCCGTCCATGCTCGTAATGAGTCGCCACATCCCGTGGCGGACGAGCGTCGCCGCCACGGCCAGCAGCGTCAGCGCAGCGCTCTTCACGTCTGGATCCCCCACCTCGCTACGGCCCCGCGCGAGCCTCTCGGACCCGGACGGCCGCGTCAAGTGCACCTTTGTTCGGATTGTCGGCATCCGGCGGTGGGCGTTGTGAAACCCTCGTCACACAAGCCGGCTGATTCCCACGTTCGGTGACGAAGCGCTTCTGCGGGCAGCAGGCTCCGCAGCACGCCGGCGGCACGCGCCGGGTCGCCGGGCGCGGCGCCTCACTAGATTGGCAGCCCCGTGCGCCCGCAGATCCACCCGATCCCCTCCGGCACCCGCGACGTGCTGCCCGACGAGATGCGCGAGCTGCGCGCAATCACCGAGGCCGTGCGCGGGGTGTTCCAGCGCGACGGCTACGGCGAGGTGTGGACGCCGGCGCTCGAGTACGAGGCGATCCTCGGGCGCGGCGGCGGCGCGCCGCCCGCCTATCGCGTCTTCGACGACCACGGCGAGGTGCTGGCACTGCGGACGGACATGACCGTGCCGATCGCGCGGCTCGTCGCGACCCGGTACGCGGGCGCCGAGCCACCGCTGCGCTTCTGCTACTTCGCCCACGCCTACCGCGCCGTCCGCCCCCACAGGGGGCAGATGCGCGAGTTCCTCCAGGCCGGGATCGAGCTCGTCGGCGCGCCGGCGCCGCAGGGGACCGCCGAGGCGCTCACCGTGCTCTGCCACGCGCTCGACGCCGCCGGGCTGCGCCACTACCGGATCGGGCTCGGCGACGCTTCGCTGTACCGCAGGCTGCTGCGATCGTTCGATGTCGAGGACGGCGCAGGCGAGCGGCTCGCGGCGTGCCTCGTCGCACGCGACTTCGTCACGCTGGAGAACGAGCTTGCGCAGCTCGAGCTCGCCGATGCCACGGCGGAGCTGCTGCTGCGTGTCCCGCAGGTGCGCGGGGGGCCCGAGGTGCTGGCCGCGTCCGACGCCGCGGTCGCCGAGGCGCTGGCGGGCCTGCGCAACGTCTACGAGCGGCTGGCGCCCGCGGTCGCCGAGCGCGTGATCTTCGATCTCGGCCTCGTCCGCGATCTCGGCTACTACACCGGCGCGGTCTTCGAGGTCTACGACCCGGCGCTCGGCGCCCCACTCGGCGGGGGAGGACGCTACGACGACCTGCTCGGGCGCTTCGGGCGGCCGCTGCCCGCCGTCGGCTTCGCGCTGACGATCGACCGGCTGCACATCGCGCTGACCGGGGAAGAGCACGAAGGCGACGCAGTGACTGGGCTGTCGTCCTACGGTCACGGGGAAGAGCACGAGGGCGACGCAGTGACTGGGCTGTCGTCCTACGGTCACGGGGAAGAGCACGAGGGCGACGCAGCGACTGGGCTGTCGTCCTACGGTCAGGGCGAGGAGAAGAGGGTCGATCGGTGATCGGCCCCGGGCTCACGATCGCCGTGCCGCGCGGGGCGCTGCTGAACGAGACGCTCGACCGCCTCGAGGCGATCGGCCTCGACACCGCTGAGGTGCGCTCCAACGACCGCAAGCTCCTGTTCGCCGACATCGGCGTCGTGACGATGCGGCCCTCGGATGTCCCGACCTACGTCGAAGCCGGTGCGGCGGATGTCGGGATCACGGGCAAGGACGTCCTCACCGAGCAGCCCGAGCGCGACGTCTACGAGCTGCTCGACCTCGGCTACGGCAGCTGCCGGATGGTGCTCGCGACGATCGACGGACCCGATCCGTCGGTGGAGGCGCTGCGCCGCCTCGGTGTCATGCGCGTCGCGACGAAGTACCACAAGACGGCCGCGGCGTTCTTCGAGCGCACCGGGCGGCAGGCGGAGATCGTCGAGGTCAAGGGCTCGGTCGAGCTCGCGCCGCTGACGGGGCTCGTCGAGGCGATCGTCGACCTCACGGCCACCGGCACGACGCTGCGCGAGAACAACCTCGTCATCCGCGAGGAGCTCTTCGTCTCGACGGCGCGGCTCATCGCCAACCCGGTCGCCCACAAGCTCAAGGCGGCGGCGATCGACGCGATGCTGGAGCGACTGCGTGCGGCTTGAGCGCGTCGCCGTCGGGGCCGATCCGGCCGCTGCGGCGGCGGCGGTGCGCGCGCTCGCGCCGGCCCCGGAGTCGGTGAGCGCGGCGGTCGCCGAGATCGTCGCGGCGGTGCGCGGCGGCGGCGACCGCGCGCTGCGCGAGCTCGTCGCGCGCTTTGACACCGGCGGCGCGCCGTCGCCCGAGTCGCTTGCGCTCGCGCCCGAGCAGCTCGACGCCGCGCTGCTCGACGACGACGTCCGCGCGGGCCTGGACGTCGCGATCACGAACGTGGCGCTCGTCGCCGACGCGGGGATCGGCGAGGACGTCGAGGTGACTCTGCCGCAGGGCCACCGCGTCGTACTGCGCGAGGTGCCGGTCCGGCGGGCGGCGATCTACGTGCCAGGCGGCCGGGCGCCGTATCCGTCGACGGTCGTCATGGGCGTCGTGACCGCGCGCGCGGCCGGCGTCGAAGAGGTCGTCGTGCTGACCCCCGCGCCGGTCGACGCGGTCGTCCGCGGCGCCTGCGCACTGTGCGGCGTGCACGAGGTCTACGCGATGGGCGGCGCGCACGGGATCGCCGCGCTCGCCTACGGGACCGAGTCGATCGAGCGCGTCGACGTCATCGCCGGCCCGGGCAGCCTCATAGTGCAGGAGGCCAAACGGCAGGTCAGCGACAGCGTCGGGATCGACGGCTTCTACGGCCCGAGCGACGTGCTCGTCCTCGCCGACGAGTCCGCCGACCCCCGGCTCGTCGCGCTCGACCTGCTCGCGCAGGGCGAGCACGGGCCGGGGTCGCCGGTGGTCGCCGTCAGCGACGCTCCGGTGCTGCTTGATGCGCTGGCGATGGCGCTCGAGCAGCTCGCGCCGCAGCGGCCGGGCAGCGATCCGGCGGCCTTCGTGCTCGCACGCGCGAACTCGCCGGACGACGCGCTCGCGTTCGCCGAGGCGTTCGCGCCCGAGCATCTCGAGCTCGCCGGCGCAGGCGCCGAGCGCCTCGCCCGGCGGGTGCGCGCAGCCGGCTGCATCTTCGTGGGCAGCGCCGGCGGGACGGCGTTCGGCGACTACGTCGCGGGCTCCAACCACTGCCTGCCGACCGGCGGGGCGGCGCGCTTCGCCTCCGGCCTGTCGCCGCGCCACTTCCGCCGCCGCATCAGCGAGGTGCACGTCGGCGCCGCGGCGCCG
>Ga0136631_10000345_pt1 | contig 14294 bp, 12 predicted proteins | sample AntDrymUQ6012206_2_FD_104655 | JGI IMG/M metagenome (GOLD analysis project Ga0136631, IMG submission 104655) | Polar desert sand microbial communities from Dry Valleys, Antarctica - metaG UQ601 (22.06) | ecosystem: Environmental > Terrestrial > Soil > Desert | place: Antarctica: Dry Valley... | reverse complement strand
CTTCTACCCGGCTCACCACATCACCATGGGCGAAGGTGGCGCGGTCCTCGCGAATCGCCCACAGCTCAAGCTCCTCGTCGAGTCGTTCCGCGACTGGGGGCGTGACTGCTGGTGCGAGCCTGGCGAGGACAACACCTGCGGGACCCGATTCGACTGGCAGCTCGGGACGCTACCTCGCGGCTACGACCACAAGTACATCTTCACCCACCTCGGCTACAACCTGAAGGTCACGGACATGCAGGCGGCCGTCGGAGTCGCGCAGCTCGCGAAGCTCGACGCCTTCACTGCCGCGAGGCGCCGAAATTGGCAGCATCTCCGGGACGGCTTGGCGCCGTTCGAGGACGATCTTCTGCTTCCCGTCGCGACCCCGGAGAGCGATCCGAGCTGGTTCGGGTTCGTCATCACGGTTCGTGAAGAGGCGCCGTTCACGCGCGACGACCTCGTGCGGCATCTCGAGAGCCGAAAGATCGCGACGCGCTTGCTCTTCGGCGGCAACCTCACGCGCCAGCCGGCCTACGAGGACGTCGAGTACAGAGTCGCGGGCGACCTCGCGAACAGCGACGTCGTGATGAATCAGGCGCTCTGGATCGGCTGCTATCCCGGCCTCTCCGAGCAGGCGGTCGAGTACGTCATCGACGAGTTCGTTCGGTTCCTCGGCGCCAATGCCTGAGACGAGCGACTTCGACGAGCGCGCCGAACTCTACGACCGAGCCTACGACGCCCCAGGTGCCGACGGATATGCGCTTCGCTCACGGATGTCCGCGGTGCTCCGGCTCGTCGGGAACGACCCGGGGGAGGCGCTGGATGCCGGGATGGGCCCCGGTCGGCTCCTCGCCGAGCTAGCCCGGCGAGGTTGGACCGTGACCGGCGTCGACGTCTCGGCGGAGATGGTCGGCACCGCCCGACGCAGGCTGCCGAGCGCGGCCGACCGCCTTCTGCAGTCTCCGATCGAGGAGCTCCCGTTCCCCGACGCGGCCTTCGACCTCGTCGTCGCGACTGGCGTCCTCGAATACGCAGGCGCGGAACAAGCGATTCCGGAGCTCGCCCGAGTCCTTCGACCCAGCGGGCTCGCAGTGGTGAGCTATCCGAACCCTCGAGCGCTGTACGGGATCTGGAAGACGCGGGCGTGGTATCCGGCGGTTCGCGTGACCAAGCGCGTCGTCGGGCGACCGCCACGCGCGCTACCTCGAGGCTCGGCGATGGTCAGCCCCGAGGGGTTCGAAGAACTCCTCGGGGCAGCGAAGCTGATCCCAGTGCAGACCGAATACGCCAGCTTTCTCGCCATTCCGTCGCCACTGGACGACCTCCTGCCGAAGACGACCGAGCGGCTTGGCACGCGGCTCGAGCAGAGTGGGCCGCGCTTCGGCCGCCATCTTGCCGCGCAGATCGTCTACGCGGCGCGGAAGGTCGCGTAGAGTCGCATCGTGCGGCGGCTCGCGGTCATCGTCATGCTCAGCGCCTGCATGGGACTCGCCGCCCCTCCGTCGGGTGTGGCCGCCGACTTCCGGGACGACTGGGCGCTCCCTGCCGGATTCGACCTGAGGATCGATTCCGAGGGCTACGAGCTTCCGACGGCGATCGCCTTCGTCCCGAACCCGGGTCGAGACCCAAGCAGCCCGCTGTACTTCGTCGCGGAGCTTCGCGGACGGATCAAGGTCGTCACGAGAGATCGCAGCGTGTCCACGTTCGCCGACATCGGGATACCCAGCCCGCGTACGAGATATCCGGATCTCGCCGCGCAGAATGGCGCCGCGGGACTGTGTCTCGACCCCGAGCGTGGGTACGTCTTCGCCACCTACAGCGCCTTCGGCCCGGACGGTGCGCTCCGGAATGCGATCGTTCGCTTCGAGTCCGCGCCACGGACGTTCGGTTCGAGCGCCGGCCGCCGGCTCGACGTCAAGCGCATCTTCGCCGCCTACCCGACCTCGGCGAACCACCAGATCGGTGGCTGCGTCGTCGTCGGGGACTCGCTCTTCGTCGGCGTCGGCGACGGCGCGGTGGCCACCCGCGCGCGAGATCTCGACTCGGTCTCTGGAAAGGTGCTGCGGATGTCGCTCGACGGGAAGCCGCATGCCGGTAATCCGTTCGCCGCATCCGCACGCCCCGGGTCGGGTCGCCCTTACGTCTGGGCCTACGGCCTTCGCAATCCTTTCGGCCTCACCACGGTGGGCAACGCCCTGTTCGCGACGCACAACGGCAACGCGATCGACAGCTTCCTCCGTATCGAGCGCGGCGAGGACTACGGCTGGAACGGGACAGACGCCGCGATCGGCGCGAACGCCGAGGCAGTCATGAACCCCGCGGTCGGCCCAGTCCACGTGGCCCACGTGGCGAAGGGCGCGCCCCTGTTTCCCGCCGTGTGGACCGGTCGTTTCTTCTTCGGCGCATCGGTCAGCTCCGCGGATCAGCGAGCAGGCGTCCTCGCGCTTGGGTATGACGTCGCGCGTGGCTGGGTCACCGAGCCTGCACGAAGCTTCGTCCGGTTTCGCCGCCCGTCGGGCGGGGAGGTCGCCGGTGTCGCGCTCGGTCCGGACGGCCTCTACTTCGCGCCGATACTGCCGAACCTCGACGGTCTAAGTGCCGTGTACCGGGTCGTCTACGACCCCGGGGCACGGTACCCGCACGCTCTCGGGCCCGAGGAGTCCGGGGAGATCCTGTACGGGCAGTACGGCTGCAGCGGCTGCCATTCGCTCCGAGGCATCGGAGGCACGGTAGGCCCGCCGCTAGATCTGCCAGTCCTGCGGGCTCAGATCCCCCCTCGTCTCGCAACGCCCGAGTACCGAGACCGAGTCGCCGAGTTGAACCGCACTGACGAGAAGCCCTTCGCGTCATATCGAGACGCGCGGCGACGAGTGCTGTCCGCGGAAGGGGACGAACAGCTCGCCGCCTGGATGACCTACCGGCTGCTCGAGCCTCGTTTCGACGACCCGGCCGCGGTCATGCCGAACCTTGGTCTGAACCGCGCGCAGGCGCGTGAGATCAGCGACTACCTGCTGGGGCGCGGCCTCGTCGCTACACAACCGGCAACGCGGGGCTTCTCCGAGAGGGCACAGGACGTCGTCGAGTCGAAGCGCTTCGCGGGAGGATTCGCCGCCGGCCTCGTCCTCGCGCTCGGCGCCGTCAGTGCCGCCTGGCTCGCCGTGCGGCGCCGTCGAACCTGAGGGTCGCGTGGGGCGAGCTGTGCCTGCCTTCAGACCTTCGCCACGAAGGTTGTGACGCTCAGCGGTGGAAGCGTCGTCGTGAAGCCGGCGGTGCTGGGCCTGATCGCCGGAAGCCTCCGCCAGCGCTCGCGCTCGCTCGAACGCACCACTGTGACCGGCCCGCGGAGGCGGCCGCCGGCGAATCTAATTCGGGTCGTCTCTCTGCGGTCGTTCGTGTTCACGACGACGACGACGGCCTTGCCCGAGCCCCGGTAGGCGCTCGCCAGCACGGCGCCGCCGTCAGGCGTCGCCGAGACCCGTCTGAACCCCGGCCGGACGAAGCGTGAGAACTGACCGGTCATCCAGTAGATCGGCGTCAAGGAAAAGCCCCGGTACGACCCACCGTCGAAGTCGATCGAAACCATCGTGTCCGTCTCCACCCAGTCTCCGAAGAAACCCCAGAGGTAGTCGACGGCGCCGACGTCACCTTGCGTGATGACGGTGTGCATCTTCTCGGCCCAGTCGAGAGCGCTCTTCCAGGAGACGTAGCTCTCGCTGCTGTACTCGGTCATCCACAGCGGGAGTCCGTAGCGGGCGGCGAGTTGGCGGATACGAATCATGTCGCCGACGTTGCCGCGGTAGACGTGGTACGCGACCGCCGCAACGTACCGCCGCGCGGCGGGATCGTCGAGGACGGCTCGCGCACGCTCGTACGCGTCTTTCGGGTTCTCGTCGTCCGGGATGACGAGCTTCGTCTCCAACCCGGCAGCACGGAGGCGGCGACCCAACTGGAGCACGACATCGTGCATCCACCCGGCAGGGAAGTCCCGGGCGATCTCGGGCTCGTTCAGGGGCGCGTACAGGGCGAGCTCGTATCCCCGGCTTCGCCAATGCTCGAGCATCGCCATCGCCCAGTCGACGTACGCGGCCGGATCATTCGGCCTCATCCAGTCCTCGAGATAGACGGGTCCCGGGAACACCGTCCTGAGACCGAACTGACGGGCTTGCTTGACGTACGCGACGTGGTCGTCCACGAATCGGCCCGAGAAGTTGAACGGCGCCCCTCGACTGGGCTGAATACCCATGTCGAGGACTGGCCGCACGCGCGTCAGCCCAGCGGTTCGGTAGAGAGCGCGGAGGATCTTTCGCTGCTCCACGACCGGCACGCGGACGCCCGGCGCCTTCGCGACGTGTGGATCGCTCCAAACCCGGACGGACGTGCCGAAGCCCTGCATCATCTGCCGGGCGGCGCCAAGATCGACGACGACCGAGACAGCCTCCGTGCGAGCCGAAACGCTGCCCGCGCACGAAGCGGCGAGAAGTCCGGCGAGCACGAGGAACGCGGGAGCAAGGAGGCCACGACCGCTCGTCACAGGCGATCGAGTGTAGCCAGCCCGAAGCTGCTCGAGTGTGGCCGGATCTCGACCGCGACTACGGCTCAATCAGCCGTCTGAGTCGCCGACTTCGCACGCAGAAAGCCGGCCAGAGCAGTCACGGTCGCGAAGTTCTCCGAAACGAGGTCGTCGTCGTCGATCGTGATCGAATAGCGCTCCTCCACGAAGACGACGAGCCTCGAGACGTCGACCGACTCGAGAGCCCCGTCCAGGAGCGCGTCGCCGGCCGAGAGCGGTTCGGTTCGGTGGTAGTGAATCTCGGTGCGGATGTAGCCGAGGAGCTCGTTCTCGAGCAAAGGTCACCTCTCAGGTCGTCGTGGCGTCCAGGGTCTCGGCAAGGTCGCTGCTCGTCGGTGCCGAAGAGCAGGGATCGGCAGCTCGACACTCCAGAGCTGGGTCATCAGCGCGAAGAGGAGACCGTTGTCCCGGCAGCCGTAGCCAAGGCCTTCGAGCGCGTGCACGAGCGTCCGTACGTCCTGCTCGGAGCCCCTGTTGATCCGCTGCGCGTTGCCGGCGACCTAGCGCGTATCGGTATTTCGCTCAAGTCCACGACCCAAAGCCGCCCGAGGTCGACAACATCCGTCACGAGGAGCGCCTGAAAGGGAGCGGTGGGACCGCAAGATAGACGCCGAGCTGCCTCCAGGCCGTGAGTGCTAGGAGCAGGTCGGCGACCAGCAGTCCGGTGACAAACCCGAGAGCGGCGCCTTCGGCCCCCCAGAGGGGAACGAACCCGATCGTAAACACGCTCGTGAGCGCGGTCGCGGCGACGAACACCTTCGCGACAGATCTCTCGTGGCCCGTCATCATGAGCGCCAGCCCGGCAAAGCCGGTGACGAGGTGGATCGCGGTGCCGGCAACGAGGATCCGAAGGGTCGTCACACCGCCATCGAACTCCGCGCCGAAGATCGCGAGCACGGGCTCACCGAAGACGAACAGCACGAGCGCGACGGGCAGCGACAGTCCAAGTATGGCCATGGCAGAGCCCCGGAGCAGCGACTCGATACGGGAGACTTCATCCGCAGCGTGCAGTCGCGACACAGCAGGCATGAGCGGATACGTCGCAGCGAGGTGCAAAAACCCGACGAGCAACGCGACACGTAGTGCAACGCTGTAGATGCCGGCCTCTTCCGCGTCGGCCAAAGTCGCCACGACAATGGTGCCAAGCTGAGACTGGAGGGCGAACACCGCGCTCAGGACGACGAGCGGAACCGCGCTCCGGAGCCAAGCGCTCTGACGGTACTCGGCCCTCGCAGAGACGACTTCGACGGGAAGCGAACGATGGAGCAGATATGCACCGCAGGCGAACGCAACGCCGGCCGCGACGACGTTGAGGCCGACGGCCAGAGTGCTGTCGAACGCATCAGCGTCCCCGGCATAGGCGACTCCAACGAGGGACAAGAACAGGCACGGCGTGATGATCGTTTCGGGAGCCCGCCCGAGGACGACACGGCCGAGGCCTTGCATGGCGGATTGGCGAAGCGTCGTGAAAGCGAAAAGTGGCACGAGCAGCAGGCCCACTAGATACGCATTCAGAAGCTCCGGCTGAGTGTTGACGAGCGCCCAACCCACTATGGCGGCAGCTCCGACCACCAGCACCGACGAGATCCCCACGACCGTGTTGCTCCAGCGGAGCAGGCCGCGTAAATGACCCCACTGGCCACCCGTCTCGAAGGCCGCGATGTCACGGATGATGAGTGGCGTCAGACCGAGCGACGAGGGCACTGCGAGAACCGCAACCCAAGCCAGGGCGAACGCATATGCCCCGTATCCCTGGGCTCCCAGAAGTCGTGAAAGCACGACGACGAGCACGAAGTTGAGCACTGTCGTCGCCAGGTTCAGCCCGACCGTTCCGGCCGTGCCGAGTGTCAGAGTTCGCGCTGCAGGAGCGTCGACAAGCCGCCGGAACCGGTTATGAACGGCCACTGTCGGCACAGCCGTTGGCCTCGAAGCCAGATGCGCATCCGACGTCGGGCGTCTCGGTGACGGGGTCTCCGAACGTCGCGCTTGCCGCATCGAGGTAGAACTTGTGAATCCGCTCGACGATCCCGTTCCAGCCGAACCGCTCGAGCGCAAAGCTGCGCAAATCTTCTGGCGGGTAGCGCACGGGCTCGGACAGCACCTCCGCGAGCGCATCGGCCAGCGCCTCCGGGCTCTCGGGCGGCACGAGCCGGCCGACTTCGTCGGTGACGATGTCCTCCGGGCCGCCGCAGCGGGTGGCGACGACCGGCGTTCCGGACGCCAGCGCCTCGACCAGCACGGCGCCGAAGCTCTCGTCCCGGCTCGGGAGCACCACGACGGCGCTCTCGGCCATGAGCCGGGCGACCTCGGCGTGCGGCTTGCGGCCGACGAAGGTGACCCGGTCACCGAGGTCGAGCGAATCGGCCAGCCCACGGAGCTCTTCCTCCTGAAGTCGCGTGTGCCGATACGCGGCCCCGCCCACCAGCAGCAGGCGGCCGGGCGTACGACGGTCGTCGAGGAGCGTCATCGCACGCAGAAGCACGTCGATCCCCTTGGTGTAGTTGATCCAGCCGACATAGAGCACCTGATCCTTGCGACGAGCCTCGGGTGCACCGAGGCGAAACGTGTCTCCGTCGACGCCGACGGGTACGACGTGCACACGCTCGTCGTCGACGCCGAACGTGGCCATCGTGTCGCGGACGTACGTCGAGACTGCAAGCAGGGACGCTGCCGCGTGCCCCGCGGAGAGCGCTTTCCTGCGTACTCGCGCGTCACGAAACCACGTTTCCGACCACGGCGCGTGCTCGCTGACGACGAAGGGAACGCCATATCGCTCGCTCAGCTCGTGGGCGACAACGCCTTCGGGGTAGATCATGTGTGCGTGGATCAGGTCGAACGGGAACGTTTCGCGCAGGCGTTCCACGAGGCGGCGCATCCCGAGCGCTTGGGCGCGGGCGTCGAACGCATAGAGGGAGCGCCCGGGTCCCGAGACAAAGCGTGGGTGCAGCACCTCCACCCCGGCGCGCAGCTCGCGTCTCGGGATCGTCCGAAAGCGGGCGTACTGGCGGAGTGGGCCGGTGGCGGGCACCGGCGGGCACCAGGGAACCGGAGAAATGACACGAACATCGCATGTCTCCGCGAGCAGCCTGGTCGGCCGCTCCACCCACAGTCCCATCATCGGTAGCACGTCGCTCGGATATGAGCGCGAGAGGACGAGCACGCGGAGGCGGTCGCTCATAGCTCGATGCCTGCGTCTTCGCGGACGATCTCGACGAAGATTTCCGCGAAAGCCTCTTTCGTGAACGGTCGGAACTGCTCCGACGCGAAGTACTCGCGACCGGCCTCACGGTACGTGTCGATCTCGCGCGGCGAGAGCCCGTGGAGAAACTCGCGGAGCTCGTCGTAGCCGGAGAACGCTCTCATGTCGACGAAACACTCAGGCCAGACCCAGCGATCGATGTCCGGCGCTCCGAGGTACACCGGGACCGTTCCCGCGCGGAGGCAGTCGAAGATCTTCTCCGTCACCCAGCCCTCGAGCACCATGTTCTCGAAGCAGATCGCGAACGTGTACCGCGACAGCGTCTCCGATTTCGACGCTGCCGGGCCGCGGTAGACACGACGCGAAGCGGTCAACAGCGGATCGCGGTCGGAGAGCACCCTATCGATCACGCCTTCTACGTGATAACGCAGCGTGCGGAGCGGCTGCGGTACCCAGCTCTCGCCGAGTCGGTACGGGGGACCATGCCACCCGATCCCGTAAAGGTCGATCTCGCCCAAGACTCCGAAGTGTCTAACCGCACGCAGCCGCTCCGTGTACAGCTCCCGAGTTTTCAGTGGGGGAACCTTGTTGGCGTTGATCATTACGAGGAAGCGTCGCTCCCCCCGCGCCCATGGCTCTTCGGCCACTCCGCTGAACGGATACGGGTAGCGGAACGGCATGAACGAGATCGGGCCGCGCAGAAATGGACGCATTGCTTCGTCACCGCCGAAGGAGTACATCCGCTTGAAGGCCAGGCTCGCCTCGAACAGGTCGTCGTACAGCGGCGGATTGACGATCGGGCACTCGGGGACGAAGAACGCGCTCAGCGCGACTCCGTACCGGTCACGTGCGACACGATAACGCCGGCGCATTCCGACGCTCACGAATAAGTCGTCGCGGCCCCGGCTCACGTCGCCAGACTCGAGCAGATCCGCCGTGTGGACAGCAACTCCGAGACCGGCGAGACGCGCGCGAAGATACGAATACGGCTCAAGTATCCGATCCCCGCTCATCGAGGCGCGGCCAGTGTCGAACAGGCCGTCGTGCTCGAAGTGGTACGACGGTGGGTCGATAAAGAGCGTCACCGAAGGGCGCTCCGCAAGCGCTATCTCTCTGTCAGCAGTAGGCCCAGCCGCGCAGCGACATCCTCTGGCTCCCGACTGGCGTAGTACCAGCCGACCGTTGGGATGAGACCCTCTGCGAATGACGTGCTCGGCTCCCATCCAAGAAGCTCGCGGGCGCGCGTGAGGTCGGCTGCCCGTGAGTAGACGCCGACGGGCTTGTTCGTGTCGAAGAACAACTCGGAGGGCGTGAAGCCCGTCTGCGAGAAGATCCCGCGGGCTGCTTCGACGATCCTGATGTGCTCCGTCGTGCCAATGTTGACGGGAGACGCATCATCTACGGCGGTCGCCGCACGCATCATCCCTTCGACTATGTCACCGACGTACGTGAAGTTGCGATCTTGCTGTCCGTCGCCCCATATCTCGTAGGGGTCCATCTGTATGAACGCCTTCGCGATCAGAGCGATGACAGCATGCGTTTCGTTCTCGCGCTCGCCATAAGCTGTAAAAAGCCGGCAGCTGACGGACTTGAGGCCATGCTGTTTCCAATAAGCCTTGAGTGTCATCTCCCCCATAAGCTTTGCCCAGCCGTATTCACCGTCAGCCGCGGCCGCTCCCGCGGTAAATACGTCGGCCCACTCCTCTCGCAGAAGAATCGTGTTGCCGTCGGGCGCCTTCTCCTGGAGATTTACAGGATAGACGCACGCGGAACTTGCGTAACACACGCGATCGACTCCTGCACGCCAGGCCTCATCGATGACGGTGCCGTCCAGCACAAGGTTCGAGGCGCAGTCGGCAGGATGAGTGTCGATGAACCCTCGCCCTCCGTGGGCGGCTGCTAGGTGGAACACAACCTCTTGGTCGGCAACTACCTGCCTCGTTAGCTCGCGTTCCCGAAGGTCGCCTTCACGAAACTCGACGTGGTCGAGGCTTTGCGAGAGATTTTCGAGTTTGCCACTTGAAAGATCATCGGCGACGCGAACTTGCGCCCCTTCCGCCACGAGCCGGTCAACGAGATGGCTGCCGATGAACGACGCGCCGCCCGTCACGAGAACCCGCTTACCACTCCACGTCATGTCCCACACTTCTCCCTTGCTTCGAGGTTTCATCTCTCCCAGTGCTCCAGCCAATAGTCGAGGAACGTGAGCCCATGCAAGACAGCGGTACGGTCGCGGCCTGCGGCATGGTCCGTCCGCGCCGCAGCGGCGAACGCGGGGTCGACGATCTCCGCGAGCGGCCGCGTTGTCGAACGGTCTCGCTGGAACGCGAGGTCGCCTCGGAGCCACTCGCCCAATGGCATCGCAAAACCCATCTTCGGCCGCCGAACGATCTCCTCCGGCAGCCACGGTGCGACCGCACGCTTGAGGAGAGTCTTCGCCTCCCGTCCGGTTGCGAGCTGCCGGCCTGGGATCCGTCGTGCGAGGTCGAGCACCTCCCGATGCAGGAACACCGGCCGTACCTCGAGCGAGACCGCCATGCTCGCCCGGTCGACCTTGGTCAGAATCCCTGCTCCCAGCGTCGTCTTGAAATCCAGGTAGCGCATCGCGTTCACCAGGCCGACCTCCGCCGGCGGCGCCTTCGTCAGATGGTGACGGACGGAGTCTCTGGGGTCGTACTCTCGCAGCGCGTCGGCGAGAGGGCCGCGGGCGGCGGCGCGGAGGTCGTCCGGGTCGACTCCGGTGATCAAAGTCGAGAGGAGAAGCTCATCGGGCGCGACGCGGTAGCGGTTCAGTCGCGCGCCGAGCCGCGACTCTGCCGTGAGCACGCCGCGTGCACCGGACGCGACGAGCTGCGCAACGGGCCTCGAGAGCCCGCGCTCGATCCCCGTTCGCCGCGCGAGAAGGGCGTACTTTCCGTATCCCGCGAAGATCTCGTCACCGCCGTCTCCCGAGAGAGCGACCGTGATCGAGCGCCGCGCTTCGCGGCAGAGGTAGTAGGTCGGAAGGTACGAGTAGTCGTTGAAGGGCTCGTCGTAGTGCCAGAGGATCGTGTCGCGGAACACCGCCTCGAGATCCGTGGGTTCGACAGTTCTCTCGACGTGCTCGAGGCCGTATGCGGTCGCCACCTGCCGCGCCCAGTGCCGCTCGTCGTAGTCCTCCTCGTCGAAGCCGATGGTGTACGCGGTCAGCGGTTGCCCCGCACGCGCGAGCGCCGCCGTGACCGAAGAGGAGTCGACACCTCCGGAGAGGAACGTCCCGACCGGGACGTCGGCAACGGTCATCTCTGCGGCAGCCGCCTGGAGCGTGGTTCGCACGGCGTCCTCCCAGTCGGCGACCGAGTCGTCCGAATCGAGCTCGAAGTCCCAGTACGGCACCGGCTCACCCACGCTCGCACCCTCGGCGAGCTCGACCGAGAGCCAGTGTCCCGGAGGGAGCTTCTTCGCGCCTTCCCAGACCGTCTTCGGATCCGGCACGAAGCCGAGCGTCAGGAAGTCGGCGACTGCCGTCCAGTCGATCTGGCGCCGCAGACCGGTCCAGGGCAAGAGGGCCTTGAGCTCCGAGGCGAACGCGAAGCCGCCTCCGTCAGCCGAGTAATGGAACGGCTTCTCGCCCGCACGATCCCGTGCGCAGAAGAGGCGATGTCTCGCGGCGTCCCAGATTGCGAAGGCGAACATGCCGGAGAGCCGCTCGAGACAGTCCGTCTCCCACCGACGGTATGCCTCGACGAGCACTTCGGTGTCGGAGCGGGTGCGGAACACGACACCCTCGTCCTCGAGCTCGCGCCCGAGCGCACGGAAGTTGTAGATCTCTCCGTTCAGGACGATCGCCAGGCGACGCTCCTCCGTGATGAAGGGCTGGTTCGCGGCCGGGCTCGGATCGATGATGGTGAGACGACGATGACCGAGGCACACACGCCCGTCAGGCGACGACCAGATGCCCGCGGCATCGGGGCCGCGATGCACGAGCCGGTCCCGCATCTCGATGACGAGAGGCTGCTCGACCGGCTCCGGGCCGAGCACGCCGACGATCCCGCACATCAGTCGTCCTCTTCGCCGGACTCGGGACGGCCATGCCAGTGTCGCTCGAACAGGCGGGCAAGTCCGCCGATCCGTGGGAGACGCACGAACGCACGCATCGCAATCGTCAACCCGAGCATCCGCGGTCGGTCGATCCTCGGACTCGCGGCGAGCGACCGTAGCGTGACCTCTCGGAGAAGCGCACGCGCCGCGGCGCAGTCTCCGAGGATGTAGTGGTTGACTGCGCGCAGAACCGTGTCGACGGAGCGGTGCGCCTCGTAGGCTGCAAGGGCCTCCTCGGTGGCGACCTCACGGCCACCCGCGTCGAGCTCGCGGTCGACGATCTCGAAGAGCCGGAAGGGATCGGTGCGAACGCGGTGGTAGCGCTCCGAAGAGCTGCCGTGACCGCGGCGGTACAGGAGAAGGTGATCCTCGAGCACCCCGATCGGGTACGCGCGGCAGATCCGCAGCCACATGTCCAGGTCGGAGCTGTTCTTGAACAGATCGTCGCGATACGCACCGAGCTCCCGGTAGATCTCCGCGCGGATCAGGGCCGTAGGACAGCGCAGGAACGTGTTCGAGTGAGTGAGCACCGCGTTCAGGACGGTCTCGTAGTCCAGCGGACGGTCGCCGCGAATCTCCGGGGGAAGCTCCAGCCTTCCGGCTTCGCGGCCGTGTGCATCGACGAAGACGTCGGAGCAGAAGACAGCTCCGGCCTGGGGGTGGCGCACGAGCCAATCGACCTCGCGCTCGAGCATCTCCGGCAGGTAGACGTCGTCGGCGTGGAAGACTCCGATCACGTCGCCAGACGCGAGCGCGATGCCGTCGTTAGCGTTGCCATAGATGCCGCGCGTGGCCGGCTGCCGGACGTAGCGGAGCGCGTCGCCGAACGACGCGACGATCTCGGGCGTCGAGTCCGTTGAGCCGTCGTCCATCACGATCACCTCGGCGGGCACGTACGTCTGGGCGAGGATGGACTCGAGCGACTCGCGAAGGAAGGCCTCGCCGTCGAGGACCGGCACGACGACGGAGACGGCGAGCCGTCCCACTGCCGGATCCGTCCGATCGGCGCGCGTATGCGCGCGCGGTTCTATGCCCACGCTCCCCATAGTCGAATTATCTGGACGCGCGCCGGGATGACAGACTAGAGATCACTAGCCAGAAGGGTAGGGGTTGCACTCCCGCGGTGAACCTACGATCACGTGGATGAACGCGCACCGCGAGCTTGCCCCCGGGGTCCCCGAGGACTATTACCGCCGGATCTTCGACGCGGAACGCCGCCACTTCTGGTACCGAGGGATGTGGGTGAACGCAGCTGCGTTGCTCCGCGAGCGAATGCACGCGGGTGGTCGCCTTCTCGATGCGGGCTGCGGAACAGGCGGGTTCCTGCGCTTCGCGCTCGAGGAGGGCGCGTTCGACCACGTTGCAGGCACCGACATCGCCGGCGCGGCCATCGAGCTCGCCCGCGAGCGCGTGCCCGAGGCGGAACTGCACGTCGTTCCCCTCCGCGAGCTGCCGTTTTCCGGTGCGTCGTTCGAGCTTGTCGTCTCGAACGACGTCCTCCAGCACGTACCGGAGCTCGAGGTAGGAGAGAGCCTGCGGGAGCTTCGGAGAGTGCTCGTTACCGGTGGAGCGCTCCTCCTTCGCACGAACGGATCGCGACGCCTGCGCCGCGAGCGCGACGACTGGCGCGCGTACGACGCCAATACGCTCCGCGACAGGCTCGTCGAGTCCGGGTTTCAAGTCGAGCGCGTCACGCACGCAAACCTCATTCTGTCGCTCCTCGCCGCCATGCGCGGGCGCGTGCCGCACGCACCGAGCGAGGAACGACACGGGATTCCGATGAAGCCCCCGGGCAAACTCGTCTCGGCAGTCGGGGGGATCGCGCTTGCCGGCGAGGCGCGCTGGCTCCGACGAGGCCGCTCGCTCCCGTACGGGCACACGTTGTTCGCGCTCGCGGTGCGGGTTTGAGGGCTGCGCTCGCGCTCACGGTCGGCGTGCTCGTGATGGGGGCGTCAGGCTGCACGGGCGACGACGAACCGAGTGAGGACCCTGCATCGGCACCGTTTTCGCAGGAGACCACGCTTGCCTGCCTTCGGAACGAGGGTGCAACGATCGCTGGCCTGCGGCCCTCCGATCAACAGCGGCGCGCTCTCCGCGACCTCGCTCAGGGCAGGACGGTGGAAGTGCGCCTCGGCGGAACCGACATCGCGCTGGCGTTCGCTCCCGACGTCGCTGCCGCTGATCTGCTCGTCGAACTGCTGACCGTGCCAGGCAACCCATACGCGATCAACAGGCGTGGAAACGTGGTCGTGCTCTACGAGCGCGGAGGAACGGATTCGGTCATGTTGCTAGACGGCTGCATCTCTGCCCGAGGGTCAGGGTAGCGTCCACTCGAGGACAAGCTGCGCCTCGGGCAGGCTCGCATGCTCGAGGGCGGCCAGCTGGAGGTAATTGTCGCCCGCGGGCTCTCCCCCGGAGACATGAAGCCGCAGCGCGGTCGCGCCGGTGGTCGAGATGCTGCCG
>Ga0136631_10000344_pt1 | contig 14369 bp, 13 predicted proteins | sample AntDrymUQ6012206_2_FD_104655 | JGI IMG/M metagenome (GOLD analysis project Ga0136631, IMG submission 104655) | Polar desert sand microbial communities from Dry Valleys, Antarctica - metaG UQ601 (22.06) | ecosystem: Environmental > Terrestrial > Soil > Desert | place: Antarctica: Dry Valley... | reverse complement strand
GTCGGGCAGATCCATAACCCCATTATGGCGCAGCAGCCGGTTAGAAGCGACTGCCCGACGATCTCTCCCCCGGCCAACGGCACGCCGTCGGCCAATGACCCGGCGTGGCGACTCAAATCTCCCTACGCGAAGATGTTCCCGATCACGACTATGGAGACGGTAACGAGGATTAACAGCACCAGGATGATTACGACCAAGTCCATGGGTCCAGCCTTCATCGCTTCACGATCCTTTCTAGGGAGCCCGGTTGCGCGCGACTATATAGCTGCAACCGTTCACGAAGCGTTCATCGAACCGACGTGGGAGGGAAACGGGCGACGCCCACCCTGACCGGTAGTGCAGAGTACCCGGACTCAGTGCCCTTACTGCGGCGTCGGTTGCGGGCTGCTCGCAGACGTGCAGGACGGCCGCCTGACGGCCGTCCGCGGCGACCCGCTGCACCCCGCCAACCGAGGCCGCACATGCCGTAAGCCGCTCGAACTGCCGTTCGCGGTGCATGCGCCCGATCGCGCGACCGTGCCGCTGTGGCGCGCGGACCGCGAGGCGCGCTTCGAGCCGACGACCTGGGACGGCGCGCTCGGAACGCTCGCGGCGCGCATGCAGGCGATCGTCGCCGAGCACGGCCCTGACGCCATCGCGTTCTACATCTCAGGCCAGCTGCTGACCGAGGACTACTACGCGATCAACAAGCTCGCCAAGGGCTTTCTCGGCACCAACAACGTCGACTCCAACTCGCGGTTGTGCATGTCCTCAGCGGTCGCCGGCTACTCCGGAGCGTTCGGCTTCGACGGGCCGCCCCCGGCCTATGCCGACCTCGCCCTGGCCGACTGCTTCCTGCTGCTGGGCACGAACACGGCGGAGTGCCACCCGATCATCTGGTCGCGGATCCGCGATCGCCAGGCCGAGGGCGCGTTCGTCATCTGCGTCGACCCGCGCGCGACGGCGACCGCGCGCGCGTCGGACCTGCACCTGCCCGTCCGGCCCGGAACCGATCTCGCGCTGCTCAGCGCGCTGCTGCACGTGATCGACCGCGACGGCCTCGTCGACCGCGAGTTTGTCGAGCGTCACACGAGCGGCTGGGAACAGGCGCGCGCGGTCGCGCGCGAGTGGTCGCCGCAGCGGGCCGCCGACGTCTGCCAGATCGACGCGGCGCTGATTGAGCAGGCCGCGCACCGCTTCGCGAGCGCCGGCTCGGCACTCGCGCTGTGGTCGATGGGCGCCAACCAATCGACCGTCGGCACGCTGAAGAACCGCGGGCTGATCAACCTCTGCCTGGCGAGCGGGCAGATCGGAAGGGCGGGATGCGGGCCGTTCTCACTGACGGGCCAGCCCAACGCCATGGGCGGTCGCGAGACGGGCGGCCTCGCGCACCTGCTGCCCGGCTACCGCAAGGTGACGGACCAAGCCGATCGCACCGCGATGGCGGCGCACTGGGGCGTTCCCGGCGATCGCCTGTCGGCGCAGCCGGGCTTGCCCGCCGTCGCGCTCTTCGACGCGCTCGAGACGGGGCGCGTCAAGGCCGTCTGGGTCATGGCCACCAACCCGCTCGTGTCACTGCCCGACAGCCAGCGCGCGCGGGCCGCGCTCGAGCGCGCCGAGCTCGTCGTCGTGCAGGACCCGCATCACCCGACGGAGACGTCGGCGCTCGCGCACGCCGTGCTACCCGCCGCCGCGTGGCCCGAGAAGGACGGCACGATGACGAACTCCGAGCGACGAGTCGGCCTCGTGCGCCGCGTGCTGGCGCCACCCGGGGAGGCCCGCGCCGACTGGGAGATCGTCGCCGGCCTGGCGCGCCACCTCGGTCACGGCGACGACTTCGCCTGGCCCGACGCGGCCGCCGTCTTCGATGAGTTCGTCGCCTGCACCGCGGGGCGCCCGTGCGACATGACGGGCATTTCGCATGAGCGCCTGCGCCGCCAGGGAAGCCTGCAGTGGCCGTGCCCGGCACAGATCGTCGACGAGCATCCCGGGACCGAACGCCTCTACACCGACCGTCGCTTCCCGACCCCTGACGCCCGCGCGCGCTTCGCGCCGACGCCGCATGTCGCACCGGCCGAGACGCCCGACCCCGCGTATCCCGTGCTGCTGACGACCGGCCGCGTCGCCGACCAGTGGCACACGATGACCCGCACGGGGCACTCCCCCACGCTGCGAGCGGCGGCCGGTGAGCCGACCCTCTCCTGCCACCCGCTCGACGCCGCCGCGGCGGGCCTCGACGACGGGGTATCGACGCGGGTCGTGTCACGTCGCGGCGAGCTGCGCCTGACCGTGAGCTGCGACGACAGCATGCCGCGCGGCGTCGCCTTCGCGCCGTTTCACTGGGGCGCGCTCAACGCGGCGGCGGGCGCCGGCGCGCTCAACGCGCTGACGCTCGGCGCGGTCGACCCGACGTCCGCGCAGCCCGAGCTGAAGGCGCTCGCCGTACGCCTGGAGCCCGTGCGCCGGCGCGACGAGCCCGTGCGCCGGCGAGCGCCGGCGCGACCGAAGCGCCTCGTCGTCGTGGGGACCGGCATGGCCGGCCTCGCGGTCGTCGAGGAGGCGCTGCGCCGGCGTCCCGCCGAGCACTGGAAGATCGTGATGCTCGGCGAGGAGCCGGGGCCGGCCTACAACCGCGTGCTGCTGTCCAAGCTGCTGGCGCGCACCTGCGGACCCAGCGAGCTCGAGCTGCACCCTCTGTCGTGGTACGCCGCGCACCGCGTCGACCTGCGCGGCGGCTGCAGCGCCGGTGCGCTGGATCTCGATGCGCGCTGCGTCGTCGACGAGTCGGGCGGCCGCCACCCGTACGACGCGCTCGTGCTCGCCACGGGCTCGCGTCCGTTCATCCCCCCGATCCCCGGCGTCGACGAGCCGCATGTCGACAGCTTCCGCACGTGGCGCGACGCCGACGCACTCGCCGCCACGCCGGCGGGTGTTCGCGCCGTCGTGGTGGGGGGCGGGCTGCTCGGCCTCGAAGCTGCCGTCGGACTGCGGGCGCGCGGCGTCGGCGTGACCGTCGTCGAGCTGGCGGGCCATCTGATGAACCAGCAGCTCGATCCCGGAGCGGCGGTGATCCTGCGGCGCTCGCTGGAGTCACAGGGGATCGCCTGCGTGCTCGGCCACAGCGTGGCGCGGATCGAGCGCGATCGCGTCGTGCTCGACGACGGCAACGAGCTTGCCGCCGGGCGGGTCGTCGTGGCTGCGGGCGTGCGCGCGGAGACGGCGCTCGCCCGCGACGCAGGGTTGGAATGCGGTCGCGGGGTGATCGTCGACGACGAGTTGCGCGCGAGCGCGCCCGGCGTGTGGGCGGTCGGTGAGTGCGCCGAGCACCGCGGCGTCGTCTACGGGCTGTGGGCGCCGCTGTCACAGCAGGCGAAGGTCGCGGGCGCGTGTATCTCGGGCGACCCGGCCGCCTTCCACGGCGCCGTCACGGCGACGACCTTGAAGGTCAGCGGCGTCGATGTCTACACCGGCGGGGCGTCGGCCACCGCGGCGCCCGTCGGCCACGACGAGATCGTCCTCAGCGACACCCGCCGCGGCGTCTACCGCCGGCTCGTGCTCGACGGCGACCGGCTCACCGGCGCGGCGCTGATCGGCGACGCGAGCGCGGCCCGGCGCCTGACCGAGCTGCTGCGCAGCGGTGAGGCGGTCCCGCCGGACCTGCTCGTGCCGGGCGAGGCGGCCGTGGAGCCGCTCGCCGCCGACCCCGCCGCAACGCTCTGCTCCTGCAACGCCGTCACCGTCGGCCAGGCGCAGGCCGCGATCCGCCGCGATGGGCTGACCACCGTCGCTCAGGTGAGCGCGCGCACGCGCGCGTCGACCGGCTGCGGCGGCTGCGCGGGCGATGTGCAGCAGCTGCTGGACGCCGCCGTCGCGGTGTGATGGACCCTTGGGGCCTACACCGCCGGCGAAGCCCGCATCTACTGCAGGAACAACGGCGTGCCGACCTTGATCTGGCTGTAGAGCTGCGTTACCGCCGCCACCGACATGCGGATGCAGCCGTGCGACGCCGCCGTCCCGAGCGACGCGATGTCATCGGTGCCGTGGATCCCCTGTCCGTCATGGAAGCCCATCCAGCGCGCCTTGAGCGGATTTCGCGGATCGCCGGCCGGAATCGTCTTGCCGGCCAGGTCACCTGCCCACGCTTTGTTCGGGGCATGCCATGGCGGATCGACGTCCTTTTCTTTGATCTCATAGCGGCCCGCGGCCGTATCGAAACCGCCCTTGCCCACGGCGATCGTGTACTTGCGCTCCAGACGCAGGCTCTTGTAGAGGCGAAGCTCCTTGCCGTCGCGATCGACGGCGATCACGCTCGGGTAGCGCTTTGCGAGGTCCTTCAGCGTGCGGTCGGGCCGCTCGGTGACCTGCACCGGCAGCTCGATATCCCGTCCGCCCGTCCCCGCGCTCATCCGCTTGACGAGCGCCGCGGCGAGCTGTGGGCGCTTGACCTCGACGCCGTTGCGGGCGCGCTGGAGCACCATCCTGCCGTTGCGGATGTCGATGTCGGCGTCCTTGGCGGGGTCGCCTACGCGCTTGGCGACACGTTTGACGAACCCCTCGATCGCAGCGCGCGAGTAGCTGACCTTCGGAGCGACCGTGGCGTCCACCTCGTTGCCGCCGCCGAGCACGCGGCTGAAGGCGTTTGAATCCTCGCGGCCGCGGCTGCGGGCGACCTCGACGGTGGCGTTGACGTCGAGTGAGACCTGCGCCAGGTCGGGGCGCAGGACGAACTTCTGCGAGCGGTAGGTGACCGTGACCGGCCGGCGGACCGAGCCCGCGAGCTCGCGCTGCACGCGCTCGCGCGCCTGATCGACATCGAGACCGCCGACGTCAATGCGGCCGATCTTGATCCCGTTTGCGATCTCGTCATCGCGCGACGAATCGACGACCAACACCACGACGACGAACGCGCCGACCAGCGCCAGAAGTGCCACACCGATAGCCACCGCTCGCTTCATCGATCCTCCTCAGGGCTCGTGCAGGAGCCTTCTACCCAAAAACCCGGTTGACGATCGTCGGCCCCGAGAGATGCGCGACACGCGACTGCAAAGCGCGCGTCACCGACTGGACACATTGCGCTCATGGGGCCGAAACGGCGGCTTGGGAAGGTCACGTCATCGAGGACGGTCCACGCCTGTCGGAGGTCACATGAGCACGTCTGCAGCACCGGTGAGCGACAGATTTCAACGAGGGCGGTGGATCGACGACTGGGATCCCGAGGACGAGAAGTTCTGGGAGGCCAGCGGCAGGAAGATCGCCAAGAAGAACCTGATCGTCTCGATCTTCGCCGAGAACCTCGGATTCAGCGTCTGGGTGCTGTGGACGATCGTCGTCATCAACCTCGCCAACGCCGGCTTCACGCTGTCGCTGTCCGAGCAGTTCCTGCTGATCGCGCTGCCGAACCTCGTAGGCGCGACGCTGCGCATCCCCTATACGTTCGCGGTGCCGAAGTTCGGCGGACGGACTTGGACGACGATCAGCGCCATGCTGCTGCTGATTCCCGTGCTGCTGCTCGCATTTCTCGTGCCCAGCGGCTGGCTGCTCGAACAGAGCCACAGCACGCAGATGTGGGTGCTCGCCCTGTGCGCGGCGACGGCCGGCTTCGGCGGCGGCAACTTCTCGTCGTCGATGGCCAACATCTCGTTCTTCTATCCCGACCGCCACAAGGGCGCCGCGCTCGGCCTCAACGCGGCCGGAGGCAACCTCGGTGTGGCGATCACCCAGCTGCTCGTTCCGCTGGTCATCATCATCGGCGTGCCGGCAGCGGCCGTGAAGCTGCCGATCCACGAGGTGAACCTCGCCTACGCCGGTCTGATGTGGCTGCCGTTCATCGTCGTCGCGGCGTTCGTCGCCTCGCGCTACATGGACAGCATCACCGACGCCAAGGCCGACACCCGCTCGTACGCGAGCTCGCTGGGGTACGGCCAGACGTGGGTCATGTCGCTGCTGTACATCGGCACGTTCGGCTCGTTCATCGGCTATGCCTTCGCGCTGCCGCTGGTGATCAAGAACACCTTCCCGGAGTTCCTCGCAGCGCATCCGTTCATCGCGACGTACCTCGCCGGGCTGGGCTTCGTGGGCGCGCTGATCGGGTCGGTCGCGCGGCCGTTCGGCGGCTGGCTGGCTGACAGGAAGGGGGGAGCGCGGGTGACGCTGGCGGTCTTCCTCGGCGAGGCGCTGTTCACCGTGACGGCGATCATCGGCGTCAACGAGCACAGCTTTCCCGTGTTCTTCGGCTCGTTCATGGCGATCTTCCTGCTGGCCGGGATGGGCAACGGCTCCACGTACCGGATGATCCCCTTGATCTTCAGCGAGCTCGGGCGCAAGGAGGCCTCGGAGAAGGGCCTTGATCCGAAGAAGACGGCGCTTGACTTCAAGCACAAGGCCGCGGCCGTGATCGGCATCGCCGGCGCGATCGGTGCCTTCGGCGGCTTCCTGATCCAGGTGGTGTTTCGCGAGGCGAGCCTCGGCGTCTCGGCCGCGGTCAAGGCGGCGGCGCCGGCTGAGAAACTCGCTGTCGCACAGGCACAGGCGGACTGGTCGATCCCGGCCCTGTTCGTCTTCCTGTTCGCCTATGTCGCCTTCGCCGGGATCACCTGGTTCTTCTACCTGCGCAAGAGCTTCGCCACCGATCGGGTGCCGAGCCTCGCCTACGCCTCCATATGAGCGCGGGAATCATCGTCGTCGGCGGCGGGATCGCCGGCCAGGCGGTCTGCGAGGCCGTGCGCGAGCGTGACCGGGGTGTCCCGCTGACGCTGGTCTGCGGCGAGCTCAGCGCGCCCTACGACCGCGTCCGACTGTCGGAGATCCTCGTCTCGGGCGAGGATCCGCAGACGCTGCAGCTGCGTCCGACCGAGTGGTACGCCGACAACGACGTGACCGTGCTGCTCGGGCGCCAGGTCGTCTGGGCGGACCCGGCCGGCGGGCTCCTGCGGCTCGATGACGGCGATGAGCTGGCGTTCGCCCAGCTCGTGCTGGCGACCGGCTCGCAGCCGCTGATGCCGCCGATCCCCGGCATCGACCTGCCCGGCGTGCACCCGTTCCGCGGGCCCGAGGACTGCGAGGCGATCCGCTTCGCCTCGGTCGTCGGCGCCAAGCGCGCGGCCGTCATCGGCGGCGGGCTGCTCGGCCTCGAGGCCGCACGCGGCATCGCGGCGCAGGGCTGCGCGGTCACGGTCGTGCATCTCGTCGACCGCCTGATGGAGCGCCAGCTGGATGCGGGCGCCTCCGCGCTGTTGCGACCCGCGCTCGCGGGCCTGGACATCGAGGTCGAGCTCGAGCGCGCGACCCAGCAGATCATCGGGCCCGACCGCGCGCACGGGCTGCGCTTCACGACCGGCGACGAGCTGCAGGCCGACCTCGTCGTCGTCTCGATCGGGATCCGTCCCGAGGCGACGCTCGCGCGCGAGATGGGCATCGTCTGCGACCGCGGGATCATCGTCGACGACGCGATGCGCACGAGCGTCGATGGCGTGCTGGCGGTCGGCGAGTGCGCCCAGCACCGCGGCATCGTCTACGGCCTCGTCGCGCCGATCCACGACCAGGCGCGCGTCGCCGCCGCGACGCTGCTCTCGCAGGAGGCCGCCTACGTCGGTTCGGTGATGAGCGCCAAGCTCAAGGTCGCCGGCATCGACCTCGTCTGCGCCGGCGAGGCGGTCGGCGACCACGAGGCCGTCGTGACCGATGCCTCCAGCGGCGTCTATCGCAAGCTGACCGTGCGCGACGGGCGCATCATCGGCACCGTCCTGCTCGGCGACACGCGCGGCTCCGAGGCGCTCGTCGCCGCGGTGCGCGCCGGCGACCTCGTCGACGATCCGCTCAGGACGCTGTCGGACGCGTCGCTCTCCGGCCCGGCCGACCTGCCCGACAGCGCGCAGATCTGCGACTGCAACGGCGTCTGCAAGGGCGCGCTGATGGAGGCGGTGACCGAAGGCGGCTGCGCGACGCCGCGCGAGGTCATGGCGGTCACGCGCGCGGGCACGGGCTGTGGCTCGTGCCGCCCGGCCGTGATCGAGATCGTCGCGGCTGCGACCGGTGGGCTCAGCGACGAGCCCGCCTATCTGTGTCCGTGTCGCAGGCAGACGCGCGAGCAGCTCGCCGCGCGGATCCGCGAGGACGGCCTCGAGTCCGTCAGCGAGGTCGCCGCGTCGTGCGGCACCGGCCGCGAGTGCGGCGTCTGCAAGCCGGCGCTCGCCTACCTCGTCTCGGAGGTCTGCGCCAACCAGCACCGCGAGGAGCGCGACGCGCGCTACATCAACGACCGCGTGCACGCGAACATCCAGCGCGACGGCACGTTCTCCGTGATTCCGCGGATGTACGGCGGCGTCACCACACCCGACGAGCTGCGCCGGATCGCCGACGTTGCCGACAGGTACGAGGTCCCGCTCGTGAAGGTGACCGGCGGCCAGCGTCTCGATCTGCTCGGTGTGAAAAAGCAGGATCTGCCGGATATCTGGCGCGAGCTGGACATGCCGTCGGGCCACGCCTACGCAAAGGCCGTGCGCACGGTGAAGACCTGCGTCGGGACGGATTTCTGTCGCTTCGGCCTGGGCGACGCGATCGGCCTGGGCGTCGAGATGGAGAAACTGTGGGAGGGGCTGCACACCCCGCACAAGGTCAAGTCGGGCGTCTCGGGCTGCCCGCGCAACTGCGCCGAGGCGACCGTCAAGGACATCGGCTGCGTCGCCGTCGAGGGCGGCTGGCAGGTGCGCGCCGGCGGTGCGGCGGGCGGCAACGTCCGCGAAGCCGACATCATCGCGACCGTCGACTCGCGCGCCGAGGCGCTGCGCATCGCGACGACCTTCCTGCAGTACTACCGAGAGAACGCCGACTACAAGGAGCGCACGTACGACTTCATCCCGCGGGTCGGGCTGGAACACGTACGCGAGATCGTGCTCGGCGAGCAGACCGGCGCCGCGCTGCGCGAGCGCCTGCGGATCGCCAAGGCCGCCGTGCGCGATCCGTGGCTGGAGCGCGACGACCCCTATCACCCGGCCCAGTTCTCCGATCTCGAGGATCCCGGGCCGAGCGGCGGCGAACCGGCGCTCGTCGGCCCCCCGGCCGGAGCGCAGCGATGAACTACGCCTGCCACATCGACGACGTGCCGCTCGGCGAGGGGCGCAACGTGACGCTCGCCGAGCGCCGCATCGCGGTCTTCCGCACGGCAGACGCCTGGTACGCGCTGGACGCCGTCTGCCCGCACATGGGTGGCCCGCTCGCCGACGGCATCGTCTGCGACCGCGCGGTCATCTGCCCGCTGCACGACCGGCGCTTCGATCTCGCCACCGGCGACCCGCTGAGCGCCGGCGAGGGAACGACCGCCCATGCCGTCGAGGTGCGCGGCGATCGCGTCTATGTCGCGCTCGCCGAGACGCAGCGGCGCGCGGCGTAACGCGCCCTACTCGGCGCGTGTGTCGACCGCGACCTCGTAGACGTCGACCGAGGCGCGCGTCCCCATTGCCTCGACGGGCGGGGTCATCTCCCTGAGCACCGCATCGCCGGCCTTCAGGTCGTCCATGGTCTTGAACAGGCCGACGAACATCACCCGCCCGCCTTCGGGATCAATCAGGAAAGTGAGACCCACGGAGGGCACGCCCTCGGGCGGTCCGGTCGCCGACCGGGAGTTGATCTCCTCGGCGCCGGCGCGGATTGCATCCGCGTCGCCGCCTTCGAACGTCGTTACGCGTGCGTACATGGTGAACTGAACCTCCTGTTACCTGCGGTGCCTGATCGTCCGGGGCGACCGTCTCATGAGGGCTGCCAGCGGTCGAGCTCGAGATTACGGTCGCGAGCGGCGCTCGAGGCTGACTCAGCCGACCTCGGCGGGCGTCGGCAGCCGCTCGACGCCGACCTCGGGCACGAGCCGCTCGACCTTCTGCGGGTCGACGAGCCCCGCGCCGAGGCGCCCGACCGAGTCCGCGCCGCAGGCGACCCCGTAGCGCAGGCACTCCGGCGGTGCCTTTCCCGCGTAGCGCGCCGCGACGTAGCCCGCCAGGAAGGCGTCGCCGGCTCCGACCGTCGCGACCGCCTCGCGCGGCTCGATGCGCACGCGGTGCAGGATCGGCTCGCCGTCGACGACGACCGAGGCGAAGCAGCCGTCGGGGACGGTCATGATCGCCTCGACCGCGCCGAGGTTGACCATCTCGCGCACGGCGATGATGCGGTCCTCGTCGTCGTTGAACTCGTGCCCGACGAGCTCCTCGGCCTCGAGCATGTTCGGCGAGACGACGTGCGGCTCGGCGCGCACGGCGTGGCGCAACGGGTCGCCGTCGGTGTCGACGACGACGATCAGCCCGAGCTTGCGCAGCTCCTTGATCAGCTCGGCGTAGACGTCCATGCCAAGCCCGCGCGGCAGCGAGCCGGCGAGCACGACGATCGCCGCGCCGCGCGCGAGGTAGACGAGCTTGTCGCGAAACAGCTCGGCCTCCCGGGCGCTGACGGCCGGGCCGCGCTCGTTGATCTCGGTCTGTTCGCCGTTGGTGGGGTCCAGCACGGCGGTGTTCGTGCGCGATTCTTCGCGGATGCGGACGAAGTCGTTGAGGATCGCCTCGTCGGTCAGGGCCTCAACGATCCGCGTGCCGGTCGCGCCGCCGGCGAAGCCGGTCGCGATCACGGGCTGGCCGAGCGTCTTCAGCGTGCGCGCGACGTTGACGCCTTTGCCGCCCGGCAGCGTGGTCTGCTCGACCGTGCGATGACGCCGGCCGAGGCGGAAGTTGGGGACCGACAGCGACTTGTCGATCGCGGCATTGAGCGTGACCGTGATGATCATGGAGCGGGCGTCTCCTCCCCCCGGCGGGCGCGCGGCTCGTCGGCGTCAGGCGCGTGGCGGCGGCGGACAACCCGGTTGCGCAGCACCATGAGAGGGAGGCTACAGATCAGCAATAGAGCTATGGCAATCCATGTCAGCGACCGCCCGATGAAATCGTTCAGGCGGTCGCCCAGCCCGGCCTCGGCGACCGGGCGAGCGGTCACGATCGGGATGCGCTTGAGCTCCTTGTCGCCGATGCGCACGATCGCCGCTCCGACCTTCGAGCCGCGCGGAAGCGGACCGTCCACTTCCTTCGGCAGACCCGTGACGGTCACGCTCGTGCGCTCGCCGGTGCGCAGGACGCGCCCGACGGTGCCGCCTGCCACGAGGCGAACCGACTGCCCCTCGCGGTACTTCAGCGGGACGCGCCCGAGGATGCGCCCCTGCGGCAGGATTGTCTTGGCCCTGTAGCTGCGCAGCCCGTAGCGCAGCAGCGCCAGCGAGTCCTCGTTGCGCGCGCGCTCGCTGGGCTCCCCCATGACGACGCTGACGACGGTCACGCCGCGTCGCGTGGCGGTGCCGACAAGGACGTAGCCGGCTCGGCGCGTGTGCCCCGTCTTGACGCCGTCGACGAAACCGTAGCTGCGCACGAGCGAGTTGCGGTTGATCACGGTGCGCTTGCGCGCGCCGCTACGCAGCAGCGCCCGCGGCAGATCGACCGTGCGCCGGAAGAACTCGTTGGCGCGCAGCCTGATCGCAAGCGTGGCGAGGTCACGCGCGCTGGAGTAGTTGCCGGGTTCGTCGAGGCCGATCGGGTTGGCGTAGCTCGTGTCGCGCAGGTTCAGCGCGGCGGCGCGCCGGTTCATCTCCTCGACGAACGCCTCGCGCGTGCCGAGCGTGCCCTCCGCCAGCGCCACCGCGGCGTCGTTGGCACTGGGCAGCAGCAGCGCGCGCAACAGGTCGCGCACGCTCATCCGCTCGCCGGAGCGCAGGCCGATCTGCGATTCGACCGGCGCCGCGACGTAGCTACCGGCGCTGAAGACATCGTCGAGGTCGCTGCGCTCAATCGTGACGAGCGCCGTCATGAGCTTCGTCGTCGATGCCATCGGGCGACGTTGGCGCGAGTTGCGTGACAGCAGGACGTCGCCGGTCGAGGCCTCCATCACGAGGGCCGCCTTGGCGCGCAGCATCGGTTCCTGTGCGTGCGCGGAGCCCGGCGTCGCCGCGCCGAGCACGAGCCCGAGCGCGGTGCCGAGGATCAGGCGCTTCACGGAACGAGCTTGAGCTTGTCGCCCACCTGTAGCGCGCGCGGGTCGAGCCGCGGGTTGAGCTCGAGCAACCGCTCGAGTGGGATCTCGGCGCGCTCGGCGATCGCAGACGGGTTGTCTCCCGCCCGGACGGTGATGCTCTTGCGCGAGGACTTGGGTGCCGTGGTCGTGGCCGGGGACTTGGCGCCGGCATCGTTCTTGTCGTCACCCGATCGCCCGGCGATGACGAGAATCGCGAGCAGGCCGATCACGAGGACGAGGAGCAGACCGGGCAGCGCGTAGCGGGCGTAGGTTTGCTCCTGCATGGCGCGTACAGGATACGTGTGTGAACGCTCGAGCGGGCAGTCACGACAGCGACCATGCAGCGCTGCGTAGTCGCTCGGCCTCGGCTCGTGCGGCCTGCGCCGGGGAGCCCGCGCCGGCCTCGTGTGCCGCGGCGATCGAGCGCGACGCGCTGATCAGGCCACCGGCGCGCCCCGGCGCGAATGCGGGCGCGAGGTCTTCGACGCGGCCGCCCTGAGCGCCGATGCCGGGCAGCAGGAAGACCGAGCGCGGCATCAGCTCGCGCATGCGCGCGACGTGCTCGGGGACGGTCGCGCCGACGACGGCGCCGATGTCGGCCAGGCCGGCGTCGCTGTGCGGGCAGCCCTCGCCGAAGCCGGCGACGATCTGCGCCAGACGCTCCCACAGCGGGGCCCCGCCGTCCGCCAGCGCCAAGTCCTCGACGTCGGCGGCGCCCGGGTTGGAGGTGCGCACGAGCACGAACACGCCGGCCTGAGCCGCGCGCGCGCCATCGACGAGCGGTTGGAGCGCGTCGATGCCGAGCAGCGGGTTGGCCGTGAAGGCATCGACGCCGAGCCCGGCGACATTGCCGAACGGCGTCGCCGTCGTGCCGACCAGCGCCTGCGCGTAGGCGGCGGCGGAGACCGAGACGTCGCCGCGCTTTCCGTCGGCGAGCACAAGCAGGCCTGCGTCGCCGGCGTGACGCACGGTCGCCGCCAGCGCGGCCCAGCCGTCGGCGCCGAGCCGCTCAAAGCAGGCCAGCTGCGGCTTGACGGCGACGCAGGCGGGGCCGGCGGCATCGATCAGGGCGGAGCAGTGCGCGCGCACGGCGGCCGCTGCGCGCTGGACGTGCGGGCCGTCCGCCGGCGCCCGCTCGAGCGCCTGCGGCCACAGCTTGGCCGGATCGGGATCAAGCCCGAGGACGATCTGCGACTCGCGCGCCGCGACGAGCTGCGCGAGCCGGTCGGCGAAGGGCGGCGGGCTGTCCTGGGAGGGTGAGGTCAGGGCGCGTCGAAGCTAGCAGCGTGCCCGGACCCGATGCGATCAGCGAGGATGCAAGCGTGCCGCTTCATCGCATCGCCTGGCTGCTCACCGTTGCAGCGGCGCTGATCACAGCGCTGCTGCTGTTTCTGTCGGGCTACAACGGCTACGGCGCGCTGGCGATCGCGGTCGCGCTGTCGGCCGCGATCAACCTGCGCTGACCGCGCTGATGGGCGTCGGCCGGCTGTACAGCTCGGAGTGCGGCTATCAGGCCGAGGTCTACGAGGGCGGCGGCTTTCACGTCACGAAGATCCTTCAGCTGTGCCGCTCGTGCGATGAGCTGGTCGGCGTTGCGGTCGGCTTCGGCGGGCGCGAGCTGCATGACCCGAGCCGCGGCGAGCTGCCGCTGCTGCTCGTCTGCCCTGAGTGTGGCAGCGACGACGTCGTCGATCCGCCGCGCGTCGGCGCGAGATCCCGGGTTGCCTGTCCTCGCTGCGGCGAGGCGATGAAGGCCAGCCTGACGGCCATTTGGGACTAGAACCCCGACGTCAGGGATGAATCCTGGCTCCGGCTTCGTCGATGTGGCAGACGTGCAGCGTTGGCTTCTGGGGCATTCGCATCACTCCACTTCGCGTGGAATCTCGGTCCCCGGACGCACTCGGTCGGAGGGCTCGAGGTGGATCAGCACATCGGCGCCGCGGACGCGCTCGCGGATCGCGTCCTGCAGCTCGTGCGCGGTCGTGTGCGCGTCCTCGAGCGTCGTGCCCCGGACGAACTGCACGTGCAGGTCGACGTAGCGGCGCGAGCCCGCGCGGCGGGCGCGCAGCTTGTGGTAACCGCATACGCCTGCGGTCCCGAACTGGTCGATCGCGTCGCGCACGGCGTCGAGCTCGTCGGCGGGCAGCGCCTCGTCGACGAGCACGCGCGAGGCGCGCGCCAGCAGGCGCAGGCCGGCGTAGAGGATTGCGGCCGCGACGATCAGCGCGATGACGGGATCGAGCCAGGTCGCGCCGGTCAGCTGGACGAGCAGCAATCCGACGAGGACGGCCGCCGACGTCGCGGCGTCGGTGCGCAGGTGCGCGGCGTCTCCCTCCAGTGCCGGCGAGTCGGTGGCC
>Ga0136631_10000343_pt1 | contig 14394 bp, 18 predicted proteins | sample AntDrymUQ6012206_2_FD_104655 | JGI IMG/M metagenome (GOLD analysis project Ga0136631, IMG submission 104655) | Polar desert sand microbial communities from Dry Valleys, Antarctica - metaG UQ601 (22.06) | ecosystem: Environmental > Terrestrial > Soil > Desert | place: Antarctica: Dry Valley... | reverse complement strand
GCGCCGGACGGTTCCAGAGTGCCCTCTCGGTCCAGACCTTCAGGCGGCGGATGGCTTGCGTCACGATCGACGAGCAGACCGCCCGCACGCTTGCTGGGCCCGGTGGTGTGCTCGCGCGCGCCGAGGGCTTTCCGGTCCACGCCGAATCGATGGAGGTGCGAGCTCGATGACGCGGATTGCGCAGGTCAGCCGTAAGACGGGGGAGACCGACATCTCTCTGTCGCTCTCGCTCGAGGGGACCGGCCTCGGGACCCGCAACACCGGGGTCGGCTTCTTCGACCACATGCTCGACGCCTTCGCCCGCCACGGAGGGCTCGACCTCGGCGTGGAGGCGCGCGGCGACCTCGAGACCGGCCCGCACCACACGGTGGAGGACACCGGCATCCTGCTCGGCCGCGCGCTCGATGAGGCGCTCGGCACGCGCGCCGGGATCGTCCGTTACGGCAGCGCGATCGTCCCGATGGATGAGGCCCGAGCACGCGCGGTGATCGACGTCTCCGGGCGGCCGTTCACGGCCTTCGAAGGATCCCTCCCAGAAGCGACGGTTGGCGATTTCGACACCGATCTGTGTGAGGAGTTCCTGCGCGCGCTCGCCAACGCCGCCAAGCTGACCCTGCACGTCCAGATCGAGGCGGGGACCAATGCGCACCACATGGTCGAGGCGATCTTCAAGGCGGTCGCGCGCGCGCTCAGACAGGCGGTCGCGATCGATCCGCTCCAGGGGGGCATCCCGTCGACGAAGGGCGTCCTTTGACGGTTGCGATCGTCGATTACGGGATGGGCAACCTGCGCTCGGTCGAGAAGGCTCTCGAGCGGGTCGGTGCAGACGCGGTGATCAGCGCGAGCGCCGACCAAATCGCGGCCGCCGAGGGGATCGTCCTGCCGGGCGTCGGTGCGTTCCCGCGGGCTGTCGAGGAGATCGACCGGCGGGGACTCGCCGGCGTCGTCCGCGACGCCGCGACCTCGGGCAAGCCGGTGCTCGGAATCTGCCTCGGGATGCAGCTTCTGTTCGAGCGCAGCAGCGAGCTCGGTGGTGCGCCCGGACTCGGCCTTATCCCAGGCGAGGTGAAGCCGCTTTCGGCGGGGCGGCTCAAGCTGCCCCAGATCGGCTGGAACCCGGTCGGTTGGTCGCGGTCCTCGGAGCTGACGGCGGGCCTGCCTGATCCGTGTGCCTTCTACCACGTGCACTCCTTTGCCGGCCGGCCATCAGATCCCGCCGACGCACTCGGCACGTCCACCTACGGGGCGCCGTTCGTGACAGCCGTCCAGCGTGGAGCGCTGTTCGGCGTCCAGTTCCATCCCGAGAAGTCCGGCGAGCACGGGCTGGCGCTGCTGGCCAACTTCACAGGGATCTGTGCCGCTCGGCCGACGCCGACCGAGGCGGCTCGGTGATTCTCCTGCCGGCGATCGACATCCGCGGAGGCCGGGCGGTGCGGCTTCGCCAGGGGGATTTCGATGCCGAGACGGTCTACGCGGACGACCCGCTCGCCGCGGCACTAGCCTGGGTCGAGGACGGGGCAGAGGCGCTGCACGTCGTCGACCTCGACGGTGCGCGCGACGGCGCACCCGCCAACCTCGACCACCTCGCTCGGATCACCGAGGCCGTCGGTGTTCCGGTCCAGTACGGCGGCGGGCTGCGGACGCGCGAGGCGATCGGCGACGCGATCGCGGCCGGCGCCGAGCGCGTCGTCCTCGGGACCGTCGCACTGCGCGACCCCGAGCTGCTGGCCGTCGCCGTTGCCGATCACGGCCCGAGGATCGTCGTCGGCGTGGATGCGCGCGGGGGAGCCGTCTCGGTCGCCGGCTGGACCGAGACGACCGGCCAATCGCCCGAGGACGTCGTCGCGCGGCTGGACGACGCCGGCGTCGAGACCTTCGTCTACACCGATGTCGACCGCGATGGGATGCTCGACGGACCCGACCTCGATGGGCTCCTGCGAGTCGCTGAGGCGACGAGCGGCCGCGTGATCTCCTCGGGCGGGGTCGGCCGCCTCGACGATCTGCGCGCGCTCGCCGGTCTCGGGATCGAGAACCTCTACGGGGTCATCTCCGGGAAGGCGCTCTACGAGGGCCGCTTTACCGTCCGCGAAGCACTCGAGGCGCTCGCGCCTTGAGCCTGCTCAAACGCGTGATCCCCTGCCTCGATGTCGACAAGGGGCGCGTCGTGAAGGGCACGAACTTTGTCGACATCCGCGACGCGGGCGACCCGGTCGAGTTGGCAGCGCGATACGAGGCCGAGGGCGCCGACGAGCTCGTCTTCCTCGACATCACCGCCTCGCACGAGAAGCGCGACACGATGGTCGAGCTCGCGAAGCGGGCGGCCGACGACGTCTTCATCCCCTTCACGCTCGGCGGCGGGATCCGCACGGCCGCGGACGCACAGGCGGTGCTCGACGCCGGCGCGGACAAGATAACCGTCAACTCGGCCGCGGTGGCGCGCCCCGAGCTGATCGACGAGCTCGCGGCGATCTTCGGCGCGCAGTGCGTCGTGCTCGCGATCGACGCCCGGGCGGGCGCGGTCGGCGGCGCCTACGACGTGCTTGTGAACGGCGGTCGGACGACGACCGGTCGCGAGGCCGTCGAATGGGCCCGCGAGGCGACCGAGCGCGGAGCGGGCGAGATCATGCTTACGAGCATGGACCGCGACGGGACCGAGGACGGCTACGAGCTCGGTCTGACGCGCGCCGTGAGCGACGCCGTGGAGGTGCCCGTGATCGCCTCCGGTGGGGCCGGCCGGCTCGAGCACCTGGTCGACGCGATCGAGCAGGGTGGCGCCGACGCCGTGCTCTGCGCGTCGATCTTCCATTACCGCCGGTTCACCGTCGGCGAGGCCAAGCGGCGGCTCGCGGCGGCCGGGATCCCCGTCCGGTTGTAGGCTGCCGCGCCATGAGCACTCTTCGTGGTTTCCGCAGGCAGGCCGTGGGCTTTGCAATCACAGCGGCGGCGTTGGTCGTCGGCGGCTGCGGACAGGCCGGCAGCGGCGATGATCCGCCCTCCAGCCTCGCTCCCGCAGCGGCGAGCGTCTACGTCGAGGCGACCGTCGATCCGGCCGGTGACCAGGAGACCGCACTGCGCGCTTTGTACGCGAAGTTCCCGGGTGGGGCGGAGGCCGAGCCGGGTGCTTTCATCAGCAACCTGATTGAGACCGGACTTCAGCAGTCGGGCGCGCCGATCGACTTCGCCGCGGACATCGAGCCGTGGCTCGGCGAGCGCGCCGGCGTGTTCCTCACGAACGTGGCGGCCGAAGAGCCCGACGGCGCGCTGGTCCTCTCGACCGACGACGCCGAGGCGGCTGCCACGGGCCTGGAGAAGGTCATCCCGGGCGGCAGCGAGCGAACGTATGAAGGGGCCGAATACCGGCTCGCTCCGCCGCAGGCTGGGGCGGAGGTCGCGGTCGGCCTCGTCGACGGGTTCGTCGTGATCGGAACCGAGACCGGCCTCAAGGCCGCGGTCGACGCCGAGGACGCGTCGCTGGCCGATTCGGACCGCTACACGCAGCCTTTCGAGGAGCTGCCCGCGGACGGCCTCGTCTCGCTCTTTGCAGACCTGCGGTCGCTCGTCGAAGCGAGCCTCGCCGAGCAGGGCTTGCCGCCCGCGGCCCAGAACGATGCGCTCGCCCAGCTCGACGGTCAACCTCCGCTCGCAGCGGTGCTCTCCGCCGACGCCGGCGGGTTGGTCCTCGACGGTCCGTCGATCGCCGCGACCGGAGGCGAACCGGCTCCTGCGTCATCGCCGGAGTTGCTCGGATCGCTGCCGAGTAATTCGCTGATCGCCATCGGAGCACCCGACATCGGCAAGACGATCAACGAGGCCGTTTCCGAGTCGGTCGCGAGCAGTGGACTGGACATCGAGACGCTCGGTTCGATAGCCGAGTCGCAGGTCGGATTCAATCCTTTCGAGGCCACGGCCTGGATGGGCGATCTCGCGATCTTCGCGGGGGGGACGACGGTCGACAACGCTGACGGAGCGCTCGTCATCGAGACCACCGACCCCGAGGCCTCGGCGACGACGATCGGGCAGCTCGAGGACCTGATCCGCAAGGAGATCGGGGGCGAAGCGCGGATCGACGCCCCGCCGATCGAGGGGGACGCGGGCTTCTCGGCCAGCGATCCGGAGCTTCCGAAACCGCTCGTTCTCGTCCAGCGCGACGCCAAGGTCGTGATCGCCTACGGCGAGACGGCCGCCAAGCGGGCGCTCGAGCCGCAGTCGGTCTTGTCCGATGACGCCGCCTACAAGAGCGCTGTCACCAGCCTCGGGACCGACTACACGCCTACCACCTACTTCGCGATCCGTCCGTTGTTCGAGGCGCTGGGCGAGTTGATCCCGTCCGATTCCGACCCGGCGGCGGTGATCGCCACGAGTTACATCGAGCCGTTGCTCAACCTGATCTCGGGCAATCGCCCGATCGACGATCAGGCGCTGTCGAGGACGCGACTGAACGTCGAGTAGGGGTTGGGCGCGTCGGTCGCGCTCGTCAGACTGCGTCGATGATGAACGCTCCCACCGGGCAGGAGATCGTCCGCGGGTTCCCCGACGGCGGGGCGCTGCTGGAGGCCCTCGCGGGCTTTCCGCCCGCCTACCTCGTTGGCGGCGCGGTGCGAGACGCGCTGCGTGGGGCGGTTCCGGTCGACGTGGACATCGCCGTTGAGGGGGAGATCGGCTCGCTCGCATGGGCGCTGTCGGATCATTTCGGCGCGGAGCTGCTCGAGCACGAGCGGTTCGGGACCGCTCGCTTGGCGATCGGCGGCGTGCGCGTCGACCTCGCGCGCACCCGTCGCGAGCGCTACGCGGCGCCCGGTGGACTACCTGAGGTCGCGCCGGCGAGCATCGAGGACGACCTCGCGCGCCGGGACTTCACGGTGAATGCGGTGGCGTTGCCGCTCGGGGGCGAGGCAGGCGAGCCGATCGACCCGTTCGACGGTCGCGCTGACCTCGTGAGCAAGACGATTCGAGTGCTCCACCCGCGCAGCTTCCTCGACGATCCGACCCGCCTGCTGAGGGCGGTTCGCTACGAGGTCAGGCTCGACTCGAGAATGGAGCCCCAGACCGAGCGCCTCGCGCGCGCCGCGATCGACGGCGGAGCGCTCGGCACGGTCTCCGGTGCTCGACTCGGCGCCGAGCTCCTGCTGCTGCTCGGCGAGCTTGACTTCGTGGCGGCGCTCGAGCGGATGGTCGACCTCGGGTTTCACGAGCGCTGGCCGGGCGGGATCGATCCGGCGCTCTGCGGCTCGGCGGCCTTGGCCGCTCTCGATACGGGTGCCGACCGGGTGCTCAGCGCGCTCGCGGCGCTGCTGCTCGGGTTGGGATCCGGAGCGCCCTCAGTCCTCGAACAGTTGGAGCTCGACGCCGGCGCGGCCCAACGAGTCCGGGCGGCACTGCGAGAAGCCCCGCCGCTGGCCGCCGAACTGCGCGGTGACGCCAAACCCTCCGAGATCTTCGCGTCGCTCGATGGTGTCTCGCCGGAGGGGATCGCGCTCGCGCTCGCGCTTGGCGCGGCTCCCGAGCCCCTGCTGAGCTACCTCGCTTCGCTGCAGTGCGTGACACTCGAGATAAGCGGTGAGGACCTGCGCGCAGCCGGGATCGCCCCATCGCCTGTAATCGGGGCTGCGTTGCGCGCGACTCTGCTCGCCAAGCTCGACGGGCTGCTGGACGGCCGGGAGGCCGAGCTCGCCGCCGCCCTCGAGTTCGCCCGCGGTGGCGCCTCGTGACCTTCGTCCTCCGGGGAGACGGGGTGTCGGTCGCGTTCTCGACGCGGTTCGGCGGCGTGAGCGACGGCGCGTACGAGTCACTGAATCTCGGCCTGAACACCGCCGATGTGCCCGCCAACGTGCTCGCCAACCGCGCGCGGCTGTGCAGCGACCTCGGCCTCGCCGACGAGCGGATCGCCGCCGCGCGCCAGGTCCACGGAGCCGGGCTGCGGTGCTGGGAGCTCGACGAGCACCCGCCGCCGTTCGGCTCCGGAGCCGAACGGAGCTGGATCGAGGAGGCCGACGGTCACCTCACGCACGCAGGCGGCCTCGGCCTGCTGGTGCTGGTCGCGGACTGCTTTCCGGTCGCGCTGAGTGGGGGTGGGCAGGTCGCGATGCTTCACTGCGGGTGGCGTGGCGTCGCGGCGGGCATCCTCGAGCGCGCGGCGCAAGAGTTCGACGCGCCGCCGGTGGCGTTCGTCGGCCCGGGGATCGGCCGCTGCTGTTTCGAGGTCGGCGACGAGGTCCGTGCCCGGTTCGGCGACGTTCCGGAGGCCGCATCAGGGCGAATGCTCGATCTGCGGGCGGTGATCGCGGCGCGTCTGGGGGCGGTCGGCGTCCGCGCATTCGAGCATCTCGATCTGTGCACGAGCTGTCGCTCCGATCTGTTCTTCTCTCACCGCCGCGACGGGGGCGTGACCGGCCGCCAGGCGGCGGTAGCGTGGCTCGACTGATGGATCCGAAGCGGATCCGCGCGAACCTCGACCGCGTCCGCGACCAGATCGTCGCCGCCGGAGGCGACCTGGAGACCGTCGAGCTCTGCGTAGCGATCAAGTACGTCGAGGACGAAGACCTCCAGGTGCTCGCCGAGGCGGGCGTCCGGCTGGTCGGGGAGAACCGCGCCCAGCGTATGGCGCAGGCCCATGCGCGCTACGGCGACCTGTTCGAGTGGGATTTCATCGGCGTTCTCCAGAGCCGGCGCGTCCGTGACGTCGCACCCCTCGCGCGGCTGATCCACTCGCTCGCCAGCGACAGCGCGGCGCGCAAGCTCGCTGCGCATCCCGCCAAGGAGGTACTGGTCGAGGTCAACGTCGCGGGCGAGGAGGGGAAGGCCGGGATCGCCCCGGCGGACCTCGCCGATTTCCTGGATCAGGTCCCGGTGCCGGTCGGCGGCCTGATGACGATGCCGCCCCGGAGCGACGTACCGGGCGCCAACCGCCGACATTTCGCCGCGCTGGCCGAGCTAGCCGCGGAGCACGGCCTCGCCCGCCTCTCAATGGGGACGAGCCAGGATTTCGAGGACGCGATCCGTGAAGGGGCGACGATCGTCCGGCTCGGCCGGACGATCTATGAGTGAACGTCGTGGTCGGCCAGGAACGCGGCAATCGCGCGCGAGACATGGGCGCCGCGCCAGGCGAGCGGCGGCTTGCCGGGCTCCTCGACAACGAGCTCGGCCACCGGGATCCGACGGGCGTAGTCCTCAGCGACCGCGAGCGGGTGCGTCGGATCGCCCTCGTCCCGGCTGGCAACGACGAGCGTTGGGGCGGCTAGCTCGGACAACCGCTGGATTCCGTCGAAAGCGGCCGAGCGCGGTACGACCCGCAGCGCGGGTGCCAGCGCGCGAACGTCGTCGTGGAGCGAAAGGCGCCGGCGGGTGAACCGCTCGATCGACTCGGTGAAACGACCGCGGAGGTGGACCGCATAGGCGTCCATGAAGCCCTCGATCCCATCGCGCGCGAGCCCGTCGGCAAGCCGGTCCCAGCCGGCGAGGCCCTCGGGATCGGTGTAGGCGGACCCGGTGTAGGCGGGCGTCGCCTGGACGAGCGCCGCCACCCGTTCGGGGCGGGCGAGCGCGAAGGCGATCGCGGTCGCCGCGCCCATCGAGCTGCCGGCGAGCACGACGCGGTCCAGCTCGAGCGCGTCGAGCACCGCCTCGAGGTCAGAAAGGAGGTCCGCGTAGTCGAACGCGGCAAAATCCCGCGGAGAACTCGATTCGCCGTGAGCACGCGCGTCATAGGAGATCAGCTCGTATCCGCGCCGCTCAAGCAGCCGGGAGCCCATGACGACGTAGCGCCGAGTCGCGGTCAGACCGTGCAACAGCACGATCGGCGCCCCCGCCCCCGATCGCTCGCCGCGCAGGGTCACGTCACCCGCCTGCACCGAGAACGAGGTGGGATCGGGTAGGCGACTTGTGCTCGGGAGGTCTGACACGCGCTAACGTCCAGTCGAAGGAGTTCGGCCCGGATGGGCGAACAACGACGGAATCATGGCGCTCCGCGACACTTGGCACAGATCTCTCGTCTACTTCGGCCTCGCAGAGGACGACGACGGCTATCGCGAGGAGGCGCATGCGGCGACCCACGAGACCGCGCTCGAGGACGGGTATCGGGAACGCAGCCAGAACATCCGCCGTCTCCCCCGGCGCGAGCGGCGCGATGACTTCGACGACATCTTCGCCGACGACGCTTCGCCGGCGGCCGCACGCTCGGAGACCCGCGTGCTGCGCGCGGTCGGCAACGGGCAGGGGCCGGAGGTTCAGGTCCATCTCGTCCATCCGAAGAACTTCAACGACGCCCAGGAGATCGCCGACCGCTTCAAGGACCGCGTGCCGGTGATCCTCAACCTCCAAGGGGCCGACGTCGAGCTTTCGAAGCGGCTGATCGACTTCGCTTCGGGCCTGACCTATGCGCTGGACGGTGGAATGCAGCGGGTCGCCGACAAGGTCTTCATGCTGACCCCACGCAACGTCGAGGTCTCAGCCGCCGAACAGGCACGGCTGCTGGACGAGAAGGGCTTCTTCAACCAGTCCTAACGGTAGTAAGGCGTCGGTCAGCTGCCCCAGGGCAGGCCAGCTCGCGGGCGATACCCACCGTCCGTATTCTCCCACGCATGCTGAAGATCGGGCTGATCGGAGCAGGGAACATGGGTGCGGCGATCGCGCGCGGCCTCGGGCAACCCGCCCTGGTGTCCGATGCCGACGCCGAGCGCGCCGCGGCGCTCGCCACGGCGATTGGCGGTGAGGTCGCGACGACCGAGCGAGCGGCCGAGCAGAGCGACGTGCTGATCCTGGCTCACAAGCCGGCGCAGCTCGCCGAGGTGGCGCGCGCCGCCGAACCCGCGGCGAGGGCGGTGGTCTCGCTGCTCGGAGGCACGACGACGACCGAGGTCGAGGCGGCCTATCCGGATCGTCCGATCTACCGATTCATGCCGAACATCCCGGTCGAGATCGGGGCCGGGGTGCTCTGCTACGCGGCCGGGTCCCGTGCCGCCGATGGACCCGAGGCCGAGATCCTCGAGTTGTTCGGAGCCGCAGGGACCGTGATCGCCCTCTCCGAACCACTGCTCGAGCCGGCGACCGCGTTGATGGGCTGCGGGCCGGCGTTCTTCGCGCTCGTCGTCGAGGCGCTCGTCGACGCCGGCGTCCGCCACGGTCTTGGCCCCGAGGAGGCCGGTCGGATGGCCGTCGAGACGATGGCCGGGACCGCGGCCGTCCTGCGCTCGACCAGCAATGACACCCGAGAGCTGCGCCGACGGGTGACCTCGCCCGGAGGCTCGACCGCCCGCGGCTTGGCGGCGCTCGAGCGCGGTGGGCTGCGGGCGGCCTTCGACGACGCCGTCAGTGCGGTAGCGGGGCCCGCGGAATGATCACGCGCGATCTGGCTGCCGAGTTCGTGGCGAACCTGATCGTCCTGTTCATCGTGCTGATCTTCATCCGCATCCTGATCTCGTTCCTGCCCCGCATTCCCTACATCTCGGCGTTGCGCGCCTTCCTCGATTTCGTCGAGAGCGTGACGAACCCTTACCTCGGCCTCTTCAGGCGCGTCCTGCCCCCGGTCCGGATGGGCCCGGCGGCCCTCGACCTGACGCCGATGGTGGCGACGCTCGTGCTCGTCTTCGTCGGGCTTTACCTGCTCGTCCCATTGATCCGCGGTTGAGCCTCCCGGGCGCCTGGGGTCGCGCGCTGCTGGTCGCCGCGGTCGCGGTTGCGGCCGACCAGGCGGTCAAGGCGCTCGTGCTCGCGTCGCTCAAGACGGGGGAGAGCATCAATGTCTTCTACGGCCTCGACATCACGCTCGTCCGCAACGATGGGGTCGCTTTCGGCGCCCTCGGCGGCGGCGGGCCGCTGATCCTCGTCCTGGTTCTCGCCTCGGTGACCCTGCTGCTCGCCTACTTCGCCCGACACGCTCGGGATAGGCTGCTCTGGCTGCCGGTCGGGGCGATCCTCGGTGGCGCGGTCGGCAACCTGATCGATCGGATGCGGATCGGCAAGGTGATCGACTTCATCGATCCCATCGCGTGGCCCGCCTTCAACCTCGCCGACGTGTTCATCGTGCTCGGCGTCGCCGGCTTCGTCCTGCTGATCCTCTCTGAGGGCAACGAGGCGTCGGCCGCGGGGTGAGCGCCAAGCTCGAAACGACAGTCGACCCTTCGGAGCAGGGTAAGCGGCTCGACAGCTTCCTCGGCGAGCGGACCGAGGTCGGTTCCCGAGCGGCGGCCCAAAAGTTGATTGAGCGCGACCTCGTACGGGTCGACGGTCAGCCGCGCTCCAAGAGCCACGTCCTCCAGGCCGGCGAGCGGGTCGAGACGCTCGAAGGCGCGCCCGAACCCCCGGCGCCGCCAGCGGGGGATGTCGCCTTCGAGATCGCCTACGAGGACGAGCACCTGCTGATCGTCGACAAGGGGGCCGGCGTCGTCGTCCACCCGGCGCCCGGCCATCGCAGCGGGACGCTCTCGCAGGCGCTCGCGGCGCGCGGCGCGGCCGGCGGTGAGCCGTGGCGGCCGGGCATCGTTCATCGGCTCGACAAGGACACCTCCGGCCTGATCGTCGTCGCGAAGTCCGACACGGTACATCGAGCGCTGCAGGAGGCGATTCGCGGCCGCGCGATCACGCGCGAGTACCGCGCGCTGGTCGGGGGCCACCTGAACGCGCGCAGCGGAACGATCGACGCCCCGATCGGACGCGACCGCCGCCGCCGAACCGCGATCTCGACGAGCTCCGACAAGCCGCGCGCGGCTCGCACGCACTTCGAGGAGGTCGAGCGGCTACCCAGCTCCACCCTGCTCGACGTACGGCTGGAGACTGGCCGTACCCACCAGATTCGGGTGCACCTGGAGGCGATCGGCCACCCGGTGCTCGGCGATCCGACCTACGGCGCCGGGACCGCCCGACTCGGCCTGCGACGCCAGTTCCTGCACAGCCGCCGGCTTCAGCTCGAGCACCCGGTATCAGGCGCCCCGCTCGAGGCCACCTCCGAGCTGCCCGAGGATCTCAGCGCGGCGCTCGAGCTAGCCCGCGTCGAGCAGCCCGGTGCCTGATCGGAGGACCCTCTATCCTTCCCGCTCAACCAACTATCCCCGCGCAGTAGCGGCGTGACCCTGCCCGGAACAAATCCGGGTCCACCAACCGCCTCGCAGGGCTGTACCAACGAGACGACAACAAGGGAGTACCAAGTGGCTCAAGTAGGCATGAGAGAGCTGCTGGAGGCCGGAGTCCATTTCGGTCACCAGACAGGACGCTGGAACCCGCGCATGCGGCGCTACATCTTCGGTGAGCGCGCCGGAATCCACGTAATCGACCTTCAGCAGACCTCGCGTCTGCTCGACCAGGCCCAGGAGTTCGCCGAGCAGGTCGCCGCGCGCGGGGGCACGATCCTGTTCGTCGGGACCAAGAAGCAGGCGCGAGACGCGATCCAGGAGACGGCCGACGCGGCCGGAATGCCCTACGTCAACCAGCGCTGGCTGGGCGGCCTGCTGACCAACTTCCAAACCATCTCGAAGCGGATCAAGCGGCTCCACGACCTCGATGACTGGGTCGAGAACGGCACCCTCGAACTGCTTCCCACACGCGAGCGGATCGCCGCCGAGAAGGAGCGGGCGAAGCTGACGGTGAACCTCGGCGGCGTGCGCGACATGCAGCGCCCGCCGGACGCCATGTTCGTGATCGACCTCAAGACCGAGGTGATTGCGGTCAAGGAGGCCGAGCGGCTCAACATCCCGATCATCGGACTGGTCGACACAAACTGCGATCCCGCGCCGCTGACCTACCCGATCCCGGGCAACGACGATGCGATCCGCTCTTGCAAGATCATCGTCGAGGCGATCGGCTCGGTTGCGGCCGAGCAGGCCGACATTTACCGCGCTGAGCAGGAGCGCCAGCGCAAGGAGGCCGAGGAGAAGGCCCGCATCGAGGCCGAGGAGCGCGCCAAGCGCGAGGCCGAGGAGAAGGCCGCTCGCGAGGCCCGGGAAGCGGCCGCCGCCGAGGAGGCCGCCAAGCAGCAGGCTGCCGCGCAGGCCGCCCAGCAGGCCGCGGCCCAACAGACGCCCGCGACGCCGCCGCCCGCGGCGGCAGCACCCGCTCCGGTGCCAGCGCCCGCAGCGACCGAGCCGGCGCCCACAGCACCGGCGGAACCGGCGCCCGAGCCCGCCGCTGAGGCGGGGCCCGAGTCCACCAAGGCGGATGAAGCCCCGGAGAAGAGTGGCGAGGAGGCACCTTCGTGAACATCTCAGCAAGCGCCGTGAAGGCGCTCCGCGACCAGACCGGAGCCGGGATGATGGCCTGCAAGAAGGCTCTGACCGAGGCCGAGGGAGTCGTCGACAAGGCGATTGAGATCCTCCGGGTCAAGGGCGAGGCTTCCGCCGCGAAACGCGGCGAGCGAGCCGCCTCCGAAGGAGTTGTCGAGAGCTACATCCACGCCAACGGCAAGATCGGCGTGATCGTCGAGGTCGACTGCGAGACCGACTTCGTCGCCCGCAACGACGATTTCCGCGAGTTCGCTCGCGAGATCGCGCTCCACGTCGCCGCCGCGGCACCGCGCTACGTCACCGAGGACGAGGTTCCGGAGGAGGAGCGCCAGGCAGAGCTGCGTGTCTTCGAGGAGCAGGCCGCCGACAAGCCCGAGAACGTCCGCCCGAAGATCGCGGAGGGCAAGTTGCGCAAGTGGCTCGAGGAGGTCGTGCTACTCAACCAGGAGCACGTCAACGGCGACAAGCACGACGGCAAGACGATCGAGCAGCTGCGCACCGAAGCCGCGACCAAGACGGGCGAGAACGTCGTGATCAAGCGCTTCGCCCGGTTCTCGGTCGGCGAGGGCTGAGCAGGCTCGTGTCCCGCGGCGAAGGTGCGCTCAGTTCCGACGGGCGCGCTCCCGCATTCGCGCGGATCATGCTGAAGCTGTCCGGCGAGGCGTTGATGGGCGACGCCGAGTACGGCGTCGACCCGGAGCGGGTCGCGGCGATCGCGGCGCAGGTCAAGGCCGTCGCCGACCGCGGTGTCGAGATCGCGATCGTCGTGGGCGGCGGCAACATCTACCGCGGCCTCAAGGGTGCCGCTGCGGGGATGGACCGAGCGACCGGCGACTACATGGGGATGCTCGCGACCGTCCTCAACGCGCTGGCGCTCCAGGACGCGCTCGAGAAGGTCGGAGCCGATACGCGCGTGCAATCTGCTTTGACGATCTCCGAGGTCGCAGAGCCCTACATCCGCCGACGCGCGATGCGCCACCTCGAGAAGGGCCGGATCGTCATCTTCGCGGCCGGGACGGGCAACCCGTTCTTCACGACCGACACCGCGGCCGCGCTGCGCGCACTCGAGATCCGCGCCGAGGCGATTCTGATGGCCAAGAACGGTGTCGAAGGGGTTTTCGACGACGACCCGCGCAAGAACCCGGACGCGACGTTCATCCCCGAGCTCAGCCACCGCGAGGCGATCGAGCGGCGGCTCGCGGTGATGGACTCGACCGCGCTCTCGCTCTGCATGGACAACGACCTGCCGATCCACGTCTTCAACATGGATGACGACGGCAACATCGACCGGATAGTGTGCGGCGAGCGGGTCGGCACCGTCGTACGCAGCTGAAAAGCACGATTCAGGAGCGAGAGAGACCTTGGCAACCGAGATCATCGACGAACTGCTCGCCGACGCCGACGAGCGGATGCTGAAGTCCGTCGAAGCGACCCGCTCGGAGTTCTCCAGCGTCCGCACCGGCCGCGCCTCGCCGCACTTGCTCGACCGCGTCGAGGTCGACTACTACGGCGCTTCGACGCCGCTCAAGCAGCTCGCGAACATCTCCGCCTCCGAGGCGCGCCTGCTGACGATCACCCCTTACGACAAGACCTCGGTCAAGGCGATCGAGAAAGCGGTCATCGAGTCCGATCTCGGCCTCACGCCGTCCAACGACGGCAACCTGATTCGCCTCACGATCCCCGAGCTGACCGAGGAGCGTCGCCGCGACCTCGTCAAGGTCGTGCACGGCATCGCCGAGAGCGGCCGCGTGGCGATCCGCAACGTCCGCCGTGACGTGATGCACGACCTGCGCGAGCTCAAGAGCGCGGGCGATGCCGGCGAGGACGACGAGCGCCGGGCCGAAGGCGAGCTCCAGAAGCTCACCGACCGGCACGTTAAGGAGATCGAGGACGCGCTGGCCGGCAAGGAAGAGGAGATCCTCGAGGTCTGACCCGGCGGCCGACCGGCCACGAGGGCGACCCGACGGGAGCGACGCCATGGCCGCCAGGCACGTCGCAATCATCATGGATGGCAACGCGCGCTGGGCGCGTGAGCGCGGAGCGCCCGTGCTCGAGGGCCACCGGGCGGGAGCCCAGACGCTCAAGCAGATCGTCCGCGACGCCGTCGCGCTGGGCCTCGCCGAGCTGACCGTCTACGCCTTCTCGACGGAGAACTGGACCCGTCCCGACGACGAGGTCCAGGGGC
>Ga0136631_10000342_pt1 | contig 14465 bp, 12 predicted proteins | sample AntDrymUQ6012206_2_FD_104655 | JGI IMG/M metagenome (GOLD analysis project Ga0136631, IMG submission 104655) | Polar desert sand microbial communities from Dry Valleys, Antarctica - metaG UQ601 (22.06) | ecosystem: Environmental > Terrestrial > Soil > Desert | place: Antarctica: Dry Valley... | reverse complement strand
CCGGGAAATGGGACTGCTCGAGCGCATGGGATCGATTCGCGATATCGAGCTCCAGCTGACGCGACCCGATGGGGAAGTACGCACGGTCGTCGACAGCGCCTACCTCACGATCGACCCGAAATCCGGCGAGAAGTTCTGTCACGGTATCATGGTGGACATCACCCACCGCAAGGATCTGCAGACCCAGCTCCAGGAGCTCAGCATCCGCGACCCGCTCACGGGTTGCTACAACCGCCGCTACCTGCATACGCTCGTCCGGAAATGCGATGCCGTTCCGGAGAGCGAGTGGGGCTGCATCTACATGGATATCGACCACTTCAAGCAGTTCAACGACAAGCACGGCCACTCGGAGGGAGATAGTGTTCTGGTCAAAATGGCGCGCTATCTCATGCGCCACGTTCGCGCGGAAGAAGCGGTAGTCCGGATCGGCGGGGATGAATTCCTCGTCGTGCTGTGCGATGCGGGTGAGGAGCAGACCAAACAGGTCGCCAACCGACTCAGATCCGCGGCGGCGTTGTCGGCGCCGGCGCAGTTCTCGATGGGGTGGGCAGCCCGCCGCACCGGGGAGTCCTTCGAGCTCACGATGCAGAGGGCCGACCGGCGGCTCCTGGCCGTGCGGATCGACGAGAGGAAGGGTACGGTGAAAAGGCGCGCCCGGGGAACCCGCTAAACGGGGTGTGCAAGTAATCGGGCGATCGGCGTCTCACATGTAGACCCTTTCTATACTGGTGACCGATGCGCCCTCTTCTTCTCATCGCCGCTGTCTGCGTTCCCTTTCTCGCTTCCGCACAGGGAGTGCGGACGAATCCGCCACCGCGCCCGTGGCCGTGCCCCAATCCACCTCCCTGCCAGGCTGGCACCAGGTGCGTGGTGCCGGTGTGCGGAATACAGTCTCCCGACGTTTACCGGAAGAGCAGCGATGTCAGGGTGGAGCTTTCCGACCGGGTGCTCCGCTACGAGATAACGGAGACATTCGTGAATCGCGGCTCCAGGGTCGGAGAGGCCGATTACATGTTCCCCCTCCCGAAGGGCGCCGCGTTCCAGGATCTCAAGCTCTCGATCAATGGGGAGATGATCGCCGGCGAGACGATGAACTCCGACCGCGCACGGCAGATATATGAAGCGATCGTGCGCAGCCAGCGCGATCCGGCGCTGCTTGAATGGATGGGATACGGACTCTTCCGCGCGCGGATCTTCCCGATCGCCCCGGGTGAAGAAAAGAAAGTCGTGCTGCGCTTCCACGTGGTGGCGCCGCGCGAGGGAGATGCGCTTCGCGTGGACTACTTCCGTGGTCTGAGAAACACACCGCGGGAAGGGAGCGGTCAGCCCGAAGGGAAAACGTCGCTGGTGCTGCTTTACCCGAATGAGGCCGCATACGGCATCGCGTATTCCCCGACTCACTCGCTCGATCGCATCTACGCCGCATCATACCGTCCCGCATCAATGTCGTCGCACTACCGTGGATCGCATCGCCGGGTCGAGGTGAGAGATGCCCGGGGCGAGATCACCATTCTGGTTCCGTTTCGGAAGTCAGCCGCTGCCGCGATATCGCTGCTCGCCAACGCACCGGGCAACGACGATGGCTTCGCGCTCATCACTCTTTCTCCACCCGCGATCGCTCCACGAGCGGTGCCTCGCGACCTGACCTTCGTAATAGATGTGTCCGGCTCAATGAGCGGCGAAAAAATCCGGCAGGCACGCGCCGCCGGAAAACAGTTTCTGCAGTCGCTGGGGACGGCGGACCGGTTCCGGCTGATCGATTTCTCCAGCGATGTCAGAACCTTCCGTGACGACTTTACCTACGCTACCCGCGAGAACATCCGCGCCGCCGAGCGGTATCTCGATGATCTCGAGGCGCAGGGATCGACCAACATCTCCGGAGCTCTGGACGAAGCCCTTTCCGTACCACACCAGTCCGGGCGGCTTCCCATCGTGCTTTTCCTGACGGATGGACTGCCGACGGTGGGTGAGCGCGATGGAGATGCGATCGCTTCGTCCGTCGCCGCGCGGCGTGGCTCGCGCAGGGTGTTCACTTTCGGGGTCGGATCCGACCTCAACGTCGCGCTGATCGAACAGCTCGCGCTCGAAGGGCGCGGCACCGCCAGCTTCGTACGCCCCGACGAATCGGTCGAGCGTGCGGTAGGGATAGTCGCCAGCCGTCTCACCAATCCGCTGGTTACGGATGTCAGAGTCCGCGCGGACGGAGTTCGGCTGCTCAAGATGCACCCCTCCGTGCCGGCAGACATATTTGCCGGAGAGGATCTCGTCATCCTGGCCCGGTACGATGGGAGCGGAGATGCGGTGGTGCGCTTCGAGGGACAGACGTCGAACGGGCCGGTGACCTGGGGCAGCCGCGTGCGGTTTCCCGAACGCTCGCGGGAGAACCCGTTCGTGGCCCGACTCTGGGCGACACAGCGCATCGGTTATCTGAGCGCGGAAAAGCGAAAACATGGCGGATCGTCGGAGCTGGACGACGAGATCCGCGAGCTTGGAGAACGGTATGGCATTCCAACCGAGTTCTCCTCTTATCTGGTGCTCGAGCCGGGGATGAACGCACAGGTGGGTGACTCGCGCCGGATTCTGATGCGGGGCAACCGCGTGGCGGGCGGAACGGCCAGTGCACCGGCTGTAGCGGCTCCGCTCGCCGAGCAGCGTTTCGAGGCAGCCAAGACCGCCTCCGCGCAACGCGCGGCGATAACCATGGATGCGGCTGATGCAGCGAGCGGCTTGCGTGACGAGGCCCGCGTGAGGCGCCTCGGCAATCGGACTCTGGTGCTGCGCGACAAAGTATGGACCGACGCCAGCTTCAGGAAAGAAGCACCGGTGCTGCGCGTGAAAGCATTTTCCGATGCGTACTTCAGGCTGGTCGACGCGATGCCGGAGCTCCGCGAAGCGTTCGCGTTCAGCGAGCGTCTGATAATCGCCGGCAGGTCGATGGCTATCGAGCTGACGCCCGATGGAAAGGATCAGCTGAGCGACCGCGACCTGGCGATGCTGAGAGACCGCTGGTGACTGGGTGACGGACGTAGAGCGCCTCTTCCGCACGTACAACGCCGCACTCGTGCGTTACCTCACCCGAAGATTGGGTGATCGCGACTGGGCGGAAGAGGTCGCGCAGGAGACTTTCGTGCGCGCTCTGCGTCAGACATCGATCGAGAACGAGCGCGCCTGGCTGTTCGCGGTGGCGACCAATCTTGTCAGAGACGAGGCCCGGAAGGACATGAGGAGGCGCAAGCACCTGGCACTGCTCGCTGAAGAGGAAAAGGACTCCGTCAGCGAGCCGCACGAGACTACGCTGGAGCGGGCGCAGGAGGCAGCGATGGCGCGGAAGGCCGTTGACGCGCTGGCCGAGCGGGACCGGCTGGCGCTGCTGATGCGTGAAGAAGGGCTCGACTACAACGAGATTGCCGAGGCGCTCGAGCTCTCGCCGGGATCGGTCGGAACTACGCTGTCGCGTGCGCGCCGCCGGCTGGTGGAGAGCTACGAGGCCTTGCAGAAAAGCAGAGAAGAGAGGGAGAACAATGCAGCATCCTGACGAAGGAAAGATTCATTCGTGGCTGGATGGCGCGCTCGCGGCGGAAGAGGCAGCGAGCCTGGAAACGCATGTCGCTACGTGTCAGCCCTGTGCGGCGGCGGTTGCCGAGGCGAGGGGTTTCATCGCTGCGTCGTCGCGCATCCTGACCGCGCTGGACGATGTCCCGCGCGGTGTGGTTCCAGCCGTTCCGGCGCGGAAGCGGGATCTGCGCGTGTTCTGGCGTGCCGCGGCCGCGATGCTGGTCGTCGCCGGCGGGAGCCTCGTCGTGATGCGCGAAGGCGGACCGGATGCGGGTGTTGCAACGAGCATGAAGACGCGCGCGGTCCCGACTGCGGTCCCGCCCGCTGCTCCGGAGAATCAGGCAACGACAGGTTCCGGCGGCTCGGTAACGCAGGCCGATGAAAGTGCGATCAGCGAGTCACCGCTTCCTCCGTCACCTGCGCGCGCGAACCGAGCGCCTGTTGCAACCGAACGGGATTTGTCGGCGCAAGCCACTCGTCGTCAGGCGACGTCTTCCGCGGGAGCCGTTACGGGTGGTACCGTCGTCGCTGACGCCGTCGTGCCCTCGAACGCCGCCGCGCGGATAGCGGCCAACGCCCCCGCCGCGGAGAATGAAACCCCCCTCAGGATTTTGCGCGTGGGGGAGGTCGGCCGGTCGCGGCAGACGACTTATGAGATCGCTCCGGGGCAGACAGTGACGCTGACGGAACAGGAGCCGGCCCGGCCTTTGGCGGCTCCGGTGACCAGCGCACAGGCCGCGGCGGAGCCCCAGGTCATGATGAGGGGTGCTCGCACCGTCCAGCCGTCCCGGGTTGAAGCCGCTCCAGCTTCCCCTCCTCCTCCGCCAATGATGGATGCCCGAACGGGAGCGGATTCGGTGGTTGCCGCGGGAGTGACGGCCATGGCAAAATCCCCAATTGCGCAGCGCAAGGCAGCCGCGGCATTCACCGCTCCACTACGAACGATCACCTGGGCGGATGCGCGGACGGGAAAGACGCTGGTGCTGACCGGCAGCGTCTCAGTGGAGCGGCTTCAGGAGATCAGACTCCGGATAGACAAGCAACGGGCGGCGGGAATAACAGCTCCGTAGCGCTGCGAGTAGTCAGCTCAACCTAAAAAAAACACAGAGTTGTCGTTGCTGTTTGTGACCTGCAGCTATTCGACTCCCCTGAGCGCCATCCCCATTGTATGGTATCCCTTGTCGACGTACACGGTCGTTCCGGTTATTCCGGTGGCAAGCGGACTCGAGAGAAACGCGGCGACGCTGCCGACTTCTCCAGCCGTCAGCGGGTCGGTCAGCGGCGAGTTCTCGGCGCAGTACTCGACCATTTTGTCGATGATGCCGATCGCGCTCGCCGCGCGAGAAGCCCAGGGGCCGGCGGAGATGGCGTTGATGCGAATGCCGTACTTCCGTCCGGCCTCGAATGCAAGCACGCGCGTGTCGCTCTCGAGCGCCGCCTTCGCCGACGACATTCCGCCGCCGTACCCCGGAATGACTCTCTCGCTCGCCATGTAGGTGAGCGAAAGGAACGACCCGCCCCGCGCGACGAGCGGACCGAGCCGCGAGACCATCGAGACCAGTGAGTACGCGCTGACGCCCACCGCAGTCAGGTAGCCCGAACGACTCGTCTCGAGAAGCGGCTTCTTCACTTCAGGGCCGTTGGCGAGCGAATGTATTACGATGTCGAGGGAATCCCGTCCGAAATCAGACTCGATCCGCCGCCCGAGGCCGTCGATGCTGAAGTCGCCCGTTTCGCGATAACGCTTGTTGCTCTTGATCTCCTCAGGCGCGTCAGCGAGGGTGTCGTAAGCGGCGTCGAGCGGATACACCTTCTCGAACTCCAGGAGCTTTCCGCTCGAGAGAGTCCGCGACTCGTCCATTTTGCCGCGCTCGAGGAGGTTCGTGAAAATATTGAGCGCGGGGGGCCACGTGCCCACGCAAATGCTCGCTCCCGCTTCGGCCAGTGACTTCGCGATCGCGAAGCCGAACCCCCCGTCGTCGGCAACGCCCGCGACCAGTGCGCGCTTGCCGGTGAGGTCGATATTCAGCATTCGATTGATATCGCGATTCGCGTTGGTGTTGACAAGGGGGCGGCGATTTGCAATTGCTGCGACGTGACCGATACTTCGCGCAGCGCTTCGTACAGGAGAAGTGATTGAAAAAGCTGTTCCGCGCCACGTCGATCGGCCTCTTCGCCGCCACTTCCGCGGGCGCCCAGGTGCAGGATACGATAGCAGGCAAGTCACCCCTGTTCAGCGGGCGCGACGCCGTGATACTGGCCGGGTTCACCCTGGGCGCGGCTGTGGCCGCGCCACTGGATGTGCATTTCGCGGAGCTGCTCCAGAAGCCCGCCGCCCAGCAGAACCGAATCCTCGGACGCTCCGCAACGGCGTTCGAGCTGTTAGGGGTGCCGGGCACCCTCGTTGTCGGCGTCGGGTTGTATATCGTGGGACGCGTCGACGGCCAGCGAAGGGTGCAGGATCTGGGGCTCCACGGCACCGAAGCGGTCGTTCTGAGCACGGCGATGAGTTACGGCATCAAGCTGCTGGCAGGCCGGGCGCGCCCATATGTGGACATCAGGAAGCCCCGGAATTTCCGGCTCGGGCGCGGATTCTCGGGCGACGACTATCAGTCTTTTCCTTCGGGGCATACCACCGCCGCGTTCGCCTTCGCATCGACGCTGAGCAGAGAGACGCAGATGTGGTGGCCGGAATCGAGGTGGTACGTTGGAGCGCTGGCGTACGGGGGCGCGACGCTGGTGGGGGTGTCACGCATGTACAACAACCTGCACTGGGCGAGTGATGTACTGGGCGGTGCGGCGATCGGCACCCTGCTGGGACTCAAGGTCGTGAAGTACCATCACTCGCACCCCGACAATCGCATCGACCGGGCACTGCTGAAGGGACAGCTCTCGCCTCCGCCAATACCGGTTCCTCTCGTGACATTGCGCTTCAGATGATGGCAAGTCACGCCGCGGCAGGTGTTGCTTGCAGCTGAACGGGATTTTCATCCTGGCGGAGCTCACGGGCGACGTAGCGGAAAAGATTCGCGCCATCAATGAGAAGTACGACCCGCGACTCGCTCGCTACAAACCGCCGCACATCACGCTCACCGGTTCTTCGGGCGCGGGGCCGATCCCGCCGTTCGTCACGACGGGCGAGATTCGGGCGAAGCTCGAGCCCGTTACGTCGGCGATCGCGCCAATAACCGCGGCGTTCCTGCCGCCGCAGAGATTCATGCAGACGGATATCATCGTGCTGCCGCTCGATTCCCACGGTCCACTGCGAGCATTGCACGATGGGATACTCACGAGCGGACTTCCGTTCGCCAGGGCACGGTACACCTTTAGCCCACACTGTACGCTCAGCCTTTACCAGACGCTGGACGCCGACTCGAGGCGCGAGCTGCTCAAGGTCAGGATCAACGAGCCGTTCGTGATCCGATCGATTCAGCTCTACCAGAGCCGTGACCCCCAACCTTCGACAAGACTGCTGGAGCTCCCGCTGACAGGTGAAGCCGCAACGACTTGAGGTAGCATGGCGCGCGCTGTGGATGCGCGCGATTGCGGAGCTGCTGCCCGGGCCAGGCCGCGCGAGTCCTCCGGATCCCGCGACGGAAGACTACTCAGTACTGTTCCTGCGCTACGAGCGAATCGGGGACATGATCATGGCGACATCCCTGATTCGGGTGATCGCTTCCGCGCTGACGAGCGGAAAGGTGGATGTGCTCGCGACGCCGACCACCGCCCCGGTGCTGGAGGGCAATCCGCACGTTGGTCAGGTCCTGACGCTCGAGCGTAAATCTCTGCGCAGCTATCTGCGCCTGATGCACCGGCTGCGAAGGCAGCGTTATACGGTCATGGTCGACGGCCGCATCAACAATCCTCCGGTATTCACGTCCACGCCGCTGCTCATGTTCGCGGGTCGCGCGCGGTTCAGGGTCGGCGCCGGCGGCGAGAGAGAGCCACGCATCTACAACGTGTCCCTCCCCGAGTGGGACCGATCCACTCACTACATCGACGGATCGAAGCGACTCGCGATTCCGTTCGGGGTCGATCCGGAATCCGTGAGCTGGCAGCCGGAGCTTTTCCTCACGCGCGAAGAAGAGGGTCGCGCGCAGCAGTGCTGGCGGGACGCGGCGATCCTCGTCTCGCCAGCTTCCCCCGAAGCGGCGCGGGTCGACAAGCGCCTCCTCGTCAATCTCTCGGCGTCGGAGCCGAAGCGAAGGTGGCCTGATGGAAAGTTCATCACCACCCTCCAGACCGCGCGCGCCCGTGCACCCGGGATGCCGGTGGTGGTGATCGGACTGCCGAGCGAGTGGAAGAGCGTGCAGGAAGTGGCGAGCGCGGTGGCTGCGCTCCCGGTGGCGACGCCCCGCCTGCGGGATGCATTCGCTCTGGTCGGCACCGCCGACATCGTCTTCACACCTGACACGAGCATCTCGCACGCAGCGTCCGCGTTCAGAAAGCCAGCGCTCGTCCTGCTCAAGAGCGACCACAAGCAGTACGCGCCGTACGACACACCCGGCGAGGTCGTGCTGTGGGCCCAGGACGAGATTCACAAGCTTCCCCACGAGCAGGTTTCCGCCGCGCTGGGCCGCGTTCTGAGCCAGTTCGGAGTTAACGGCCACCACGTTTGATCGTCTAACAGAGATAGCCTGAGGCATCCCGGGCCCGGCTCACACGACGAGGAAAACATGGCACAGTCGGCGCTGGCGTTAGCCCTTTTGTTCGTCATACCGGGGTCACTGCTCTCCCAGCACCCCCACGACCACGCCACGGGCGCGGCCGGCACCCAGCCCGCACGCCCCGCATCCGCCGCCGGGTCTGCGCCGTCTGACTGGAAGAAGGACGCCATGGCAAGACACATGGCGTACAGCGCCAGCCGCCCCCTGACCGCGGCCGATTCGGCGCGCGCCGCCGGGGTGATCCACGAGCTGCGGCAGGCCGTAGCCCGTTACCAGGATGTCCGGGTCGCGGAAGCCGACGGCTACAAGATGTTCGCTCCGCAGATTAAGAATCAGCCGCAATACCACTTCACAAAGAACTGGAACGCCGTGCGTAATCAGTTCGGGTTCGATCCGGCGCGGCCGACTTCGCTGTTGTACAGGCGGAACGAGAGCGGCGATCTCGTGCTCACCGGGGCGATGTACACCGCCTCCAAGCGCACCTCGGAGGAAGAGCTCGACAAGCGCGTGCCGCTCAGCGTCGCGCGGTGGCACCGGCATGTGAACTGGTGCATTCCGAAGCGATCGCAGAAGGACCGCTGGCACGAGCTGAAGGACGGTCGTCCCGTCTTCGGCCCGTTAGGCGTCTCGACCGAGGAGGAGTGCAGCTCCGCGGAGGGACGATTCATTCCGCAGGCGTTCGGCTGGATGGTGCACGCAAACGTCTTTGCCGGAAATGACCTGCGCTCCATATGGCACGACGACCATATGGAGCACGATCACGACGCCATGCTGGGTGCTGCTAAGAGTCCCTAGTAGCCTCTTCCCGCTCCGGTGGTGGTGCCAGCCGGACGTGAATCGACCACGACATCCTTCCGCTTGCGCGGCATCAGGCCAAGCAGGCCGAGCAGGCCCAGCAGCCCCCAGTCGAAGCCATCGTCGTCATCCGTTGTCTGGACCCCGAGGGTGGTATCCGTCGTAGCCTGGGCAGCAAGAGTGATCGGCGCAAAACTGATAGCGGCCGCCACCACGATGCCTCGAAACATCGAGCGCGCTTGCAAAGCCATACAAACCTCTGTGGTGTTGGTGACGACGCGGCTTTAAGCAGGCATTATGCCAGCGGTTGCCACAGCGCGAACCAGTCGCGACCCCGCGGTCTAGGGCGCCGTTCTCGCTGCCAGAATCTTCTCCCGGCCCGTCAGGTACAGCACCACGACCAGGATCGCGAAGGGAATGAGTGACAGGACATCGGATGCGGCGCCGGCGTGGAGCGGATTGCGTTCGCTGATGCTGGTTATTCGCTCGTTGAACCCGGCCATCGCGGGTACCCCGGCAAGAAAAGCGATGAGAATTCCCGCGATCGCTCCGCCGGCGATGTAGCCGGAAGCCATCAGAACTCCCGGGCTTTTGTCGCCTTCAGCGACGAGCTGATCGGGCGTGAGCCGCGATCCGGCATGCTTGCGCGCGATCCACCTGTCGACGAGCCAGCGAATCAACCCGCCGATGAAGATCGGCGACGACGTAGAGAGCGGCAGATAGACTCCGACGGCGAATGCAAGCGACGGAATGCCGGACATCTCGAGCGTGATCGCGATCATCGCCCCGAGCAGCACCAGTCCCCAGGGCAGCTGGCCGCCGAGGATTCCCTTGATGATGTACGACATGAGCGTCGCTTTGGGCGCGTCGAATTTCGGCACATCGATTCCGCTCGGCAGCTTGCGGATCGTGCCATTGATTCCCGGATCGACGAAGAACACAGGGGTGCCGGTTTGATCGACGAGATATTTTTCGGCGTTTCCACCCGACGGGTCCTGACGGTGCCAGACGAAGTACTCTCTGCCATCCGCCGATCCCCCGGCGAGAGTACCCTCGATCCTTTCCTTCCTGGTGAGCGACGCGACATCGACGCGCTCTCCCGGCTGAATACCTCCCGTCGAAAGCCCTTCGATTCGCGTACCCAGCGGGACGTATACGGAACCGGCTGAGTTCAGCTTCAGCAGAATCGGACCGAGCGCGAGCGCGGAAACGAGCGCGCCAATGAGGATCGCGATCTGCTGCGAGCGTGGCGTCGCGCCGACGAGGAATCCGGTCTTGAGATCCTGCGCCGTAGTACCGCCGTTCGATGCGGCAATGCAGACGATTGCGCCGATGGAGAGAGCGGTCACATAGTAGTTGCTGCCCGTCCAGCCGAGCACCACGAACGTGAGGCAGGTGAGAAGCAGGGTGGCGACAGTCATTCCGGAAATCGGATTGGAAGATGACCCGATCTCGCCGGTGAGTCGCGCCGACACGGTGACGAAGAGGAATCCGAAGACGATGATCAGGAACGCCGCGGCAAGTCGCGCGATTGCCGGAGTTCCGCCTATGTACAGCGGATTGGCGAACGCAATGACGACGATGAGAGCGACGATGCCGATGAGAACGACTTTGAGCGATATGTCCCTGTTCGTGCGGAGCGTCCCGGGCGCATCTGCCGCCTTCGACGACTTGAAGTCGCTCATTCCGCCACGAATTCCGTGCAGAATGGTGGGGAGCGAGCGGAATACGCTGATCAAACCGCCCGCTGCGACAGCCCCGGCGCCGATGTAGAGGATATAGGCGTTCCTGATGTCGCCGGGGCTCATGTCACGTATGAGCGTCGCGCTCTCCGGGGCGAGCGGCGTTCCCAGCGACTGGCCGAAGAAGCTGATCATGGGAATCAGCACCAGATACGCGAGCACCCCGCCCGCGCACATGGTACCCGCGATGCGCGGACCGATGATGTAGCCGACCCCAAGGAGCTCCGGCGAAATCTCAGCCGAGATGGATGCGCCCCTGAAAGGCGCGCCGAAAATCTTCTCCGGCACTTCCTTCCACGATCTGAAGGCTACCATCGCCGTCTTGTATACCAGCGCGAGCCCGAACCCGGTGAAGATGGTCCTGGCACTCATGGCCCCGCCGAGTCTTTCACGCTCGCGCCGCGCCTCGGGTGACGCCGCGGCTTGCGATTCCGGCGATGCACCCGCTTTCAGTACTTCCGCGCATGCCGTCCCTTCCGGGTACTTGAGAAATCCGTGCTGGGCGACGATGAGCGCACGGCGCAGCGGAATCATCATCAGAATGCCGAGCAACCCGCCAAGGATCGCTACGAGCATCACCCGCGTGATCTCCAGATCGAATCCCAGGATCAGAATGGCGGGCATGGTGACGCCGATGCCGAAAGCGATCGATTCTCCGGCTGAGCCCGCCGTCTGCACGATGTTGTGCTCCAGAATCGTCGCTTCACGGGCGCCCAGTCGCGCGAGCAGCTTGAAAACCGTCAGTGAAATCACCGCGACGGGAATGGACGCGCTCACGGTGAGCCCTACCTTGAGCACGAGGTACAGCGACGACGCACCGAAGATGAGCCCCAGCACCGCGCCGACGATGACCGGCAGGGGAGTGAGCTCGCGCAGCCTGGTTTCGGCGGCGATGTAAGGCGTGAATGGGGGCGGACCGTCGGGCCGAAAGCCGACTCGGTCGGGAAGCTGCTGAGCGGGGGACGTCATTCGGTCACACCTCGTTGTGGGTCGCGCGAATTACGCTTGCCGGGAGCCACGCAAGGGTAGAGCCGCGCGGGCGCCGTAAATGTAGGGCCGGCTGCCACCAACCGGACCAATGTCGACGTAACGTTTGCAAGCACTGACCCCGGGTCATACCTTGGATTCCGCCCGAGACTGTGGCGGACTACCACTCATCCGGAGCCACCCATGAAACGCATCGTATTTCTTCTGCCCTTCGTCTTTGCCGCACCTGCCGCAGCGCAACAGGCGGTGAGCGCCAACCCTGCACTCGGCGTCGGGGCGGTGAAAGGTATGTGGCAGGCGATGACCAGCTACATCACTGCCGCCGCGGAGCAAATGCCCGAGAAGGACTATGGCTTTCGCCCAACCCACGATGTTCGGACTTTCGGCGAGATGATCGGGCACGTCGCCGGAGCACAGGCGATGATTTGCGCCGCCGCGCTCGGTGAAAAGGGCGGGGCGGAGGATGATATCGAGAAGTCCGCCAAGACCAAGGCCGCGCTGGTTGCCGCCCTCAAGACTACCACTCAGTACTGTCAGCGCGCTTACGCTCAGAACGACGCTGCTACCGCGGCGATGACGACGTTGTTCGGCGGCTCAATGCCGCGCATGAATGCTTTGGCCTTGAACGCGACCCACAACGCCGAGCATTACGGGAATCTCGTGACTTATATGCGGATCAGGGGAATGGTGCCGCCATCCAGTCAGCCAATGCCACCTCGTACCTGAGACACTCGAAGTCGTGAGTCTCTCCGACCGCGACGACCCGGAGCGCGGCGGCCGTTCAGGCAAGAGCCGGTTATTTTGTCCCCATGCCTCCACAATTCATCTATGTAATGAAGGACCTGCGCAAAGTCGTCCCGCCCTCGCGGGAGATTCTGCGCGGCATCTGGCTCTCGTTCTATCCCGGCGCAAAAATCGGCGTCCTTGGCGCCAACGGCGCGGGTAAATCCTCGCTGCTCAGGATCATGGCCGGTGTCGACCAGGATTTTCAGGGGGAGGCCTGGCCACACGCCGGCACCCGGATCGGATTTCTGTCCCAGGTGCCCGAGCTCGATCCCTCGAAGAATGTGCGCGAGAACGTGGAGGAAGCGGTGAAGCCTACGCGCGACCTGCTCAGGAAGTTCGAGGAGATCTCGATGAAGTTCGCCGAGCCGATGTCGGACGACGAGATGACGAAGCTCCTGGACCAGCAGGCGAAGGTTCAGGAGAAGATCGACGCCGCCAATGCGTGGGATCTGGATCGAAAAATCGAGGTCGCGATGGACGCGCTCCGCCTTCCTGCCGCCGATGCCGATGTGCGGAAGCTTTCGGGTGGCGAGCAGCGCCGCGTGGCGCTGTGCCGGACGCTGCTCGAGGAGCCGGACATGCTGCTCCTCGACGAGCCGACCAATCACCTCGACGCGGAATCGGTGGCGTGGCTCGAGCGGTATCTCGCCGAATTTCCCGGAACGGTCGTGGCGGTGACGCACGACCGGTATTTCCTCGACAACGTCGCGGGATGGATTCTCGAGCTGGACCGCGGCGCTGGAATTCCTTATGAGGGGAACTACACGTCGTGGCTGGACCAGAAGCGGACACGCCTTGCCACCGAGGAGAAGCAGGCTTCGGCGCGGCAGAGAACGCTCGAGCGCGAGCTGGAGTGGGTACGCATGTCCCCGCGCGCGAGACAGTCGAAGAGCAAGGCGCGCATCCAGAAGTACGAAGAGATGGCGAGCGCCGCTGGTGACGAGAAGGTGATGCAGAACGAGATCGTCATTCCGCCTCCGGCCAGACTCGGCAACGACGTGGTGATCGCAAAGGGGCTGAAGAAAGCCTACGGGGACAAGGTGTTGTTCGACGACCTTTCGTTTTCATTGCCACGCGGCGGAATAGTCGGAATCATCGGCGCGAACGGCGCCGGCAAGACGACTCTGTTCAGGATGATCGCGGGCAAGGAAAAAGCGGACGGCGGAACGCTCACCATCGGCGACACCGTGCAGATCGCGTACGTGGACCAGGGCCGGGAGCTGAACGAAGCCAATACCGTCTACAAGGAAGTGAGCGAGGGAAGAGATGTCATTCAGGTCGGAAAGCGCGAGATGCAGGCGCGCGCTTATCTGGCGAGCTTCAACTTCAAGGGACCCGACCAGCAGAAGAAGGTGAAAGACCTATCCGGCGGCGAAAGGAATCGGCTGCACCTCTCCAAGCTGCTGAAATCCGGCGGGAATCTCCTGCTGCTCGACGAGCCGACCAACGATCTGGACGTCGATACGCTGCGCGCGCTCGAGGAAGCGCTGGTCGACTTCGCGGGGTGCGCCGTAGTGATCACCCACGACCGCTGGTTCCTCGACCGCATCGCCACACACATCCTTGCCTTCGAGGGGAACTCGGAAACCGTGTGGTTCGAGGGCAGCTATCGTGATTACGCCGAGGACTTCAAGCGGAGGAAGGGAGCGGATGCGGACCGGCCGCACCGAATCGCGTACCGGAAGCTCGTGCGAGCGTAGAGGCTCCGCGCCCCAGTGCCGGTCCGTTTCGCCGGGGCTGGGTCGCCCTCCGGTGAGTGCTCCAAAACCAAATAACACGAGATGCCGTACGGTCTGATGGCTGGAGGGTTCATGGAGCTACGGTCGGATCTCATACGCGGCGCTTTGCTGGGACTCCTCATCCTTGGCATCGGCGGCCGGCTGCTGATGAGGGTTGTCGCGCACCTGCAGGGACAAGCGCCGTCATTCACCCT
>Ga0136631_10000341_pt1 | contig 14468 bp, 17 predicted proteins | sample AntDrymUQ6012206_2_FD_104655 | JGI IMG/M metagenome (GOLD analysis project Ga0136631, IMG submission 104655) | Polar desert sand microbial communities from Dry Valleys, Antarctica - metaG UQ601 (22.06) | ecosystem: Environmental > Terrestrial > Soil > Desert | place: Antarctica: Dry Valley... | reverse complement strand
CCCAACGACCACCTTGCCTCCCCACCCGCCACCGAGCGACCACACCCACGCCACCGACGCCCGCCCGCCATCCGCTCACGCGGCCACCCTTCGGCTGGTGGGGCTGCGTGGCGGCCGCGTGAGCGGATGGCGGGCGGGCGTCGGTGGCGTGGGTGTGGTCGCTCGGTGGCGGGTGGGGAGGCAAGGTGGTCGTTGGGTGGTGGATTCGGCGTGCGGCGGCGGGATGAACTGCATCGCTGAGGAGGTGGGCGGTGCGGGCGCGTGCGGGCGCGTGCGGGCCCGGCGTGTCGTCGAGCGTGTCGCTTTCTCCCCCTATGCAGGGGAGAAGGCGACACGCTCGCGCTGTGGGCGGGGGGTGGGGCCACTTCAGGCGTCCACGGTGGGGCCACTGCAAGTGACCACACCGACGCGCTGCTCGCGCCTGGGCTGAACGCCCCGTCCGCTCGCGCCTGGGCTGAACGCCTCGCGCCGCTCTCGCCTGGGCTGAACGCCTTGCGCCGCTCGCGCCTGGGCTGAACGCTCCGTCCGCTCGCGCTGCTGCGACGCGGCACCCTTCGGCCTGTGGGAGTTGCGTGGCGGCCGCGTGAGCGGGCATTGGTGGCGTTGGGGTGGGCTCGCTCGTGAGCGGGGCGCGCCGGCCGGGCCGGCGGGGCGTGTCGTCGAGCGTGTCGCGTTTTCCCCCTATGGAGAGAAGAAAGCGACACGCTCACGCTGTCGGTGTGGGAGTGGGGCGCTTTCTGCATCCATCTCATGCGGAAGTCGCCCCGGCTGGCGCGCCGTTTGCGGCTGGGCTGAACGCCCCGGCCCGCTCTCGCCGCCGCGACGCGGATACCCGTCGAAGATGGCGTCGATCGTCTCCGGAACCCGGTCAGGCCGTCGAACGCCGGCGACAGGACGTCGTCGGCGCCGCGGGTGCTGCAGGTCGTTGACGACGGCCAGCCAGAACTTCGCGCCCCCGGTACTGCCGCCACCAAGCCCGAGCACCTCGCGCTCCCCCTCAACGGTCGCGCCGAGTCGCCACATAGCAGGCGCGCGTGCGCACGCTGCGGGGATGGCGCTTGGCGACGAGCTGGGCTCGACGCCGGCTGGCCTCACGGTCCGCGGGCGCCTGACCTCACGGCCCCGAGCTCGGTCCGGACGGTCCGCGGTCCGTGGGCCGGCCCCTGCCGTCGGCGTACGGGCGCCGCCGACGCGGCCAGCAGTCATGCGGGAGGCGCGTTTACCGCACCCCTCAGCCCATCCGCACGTAGCCCAGCGCGTCGCCTGGCGAGTGCACCCTGCGCGAGACCTGGTCAGACGAGTTGCCCTCGATCGTCGCGATGCTGCCGTCAGTCTGCACGCTCTCGACGATGCCGATGTGCTCGTCCCAGACGACGAGGTCGCCGGGGCGCGGGACGACGCCGGGACCGTTGGGGACGGCGCGCCCGGCGCGCTGCGCCCAGGCGTAGAGCGCGTCGACCGAACCGAAGCCCTGGCCCTGCTCGCCCAGCGGCATACCCGCCTCGCGGGCGGCCCACGACGTGAAGTACGCGCACCACGGGCCCACACCGCTGCCCGCGGTCGCCTGGCGGTACTGGGCGATGCGGGGCGAGTCGTTGGAGCCGGGGGGTTGCTCGGCCTGGCCGACCTCGCCCTGGACGGCGGCGAGGACGGCGGCGCCGCCGCTCGTGGCAACCGGCCCGGCCGCGGCCACGCCCGCAAGCGGCAGACTGGATCCGGTGACGGACGGCGGCCCTGTGGCCGCCTGCAGAGCCTGCGAGAACGGCGTCGTGGCGTCGGTGGCCGGCTGCGCCGCAGGGGCCGGCGCAACGAGGCCGGCATTGATCGCCGCGATGCGGACGAGAACCTCCTGGACGCTCATGGCGCCTGTGGCGTCGCGTGGGGGACCAGCGTGGAGCGCGGCTCCGCGATGCGGGCGATGGTGGCGTGGAGGCCCATGTGCCCAGGGTTATCGGTCGCAGGCGGCAAGGCTTGAGCGCAGCTGTGCCGGCGCCGAACAGCGTCCGCCGCATGTCCGAGCCTCACGTGCCACGCGCAGGTCGCGGCGTCGCGAACGCAGCGTCCCAGCTCCTTGGCGCGGGCGAGCGAACGTGCCCTTGACCGTCGCCCTCGCCGGGCCGCAACGCGAAACGGGCGGCCCCGAAGGGCCGCCCGTCACGTGAGTCATGTTGCTGGAACCGTTGACTAGCGCAGCAGCGACAGGACCGACTGCGGTGCCTGGTTGGCCTGCGCGAGCATGCTCATGCCAGCCTGCTGCAGGATCTGGTACTTCGTGAAGTTGACCATTTCGTCGGCCATGTCCACGTCGCGGATCCGGCTCTCGGCGGAGACGAGGTTCTCCTGGTAGTTCGCGAGGCTCGCGAGGCGGTGCTCGAGGCGGTTCTGCGTCGAGCCGAAGGACGCACGCTGGGTGGAGACCTCCGTGATTGCCAGGTCGATGTTGGTGATCGTGAGCGCGTCGAACGCCGCGGTGGTTGCTGCGCCCGTGATGACAGCTGCCATCCCGGCCGAAGCGACCAGATCGGTCGTCGAAACGTCGATCTCCTCGCCGGTGTTGGCGCCCACCTGGAGCGTCAGCGTGGACACCGCGTCCAGCAGCGCCGTGCCGTTGAACTTCGTGTTGGCCTGGATGTCGTTGATCTCGTTGGAGAGCTCCAGAGCCTCGGCGGCGATGGAGGCCTTGTCCGTGGGGCTGAGGGTGCCGTTGTCGTTCTGGACCTTCAGCTCGCGGATGCGCTGGAGCATCGAGTGCACCTCGTTGAGGGCACCCTCCCCTGTCTGCACGAGCGAGACGCCGTCTTGGGCGTTGCGCTGCGCCTGGGAGAGACCCTTGATCTGGCCGCGCATCGTCTCGCTGATCGCGAGGCCGGCGGCGTCGTCGGCTGCACGGTTGATCCGGTAGCCGGAGCTCAGGCGCTCCATCGACTTTGCCATCTTGGACGAGCTGTCCACGAGGACACGGTGGGTGTTGAAGGCTTCGACGTTGTTATTGATACGAAGGGACATGCGTTCATCTCCTTGATGACGTGGGTTTGGTGTTGTCCCGAGGCGACTCCATGTCGCCTGCGACCGAGGTGATCGGCTGGCCGTGGAGGAACTTGAGGAAGAACGTCTCAGCCGTCGGAGGCGGCGTCGGCCGCGGCTCGCTGGAGCTCGGCGTGGCGCGCGCGGACCTCGGCGACGACGAGCTGGCGGGCGACCGCGAGGGCGAGCGCCCACAGGACGAGGTAGCCGACGACGCCTCCGGCCAGGCCGCGCAGCATCGTCTCGAACGCCGGCAGGTGCGCGCCGAGCGCGAGCGCCGTGCAGAGCACGACGCCGATGAGCCCGCCCCAGCCCTTCGCGCGGCGGACGAGGCCCGCGGAGCGCGGGTGGCCTGCGACGCAGATCCCCTCGGGGAGGCTCTCCGGCGCGTCCTCTTGCTTCTTGCGCCGGCTCATGCGGACGACGCCCGCTTGAGCTCCAGGCGCTGGCGCACGATGACGAATCGCACGAGCCGCTCACGGTCGGCGTCGTGGAGGCGTTCGAAGCGCACGGCCCGTAGGCCGCCGTCGAAGCTGCACACGACCCGGCCGCCGATCTCCAGCGGTGGCTCGCCGGGCGCGAGCGCCAGGCGCAGGTCGACCGGGTCACCGGTCGACAGGCCGTCGAGGCGCGAGATGACGGCGCCGGAGGCGCTGATGTTCACGACCGCCGCCGCGATCGTCTTCGCGCTGCCGGGCGGCGCCGTCGCAAAGACCTCGAGAAATGCCTCCACGCGCGCGAACGCACGCCGCTGGACGACGTCGCAGCGGGTGTGGACCTCGAGCGCGAGCCGGTCGTCGGCGCCGACGGCTGCGATCCGGGCGTCGAGGCGCAGCAGCCCGCGCCCGGTCGTGACGTGGATCGCGACCTCCTCGCCGACGAGGTCGGCGAGCGGCCGGAGCGGACGCGCCAGCAGCACCGCGGTGGCCTGCTCGCCATCGAGCTCGACGAACGCCGGGATCGCCCCGAACTGCGGCAGGACGACGGTCGCGTGCTGCCGACGGGCGTTCATGCGAGCACGCGCGCAGCCAGCGCGGCCGGGTCGGCGGGCGTGAGCGCTCGGGCGTCGCTGCAGTAGGAGAGCGCGAGGCCTCGGGCGATCGCCTCGTCGAGGACCGAGCCGGCGTGGTCGACCTCGTCGAGGTGGGTGATCACGATCGCCGTCGGCTTCAGCGAGGCGAGGCCGTCGAGCAGTCGCCGCACGGCGGCGGCGCTGAACGTCGCGGGGACGACGACGTGGACGTCGCACGGACCCAGCCGCCGCAGCTGCCTCGCCAGCGCCGCCAAGGCCTCGGCGCCCGCCGCGGGCGATACGGCAGGCGTGTCGACGACGGTCAGGACGGGCCCGCCGGCATCGGGTCCCGGGAGCCCGCCGGCGAGGTTCAGCACGCGGACGCCGAGATCGCTGCCGCCGGCGTAGGCGGCTGCGAGGCGGGTCACGCAGAGCGTCTTGCCCGCGCCGCCGGCGCCGACGAACGCGATCGTGCGCCTGCCCGGCGCGACCGGAGGGGCGAGCGGGATGCGTGCGGCGAGCGCGTCGCGCACGAGGTGCTTGAGCGGGCGGTTGCGGCCGAACGGGACGGCGTGGGAGATCGTGGCGGCGAGGATCTCGGCGGCCAGCGCCGGCGCGATACCGGCGGCGACAAGCGCGCGCTCGTGGGTGGCGGCGGCGCCGGCGCGCGGAGCGGATGCGAGCGCAGGCTCCTCGGCGAGCGCGAAGTGCTCGCGCCGCGCGGGCTCGCGCACGGGCTCGGGCCGCTCCGGCTCGCGCCGCGCGGGCTCGCGGGACTCGGGCTCGCGCCGCGCGGGCTCGCGCACGGGCTCGGGCCGCTCCGGCTCGCGCCACGCGGGCTCGCGGGACTCGGGCTCGCGCCGCTCGGGCTCGCGCCGCCCGGGCTCGTGCCGCGCGGGCTCGCGCCGCTCCGGCTCGTGCCGCGCGGCCTCGCGCTGCTCCGGCTCGCGGGACTCCGGCGCCCGCGCCTCGGGTCCGGCCTGCGCCTGCGCGGCGTGCAGCTGCGCGACGAACGGCGACGCCAGGCGCATGATCTCGCGGATCGCCGGGGCGGGCGGCTCGGGCGCAGGCGCCGAGCCCTCGTCGTAGAGGTCGACGCCCGGAGCGCCTCGCCGCGCCACGACCTCGACGCAGCGGCGCCGGAAGAAGCCGCCGACTCCGCCCTCCAACCCGTCGCGCTGGCGCATCACGATCGCGTCGGGGCCGAGCTCCGCACGGATCTTCGGCAGCAGCTCCTCGAGGTCTGTCCCGCGGTATGTCCGCGGCTCGTTGTTGGTCATGGTGCTCATGCGTCGACGACTCCAATCGTCTCGACCCGGATCCCGGACACGATCTCGTTGTAGGAACAGACGGCCAGCTGCGGGAGGCTTTGCTCGCACAGCCGGCGCAGGTGGCGGCGCACGCGCGCCGAGCACAGCACGACGGGCCGCCGGCCGCGGGCGATTGCGGAGTCCTGCTGGCCGGAGAGGGCGCGGACGAGCGCCTGGGCCCGTGCGGGCTCCATCGCGAGGTACTCGCCGTCGGTCGTCACGGTGATGGCATCGACAAGCTCCTGCTCGACTTGAGGATCGAGCGCGATCGCGCGCAGCGTCGACTCTCCGTCGAGGTGCGGCGCGGTGATCGCCCGCCCGAGCGCCTGGCGCGCGTACTCCGCCAGGAGGCCGGGGTCGCGCGTCACGCGCGCCTTGTCGCCGATCGCCTCGACGATCGCGCCGAGGTCGCGGATCGAGACGCCCTCGCGCAGCAGCGCCTGCAGCACGCGCTGGACCTCGCCGACGCTCAGCAGGTCGGGCACGACCTCCTCGACGACGGCCGCGTTGTGCTCCTTGAGGCGATCGAGCAGCTGACGCGTCTCCTGGCGCGTGAGCAGCTCGGCGGCCTGCTGGCGGATCGTCTCGGTGAGATGCGTGACGATGACCGACTCGGCGTCGACGACGGTGTGGCCGAGCGCCTCGGCCTCGGCGGCCTGATCATCGGAGATCCAGACCGCCGGCAGGCCGAAGGCGGGCTCGACGGTCGGCACGCCGGGCAGCTCCCCCACCGCGTCGCCGGGGTCCATCGCCAGGCGGTGCCCGGGCATCAGCCGCGACCGTGCGACATCCGAGCCGCGCACCTTGATGACGTACTCGTGCGAGTCCAGCGCGATGTCGTCGTGGATGCGCACGGGCGAGATGACCATGCCCAGCTCGGCCGCTATCTGGCGGCGCACGACCCCGACGCGGGCCAGCAGCGATCCGCCCGCGGCGGTGTCGGCCAGCGGCACGAGGCCGAAGCCGATCGCGAGCTCGAGCGGGTCGATCGCCAGCGCGCCGACGGCGGCGTCGCTCGGCGACGGCAGCTGTGGCTGCGGTCTGTCCCGCTCCAGTTGGTGGGCGGCGGCGGCTTCGGCACGCGTCGGGCGATCCTTCAGCGCGCGGCCGACGAGCAGGAGGCCGACGCCGACGACCAGGAACGGGACCTTCGGCAGGCCCGGCACGAGCGCCATCGCGCAGATCGCCGCGCCCGCGACGAGCGGCGCCTTGCGCTGGTCGAAGATCTGGCCGGCGATGTCGCTGCCGAGGTCGCGCTCGGAGGCCGAGCGCGTGACGATGATGCCGGTCGCGACGGAGATGAGCAGTGCCGGGATCTGCGCGGCGAGACCGTCCCCGACGGTCAGCAGCGAGAAGTGCGCGGCGGCGTCGGAGAACGGCATCCCCTGCTGCATGACGCCGACGATGATCCCCCCGATGAGGTTGATGAGGACGATGAGCACCGCCGCGATCGCGTCGCCCTTGACGAACTTCGAGGCGCCGTCCATCGCGCCGTAGAAGTTGGCCTCGCGGCTGACCTCGGAGCGCCGCTCGCGCGCCTGGTCCTCGGTGATCTGACCCGAGTTGAGGTCGGCGTCGATCGCCATCTGCTTGCCGGGCATGGCGTCGAGCGTGAAGCGCGCGCCGACCTCCGCCACGCGCCCCGCGCCGCTCGTCACGACGACGAACTGGATGACGATGAGGACGAGGAAGATGATGAGCCCGACGACGACGTTGCCGCCGACGACGAAGTCGCCGAAGGCCTTGATGACATGGCCGCCGTCGCCCTCGAGCAGGATGAGCCGCGTCACCGAGACGTTGATCGCGAGGCGAAAGAGCGTCGTCAGCAGCAGCAGCGTCGGGAACGAGCTGAAGTCCAGCGCCTTCTGCACGTACATCGTCGTGACGACGATCGCGAGCGCGGCCGCGATGTTCAGCGTGATCGCGATGTCGAGCAGGAACGGCGGCAGCGGGACGACGAGCATCGCGATGATGAGCACCACGCCGCCGGCCGCGAGCAGGTCGCTGTGGCCGGCGAGCTTCTTCATGAGCGGACTGTCGAGGTTCATCGCGACGACCTCCGCGGCGGTCCGACGGCGACGTCGGTGCAGGCATGACGCGCGGTCATGCGACCGCCTCCGTGCGCCTGCCGGCTGTCCGGTAGACGAAGGCGAGCAGCTGGGCGACGGCGCCGAAGAGCTCCTCGGGGATCGGGGCCCCGACCTCGAGGCTCGAGTGCAGCGTGCGCGCGAGCGGCGGGTCGGAGATGACCGGCACCCCGTGCTCCGCGGCGATGGCGCGGATCCGCGCGGCGACGAGGTCCTGGCCCTTGGCGACGACGACCGGCGCCGGCGCCGCGCTGCTGTACTGCAGGGCGACGGCGAAGTGGGTCGGGTTCGTGACGACCACGTCGGCACCCGGGATCGCGGCCATCATCCGCCCGCGGGCGACCTGCATCTGGCGCCGGCGGATCGCGCCGCGGACCTCGGGCGAGACCGTCTGCTGCTTGTGCTCCTGCTTGACCTCCTCCTTGTCCATCATCAGCTGCTTGTCGAGGCGGTAGCGCTGCCAGGCGAAGTCGATGGCGGCGATCGCGAGGTAGCCGAATGCGGCGCGCTGGGCGATCTGCAGGATCGTGTCCGCTCCGCGGTTCAGGAGCTCGTCGGGCGCCATGCCGACGAGCGCCCCGAGCTCGTCGAGCTGGCCGAAGAGCGCGATCGAGGCGATCGCACCGACGACGGCGAACTTCACGACGGTCTTCGCCGACTCGAAGAGGAAGTGCACGCCGAAGAGGTTCTTCGCCCCCTTGAGCGGGTTGATTCGCTTGGGGTCGGGCTTCAGCGTCTGCGCGCTGGGCTTCCAGCCGACCTGCAGCACGCCGGTGAGGGTGCCGGCCGCCATGCAGACGAACGCGATCGGGGCGGCGGCGAGCGCGGCGTCGATCATCGCGCTGCCGAGCAGCTTGCCGATCGCGCCGTCGGCGACGACCTCGGGTGTCGCGATGAGCGACAGGCAGCGGATCATCGCGTCGCGCATGTGGCCCCAGCTCGCCGGGCCGAGCGAGCTCAGCGCCATCAGCGACGCGAGCAGGACGACCGCGCCACCGAGGTCCTGGCTCTTGGCGACCTGGCCCTTGCGCCGCGCCTCCTGGCGACGCTTGGGTGTCGCCTTCTCGGTCTTCTGGCCGCCACCGGACATCCAGCGAACCTCTAGCCCAGCCGGATGGATTGGAGGGCGGTCCCGACCGAGCGCTGCAGCTCGTCGGCCATCCAGCCGGCGGCGAACGGCAGCGAGACGCCGATCATGACCAGGCCGACCGCGACCTTCGCGGGGAAGCCGACCGCGAAGACGTTGAGCTGCGGCACGACTCGCGAGACGACGCCGAAGGCGGCGTCCGTGATGACGATCGCGAGCACGACCGGCGCCGCGAGCTCGAGCGCCGAGAGAAAGACCTGAGCGAAGGCCGACTGCGCGCCGCCCGCGAGCGCCGGCAGCGACGGCACCTCCAGGAGCGGGACGAGCTCGTAGGAGCGCGCGAGCCCCTTGATGATGAGCTGATCGCCGCCGATCGCGATGAGGACGAGGATCCCGACGAGGATGTACGCCTGCGTGAGGACCGCGCTCTGGTTGCCGGTCACCGGGTCGACGAGCGATCCGTAGGAGAAGCCGATGAGCGTGTCGAGGAACGATCCGGCGGTGCTGACGGCGGCGAACAGCGCCGCGAGCGCGAAGGCGTACGCCAGGCCTACGAGGATCTCCTTGAGCATGAGCTCCACGAAGCTCCCGACCGCGATCGGCACCTTGCCGTCGGCGCCGGCGAGCGCGATAGGCGCGATGCCGACGGTCAGCGCGACGGCGCAGATGCCCTTCGCCCGCGCCGGGATGGCCTTCGACGAGAACAGCGGGGCGAGCGCGAAGAGCGGGCCGATCCGGCCGAGGACGAGCAGGAAGCCGGCGATCTGCTGCTCGCCGAACTGGCGCAGGAGCGCGTCGAGCGTCATCGGCCCACCCGCTCCGGGATCGAGCCGTAGAGCTCGATCGTGAAGCTCTCGAGCTGGCCGAGCATCCAGGGCCCCGCGACGACGATGACGACGACCATCGCGAGGATCTTGGGGATGAACGAGAGCGTCATCTCCTGGATCTGGGTGACGGCCTGGAAGACGCTGACCACGAGGCCGACGACGAGCCCGGCGAGCAGCAGCGGCAGCGCGAGCTTCAGCGACAGCGACAGCGTACGCATCGTGAGGTCGACGACGGTGCCCTGGTCCATCAGTGGAAGCTCTCGACGAGTGATCGGGTGACGAGGTTCCAGCCGTCGACGAGGACGAACAGCAGGATCTTGAACGGCAGGGAGATGAAGACCGGTGGCAGCATCACCATGCCCATGGACATGAGCGTCGAGCTCACGACGATGTCGATGACGAGGAAGGGCAGGAAGATGAGAAAGCCGATCTGAAACGCCGTCTTGAGCTCCGACAGCGTGAAGGCGGGGATGAGGACGTGGGTCGGGATGTCCTTGCGCGTCTTCGGGCGGTCGATCTTCGCGAGACCGGCGAAGAGGGCGAGGTCGCTCTCGCGCGTCTGGCGGAACATGAACTCGCGCAGCGGGCCCTGCCCGCGCTCGAGCGCCTGCACCTGGGTGATCCGGCCGGCGTTCAGCGGGTCCCAGGCCTCCGTCTTGATGTCCTTGAGCGTCGGCTGCATGACGAAGAGCGTCAGGAAGAAGGCGATCCCGATGAGGACCTGGTTGGGCGGCGCGGTCGGCGTGCCGAGGCCCGAGCGGATGAAGCCCAGGACGATGATGATCCGGGTGAAGCCCGTGACCGTGAACAGGAGCGCCGGCACGAGCGTGATGCCTCCGAGGAGCAGGAGGATCTGGACGGCGTTCGTGCCATCTGTGAGCTCGTTCATCCGCGCACCGTCCTGCGCTGGAAGCGGCGGATGAGGTCGCGCAGGTACGGCGGGGAGCCGGGACCGGCGTGCAGCGGCCCGTCGTCGCCGTCGTCGCCGTCGTCGCCGTCGTCGGTGTCGTCGACGAGCCCAAGCGCGCGCGCCTCGTCCTCACGGTAGACGCGGATCGGCGTGACGCCCTGCTCGGCGCTGCCGACGAGCACGATCTCGCTGCCGGCGCGGACGAGGTGCAGCGACCGGCCCGACCCCAGCGGGAGCGTCGAGAGCGGCTGCAGGCCCCCGCCGGTGGAGCGGTGCTCGCGGCCGGTCTTGATCTGCTTGAGCAGCCAGTGCAGGCCGAAGATGACGCCGATGACGACCGCGAGGCCGACGATCGTGCGCACGAGCCCGCCGCCGCCACCGCTGGTGGTGTGCTCGGCCGCGGGGACGCGATCGAGGTGCAGCGGCGTGTTCTCGCCGCTGGGAGTGGTGGTGGTCGCGGCGAGGGCAGCCGGCGCCGTCAGGAGCGCGCAGGCCACAACCGCCCCGATGGCGTGGAGAGATCGGCTACACATGAGGGGACTCCGAGGGAGAGTCGGTCAACCCAGTCATCGACCGGGCCGGTTCATTCCTTGAGCGGGTGGCTCAGCCGACCTCGCGCAGCGACGACGCGGCCGACGAGACGATCTCGGTCACCCGCAGCCCGAACTCCTCGTCGACGACGACGACCTCGCCGCGCGCGATCGGGCGGCCGTTGACGAGCAGGTCGACGGGCTCGCCCGCCAGCCGGTTGAGCGACACGATCGACCCGGGGCCGAGCGCGAGCGTCTCGCCGATCGTCATGCGCGTGCGACCGATCTCGACGGCGAGTTCGACGGGCACGTCGTGCAGGCGCTGCAGGTCGTCTTGCATGGGGTCTCCTATTGCACGGCGACGTCGGTGAACAGGACATCCTCGACATGCACGTCGGTGCGCTTGGTGATCGCCTGCATGATCCGCTTCTTGAGCCCCTCGCGACCCTCGCGCTCGATGAGGTCGTTGTTCGCGCGGTCCGTGAGCGTGTCGGTGACGATGTCGCGGATGACGGCCTCCTGGGGCAGCGCGCCGAAGCCCTCGGGCGGCTTGGGCGCCGCGCCGTGCGCTCCGCCCGCGGTGGCGGCGTCGGCAAGGCTGTGGTCCTTCGGATCGAGGATGAGCGCGACGCCGAGCTTGGCGAAGCGCCCCTCGGCGAGGTTCACGAGGAACTCCTTGGGCAGCACGTAGACGGTGCCGGCGATCTTCGGCGTCGGGAGCGCCTCGGGCTTGGCGAGGACGAACTTGTAGACGCCGCCCAGCACGAGCAGCAGCACCACCGGGACGACGATCTTGAGCTTCGAGGTCATGGTCAGAATCCGTCCGTGAGGTCTAGGGCGAGGGGTTCAGGCGCAGCAGGACGATCTCGACGCGCCGGTTACGTGATCGGCCGGCGTCGTTGGAATTGGAGGCGATCGGTCGCTGCGCAGCGACGCCCGCCGCCTGCAGGCGGCGCGCCGCGAGCCGCTGGTCGATGAAGAAGCGCACGACCTGCGTCGCGCGCGCCGTCGACAGCTCCCAGTTCGTCGGGAAGCGCGCACTCGCGATCGGGTGGCTGTCGGTGTGGCCCTCGACGACGATCGGGTGGCGCACCTCGAGCACGAGCAGGCGCGCGATCGTGGACAGCAGCCCCGTCGATGCCGGCTGCAGGCGAGCGCTGCCGCTGGCGTACAGGACGCGATCGGTGAGCAGGCGGATGACGAGGCCCCGGCGCACGATGTGCGTCTCCAGCTTGTCCTGCAGGCCGTGCTCCTTCGCGTAGGCGTCGATCTTGCGCTTGAGCTCGCGGAAGTCCTCGTTCTCGTGTGCGGCGGCGCGGCTGGAGCTGGAGCTCGCGCTTGCGCTTGCGCTCTTGCTCGTCGAGGAGTCGGACTGGACGACCGGCTCGATCGCGGGAAACGGGGGCTCCGGCGCCGACTGCTCGGTCTTCTCCGTCGCACCGGTCTCCTGGATGCTCCCGCCGCCGGTCACGATCTTGCCCGAGAGCGCCTCCGAGAGCGACGCCTCCAGCGCCTCGAACTTCGACGTGTTCACCGAGGAGATCGCGAAGAGCACCATGAACAGCGTCATGAGCAGCGTGATCATGTCGGCGTAGGTCAGCAGCCAGCGTTCCTCGTTCTCGTGCTCGACCTCGTCGTGCGAGGACCGGCGGCGGCCGTGGCCCCGGGTGGCCATCAGCTCACGCCGCCGCCTGGGCGGCCGCGGCCGCCGGCGCCGACGCGGCGTCGCCGGCGGCCTTGGGCGCCGGCGCCTCGCGGGCCTCGCGCTGGTCGGGCGGGACGAACGTCATGAGCTTGTCGGACAGCACGCGCGGGTTGTCGCCCGCCTGCACGCCGAGGATTCCCTCGATCGTGAGCATGCGGAACTCGCGCTCGGCCGCGGAGAGCTGCTTGAGGCGGTTGGCGACCGGCAGGAAGACGACGTTCGCCGCAGCGACGCCTAGCAGCGTCGCGATGAAGGCTGCGGAGATCGCGGGCCCGAGCGTCTCGGGCGAGTCGAGGTTCTGGAGCACGTTCACGAGCCCGAAGACGGTCCCGATGATGCCCATCGTCGGCGCGAAGCCGCCGGCCTTCTCGAACGGCTGCGCGCCGGCCGTGTGGCGCCGGCCCATGCCGTCGATCTCGTTGTCGAGCACCTCCGCGACGACATCGGGGTCGCTGCCGTCGATGACGAGCTGCAGACCGCGGCGCATGAATTCGTCGTCGACGGTGCTGAGCTCGCCGTCGAGTGCCAGCAGCCCCTCGCGGCGGGCCTTCTCGGCGAAGCCGACGAGCTCGGTGACGCGCCCGCGGAGGTCGTGGACCTCGGTGTTGAACACCTTCATGAAGAGCTTCGGGATCGCCTTGATGCGATCCATGCTCGTCCCCACGATCGTCACGCCGAGCGTGCCGCCGAGGACGATCATGAGCGCCGACGGATTGAGCACCGACATGACGGGCGCGCCCTCCATCATCGCTCCGACTGCCAGGCCGACGACGGCGACGACGAGGCCTATGGCTGACGATGCCTTCATGACCCCGCGTCATCGGTCGCGAGGGCGAGATCTTCAGTGTGCAGCGCGTGCAGCGACGCGCGGCGTACGTCGGCGCGCCAGCGCAGGACCGCGCGGGCGATGGTCACGGGGTCCTCGCAGACGAGGATCCGCGCCCCCGTGGCGAGGGTGACGACGGTGTCGGGGCAGGCCTCGACCGTCACGATGAGGTCGGGGTTGAGGTGGAAGGGCTCGGCCTCGTGGGCCAGCCGGTGCAGGACGATCATGTGGCTCCTTGCAGGAGAAGGTCGACGGCGCGAGCGAAGCGGCTCCCTCGATGCCGCTCCGCCGCGCCGACGCTTGGGGTCACCGGCTCAGGTTCACCAGATCCTGGAGGATCTGGTCGGCCGTGCTGATGACGCGGGAGTTCGCCTGGAACCCGCGCTGAGCGGTGATCATGTTGGTGAATTCGGAGGCCAGGTCGACGTTGGACATCTCGACCGCGCCGGAGGCGGTGAGGCCGTAGCCGTCGCCCGGGGTGCCGACCTGCTCGGGGCCGGAGGCGGCGCTCGAGGTCCAGCGGTTGTTGGCGCCGCGCTCGAGGCCGTTCTGGTTGGCGAAGCGCGCCAGCGACAGGTAGCCGCCGACCGTGGGGACGGTGGCGCCCGGCGCGAAGAAGGTCACCGCGCCGTTCTGGCCGATGGAGACGTTGGTCGCGCCGGGATCGATCTGGATGTACTTGTCGGCGCCGCCGGTGCCGGTCGCGTCGCGACCCATGACGTAGGACCCGTCCTGGGTGACCAGGAAGCCCTGCTGGTTGAGCGTGAAGTTGCCCGCGCGGGTGTACTGGAACGCGGCCGGCAGGGCCGGAGGGGCGCCGGAGCCCGTGCGGAAGAACCCGTCGCCGGTGACCGCGACGTCGAGCACGTTGCCGGTGGTCTGCAGCGCGCCGCCGGACATGACGTTGTCGATCGAGCCGATCTGAACCCCGAGGCCGACCTGCATGGCGTTCGCGCCGCCCTGCGTGCCCGAGGGAGCGGCGCCGCCGCGCTGCGTCTGGGACAGCGAGTCCTTGAAGGTCGTGCGGCCCGCCTTGAAGCCGGTCGTGTTGACGTTGGCGATGTTGTTCGACGTGACGTCGAGCATCGTCTGGTGCGTCTTCAGCCCGCTGATCGCGGAGAACATGCTTCTTAGCATTGGGTGCTTCCTT
>Ga0136631_10000340_pt1 | contig 14516 bp, 14 predicted proteins | sample AntDrymUQ6012206_2_FD_104655 | JGI IMG/M metagenome (GOLD analysis project Ga0136631, IMG submission 104655) | Polar desert sand microbial communities from Dry Valleys, Antarctica - metaG UQ601 (22.06) | ecosystem: Environmental > Terrestrial > Soil > Desert | place: Antarctica: Dry Valley... | reverse complement strand
GGCCAGCAGGGTGACGACCAGCAGCGAGAGCAGCGGGCTGTCGGGCAGGAAGCGGTCCAGGTCGCGGTAGGTGGCGTACCGGACGACGAAGCCGTGGAACAGGTAGACGACCAGGCTGAAGGCACCCATCTCGGAGAGGAACGTCCGCCGCTGAGGGATCAGGCTGAGCACGGCGAAGCACCCGACGAGGGAGATGAGTATCAGTCGGGCGCGGATCCAGGCGCCGTCGCCGAGATCGACGCCGAGATCGGCGTACGACGACCGGTAGTAGAGCCACGTCGTGCTCCAGAAGACGTTGGTGAAGTCCGCGAAGACCCAGAGGCCGACCAGAGCGACCGCGCCGACGATTCGGGTGCTGCGCTGCTTGACCCGCTCGATCACGGGGCCGGATAGGTGCAGACCGATCACGAAGAACGGCAGCAGGCCCATGGCCCGGTTGAGGTCGAGGAGCTCCTGGTTGGTGCCGCCGGCCACCAGCGAGACCACGATCGACAGGGGCACCATCGCGGGGTGCAGCTTGAGCACCGGTGTGGCCAGCCGCCAGATCACCACCACGGCGAGATACCACATCGGCCACCGTGGGTTGCTCAGGATCGGGTCTAGGAGGGTCTCGCCGCCGACGAGGTGCCGGAAGTAGGCCATCACGTAGGAGAAGAGGACGTAGGGCACCACCAGGGTGGTGACGAGGGACCAGAGGTGTCGCGGCGTGTAGCGGAACGACCGGGACAGGTAGCCGGTGACCAGCACGAACACCGGGATGTGGAAGTAGTAGATGAAGTCGTAGGCCTGCTGCTCCAGGTCACTGGTCGGCAGCAGCACGATCGCGTGGCCGACCACGACGATCGTGACCAGGACCATCTTGGCGTTGTCCAGCCAGGGGTCGCGGCGGGTCGGCACCGGTCCACCGTAGTCGCCGCGGCTCCGGTGCGGCACTCGCGTAGGTTGGCACTCATGGGTGTCGTGCCGCAGCGTCAGCGCGTCGCGGCGTACGCCGTGATCCTCCGCGACGACCAGATCCTGCTGTGCCGCCTCGCGGAACGGGTGACGCGCGCCGAGCTGTGGACGCTGCCCGGCGGCGGCCTCGACCACGGCGAGGACCCGCGGGCGGCGGTGTTGCGGGAGATCTACGAGGAGACCGGACTGGCCGCCGAGGTCGGCGCGCGGCCGCAGGTCTACTCGGCGCACGCCCCGAGCCTGTGGCGCGAGGGTGGGCGGTTCGACTACCACGCGCTGCGCATCGTGTACGACGGATGGGTGCCGCCAGGGTCGCCCGAGCCGCGGGTCGTCGAGGTGGACGGCTCGACGGTCGAGGCGGCCTGGGTGCCTCTGGCCGACGTCCACGCCGGTTCCGTGCCGGTGGTCGCGATGGTGGTCGATGCGCTGGCCGACCACGAGCCGGCCCGCCAGCAGCGGCTTGCCTCCTACGCCCTGATCCGTCGCGACGACGCGGTGCTGCTGACCCGGATCTCGCCGCTTGGCCACCACCGCGGCTCCTGGACGTTGCCCGGTGGCGGCGTCGACCACGGCGAGCCGCCCGCGGTCGCGCTTGCGCGCGAGGTGGCCGAGGAGTGCGGCGTTCAGTGCCTGGTGGGCGACCTCCTCGACGTGCACGACGTCCACTTCACGGGGACAGCGCCGTCCGGCCGGGTGGAGGACTTCCATGGTGTCCACCTGATCTTCGCCGCCGAGGTCCCCGACGACGCCGAGCCGTGGGTCGTCGAGACCGGCGGCACCACCGACGCCGTCGCCTGGGTGCCGCTCGCCGAGATCACGTCCGGCGCCGTCTCGGTGCTGGAGGTCGTCACGCACGCGCTCGGTCTCGGCGCGCGTCCGTAGACTCGGGGAGTGAACCCTCGCCACCGTCGGCTGGTCATCCCGGTCGCACTGGCCGGAGTGCTGCTCCTCGTCGTCGTCACGGCGGTCTGGCGATGAGCGACTCCCTGACGAAGGCCCTCGGCCGTGTGCGCGCGCTTCTCGTCGACCCGGAGGTGCTGGTGCGCGCGGTCGGCTCCGGCCGTAGGCGCGGCGCCCAGCCACGCTGGCGCCGGGTCGAGGTCCGCCTCGTCGACCTCAAGGCCGGCTCCCACCTCCAGATGACGGCCTACGACGACACCCAGGCGCACACGGTCAACCACCCGCTCGGGACCGCAGCCGAGGAGGCCGTCGACGCGCTCCTCGACGAGCCGTTCGGCAACTGGCACGTCGACACGTCCGGCGAGACGCTCCAGGTCCGGGTGACCAAGAAGGGCGACGCCGTCGTGCACACCGCCGCCCGCGCGTCGAGCCTGGACGCCGATCGGGGCCACGACCGCGACAAGCACCGGCTGCTGCCCGAGGACGACCCTGTCCTGGTCGCACTCGGGCTCTCGGACCGCGCCGGCCGGATGAAGCCGAGCCGGCAGGCGAAGTACCGCCAGGTCGAGGAGTTCCTCAGGATCCTCGACGCCACCGTCACCGAGGCGATGGAGAAGGGCAACCTGCGTCAGCCGTCCGACGACGACCCCCTCCGCGTGGTCGACCTGGGCTGCGGCAATGCCTACCTGACCTTCGCCGCCCACCGCTACCTCACCGTCGTGCGAGGACTGCCCGTGCGGCTCACCGGGATCGACGTGCGCGAGCAGTCGCGCGATCACAACGCCGCCCTCGCCGAGACGCTGGGCATCGACGCGGACTTCGCGGTCGGCAGCATCCTCGACGCGGAGCCCACCACCGTCCCCGAAGTCGTGCTGGCCCTGCACGCCTGCGACACCGCGACCGACGAGGCGCTGGCCCGCACGGACGGCTGGAAGGCCGCCGTGGTGCTGGCCGCTCCCTGCTGCCACCACGACATCGCCGCCCAGCTGCGACGCACGCCCACCCCCGCGCCGTACGCCATGCTCACCCGCCACGGCATCCTCCGCGAGCGCCTCGCCGACACCCTCACCGACGGTCTGCGGGCGTCGTTGATGCGCTCCCGCGGCTATCGCGTCGATGTCATGCAGTTCGTCGAGAGCCAGCACACGCCGCGCAACACGCTGCTGCGTGCGGTGCGCACGGGTGGACAGGGGGGCGCGGCGCGCGAGGAGTACGACGCGCTGGTCGCGGCCTGGGGGATCCGGCCGCGCCTCGGGGACCTCCTGGATGCCTAGTCGTCGTGCCCCCGGCAAGGTGGCGATCCTCGGACCGATCGCCCTCGCCGTGCCGTTCGCGATCGCCGCGGCGCTCACCGCGGAGTCGTCCTCGGCCGAGGAGGTGCTCCGGTTCCGCGACCCCGCGATCGTCGAGTCGAGCGGGCTGGTGGCCGACGGTGACCTGCTGGTCACCACCAACGACTCGGGCGACACGGGCCGCGTCTTCACCTTGGACGGCACCGGGGCGACCGTCGGGGTCACCCGGTGGACCGAGGCCCCGGTGGACGTGGAGGCACTGGCGCCCGCCGGGCCGGGTGAGGTGTGGGTCGGCGACATCGGTGACAACGGAGCGCGTCGGGACAGCGTCTCGGTGACCCGGGTGCCGGTCGGGGAGGGGGACCGGACGGTCGTCGAGCCCGCCGTCCGTCTGGTCTACCCCGACCGTGCCCACGACGCCGAGGCGTTGCTGGCCGATCCGACCACCGGCCGGCTCTACGTGGCGACCAAGGAGGTCTTCGGGGGCACTCTCTTCGAGGCGCCGGCTGCCTTGGATCCGGAGGGCGACAACCGGTTGCGCCCGGTCGGGCCGGTGACGGGGATCGTCACCGACGGCGCCTTCTTCCCCGACGGCGAGCACCTCGTGCTGCGCACCTACTCGCGCGCGGTCGTCTACACGTTTCCGGCTCTGGAGGCGGTGGGTGACTTCGAGCTGCCCGAGCAGCAGCAGGGGGAGGGGCTGGCCCTGGCCGGACCCGACGCGCTCTACCTCTCCACCGAGGGGACCCGGGCCCCGGTCCTGCGAATGCCGCTGCCCGCCCGGATCCTGAGCGCGATGGCCCCGTCGTCTGCCCCGTCGTCTGCCCCGTCGTCGGCCCAGACCGACGCCGCGGCCTCGCCGAGCGACGGGGCCACGGTGGACGCGCCGGTGCCTGTCCAGCCCACGGTCGAGGACCTCGCGGCAGACCCCCGCGACCGCGACGTGTGGCCGTGGCTCTTCGGTGGCGTCGTGATGTTGCTCATCACGATCACCCTCCTGCGGGCGTTGCGGCCGCGGTGAGCGCTCAGGAAGGCTGACCTCGTGCCACGGCTTCGCAGGACCTCACGCAACGACCCCGGCTGGACGCGGCGCCGCGCCGGCAGGGGTTTCGTCTACCTCGACCAGTCCGGCGACCGCCTCGGCCCCGAGGACAGCCAGCGGGTCAAGGACCTGGTCATCCCGCCGGCCTGGCGCGACGTCTGGGTGACGCCGTACCCCCACGGTCACTGCAGGCCTGCGGCACCGACGACGCCGGGCGGGTGCAGTACCTCTACCACCCGGCCTGGAGGGAGGCCCGGGACGGCCTGAAGTTCGTGCAGATGCTCGACTTCGGGAAGGGGCTTTCCAAGGCGCGGGAGCAGGTTGCCGCCGACCTCGGCACGGTCGGCATGCCGAAGGAGCGAGGCTGTGCGGTGGCGGTCCGGCTGCTCGACCTGGGCTACTTCCGGATCGGCAACGACGTCTACGCCGACGAGAACAACAGCTTCGGCCTGACCACGCTCGAGCGTCGCCACACCCGCCGGCGCGGGGACGTCCTGGTCTTCGATTTCACCGGAAAGTCCGGTGTCGAGCACCGGATCGAGATCGACGACGAGCCCACGGTCGAGGCGCTCGAGGTGATGCGCAAGCGGCGCGGCACGAGCGACCGGCTGCTCGCGTGGAAGGACGGTCGGACCTGGCGCGACATCGACTCCACCGCCGTCAACGACTACATCCGTCAGTCGACCGGGCTCGACGCCACGGCCAAGGACTTCCGGACCTGGCACGCCACCGTGCTGGCCGCGGCCGCGCTCGCCTCGACCCAGGAGAAGGGCGAGACGACGGCCTCGCGCAAGCGTGCGGTCGCCGGGGCGATGAAGGAGGTCGCGGAGTTCCTCGGGAACACCCCGAAGCTGGCGCGGTCGTCCTACGTCGACCCGCGGGTGGTCGACGCCTACGAGGAGGGCCTCACCATCGCCCGCACGACGCGTCGGCGCTTCGCAGGTGCCGACGAGCGGCAGGCGGCGATGGAGCGCGCGGTGCTCAAGCTGCTCCGGGAGAGCTGACCTACTCGGCCGCGACGTAGACCCACCGGCCTCGGCGACGTTCGAACCTGCTCCGTTCGTGGAGAACCCCCTCGCCGGCCGGGCTCCGGTGGTGCGCGCGGAACTCCACCGTGCCGGAGTCGTCGTTCGCTTCGCCGGCGAGGACCTCGACGATCTCGAGGCGCGTCCAGACGAGCTCCGGATCGGGGCTGAGGTCGTCGGGTCGGGTGCGGGGGTGCCAGGTGCGGAACACGTGGTCGAGGTCGCCGACCGCGTACGCCGCGTAGCGCGACCTCATCAGCTCCTCGGCCGTGGCCGCGTGCGCGGTGCCGCGGTGCCGGCGACCGCAGCACGCGTCGTACGCCTGCCCGGTCCCGCACGGGCAGGGCTGCTGGAACGGCACCGCCCGAGGATAGTGGTCATAGCGCGGGTGGCATCCTCGATGACATGGACGTGACCGTGGTCGAGGGCGACATCACCACCCAGCGGGTCGACGCGGTCGTCAACGCCGCCAACCGGCGGATGCGCGGCGGCGGTGGCGTGGACGGGGCTATCCACCGGGCCGGTGGTCCCGAGGTCCTGGTGGACTGCCGGCGCCGCTTCCCCCACGGGCTGGCGACAGGTGCGGCCGGCTGGACGACGGCCGGGCTGATGCCGGCTCTCTGGGTGATCCACGTGGTCGGCCCCAACTTCACGCGCGGAGAGACCGACCGTTCCTTGCTGGTGTCGTGCTACGCGGGCGCCCTGGCGATCGCCGACGAGCTCGGAGCGCGGAAGGTCGCGTTCCCGCTGGTCTCCGCCGGCGTCTACGGCTGGCCGCTCGACGACGCCGCCGCCGCCGCGGTCGACACCCTGCGTGGCGCTTCGACGCGGGTCGAGGAGACCCGGATCGTGGCCTTCAGTCGGCGTACCTTCGACCTGGTGGCCGCCCGCCTCTCGGGATAGTCCACTACGAACCGCATGCTTTCGCCACGCCCGAGGCCTGCCGTTTGCTGTGGACTATCCGGCCGGGTGGGCGTCAGAGGCGCTCGACGACCCAGTCGATGCAGGCGGTGAGGGCCTCGACGTCCGCGGGGTCGACGGCGGGGTACATCGCGACTCGGAGCTGGTTGCGGCCGAGCTTGCGATAGGGCTCGGTGTCGACGACCCCATTGGTGCGCAGGGTGGCCGCGACGGTGTCGGCCGAGACGGTGTCGTCGAAGTCGATCGTGCCGATCACTAGAGAGCGGTCGGCCGGGTCCGCGACGTACGGCGTCGTGTAGGCGGTCTTCTCCGCCCAACCGTAGAGCGCGTCGGAGGAGGCCGTGGTGCGCTCGACCATGCCGGGCAGACGGCCTTGGGCGTTCATCTGGTCGAGCTGCTCGGCCATCAGGAAGAGGGTCGCCACCGCCGGGGTGTTGTAGGTCTGGTTCTTGCGGGAGTTGTCGATCGCGGTGGGCAGGTCGAAGAACGCGGGGATGTGGCGGCCGGAAGCAGCCAGGGTGGCGGCGCGCTCGAGCGCGGCACGCGACATCACCGCGATCCAGAGGCCGCCGTCGGAGGCGAAGCTCTTCTGCGGAGCGAAGTAGTAGGCGTCCACCTCGCGCAGGTCGACCGGCAGACCACCCGCGCCGGAGGTGGCGTCGACGAGCACAAGCGCGTCGGCGTCGGCGCCCTCGGGGCGGACCACGGGCACCATCACGCCGGTGGAGGTCTCGTTGTGTGCCCAGGCGTAGGCGTCGATGCCGGCCTCGGCGACCGGGGCCGGACGGCTGCCCGGCTCGGCCTTGACCACGCTCGGGTCGGCCAGCCAGGGGGCGGCCTTCGCGGCGGAGGCGAACTTGGCCGAGAACTCCCCGAACGACAGGTGCTGGCTCTTCTCGCGGATCAGGCCGTACGTCGCCACGTCCCAGAACGCGGTCGCCCCACCGTTGCCGAGCACGATCTCGTGTCCGTCGGGGACGTCGAAGAACGTGCCGAGCCCGTCGCGGACCCGCCCGACCAGGTCGCGCACCGGCGCCTGCCGGTGGGAGGTGCCCATCAACGACGTGCCGGTCGCTGCCAGGGCGGCGAGGTGGTCGACGTGGATCTTCGAGGGTCCGGCACCGAAGCGGCCGTCCGCGGGCAGGATCTTGACAGGGATCTTCAGCGTCACGAGAGGTCACCATTTCCGTTGTGGGGCGGGACCTGACGACGCTGTCAGCACGCCCATTGTGACAGCCTGATCTGCGCCGGCCGACCGGGAGGGGAGACATGGGCACCTGGGAGATCCGCCACAGACCGATAACCCACGACGACGCCGCGCGTCTGGTGGAGGAGGTCCAGCAGGAGTACGTCGTGCGCTACGGCGGCCGGGACGACACCCCGGTCGACCCCAAGATGCTCGAGGCGCCGGCCGGTGCGTTTTTCGTCGGCTACCTCGACGGCGAGCCCGTCGCGACCGGCGCCTGGCGGCTCCGCGACGACGTCGAGGCCCTCGGCAGCACGCGCTCCGCCGAGATCAAGCGGATGTACGTCGTGCCCTCAGCCCGGGGCCGATCGCTGGCCCGGGCGATGCTGGCGCACCTCGAGGAGACCGCGCGCGCCGCAGGTGCCGTGGTGATGGTGCTGGAGACCGGGAGCGCCCAGCCCGAAGCGATCAGGCTCTACGAGTCCACCGGCTACACCGTGATCCCGGGGTTCGGGCACTACCGCACCTCACCCGAGAACCGCTGTTTCGCGCGAGTGCTCTAGGACTACGGCGACGACGGCGGCGAGGTCGTCAGGCGACGACGAGGTAGCGCTCGTCGGTGATCTCGCGGCCCCAGAACACCGGCTCGGTGAGTCGGCGTACGACGCCGGGCCGGCCGGCCGCCTCGAGCAGCGCGAGGGTGGCGTGAGCCGTCAGGCCCGCGCCGGTGGCCCAGCTGCCCTCCACCAGCACGAGCCGCCCACCGGGGGCGAGCAGGTCGACCCACCGGCTGAGCACCCCGACCTGGTCGGGCAGCGCCCACAGCACGTGGCGGCACAGCACGACGTCGTAGGCGCCCGCGGGGAGCGGGGGCGCGCCCGCGTCGGCCTCGCTCACGGTCACCCCGTGCCGGCCGGCCACCTTGGCACGGGCCAGCCGCACCATCGCGGGGGAGAAGTCCACGCCGTCGACGGCGTAGCCGGCCTCGGCGAGCAGCAGCGACAGGGTGGCCGTGCCACAGCCGAGGTCCGCGATGCGTGCAGGCGCGGGCGGCAGTACTCCGAGCAGCAGGTCACGCCAGGCGACCCTGACCTTGGGGTCGTGCAGCCCGTGGTCGGCCTGCTCGTCGTACGCTGTCGCCTCGCCATCCCACATCCGGAGCGCGTCGGAGGTCATCTCGCCAGCCAGTCACGACGCGTCAGCGCGTAGACGACCTCACCCTGCTCCGACCCCGGGAGCGGGACCTCCCAGGTGCCCGCGTAGGTGTCGACGTGGTTCATCCCCAGTTTCGCCAGCACCGACCGCGAGCCCGCGTTGACCGCCATCGTCGACGCGACGACGCGGTCGACGCCGGGCACGCTGAAGGCATGGTCGACCGCCGCAGCCGCCCCTTCGGTGGCCAGCCCGCGGCCCCAGGCCGAGCGCGCCAGCCGGTAGCCGATGCCGGACACCGACGGGTCCGGCGCGAACGAACTCGCCGACCACCAGCCGACGAACAGGTCCTCCTCGAAACCCACCCAGTAGCCGAGCCCACGCGCCACGTCGGAGCGGGGTCCGAGCCGCTCGGCCCACTCGGCCTCGACCTCCTCGCGGGTCGCCGCGCGGGCGAAGCGCATCACCGCGGGATCGGCGTTGAGGCCGGCCAGCAGGTCGAAGTGGTCGGGACCCGCCAGCTCCAGGCGGAGCCGATCGGTGGTCAGTCGTGCTCCCGACAAGCTCGACCACCGATCACGTGCCCCACTCCTCGCGCCAGCCCGCCACGTCGCTCGCGGCGCGGGAAGCCGGGCCGGTGTAGATGGCCGAGGGCCGGATCAGCCTGCCGGTGCGCTTCTGCTCCAGGATGTGCGCCGACCAGCCGGCCGTGCGCGCGCACGTGAACATCGAGGTGAACATCCGCGACGGCACCTGCGCGAAGTCCAAGACGATGGCCGCCCAGAACTCCACGTTGGTCTCCAGCACCCGGTCGGGACGCCGCTCGCGGAGCTCGGCCAGGGCGGCCTGCTCCAGAGCCTCGGCGACCTCGTAGCGGGGCGCGGAGAGCTCGCGCGCCGTACGCCGCAGCACCCGGGCACGCGGGTCCTCGGCGCGGTAGACGCGGTGGCCGAAGCCCATCAGCCGCTCGCCGTCGTCGAGCAGCCCCTTGACGTAGCCAGGTGCGTCGCCTGACTTCTCGACCGCCTCGATCATGCCGAGCACGCGGGAGGGTGCGCCACCGTGCAGGGGGCCGCTCATGGCGCCGATGGCGCCGGAGAAGGCCGCCGCGACGTCGGCGCCGGTGGACGTGATCACCCGGGCCGTGAAGGTGGAGGCGTTCATGCCGTGCTCGGCAGCGGAGCTCCAGTATGCGTCGATCGCCGTTGTCTGCGCCGGGTCGGCCTCGCCCTTCCAGCGGATCAGGAACCGCTCGGCCAGCGTCCGGCCCTGGTCGACCTCGCGCTGGGACACGATCGGTCGGCCCAGTCCCCGCGCGGCCTGCGCGGCGAACGACAGCACCATGACTGCCACGCGGGAGAGGTCGAGGCGGGCCTCCTCGTCGGAGATGTCGTAGGTCTGCTTCATGCCGAGCATCGGGGCCAGCATCGCCACACCCGCCTGCACGTCGGCGCGCACGTCGCCGGTGTGGATCGGGATGTTGTAGGGCTCGGCGGGCGGGAGCCCGGGCTCGTAGGCGCCGTCGATGAGCAGCCCCCAGACCTTCTCGAAGGGCACCCGGCCGACGATCTCCTCGATGTCGACGCCGCGGTAGCGCAGCGCGGATCCCTCCTTGTCGGGCTCCGCGATCTCGGTCTCGAACGCGACGACGCCCTCGAGTCCGTGCTGGACTCCTTCCGGTGCTGACATTCGAGTGGCGCTCCTTCGGGGAGGCCCCGCGCAGGTCGCGGGACGGCGGTTGCATTGTGCACCCCACGACCGCACGCCGCACACGGACCCGATGCGTGCGGTGCGGTTAAGGTCGCCCCATGAGTGAGGGCAGTTCGAACAAGTGGTCCGCGATGCGCGCGGAGTACAGCCGCGGTGGTCTGCACGAGCAGGAGCTCGAGGCCGACCCGATGACGATGTTCCAGCGATGGCTCGACGACGCCGTCGCCGCCGAGCTGCCGGAGCCGAACGCGATGGTGCTCTCGACCGTGTCCGGTGAGGGCATGCCGTCGTCGCGGATGGTCCTGCTCAAGGGCATGGACGACTGGGGTTTCGCCTTCTACAGCAACCTGCTCTCGCGCAAGGGCGTGGAGCTGGCCGGCAACCCGGCGTGCTCGCTGCTCTTCCCCTGGCACCCGATCGAGCGCCAGGTGCGCATCGAGGGCGTGGCCTCCCAGCTGCTGCGCGAGGACGTCGCCGTCTACTTCTCCGGCCGTCCGCGCGGCGCCCAGATCGGCGCCTGGGCCTCGCACCAGTCCTCGCCGGTGGCCCGCCGCGGCGAGCTCGAGGACGCCTACGCCGCTGCCGAGACCCGCTACCCCGAGAGCATCGAGGTGCCGGTGCCGCCGGCGTGGGGCGGGTACGTCGTGCGGCCGGAGGTCGTGGAGTTCTGGCAGGGCCGGCGGGACCGGCTGCACGACCGGCTGGTCTACCGACGCACAGCTGACCACGAGTCCTGGACCGTGGAGCGGCTGTCGCCCTGACCAGGCGACGCTTTGCGACGTCCACCCTTGTGAGTGAGTGCTCACTCAGGTAGCGTTCCGGCCGTGACTCCTCGCGCCGTGCCGATGAGCGCCGAGGACCGTCGGTCGGCCATCATCGCCGCGGCGCTGCCGCTGCTCATCGAGCATCGGGGCCAGGTCACCACCCGGCTGATCGCGGAGGCAGCCGGGGTCGCCGAGGGCACGATCTTCCGCGTCTTCCCCGACAAACGCGCACTGCTGATGGCCGTCGCCGAGGACACCGTCAACCCCGGCCGCGGTCGCGAGGAGATGGCGGCCAGACTGGTCGGACTGCCGGACCTGCGGAGCAAGGTGGCGGCCACGGTGACGATGCTCGTCATCCGGATGGAGCGCTCGATGCTGGTCATGATGGCGCTACACTCCGTGCTGACTGCCGAGCGGTCGCAGGAGCCCCACGAGGGCCGTGCAGGTCCCCCTGCCTTCGTCGTAGAGGCCAACCAGAGGCTCCTGGAGAACCTGCGCGACCTGCTCTTCGCCCCGCACGCCGACGAGCTGCGGGTGACCCCGGAGCACGCCGCCGTGGTTCTGCGCAGCCTGGTGTTCGGGATGTGGCACCCCGGGATGCCGCGCAGCGACAGCTCCCTGTCTCCCGACGAGGTCGCCGCCGTGCTGCTGGACGGCCTGCTCGGGAAGGGGCAGTGATGCTCGTCCGCCTGCTCCGCACTCGTCTCGCGCCGTACCGACGCTGGCTCGGCTTCGTGGTCGCGCTCCAGTTCGTGGGCACCATGGCCGCGCTGTACCTGCCGAGCCTGAACGCCGACATCATCGATCGTGGCGTCACCACCGGCGACACCGGTTACATCGTGAGCAGGGGGCTGGTGATGCTGGTGGTCTCGCTGCTGCAGATCGCCTGCTCGGCTTCCGCCGTCTACTTCTCGGCCCGCACCGCGATGAGCTTCGGCCGCGACCTGCGGGCGGCGATCTTCCACCGGGTGGGCTCCTTCAGCAATCGGGAGGTGCAACAGTTCGGCGCCCCCTCGCTGATCACCCGCCAGACCAACGACGTGCAGCAGGTCCAGATGCTCGTGTTGACGGGCTGCACGCTGCTGGTCGCGGCGCCGATCATGATGGTCGGTGGCCTGGTGATGGCGATGCGCGAGGACCTCGGGCTCTCCTGGCTGCTCGGTGTCGTGGTGCCCGCGCTGCTGCTGGCCGTGGGTCTGATCGCCTGGCGGATGGTGCCGTCCTTCAGGGCGATGCAGACCCGCATCGACGAGGTCAACCGCCTGCTGCGCGAGCAGATCACCGGCGTCCGCGTGGTTCGGGCCTTCGCCCGCGAGCGTCACGAGACCGAGCGCTTCGCCGAGGCCAACGGCGACCTGACCGCGGTCTCGGTGCGCGCGGGGCGCTGGATGGCGACGATGTTCCCGGCGGTGATGCTGATCCTCAACGTCTCCAGCGTGGGGGTGCTCTGGTTCGGTGGCCACCGGGTCGACAGCGGAGAGATGCAGGTCGGCGCGCTGACCGCGTTCCTGACCTACCTGGTGCAGATCCTGATGGCGGTGATGATGGGCACCTTCACGTTGATGATGGTGCCGCGCTCGGCGGTCTGCGCCGACCGGATCACCGAGGTGCTCGGCACCGAGTCGTCGGTGGTCCCGCCGACCGCGCCGGTGACCCCGGCCAGGGTCTCCGGCCTCCTGGAGCTCGACCGCGTCGAGTTCAGCTACCCCGGCGCCGACTACCCGGTCCTGCGCGAGGTCTCCTTCCGGGCCGAGCCGGGCCGCACGGTCGCGATGATCGGGTCCACCGGCGCGGGCAAGTCGACGCTGGTCAACCTGGTGCCTCGGCTCATCGACGTCACCGGCGGTATCGTCCGCCTGGACGGCGTGGACGTGCGTGACCTCGATCCCGACCTGCTGTGGTCCTCGATCGGACTGGTGCCGCAGCGGGCCTACCTGTTCAGCGGCACGGTCGCGAGCAACCTGCGCTACGGCAAGGAGGACGCCACCGACGACGAGATGTGGGCGGCCTTGGAGATCGCCCAGGCGACCGACTTCGTGCGTGCGATGGACGGGGGGCTCGAGGCGGCGATCGCACAGGGTGGCACCAACGTCAGCGGTGGGCAGCGCCAGCGCCTCGCGATCGCCCGCGCTGTGATCCGCGACCCGCAGGTCTACCTGTTCGATGACGCCTTCTCGGCCCTCGACCTCGCCACCGACGCGCGGCTGCGGGCCGCCCTGGCCCCGGTGACCCGCGAGGCCACCGTGGTCATCGTGGCGCAGCGGGTCTCCACGATCCGCGACGCCGACCTGATCCTGGTGCTGGAGGACGGCCTCGTCGTCGGCCGGGGCACCCACCACGAGCTGCTCGAGACCTGCACGACGTACCAGGAGATCGTGGACTCCCAGCTCAGCGCCGAGGACGCGGCATGACCACCTCGACCAGCGCTGAGCAGGCGGCCGGCACCATCCGGGAGACCGAGCGCATCGAGGCCGGCCCGGGGCCAGGTCGTGGGCCGTTCGGCGGGGGCATGGTCGGCCAGAAGGCCGGCGACTTCGGGCCGTCGGCCAAGCGGCTCGTTGGGCGGCTGCGGCCCGAGCGGGTCCGGGCCGCGGCCGTCGTGCTGCTCGCGGTCGTCAGCGTCGGCCTGTCCGCGGTGGGGCCCTGGATCCTCGGCCGCGCGACCGACCTGATCTTCGCCGGCGTGGTCGGCCGAGACCTGCCGTCGGGGGTGACGCAGCAGCAGGCCGTCGAGCAGCTGCGCGCGGCGGGTGACGACAGCCGCGCCGACATGCTCGCTTCGATGGACCTGGTGCCCGGGCAGGGCGTCGACTTCGATGCCGTCAGCACCGTGCTGGTGGTGGTGCTGGCGGTCTACCTGGCCGCGTCCCTGCTGTCCTGGCTGCAGGGCTACCTGCTCAACGACGTCGTCCAGAACACCGTGCTGCGGATGCGTTCCGACGTCGAGGACAAGGTCAACCGGCTGCCGCTGAGCTACTTCGACCGGCAGCCGCGCGGCGAGCTGCTCAGCCGGGTCACGAACGACATCGACAACATCAGCCAGACCCTCCAGCAGACGATGAGCCAGCTGCTCACCTCGTTGCTCACGGTGCTCGCGGTGCTGTCGATGATGTTCTGGATCTCGCCGGTGCTCGCCCTGGTGGCGCTGGTGTCCGTGCCGATCTCGATGGGGCTGACCAAGGTCGTGATGGGCCGGTCGCAGGGGCTCTTCGTGACCCAGTGGCGGCGTACCGGACGGCTCAACTCCCACATCGAGGAGACGTTCTCCGGCCACGACCTCGTGAAGGTCTTCGGCCGCCGCCAGCACGCCGAGGAGGTCTTCGCCGAGGAGAACGACGAGCTGTACGCCGCGTCGTTCGGCGCACAATTCGTGAGCGGGCTGATCATGCCGCTGATGATGTTCGTGGGCAACCTCAACTACGTCGTGATCGCCGTGCTCGGCGGGCTCCGCGTCGCGAACGGGTCGATGTCGTTGGGCGAGGTGCAGGCCTTCATCCAGTACTCCCGCCAGTTCACCCAGCCGCTGACCCAGGTGGCGTCGATGGCCAACCTGCTGCAGAGCGGGGTGGC
>Ga0136631_10000339_pt1 | contig 14531 bp, 16 predicted proteins | sample AntDrymUQ6012206_2_FD_104655 | JGI IMG/M metagenome (GOLD analysis project Ga0136631, IMG submission 104655) | Polar desert sand microbial communities from Dry Valleys, Antarctica - metaG UQ601 (22.06) | ecosystem: Environmental > Terrestrial > Soil > Desert | place: Antarctica: Dry Valley... | reverse complement strand
GGTCGCGTGAGGGCCGCGCCGGCGGCGCGCCGCATCGCCCGCGAGCAGGGCGTCGACCGGCAGGCCGTCAGCGGCGAGGGCTTCACGCGCCCCGAAGCGGCCCGGGCGGGCTGCGGCGGCGGCTGGGGTGCGGCGGGCGTGGCCTCGGGCACGGGCGTGGCCTCGGGCACGGGCTTGGCCTCGGGCACGGGCTTGGCCTCGGGCTCGGGCGCTCGTGCCGGCGCGGACGTCGCGGAGGCGCCGTTCGCTCCTGCGTCGAGCCGCGCGATGACGCTGCCGATCGGCAGCGTCTCACCGGCGGCGGCGACGATCGTCAGCACGCCGCCGGCGTCGGCCTCGTACGTCAGCGTGGCCTTGTCGGTCTCGATCTCCGCGAGCGGGTCTCCGCGGCTGATCTCGTCGCCGTCGGCCTTCAGCCACTTGAGGATCGTGCCCTCCTCCATCGAGTCCGAGAGACGGGGCATGACGATCTCGGACATCAGCGGTCCCCGATCGCCGCCAGCACGGCGTCGGCGATCTGCTGCTCGTGCGGAAAGGCGATCTGCTCGAGTGGCTTGGAGTAGGGCATCGGGACGTCGGCGCCGGTGACGCGCTGGACGGGCGCGTCGAGGTCGTCGAAGGCCTGCTCCTGGATGAGCGCGGCGAGGTTCGCGCCGACACCGCCGTGCGGCCAGCCCTCCTCGACGATGACGCAGCGGTTGGTCTTGCGTACGGATTCGAGGATCGTGTCGAGGTCGAGCGGGCGCAGCGTTCGCGGATCGATGACCTCGGCCTCGATGCCGTGCTCCTCGCTGAGCGTCTTCGCGGCGCGCGCCGCCGTCAGCGCCATCCGCGAGATGCCGACGATCGTCACGTCCGAGCCCTCGCGGCGGATCGCGGCCTCGCCGAAGCGCACGGTGTGGTCCTCGTCGTCGGGCACCTCGCCGCGCTGGCCGTAGAGGTACTCGTGCTCGATGAAGATGACGGGGTTGTCGTCGCGGATCGCGGACTTCAGCAGCCCCTTCGCGTCGGACGCGGTCGTCGGCGTCGCGACGAGCAGACCCGGAACGTGGAGGAAGAGCGCCTCCCAGGAGTGCGAGTGCGTCGGCCCGAGCTGGTGGCCGGCGCCCTGCGGCATGCGCACGACGAGCGGCACCTTCACCTGGCCGCCGAACATGTAGCGGATCGATGCGGCGTGGTTGACGATCTGGTCCATCGCCAGCAGGGAGAAGTTGATCGTCATGAGCTCGACGACCGGGCGCAGGCCGGTCATCGCTGCGCCGACGCCCATGCCGACGATCGTGTTCTCGGAGATCGGGGTGTCGCGCACGCGCTTCTCGCCGAACTCCTCGAGCAGGCCCGCCGTGACCTTGAAGGCGCCGTTGAACACGCCGATGTCCTCGCCCATGAGCATGACGTCGGAGTCGCGCTCCATCTCCTCGCGCAGCGCCGCGTTGAGGGCCTCGCGGTAGCGCATGACGGCCATCAGTCGGCGTCCCGCTGGGCGGCGTCGGTCGGCTTGGTCACCGTCTCCCCCTGATCGGAGTGCGGCAGGTCGGCGCTGTCCATCGCGCGCTCGTCCTCGCCGCGGTGGGGCGTCGGCGTGCGCTCGTCGACCGAGTACCAGCCGCGCACCTGGTCGCCGAGGACGTAGATGTCGTCGTAGAGCGCGTTGGGCGCGGGGTGGGGCGAGGCGTCCGCGAAGGCGACCGCTGCGTCGATGCGCTCGATCGCAGCGCGGTCCAGGCGCTCGCGCGCGTCGCCGTCGAGGATGCCGGCCGCGACGAGCTCGTCGCCGAAGACGACGACCGGGTCGCGCTGGCGCCACTCGTCGACCTGCTCCTTCGTGCGGTACTCCTCGGGATCGGCCATCGAGTGGCCCCGGAAGCGGTACGTCACCGCCTCGACGAGCACCGGCCGGCGCTCGTCGCGGGCGATCGCCAGCGCGTCGCTCGTGACGCGATAGGTGTCCATGACATCCATCCCGTCGCAGCGCATGCCCGGGACACCGAAGCCCTCGCCCTTGCGCATGAGGTCCGTGACGGCGGAGTGGCGCTCGAGCGCGGTGCCCATCCCGAACTGGTTGTTCGTGACCATGAAGACGACCGGCAGCCTCCACAGCGCCGCGAGGTTCATCGTCTCTCCGAACGTGCCCTGGTTGGACGCGCCGTCGCCGAACTGGCAGAGGGTCACCTCGTCGCGGCCGAGGTAGTCGGAGGCCAGCGCGAAGCCGGCGGCGAGCGGGAGGTTGCCGCCGACGATCCCGTAGCCGCCCATGAAGCGGTTGGCGAGGTCGAACATGTGCATCGACCCGCCGCGGCCCTTGCACAGACCGTCGACGCGGCCGAAGAGCTCGGCCATGACGGCGTTCGGATCGCTGCCGCGAGCGAGCGTGTGGCCGTGCGAACGGTACGTCGAGATGAGGTAGTCCTGGTCTCGCAGCGCGCGCGTGGAGCCGACGATCGTGGCCTCCTCGCCGATCGCGAGGTGCAGGAAGCCGCCGACCTTCGCCTTGGCGTACATCTCCCCGGCGCGCTCCTCGAAGCGTCGGATGAGCGTCATCGTCTCCAGCCACTCACGCGCAACCTCCGGCTCCGGAAGGCCGGCCTGCTCGGTGGTGTGGGCGACGTGCTCTGCCATTTGGGCGTCTAGCGTAGCCTGCCGCGGTCCGCGGTTGACAGAGCCTGCCCCGCGGCGTGAGGGTGACGCGATGAGCGATGGGCGTATGAGCCGTCGGCGCTTCGTCGCGGCGGTCGCGGCGGCGGCCGCGGCGGCCGCCGCTCCGGCGGCGGAGGGCGGGCCGTCCGGTGCGCCGGCGCGTTCGCGCCGGCGGGTGCGCCGCCGCGAGGAGGTCGTCGTCGTGGGGGCGGGCCTGGCGGGGCTCGTCGCCGCCCGGGAGGTCGCGCGCGCCGGTCGCGCGGTCGCCGTGCTCGAGGCGCGCGGGCGCGTCGGCGGGCGGATGTTCGACCGCCCGATCGCCGGCGGCGAGGTCGTCGACCTCGGCGCCGAGTTCATCGGCCCGACGCAGAACCGCATCCGCGCGCTCGTCGACGAGTTCGGGATCGAGACGTTTCCGAGCCCGAACGAGGGCCGCAACGTCTACTACGCCGGCGGGCGGCGCACGACGTACGCCGACACCGGCCTCACCGGCACCGGACCACCGGATCCGTTGCTGCTCGTCGACCTGCTGCTCGTCATCCCGAGGCTCGACGCGATGGCGCGGAAGGTGCCGGTCGACGCGCCGCACACCGCCCCGGGGGCGGCCCAGCTCGACGGGCAGTCGCTCGAGAGCTGGCTGCGGCGCAACTCGACCGGCGGCAAGCGCTTCATGGACCTCGTGACCGCGTCGGCCCGCCCGATCTTCGGCGCCGACCCGCGCGAGATCTCGCTGCTCTTCGCGCTCTTCTACATCGCGGCTTCGGGCGACGAGCGAACGCCGGGCACCTTCGAGCGCAACTTCAACACCCGCAACGGCGCCCAGCAGGACCGCATCGCGGGGGGCACCCAGCAGATCGCCGAGCGGCTCGCACTGGGGCTCGGGCGGCGGGTCGTGCGCAGCTCGCCCGTGCGGCGGATCGTCGCGGGACGCGACTTCGTCGACGTCGTCTCGGACCGCTACGTCAACCGCGCGCGCCGCGTCATCGTCGCGCTGCCGCCGGCGCTCGCCGGTCGCATCCAGTACGAGCCCGCGCTGCCGGCGCTGCGCGACGGCCTGACGCAGCGCCTGCCGCAGGGTCACCTCGTCAAGATCCAGGCGGTCTACGAGCGCCCGTTCTGGCGCGCCGACGGGCTCAACGGGATGTCGATCTCCGACGTCGGGCCATGCAACGTCACGTTCGACAGCTCGCCGCGATCGGGCAGCCCGGGCGTGCTGCTGGGCTTCGTGGGCGGCGACGAGGCGCGCCGCTTCACCCGGCTGTCCGCGCAGGAGCGCAGGCGCACCGCGCTCGCGAGCCTCGCGCGCTCCTTCGGTCCGCGGGCGCTGGAGCCGATCGACTACCTCGAGGCCGACTGGGCGTCGGAGCCCTACTCGCGCGGTTGTCCGGTGGCCGTCGCGCCGCCCGGCGTGCTGACGACGTACGGCGCCGCGCTGCGCGAGCCGGTCGGCCGGATCCACTGGGCGGGCACGGAGACGTCGACGTACTGGAACGGCTACATGGACGGCGCGGTGCGCTCGGGCGAGCGCGCGGCACGCGAGGTGCTCGAGGCGCTGTAGTGGATACGCTCGCTTCGCGTGCTGCCGACCGAGCACCTCCTCGGGTCACGTCCCCGTCGTCGATTGGCGAGTTCTTCGAGTCAGGGCTGAAGACGTCGCCAGCGGCGGGCGCCGGCGCCGCCGGCGCACCTCCTCAGGCGTCGCCCCAGCGGTCGAGAAACGTCGCCTCGTCGAGGCCGGCGAGGTCCTCGCGCAGGCGGCGGGCGCGGCGGGCGGCGTCGGGTGCCGGCAGGTCCCAGAAGAGCACGACCTCGCCGGACGCCACCTCGACGACCTCGAGATGGTCGATCCGCGATCGGTCCAAGCGCGCGGGTCGGCGGCTGAAGCGCGTGTGCAGGAGCCGGTAGCTGCGGTTGGCCCTCATCGCGAGCACAGACGTCGCAAGATGCCGCCGGCCGCTGTCGAGCAATGACGCGCGCTCATACCCCGAAAAGTAGCTGGCCAGGGGTGGCGGTGCGCTGCGCTCCACGGAGGCGCGGCTAATGCGTCAGGGCGCGCGCGACGCCGTCGAACGCGTCCTCGCCGTGGAACACGCGCCCCCGACGGCGGTCGTCCTCGGGGGGACCCCCGTCGGCGCGGTCGCCGTCGGGCAGCCACAGCGCCGGCACGTCATGGACGCCGCGGCGCTCCGCGAGCGCGGTGGCGTCCTCGAGCGCAGCGGCGACCGAGCGCAGCGCCGCGCCCTTCAGGACGGCTCGTGGGTGCATCTCGCAGGCAGCGGCGGCGATGAGCACGTTGTCGGGCGTCCCGAGGTTGCGGCCGGCGGCGAACGCCTGGCGGAAGGCGGCGAGGGAGAACGCGACCGCCCGCCCGATCTGATGGGCGTAGGTCGCGGCGCGCATCGCGAACGCGGTGTCGGACGGGAACGGGTCCGGCCAGCGGATCGGCTGCAGGCCGCGACGGGCGGCGGCGTGCTCGATGCGATCCAGGAACGCCGCGCGGTCGTTCGCGCAGCGGAAGCCCTCGAGCGTGTCGGCGCCCGGGAGCCGCGACGCCGCGACCGGGATCCACTCGGCGGCCGGCAGCAGCGAGATGACCCGCTCCGCGACGAGGTACGCCTCAGGGCTGACGAGGTCGAAGTAGAAGGCGGGCCGGCCGCACGCGTCGAACTCCACGCCTCAACCGTAGCCGCGCCGCGCGCCTCACCTTCTCGCGTCAGCCGTGGATGAGCCACCCGTCGGCGTCGCGGGCGGCCTCCATGACCGCCTCCGACAGCGTCGGGTGGCCGTGCACGATGTGCGCGACCTCGCCGAAGCCGCCCTCCAGCGCGCGGACGTTCACGAGCTCCTGGATGAGCTCGGTCGCGCGCGTGCCGACGATGTGGCCGCCGAGCAGCTCGCCGTACGTGCGGTCGCCGACGATCTTGACGAGGCCGGTGCGGTCGCCGTAGACCGTGCCGGCGCCCACCGCGCCGAAGGCGAGCTTGCCCACGACGACGTCGTGGCCCGCGTCGCGCGCCTGCTGCTCGGTGAGGCCGAAGCTGCCGACGTTCGGGTAGCAGAACGTCGCCCGCGGGATGTCGACGTACTCGATCGGGTGCGTCTCGAGGCCGGCCGCGTCCTCGACGGCGATGATGCCTTCGTCGGAGGCCTTGTGCGCGAGCGCCGGGCCGGGAACGAGGTCACCGATCGCGTAGACGCCTGCGAGCGACGTGCGCAGCGCCCCGTCGACGGCGATGAGCCCGCCGTCGGTGAGCGTGATGCCCGCCTCCTCGAGGCCCAGTCCCTCGGTGTCGGGTGCGCGGCCGGCTGCGATGACGAGCCACTCCGCCTGCGCGGGCTCGCCGGCGACGGTGAACGTCACGCCGTCGTCGCCGGAACGCACGTCCTCGACGAAGACGCCGGTGCGGACGGTGATCCCCTGCTTCTTGAAGCCGCGGTCGGCGAGCTTGGAGATGTCGGCATCCTCGGTCGGCAGCACGCGGTCCAGTCCCTCGTAGAGCGTCACGTCGCTGCCCAAGCGGGCGTAGGCGGAGGCGATCTCGGTGCCGGAGGCGCCGGCGCCGACGACCGCGAGCGTGGCGGGCAACTCCTGCAGCGCCCACGCCTCCTCGGTGCCGATGACGCGACCGCCGAACTGCGTCCCCGGCAGCGGCTTCTTCACCGAGCCGGTCGCCAGGATGAGGGTCGTCGCCGCGATCTCCAGCCCGTCGAAGTTGCCGCCGATCTTCACGTTGCCCTCGTCGGTGACCGAGCCGTGGCCGTCGATGACGTCGATCGCGTTCTTCTTGAGGAGGCCCGCCACGCCGCCGGTGAGCGTCTTGACGACCTTGCCGCGGCGCTCGACGACGGCGGCGAAGTCGACCTGCGGCTCGGCGACGGTGATGCCGAAGTCGCCGGCGCCGCGGACCTCGCCGAGGACGTCGGCGACGCGCAGCACGGCCTTCGCCGGGATGCACGCGTAGTTCAGGCAGCGCCCGCCGATCTTGTCGGACTCGACGACGGCGGTCCGCATGCCGAGCTGTGCGGCCCGGATGGCGGCGACGTAGCCGCCAGGTCCGGAGCCGATGACGATGCAGTCATAGGAGGATTCGGCCATCGCGCTGACCCTATCGAGTCGGTTCTGTTGGCCGCTGCGCCGGCATCTGGAGGCGGGCCATCGCCCGCACGAGCTTCCAGAACAGCCAGCCCAGCAGGCCGATGGCGACGACCGGCACGATCGCGCCCCACCACGTCTGCACGCCGATGAGGTACAGGGAGAAGAAGACGATCTGGATGCCGAGGATCGTCTGGAAGCCGAGCACGGCCCAGTACTGACGCGCGAGCATCCCCACGCCCGCCACGACGAGCAGCGCGGTCGTGACCACGGTCGCCACGGACGGGTCGCCGGTCGCCGACGAGAGGTCGTTGCCGGTGATCGCCGCGGCGGCGTTCGCGACGGCGAAGACGAACGCCACGACGGCCGCGAGCGTTACGACGCCAGGGCGCTCACCCGGCGCGAGCGGCTCGAGACGTGCGCGGATCTCCTCGTCGCGAGCGCGGCCGCGCGCGTAGCCGCGGCGCATCGAATCGCCGCCGCCGCGGCCGCGCTTGCGGCTACGCGCGCCCATGGACCGGCTCGGGATCGAGGGCGGCGCCGAGGGCTGCCGCGGCCGCGCGCGGATCGCCGGCGTCGGCGATCGCCCGCAAGACGGCGATCCGCCGCGCGCCCGCGGCGACGACCGCGGCGACGTTCGCCGCGTCGATGCCCCCGATCGCGAAGAACGGGACCGGCGCGTGCCCGGCGGCGTGGCGGACGAGCTCGAGCCCGACGGCGGGGCGGCCGGGCTTGGTCGGCGTGGCGTGCACCGGGCCGACGCCGATGTAGTCCGCGTCGCCGGCGGCGGCGATCTCGGCGGGCGCGTGCGTCGAGCGTCCCACGAGCGCGTGCGGGCCCGCGAGCGCACGCGCCCGGGCGACGTCCATGTCGTCCTGGCCGACGTGGACGCCGTCGGCCCCCGCGACGGCGACGAGATCGGGCCGGTCGTTGAGGATGAGCAGCGCCCCAGCGGCGTCGCAGAGGCGGCGGGCGGCCGCGGCGGCCGCGAGCAGCTCCTCGTCGGTGGCCAGCTTGTCGCGCAGCTGCACCACGTCGACGCCGCCCGCCAGCGCCGGCGCGACGACATCGGCGAGCGCGCGGCCGCCGGGACGCAGGCCGCAGACGAGGTACAGGCGTGCGTCCTGCAGCCGGGCGCGGCGGTCGTCGAGATCGGCCATCGCGACCATTGTGGCAACGGGACGCGCGGGCTGGGCCGCCCGTCCCCCCGGCCGTGGATCTCGGCGCGCAGGGTGTGATATCTCCTGCGACACGATGTGGTCAGGGTGACGTGACCACGCGCGCGTCCGTCACCCGTTCACACATGTAATCGAATGACACCTGACCGCGGCGCTTGCGCATATCCATCGTCTCGGCTAGCTTCGAGTGCAGTCCTGCGGACCGCGCGCTCACCGCTCACCGGCGCTGGCCGGGCTCGTCAACGACCGATGTCCTCCATTTTTGTCAGTTATCGCCGCCAGGACGCAGCCTCGGAGGCAGGGCGAATCTACGAGCGGCTCGTGAGGGGGTTCGGCAGTGACGGCGTGTTCAGGGACAAGGACAGCACGAGCGCCGGCGCCGACTTCGTCCACGTAATACAACGGACGATCGCCATGTGCGATGTGCTCCTCGTCGTCATCGGGCCTCGGTGGCTGCAGACGCGCGATGGAGTATCACGGCTCGATGATCCGCGGGACTGGGTACGCATCGAGATCCTGAGCGCACTCGAACGGAACATCCTGGTGATTCCGATTCTGGTTGACGGCGCGACGATGCCCTCAGAGGCGGACCTGCCCGAGAAGCTTCGCCCGCTGGCCCGACGTCAAGCCGCTCCCTTGACCGAGACCGGATGGAAGGGGGTCGCAGCGCGTACTACCCCTTCGTCGGGCGGCGCGCCCCGCGGCCCGGGTCGTCGCAGGGTTCGGACATCGTCATGGAAGACCGAGCTGGACGAGGAGCGAAAGCGCTCGGCGACGCGCTCGAGATACCAGGAGCAGACGGCTTGGTCGCGCAGCTCAGCAAGGCGGCTCGCCGGCGACCGCTGTGGCCGGTCGGCCTGCTGACGACTGCCGCGGCTGTCGGCGTGCTGGCCGCTCGTGGCAGCTCGGGCGCGAGTCCGACGGCATCGGCGTTCGTGTTGGTGCTCGGCCTCGCGGCGACGGTGTGTCTTGCGCTGCGGGACCTCGCTCGGCGGTCGGTCGTGATGCGTTACGAGTCGGAGGACGCGACCGTGCAATGGCCGGACTCGCCGATCAGTGGAGGGCCGCAGCGAGGGCTACGCGCATCGATGCGGCGTGCGCTGCACGCTCGCATGTGGCGGTCGGGCGACGCCCCCTCCAAGCGGGTGGCGGCCTCGGAGGCGCAGTCGTTTCAGGAGCTGACCGACGCATGGCGTGAGCTGGCAAGGCGCTCGGGGCTGTGGCGCGTCGAACGGTCTGGCTGCCTGGGCTCGAGTGGGCGCGGAGCGCGCAGCGGCATCGAGATCTGTGACCTCAAGGACGCGACCCGCGGGCTCGAGGGCCCCGGCGCCCTCGTGACCAACATCGAGGTTCCCAGCGTCGTTGCCGGCGATCACGCGCTCTACCTCCTGCCCGATCGCCTGCTCGTGTGTGAAGGCAAGCGCTTCGCCGAGCTGTCATATAGGGCACTCCAGGTCGATTGGCAGGCGATGCGTTTCGCTGAGAGCGAGGAGGATGCGCCAGCAGACGGCGAGCGAGTCGGCAAGTCGTGGGAGAAGATCAATCGCGATGGCCGTCCGGACAAGCGCTACAAGAACAACAGCGTGTGGCCCGAGATGCGCTACGGACGGCTGGAGCTCACGTCGGAGACGGGCCTGCGGTGGATCCTCCTCAGCTCGCAGGCCGGAGCGGCCGAGCGGGTGTTCGAGGCAGTGCGCTCCTGGGAGAAACCAGGGTCCGTCGTGTCCGTCCGTGCCGCCGGCGAGCAGAGACGGGTCAGAAGAGATTCGACGGCGGCTTGACGCCGCGCGCTCGGATGTGCTCTTGGGCGCTGCTTGATCGCGCGCGGACCACCGTAACAGGGGCCTCTGCACCCGGAGCCTGAAATTACGGCGGATGGGGTGCGCTCGTGCCGCGGTCGGAGGATCGCGACACGGTGTTCGCCCGGCGGGCTCTCACGGTCTGCCCCCGTTGCCCGCCCGCCCGCGCGCGAGACCGGCTAGGATTGGAGCCCCAACGGGAGCCCGGTGACCGCGGGCTGAGAGGGCGTTACGCCGACCGTCAACAGCTGATCCGGATCATGCCGGCGAAGCGAGGTGTCATGTCGCAGGACCCAATCGCATCATCGGGCGTCGTCGTCGTCATCGGCGGCGGCGTCATCGGCCTCGCTGTCGCCTGGCGCGCCGCGCAGCGCGGCCACGCCGTTCGCGTGATCGAGCGCGGCGAGCTCGGCGCCGGCACGTCGCGGGTCGCCGCCGGGATGCTCGCGCCGGTCACCGAGGCCGACGCGGGCGAGCTGGCGCTGCTCGAGCTCGGCCTGCGCAGCGCGCGCGCCTGGCCGGCGTTCGCCGACGAGCTTGCGGCGGCGTCGGGGACCGATCCCGGCCTGCGCCGCTGCGGCTCGCTCGTGGTCGCTCGCGACCGCGACGAGGCTGCGGCGCTCGAGCGCGAGCTCGCCCTGCGACTCGACCTCGGGCTCGACGTCGAGCGCGTCCTGGCGAGCGCCGCGCGGCGCCTGGAGCCGGCGCTCGCGCCGACGGTGCGACTCGCGCTCGCCGTGCCCGGAGACCACGCCGCCGATCCCCGCGCGCTCGTGCTCGCGCTCACCGAGGCCGCGCGCCGCGCCGGGGTGCAGCTGCGCACGAGGACGACGGTGCAGCGGATCCGCATCGACCGCGGACGGGTCACCGGCGTCGAGCTGGCGGGCGGCGAGCTCGTGCAGGCCGGCCAGGTCGTCGTCGCGGCGGGCGCCTGGAGCGGCGCGATCGCCGGGCTGCCGGACGCGGCGCGAATCCCTCTGCGACCGGTCAAGGGGCAGATCCTGCGGCTGCGCGACCCGCAGGGCCCCGGGCTGCTGGAGCGCATCGTGCGCTTCGAGGGCGGCTACCTCGTCCCGCGCGGCGACGGGCGCTACGTGCTCGGCGCGACGATGGAGGAGCGCGGGTTCGACACCACCGTGACCGCCGGCGGGCTCTACGAGCTGTTGCGCGACGCCAGCGAGCTCGTCCCGGGCGTCCACGAGCTCGTCGTCGAGGAGGCGGCGGCCGGCCTGCGACCGGCGACGCCCGACAACGCGCCGGTGCTCGGCACCGGCGCCGAGGTCGATGGTCTCGTCTGGGCGACCGGGCATCATCGCAACGGGATCCTGCTCGCGCCGGTGACGGCCGACATCGTGGCGGGCGGCCTCGACGGCGACGCCGCGCCGCCGCAGTTTGCGCCCGGCCGCTTCGCCGCGACTCGCGAGGGGGCGCCGGCGTGATCTACGTCAACGGCAATCCGGTGCAGTCGGACTCCAAGCCGACGATCCGCGACGTCCTGCTCAGGCTCGACATCGATCCCGACCGCGCCGGCATCGCGGTCGCCGTCGACTCCGAGATCGCGCGGCGCGGCGTCTGGCCGACGCAGACGCTCGACGACGGCGCCCAGGTGGAGATCGTGACCGCGACGCAGGGCGGGTGAGCGTGAGCTCCCCGCTCGTCATCGCCGGCCGCACCTTCCGCTCGCGGCTGCTGCTCGGGACCGGCGGCTTCACGCGCATGGCGACGCTCGCCGACGCGATCGCCGCGTCGGAGACCGAGCTCGTGACGGTCGCGATGCGCCGCGTCGAGCCCGGCACGGACGGATCGCTGCTCGACGTCATCGCCGAACGGGGCGTCGACGTGCTGCCGAACACGGCCGGCTGCTTCACGGCGCGCGACGCGGTTCTCACCGCGCAGCTCGCGCGCGAGGCGCTCGGGACCGACTGGGTCAAGCTCGAGGTCATCGGCGACGAGCGCACGCTGCTGCCCGACGCGCCCGAGCTGCTCGTCGCCGCCGAGCAGCTCGTCGACGACGGCTTCGTCGTGCTGCCCTACACGAACGACGACCCGATCCTCGCGCGCCGTCTCGAGGATGTCGGCTGCGCCGCCGTCATGCCGCTGGGCTCGCCGATCGGCAGCGGTCGGGGCATCGCGAACCCCGTCAACCTCGTGCTCATCGTCGAGCAGGCGGGGGTCCCGGTGATCCTCGACGCCGGCGTCGGCACGGCCTCCGATGCGGCGCTCGCGATCGAGCTCGGCTGCGACGGCGTGCTCTGCGCGAGCGCGATCTCGCGCGCGATCGACCCCGTCGCGATGGCGCACGCGATCCGCCACGCGGTGCTCGCCGGGGAGCTCGCGCGCGGCGCCGGACGGATCCCGCGGCGGACGCACGCACTCGCGAGCTCCCCGCTGGAGGGCATGCCGGAGTTCGCCGGGTGACTCCGCGCCATTGCTCGGCCAGGGCCGGCGTGGAGCCGGAAGGCAGATCCTCGCGATGACCCGCGTCGACGGCCTCGTCGAGCGCTTCCTGGCTGCGTGGTCGGGAGCCGACCTCGGCACGGAGTTCGCCGCCACCTGCGCGCCCGATCTGCACTACGAGGATCCGTTGACGTTCAAAGGGCCGCTGCACGGTCCCGGCGCGCTCACCGAGCATGCCGCGCGGCTGCGCGCGGCTGCGCCCGACGCGCGGCTGCAGAGCGCCGGCGAGCGCCTGACCGACGGCCGCTTCGTCGCGGTGCCGGTGCGGCTGCTGGGGACGCACAGCGGCGAGCTCGAGAGCTTCCCGCCGACCGGCCGCGACGTCTCCGTGCACGCCGTCTTCTACTGCGAGCTCGACGAGGCCCGGAGGCGCATGTGGCGTGTCCGGGCGTTCTTCGATCTCTACGACGCTGCGCTCCAGCTCGGCGTCCTGCCCAGGCCCGGCTCGGTGGGCGAGCGCGCGCTCTTCCTCCTGCGCGGCTTCGGGATCCGCGGCCTCTGAGCGAGCCGGCTCGACGGTTACTCCGTGACCCTGATCGTCCCGCGCTGTCCGGAGTGGATCGTGCAGACGTAGTCGATCGTGCCGGCCTTGTCCACCGTGTAGTCGTAGGTGCCGCCGCCTTCGATGTTGTCCGACTGGAAGTCCTCGCCCTTGGTGGCCGTGACGTTGTGCGGGTAGGGGTCGTCGTTGATCCAATGGATCTTCTGGCCGACCTTCGCCGTGATGTTCTCGGGCACGAACTTGCTGTTCTTCATCGACACCTCGACGGTCGCACCCTCGGAGGCCGCCGGCGTCGTTGCCGTGGCCGCGGGCGCTGCCGCGGGCGTCGATTGGGTGGAGCCGGTCTCGCTGTTGTCGTCCCCACACCCGGCGACGAACGCGCCACCGAGTGCGAGCATGCCGCACGACAGGGCGGTGATGATGCGACGAGACATGCTTCCTCCTGGGGTCGGGCCGGCGACGGCGCAGGGCGAGGTTAGCCTGATCAACCGTCCTGACGCGCCGACACCCGCACGGCGAGCGGGGCGTGGTCGGAGAGCCGGCCACGGTCGAGCACCTGGGCCGGGCCCGCCGCGACGACGAGATGCCCGAGCACGTGGTCGACGCCGTCGCCCCCGAGGTGCTCGAATTCGGGCGCGGCGGGCTGGCGGACGTTGAAGTCGCCGCCCAGCAGCGCCGGACCGCCGCCCGCCCAGGCGAGCGTCGCGGCAGCGGCTCGCGCGATGTCGGCGCCGGCGAGCGCCGCGGAGTGCGCCTGGGCGTGGAGGTTGGCGCACCACGGCCCGCCCTCGAGCGCCACCGCGTGGCAGACGCGCCGCTCCGGCCAGCGGCGCAGGCGCACGCTGCGATGATCGGTGATCCTCGCGCTGCCGGTTCGCACGAGGATGACGTTGGCGCCGCCGCCGGCGGACTTCACGAGATCCGGGTGCCGGATGGCGAGCGCGCGGCGCACCGCGAGCAGCTCGTTGCGCGAGGTCAGCGCCGTGCGGACATCCGCGTCGCAGGCGCGCGCGAGCGCCTGCGCCCACCACGGCGGAACCTCCTGCAGCAGCGCGACGTCCCACTCCCAGCCGGCGAGGGCGGCGGCGAACTCGGCCTGCAGATCGCGGCCGGCGGGCGGCACCGCGCGGCCGTGGAAGAGGTTCCAGGTCAGGATGCGCATCGCGCCATAGACTGCCCGACTTTGACGCGTCACCTGCTCACCGGGACGGAGCTCGACCGCGACGAGCTGCTCGCGTTGCTCGACCGCGCCGATGCGCTGAAGGCCGCGCCGCTGTCCTCGCGCGTGCTCGAGGGACGCAGCGTCGCCCTCGTCTTCGAGAAGCCTTCGACGCGCACGCGACTCTCGTTCGAGGCCGGCATCTTCGAGCTCGGCGGCCAGCCGGCCGTCCTGCGCCGCGACGAGCTGCACCTGTCTCGCGGCGAGTCGGTCGGCGACACGGCGCGCGTCCTCTCGCGCCACATGGCCGCGATCGGGCTGCGCACCGGGCCCGACGCGCTGCTGGCGGAGCTCGCGGCGAGCGCCACCGTGCCGGTCTTCAACATGCTCACCGCCCGCCACCACCCGTGCCAGGCGCTCGCCGATCTCATGACGCTGCGCGAGGAGTTCGGTCGCCTCGAGGGCTTGCGCCTGGCCTACGTCGGCGACGGCAACAACGTCGCTCGCTCGCTGGCGCTCGTCGGCGCGATCGCGGGCGTCGAGGTCGCGGTCGCGTCGCCGGAGGGCTACACGCTGACCGCCGCGCCGGGCGCGCGGCTGACGAGCGATCCGGCCGAGGCGGTCGCCGGGGCGCACGCCGTCTACGTCGACGTCTGGGTGAGCATGGGCGACGAGGACACCGCCGACGAGCGCCGCGCGGCGCTCG